>Ga0307502_10000142_pt1 | contig 19027 bp, 18 predicted proteins | sample 16_S_MG_FD_201364 | JGI IMG/M metagenome (GOLD analysis project Ga0307502, IMG submission 201364) | Soil microbial communities from Populus trichocarpa stands in riparian zone in the Pacific Northwest, United States - 16_S | ecosystem: Environmental > Terrestrial > Soil > Riparian zone > Trees... | reverse complement strand
TGCAGGCGGCGACCGAGTCGCCGCAGCTGCCGCCCGAGGCGCGCGAGCGCATCCACGGCTTCCTGCGGCTGTACCGCGACGCGGTCGGCACGCTCGACAGCGCGCGGCCGGACCTCTTCGTCCACCGGCTCGTCGACCGCCTCGGGCTGCGCCGCCAGCAGGTGTTCTCCGCACAGGCCGACGTCGTCGAGCGGCTCGTCAGCCTCGCCCGGCTCGGCGAGCTCGCAAGCGCGTTCGCGCGCCGCGCGCCGCACGCCACTGCCCGGGACTTCGCGCGCTACGCGGCGGCGGTCGCCGATGCCGAACTGCGCGACGAGGACGACGAGGGCGCGCCACCGCCCGCGGGCGTCGTGCAGGTCATGGCGCTGGACGGCGCCGGAGGGCGGGAGCTGGACTGGGTCTTCGTGCTCGGCCTGACATCGGCGCGGATGCCAGGCGCCCGGCTACGCGCAGGCGAGTCGATCCCGGACGCGCTGCTGAAGGAGACGCTCGGCCCCGACGACCGCACCGCGCACGTCGCCGCCATGCGGCGCCTGCTGTACACGGCGATGACGCGGGCTCGGACGGGCCTCGTCCTCGCCTATCCGGCACGGGCTGCAAGCGGCGCGGTGCAGCCGCCGTCGCCGTTCGCCGAGGAGGCCCGCGCAGCGGTGGGCGCCGAGTGGGAGGACCTCGTGGAGGAGCTGTTCGGGCCTGAGGAGGCGCTGCACGCGACCTTCCAGGCGCTGCGCGACGAGCTGCTCGCCGGCGTCGCGCGCGCCGGCAAGGGGCTCGGCGAGCTGCGCCTGGACACCGACCTCGACATCACGCACGCGGTCGCGCGCTACCTCGAGCTGGTCAAGCTCGCGGCGCTGCTGGAGCGGCCCTCCGGCCAATCGGTCGCCGACACGCTCGGGCTGGTGAACGCGCGCCTGACCGCCGCCGTCTCGCCGATGCAGCGCGAGGTGCTGCAGACCTCGACGCTCGACGAGCTGCTGCTCGATGCCGAACGCGACGATCGCGCCCGCGCGGCAGCGCGTGCGGCCCGTAGCGAGCCATCGCTGGAAGTGTTCCTGCCGCGCCGCGGCGAGGGACTGGCGCTGTCGGCGTCCGACATCGAGACCTACCGCGGGTGCCCCCTGCGCTACAAGTTCGCCCGCGTGCTGCGGGTGCCGCAGGAGCCGACGATCAACCAGCGCTTCGGGATCCTCGTACACCAGGTCCTCGAGCGCTACCACCAGCTGGCCACCGATTCGCTGGAGGAGATGCTCGGCCTGTTGGAGATCGGCTGGCGGCGGGCCGGCTTCGGTGACAGCGAGGAGGAGCGCCAGCTGCGCGAGAAGGCCAGCGGTGCGCTGCGCCGCTACTACCGGCGCGTCACCGACGAGCCGGTGCAGCCGGTCTGGTTCGAACGCGCGTTCTCGTTCCGGATGGGCGCCCACACGCTGCGCGGGCGCGTCGACCGCGTCGACCGGCTGGCAGACGGCGGGTACGAGCTGATCGACTACAAGACGGGCCGACCGCGCTCGGCCTCCGCGCTGCGGGAGGACGTCCAGCTGTCGCTCTACGCGGTCGGCGCGCGCGAGGCGTGGCACTTGGATGCGACCCAGCAGGCCTACCTCTACGTGCTCGACGACGAGAAGGTCCGCGTGCCGAGCAGCGAGATCGACGCGGGCTGGATCACCGACACCGTCGACGAGGTCGCCGGCGGGATCCTCGCGCAGGACTTCGAGCCGACGCCCTCCTACACGGTCTGCTCGATGTGCGACTACCGGATCGCGTGCCCGGCGGCCGAGCGGTAGCGGCCGGACGCCGGCCCGGCCCAAAGCCGGAACGGCTGCTCGCCGGCGAGTTCCTGTAGTTATCCAGCAATGGAACCGAGACGATCGAGATCACACCAGTACGGCTGAAGCGCCCCGCGGTCGGGACCGTCCCACGCCCGAACCGAAACCCGAACGCCGGCTTCGATCCGCAACGCTGTCCGGCGATTCGTCTACTGGCCACGTTCACGAACCTGATCGAGCTCTATGGCCGCCGGAGCGGCCGTCCCATCACAGCACGGCAACCGGGATACGGCGGCTACGGTTCATCGAGAAGTATCCGGTGTGCAGCGGGCGCGGTAGACGAGCAGCCGTGAAGCCTCGATCGGGTCGATAGAGCTCGTGCGGGCGCGCTCGGCCAGGCGCTCAGGCGTCGCGGCGCTCGAACACCGCCCAGGCAGCGCCCAGGAAGGCCGCTATCCAGGCGGCGACGACGAGCGCCCGCGCGACCGGCGACAGCATCGGCTCGGTGGCGCCCGCGAGTTGACCGATCGCGATCGCGTCGCTGGCGGCGCCAGGCATGTACATCGCGACGTGATCGGCGTACCAGGCGGGCAGCACGCCGCCGGCGAACGGCGGCGCGAGGATCAGCGCGAAGACACCGATGATCGCGCCGGCCGTGCTGCGCAGCAGGAAGCCGAGCGCCAGCGCGATGACCGGAAACTGCGCCGACAGCACGCCGACGGCGGCCACCGCGCGCAGCGCGTCGCCGTCGAGCAGGCTCGCCGACTGCATCCCGTAGGAAGCGAAGATCGCCTGCGAGACGAGGAACATCGCGCCCGTCAGCAGGATGCCGACGACGGTCATGACGGCCGCGACGACGATCGCCTTGGCGCCCAGCACCCGGCGGCGCCGCGGCGAGGCCGTCAGCGTCAGGCGGATCATGCCCGACGCGTACTCGCCCGTCGCCGCCTTCACGCCGATGACGAGCAGGAAGATCGTGCTGAGGATGCCGCCGATCAGGGACGCGCCGATCGGCTCGAAGTCACGCCGACCGGACGCGTCCCAGTCGTCGTAGGTCATGCCGAGGATCCACGCCAGCAGCGCACTCATGCCGACACCGAGCAGCACCGCCAGCGCGAGCTGGATCTTCGTGGAGCGCAGCGCGACGAGCTTCGTCCACTCCGAGCGGACGGTCACGGGGAAGGGGGTCATCGGACCGCCTGCGGCCGGTACTCGACGCCGTCCTCGGTGAGCTCCATGAACGCCGACTCGAGGCTCGCGCGCCGCGGCGTGAGCTCGTGCACGCGCAGGCCGTGCTCGGCGGCGAGGTCGCCGACGGCCGGCGCGCTCAGCCCCCCGACGGCCAGCGAGCCGTCCTCGCCGGCGCTCAGCCGCCCGCCGGCGCGCTCGAGCAAAGAGCCGAGCTCGCCCGCGTCGGGTGACACGACGCGCACGTGGCTGCCCGCCGCGCGCTGCGTGAACTCGGCGATGCTCGTGTCGGCGATCAGGCGCCCGCGACCGATGACGAGCACGTGCTCGGCTGTCTCCTGCATCTCGTGCATGAGGTGGCTCGACACGACGACCGTGCGCCCCTCGGCGGCGAAGCGCTGCAGCATCGTGCGCACCCAGCGGATGCCCTCGGGATCCAGACCGTTCATCGGCTCGTCGAAGAGCAGCGTCGCCGGGTCGCCCAGCAGCGCCGCGGCGATGCCCAGGCGCTGGGACATGCCAAGCGAGAACGCGCCCGCACGGCGGCCGGCGACGTCCGCCAGGCCGACGTCGTCGAGCACCTCCTCGACGCGCGTGCGCGGCTGCCCGCCGGCGTCGGCGAACCACCGCAGCTGCTGGCGCGCGGTGCGCTTGCCGTGCAGCGTGCGGGCGTCGAGCAGCGCGCCGACCTCGCGCATCGGCGCGTCGAGCTCGCGGTAGGGCCGGCCGCCGAGCGTCACGCTGCCGGCGGTCGGGTGGTCGAGCCCGAGGATCAGCCGCATCGTCGTCGACTTGCCCGAGCCGTTGGGCCCGAGGAAGCCGGTCACGACGCCGGGACGGATGTCGAAGCTCAGGCCGTCGACGGCGACGCAGTCGCCGAAGTGCTTGGTCAGCCCACGCGCCTGGATCGTCACGAGCGCTCCTGGGATTCGCCGGCGTCGCGGTGCTTGCCGAGCTGGTCGCGGCCGACGCAGACGATGACCACGATCAGCAGCCCGCCGAGGATCCAGTTCTTGACGTGCAGGACGGTGCCCAGCCACGACGGCAGGTCGGGGAAGGAGATCGACGGCAAGCCGACGTCGGGCAGCCCCGTCAGGCGCGGCACGACGTTCAACAGGATCGCGATCGCGAGAAACGCGGCGATGCCCTTGGCGGTGGCCGATGGTCCGGCTCTGTCCTGGTCGTCGCTCATGCATCGATCATCGCCGCGGCGGGCGCCCGGCACATCGGGCGCGAGGATGGTCTTCGCCTGCTACTTCAGGATGAACGCGGGCGCACGAGACCCAGGTCGTAGGCCAGCACGACGGCCTGCACGCGGTCGCGCAGGCCGAGCTTGCGCAGCACCGACGAGACGTGCGACTTGACGGTCGCCTCGGTCAGCACGAGGCGCCCCGCGATCTCGGCGTTCGACAGCGCGAGCGCGACGAGGTGCAGCACCTCGAGCTCGCGCTCGGTGAGCTCGTCGAGGTCCGGCGCCGTCTCCGCCCCGGCCCCCGGCAGCGCGCCCGCGAAGTGCTCGAGCAGCCGCCGCGTCACGGACGGCGCGAGCAGCGCGTCGCCCTGCGCGACGACGCGGATCGCGTCGACGAGCCCGGCGGGGCGCACGTCCTTGAGCATGAAGCCGCTCGCGCCCGCGCGCAGCGCGGCGAAAACGTACTCGTCGGCGTCGTAGGTCGTCAGCACGATGATGTGGCTCGGGCTGCCCGACGCGACGATCCGCCGCGTCGCCTCGAGGCCGTCCATATGCGGCATGCGCACGTCCATCAGCACGACGTCGGGGCGCAGGCGCTCGACGAGCACGACCGCCTCGCGGCCGTCGGCCGCCTCGCCGACGACCTCGAGGTCGTCCTTGTTGTCGAGGATCATGCGAAAGCCGCCGCGCACGAGCGCCTGGTCGTCGGCGAGCACGATCGTGATGCTCATCGCGGCGCCTCGAGCGGCAGGACGGCGTGGACGCGAAAGCCGCCGCCGGGCAGCGGGCCGGCGTCGAGCGTCCCGCCGAGCATCGCGGCGCGCTCGCGCATCCCGGCGATGCCGCGGCCGGTCCCGGGCGAGGGCGCCGCCGTGCCCGCGCCGTCGTCGATGACGTCGAGCTCGAGCATGCCGTCACGCGCGCGCAGCGTGACCTCGGCTCGGGCGGCGCCGGCGTGGCGCAGTGTGTTCGTCAACGCCTCCTGGACGATGCGGTAGGCGGACAGGTCGACGCCGGCGGGCAGCGGCCCGCCGGCTGTGTCGTCGCGATGCACCGCCACCGCGAGGCCGGCAGCGCGCAGTGGCGCGGCGAGCTCGTCGAGGCGCTCGAGGCCCGGCTGCGGCGCGGGCGGATCGCCGCCGTCCGGCGCGCGCACCGGCGCGAGCAGCCGCCGCAGCTCGGCAAGCGCCTCGCGTCCGGCGGACTCGATCGACCGCAGCGCCGCGCGCGCCTGGTCGGGACGCTCGTCGAAGATGTCGTCGGCGGCTGCCGCCTGGACGACGATGACCGACACGCTGTGGGCGATGACGTCATGTAGCTCGCGCGCGATCCGTGCCTGCTCCTCCCCCACAGCCCGCCGGGCGCCCTCGGCGATCGCCTTATGGCGGTTGCGCGCGGCCTCGCCCAGCGCCCACACGCCGGCCGCGACCGCCATGCCGAAGCCGATGTCGCCCGCCGGCAGCTCGGCGAATGCCAGCGCGGTCAAGCCGAGCACCACGGCGAGCGCGGGCAGCGAGACCCACGGCGGCCGCGTCGCGGCTAGCGCGTAGATCGCGACGAGGCTGGCGGCGGGAAAGAGGGTGTTGGGCGCGTAGAGCTGGATCGGCAGGCCGGCCACGACAGCGATCACGGTGACCTGCAGCGGATGCGACCAGCGCCACAGCAGCGCGACCCCCTGCCCGATGGCCAGCAGGCACAGCCCGAGCACGAACCACGAGTTGTCCTGGCGCGAAGGGTCGAGCACGACGGCGACGAGATACACGCCGACGAACAGCGCGAGCGCGACGTCGGCGATCCGCTGCAGCCTGCTGCGATCAGGTCCACGCACGTTCGCAGTGTCTCCCACCGAGCGGCCGTGTCGCCGTGCCGGCGCAGCGCTACGGCGAGGCGATCAGCGGTCAGCGCGACGCGAACGACGCGCCGACGCCTCTGGGCCGATTCCGCCGGCTCGTCCCACAGCGGAACCGTCAGCGGCACAACCGGTTGGCAGCGAACTAGCGAGCTCACCGTGATGCCCTGCTTGGCCGGACGCTGTCCATCCTTTTGCGAGTCCGTCAAGCGACGGGATCCTGCGGGGTTCGAGGTTGGGCCGCTGAGGTGAGGTGCATCCCGTGAACCGCACTCGTGGGTGGGCGGAAGGTGTTGAGCGCTACTCCGTGGCGCGGCACACGCGCTCCGGAGCCTCAGCAAATTCCCAGCGGATTCTTCGTGCTCTCGCGCATGAGGAGTCCAGAGTGCCGCCAATGTCCTCCTCCGCGCTCACTGTCGGTCCAGCACGCGCGCTCGCACTTGCGGCGCCTGCTCGTGTCGACATCGTCGTCCCGGTGTTCGACGAGCAGGCGATTTTGGCGCGCTCGATCCGCCGGCTGCACGAGTACCTGACCGACCAGATGCCGTTTAGCTGGCGGATCGTCATCGCCGACAATGCGGGCACCGACCAGACGGCGCGGATCGCGGCGGCGCTGGCGGTCGACCTGCCGGGTGTCGAGCTCCTGCAGCTGCCGCAGAAGGGTCGCGGCCGCGCGTTGCGTGCCGCCTGGCTGGGCAGCGAGGCGGAGGTCGTCTGCTACATGGACGTCGATCTCTCGACGGATTTGCGGGCGCTGTTGCCGCTGATCGCGCCGCTGGTCTCCGGCCACTCGGACATCGCGATCGGGACGCGCCTGCACCACGGATCGCAGGTCGTGCGCGGCGCGAAGCGCGAGCTGATCTCACGCTCGTACAACCGCCTGCTGCGCGTGACGCTCGGCGCGCGCTTCTCCGACGCGCAGTGCGGCTTCAAGGCGATGCGCACGAGTGTCGCGCGGCGGCTGCTGCCGTCCGTACACGACGAGGCGTGGTTCTTTGACACCGAGCTGCTGATGCTCGCCCAGCGCGAGGGGCTGCGGATCCACGAGGTGCCGGTCGACTGGGTCGATCATCCCGACTCGCGCGTGGACATCGTCCGCACGGCGCTACAAGACCTGCGCGGGATCGCGCGGCTGCTCGCGAGCGCGCGCCTGACGCGCTTCCTCGCGATCGGCGTCGTCTCGACGCTGGCCTACGCGCTGCTGTACCTGGTTCTGCGCGGCCCGCTCGGCGTCAGCGCCGCGAACGCGACCGCCCTCGCGTTGACGGCGGTCGCCAACACACAGGCCAACCGCCACCTGACGTTCGGGCTGCGCGGTCGCACGGCGCTGCTGCGCCAGCACGCGATGGGCGCGGTCGTCTATGTCCTGACGCTCGGGCTCACGAGCGGAGCGCTGCTCGTCCTGAACGCGCTCGACAGCAGCCCGTCCCAAGCCTTCGAGGTGGTGGTGCTGATGGCCGCCAGCGCCTGCGCGACGGTCACTCGCTTTCTCGCGCTGCGCAGCTGGGTCTTCGCCCGCCGCACGAAGCGCGCGCTGAAGCCCGCCGTCACCGCGATCGGCCGCGTCGGCATCTAGCCCCGTCTCACCTTCTCCGAACGAAAGGCCCTTCTCCGATGTCCTCGTCACGCGTTGCTCTGCCGTCTGGTCTCAGCGGCGCCCGCGCCCGCACGCGGACCCGCTCGCTCCTCGCGCGCCGGCCGGAGCTGCTCGCGCTGCTCGTCCTCGCCGCGGCGCTGAACCTGTGGGCGCTGAGCCGCAACGGCTTCGCGAACGAGTACTACAGCGCCGCCGTTCGATCGATGAGCGCAAGCTGGCACGCGTTTCTCTACGGCTCCTTCGATCAAGGTGGCGTGATGACGGTCGACAAACCGCCGCTCGCGCTGTGGGTCCAGGCGCTGTCGGTGCGGGCGTTCGGGTACAGCTCGTGGAGCATGCTCGTGCCGCAGGCGCTGATGGGCGTCGCCACGGTCGGCCTGGCATATGACCTCACGCGGCGCTGCTTTGGCCGTGTGGCCGGGTTCTTGGCCGGCCTCGTGCTCGTGCTGACGCCGACGATGGTCGCGGTCTCGCGCCACAACAACCCTGACGCGCTGCTCGCGCTGTGCTGCACCGCCGCGCTGTGGTTTCTCGTGCGCGGCCTGCAGGACGGGCGGACCCGCTGGCTCGTGCTCTGCGGCGTCATGATCGGCCTCGGCTTCGAAGCGAAGATGGCGGCCGCGTTGATGGTCGTGCCGGGAATCGCCGCCGCGTGGCTATGGATCGCCCCGCGCGGCCGACGGGTCGCCGTGCGCCAGCTGCTCGCCGGCGGCGCCGCGATGGTCGCCGTCGGTGGCGCCTGGCCGCTGCTGGTCTCGTTGACGCCGGCGGCCGACCGGCCCTGGATCTCCGGGACGACAGACAACAGCGTCTGGTCGCTGATCCTCGGCTACAACGGCCTCGGCCGGCTCTTCGGCCAGGCCGGCGGGCCGGGCGGCGGTGCCGGCGGACCCGGTGGTGGCGGCGGCGGCTTCTTCGGCGGCGACCCCGGTCCGCTGCGACTGCTCAACGCGAGCCTCGGCGGACAGGGAGGCTGGCTGCTGGGCTTCGCGATCGTCGCGGGTCTCGGGCTGCTCGCGCTGACGCGCCTGCGCCGGGCCGATGCCCGCACCGGCTGGCTGCTCGCCGTCGGCGGCTCGGCCGCCGTCACGGCGGTGGCGTTCAGCCAGGCATCGGGAATCTTCCACCCCTACTACGTCTCGCTGCTCGCCCCGTTCACCGCGGCGCTCGTCGGCGCCGGCGTCGGCGAGATCCACAAGGGCGGGCGCGCCGCTCGCCTGCTCGGCCCGCTGGCGATCACCGGCGCCGTCGCGACGGAGATCGTCGTCCTGCACAACAACCCCGGACAGTTCTCCTGGCTGCCAGCGGTGCTCGTCCTCGGCGGGCTCGCAGCGTCGGTCGTGCTCGCCGCTCCGACCGTCGTCCGGCGGGTGCGGTCGGCGGCACTCGCGGCCATGGCCGGCCTGCTGCTGCTCGCCCCCGCGACGTGGGCAGTCGACACGCTCGGCCATCCGGCGAACGGCACATTCCCGACCGGCGGCCCGGCCTCGGCGCAGATGATGGGCGGCCGCGGCGGTGACGGGAGTCGTCCGCTGGGTGGCCGCGGTTTCGGGGGCGCGCCAACCGCAGGCGCACCCTCGATCGGCGGCGCGCCCGCAGGGGCACCGTCGTTCGCTCCCGGCACGGACACGCCCGGCGGGATACCGGGCGCCGGGTTCGGGGGTGGACCGCGCGTGGCAGGCGGCGGCCGCATGTTCGGCCGCGACACGACTTCACTGACTGCAGCACTGGCATACGCCAAACAGCACGGCGGCGGAACCGTCGCCGTCTCCAGCCAGTCGGGCGCCGCAGGCTCGCTCATCACCTCGGGCGCGAACGTCGCGGCGATCGGCGGCTTCTCCGGCCGCGAGAGCGAGGTCAGCGTCTCTTGGCTCGCCAGCGCCGTACAGGACGGCCGCATCCGCTGGGTGCTGACAAGCAGCGATCGTGGAGGCGGCATGCCCGACAGCCGCGCCGGCTCGACAACAGCGATGGCAGCCGTCGCTACATCCTGCAAGGCCGTCAGCTCGGTCGACGGCCTCTACGACTGCTCGCACCGCGCCAGCGCGCTCCGAGCCGCGAGCTGAGCGGCCTCCCTCACCCGGCCGCCGACACGGAGCGGCGGGGAGAGGGCCCGCTGCTCAAGCGGCGCGACGCCGGGCAAGCGACGCGCTGCACGCGCTGCCCGCGCTGCCCGCGCTGCGATGGCCCGTCCTTCGTCTTGACGCACGACCCGCCGCCGTCCCAGTCCTTCGCGGACGTGATGTTCTTCGGCGATCTGGCCGCCGCTCCAATCGCGGCCAAAGAAGCTGCGGCCGGGAAGTACGTGAACGTCCTCGGCGCGAACGTGGCCAAACAGTGCCTGGACGCGGGGTTGCTCGACGAGGTCCTGGTGCTGATCGCCCCCGTCCTCCTCGGCGACGGTACGAGGCTGTTTCATCATCCCGGCGGCACCAACGTGCGCTTGGAGCGCCTCCACTTTCGGGGAAACGGTCCGACAAGCCTCTGGTTCCGAATCCCGCGTTGAGTGCTGTCGCGCGCGGCTACGCGCGCTTCCGCTTTCGCCCAGATGTGGCACTGACGCCGGCGTGGCACGACGCCGACAAGCCGGTCCTCTGCGGGCATGTTCGGGGGCCACGCCGTGTAGGGCCTGTCGGCGCTGGCGGACGAGACCGCGCTTGAAGGCGCTGCCAAGGCGCCGCGCTCGGCGGGCTTCGTCCGACGGAGAGTACATGTCCGCGCTACTGGTCGGTTACGCCCGCGTCTCAACTCACGATCAGGACCTCACGGCGCAACGAGATGCGTTGGCTACGCTCGGCGTGAGCGCCGAGCGCACCTCCGTCGATCACGGTCTTACCGGAACCAATCGCGAGCGTCCCGGCCTGCGCGAGGCGCTCGCCGCGTGCCGCAGCGGCGACACGCTCGTCGTCACCGAGCTCGATCGCCTCGCGCGGTCGCTAAGCGAGATTCGCGCCGGTCCGCGCCGCAGCCGCCGCTCATCGACGGCGTATCCGGGCGCGAAATTGCAGGATGAACCACTAGTGCCGGTTGAGGAATTCTCATCGGGGACGTTATCTTCCGCCGCAATTGCGGCCGCTTCGGCCTCAATCCAGCAGCCCTCACGTCGTTCTCGGGCCTGGAGTCGGAGGCGCAGCCTTTGGCGAAGCGGCGGCGGGTTGGAAAAGCTCGATCGGGTTGCCAGCCGGATCTTCCAGCAGGATCTGTTGCCCGCCGGGGCCGCTAACGATGTCGTTGCGAAACACGAGACCCGCGGCGCGCAGTCGCTCGACGTCCCCGGCGATGTCGGCAACGACCAGGTGGATGCGGTTCCAGCCGCCCGGCTCGGGGATGCGGCCGTCGGGCATCGGCCGTCCCGCGGAGCTGGCGGGGCCGCTTAGCAAGAGCCGCAAGCGGCCGCGGACCACGTCGGCGAAGGCCGGAGCCGCGCTGGATAGCAGCGTGAATCCGAAATGGCGAGTGTAAAAGTCGACGGCGGCCTCGACGTCGGTGACGATGTAGCGAACGCTCACGAGGTCGTCGGGCATGCTCAGTTCTCCTGTTGTGGGGTCACAGTGGGCGACAGTTTCACGACGTCCAGAGTGTCGTACATCGCTGACGGCGCTCCGCGCCCGCCAATCCGCCGCCGGCATCGCTTCGCGTGGTTGGAGCGCAGGCCCCGCTCGTGTCGGTCAATTCCTACGGCTACGCCGCGGGCGCAACACGATGTACGGCGCCCACGTGCCGGGCGGCGGCGAGGCGCAGGCCCCTTCAACGCGCTGCGCTGGCATACGCGGACTCACGTACCGCAGGCGACGGCGCGCGACAGCAGCAGCTCGCGCTCGCGGTCGTTGTCGCACAGGTCCGCCGCGCGCACGAACTCGTCGCGCGCCTCGGCCTGCCGGCCGAGGCGGACGAGGAGGTCGCCGCGCACGCTGGGCAGCAGGTGGTAGCCGCGCAGCGCGGGCTCGTCGGCGAGCGCGTCGACGAGTTCAAGGCCAGCCTCCGGACCGAAGGCCATCGTCACCGCCACGGCGCGGTTGAGCTCGACGACCGGCGAGACGGTGAGCGCCGCCAGGCCGTCGTACAGCGCCACGATCCGCGGCCAGTCGGTCTCCTGGACGCTGCGGGCGCGCGCGTGGCAGGCGGCGATCGCGGCCTGCAGCGTGTACGGGCTCAGTGCACCGCTGAGCTTTACGGCGCGCTTCAGGCCCGCGAGGCCGCGCTGCACGAGCAGGTGATCCCAGCGTGCGCGGTCCTGATCGGCGAGCAGCACCGGCTCGCCATGCGCCCCGACCCGCGCTCGCAGCCGCGAGGCCTGCAGCTCCATCAGTGCCAGCAGGCCGTGGACTTCGGGCTCTCGCGGCATCAGGCCGGCGAGGATGCGCCCCAGGCGCAGCGCGTCGTCGCACAAGGCCGGCCGGGTCCACTGCTCGCCGGCCGTCGCGGCATAGCCCTCGTTGAAGACGAGGTAGATCACCTCGAGCACCGCAGACAGACGCTCGGCGAGCTCGTCGCGGCCCGGCACCTCGAACGGCACGCGCGCCTCGGCGAGGGTGCGCTTGGCGCGGACGATGCGCTGCGCGACGGTCCCCTCGGAGACCAGGAACGCGCGCGCGATCTGCGGTGTCGACAGCCCGCCGAGGAGGCGCAGCGTCAGCGCGACGCGCGCCTGCCGCGACAGCACCGGGTGGCACGTCATGAAGACCAGGCGCAGGACGTCGTCTTGCACGTCGTCGATCTCTGCGGCGAGGTCGGGCTGATCGAGCTGCTGGAGGATCTGCAGCTGGCGCCCGATCAGCTCCTGCTTGCGCTCGAGCGTGACGCGGCGACGCAGCTCGTCGACGCCGCGCCGCTTGGCCGTGGCCATGAGCCAGGCCGCCGGGCTGTCCGGGATGCCCGCCGCAGGCCACTGCTCCAGCGCGGCGACGAGCGCGTCCTGGGCCAGGTCCTCGGCCGCCGACACGTCGCGGACGATGCGCGTCAGCCCGGCGATCAGCCGGGCCGACTCGATCCGCCAGATGGCGTCGATCGCGCGATCGGTGGCCGAGTCCGCCACCGGCTAGCTCTGCCTGGCGGTCTGCTCGCGCATCCGCGCCTCGGCCTCGCGCAGCTCAGGGGTGAGCTGGTCGCCGAAGTCCTCGGACTCGAAGACCTGGCGTAGCTCGATCTCGGTGCCACCGTCAAACGGCGCGCGCTTGAGCCACTCGATCGCCTCGTCGCGCGACGCGCACTCCCAGATCCAGTAGCCCGCGATGAGCTCCTTGGTCTCGGTGAACGGGCCGTCGATGACGGTGCGCTCGCCGCCGTCGAAGCGGACCCTGACGCCCTTGGAGCTCGGGTGCAGGCCGTCGCCCGCCAGCATCACGCCGGCGCTGACGAGCTCCTGGTTGTACTTGTTCATCGCCTCCAAAAGCTCCGTGCTGGGCATCTCGCCCGCCTCGGACTCGGGGCTTGCGGGGACTATCACCATGAAACGCATTGCTGCCTCCTCGTGCTCGTTGCCTACTTTCTACCGGCACGTCGAACGAGCGCCGGCGAAATCGACACGCGCCGGCAAAAACTTCTCGATGCAGGCGCGAGGTGCGAACACGACGATCTTGGTTGAACAAATCCGCGCCGTCGCGCGGTGAGCAGCGGACCCCAACCGGTGGGTCAAGGACACGACCGCGATCGCCGGCGTGCTCGACGATCGTGGAGTCGCTGGCGATCGTTGTCGTCGGTGCGCTTGTCCTCGGCGCAGTGGCGATCATCGTCCACATCCACAATGTTTCAGCAGCCCTTCGCACGCGAGCGAAGCAGCCACTCCCCCGCCTCCTGTCATCGGGTGCGCCGCTCACGCTGAGCCGAGCGTGCGCGGTTGTCGCGTCAGCGCAACATCGTCCGAGGACCGTTCGCGCTCGTTACGATCGCTCGCGACTTGCCGCGACCGTCTCGCGCTTCCTACCGTCCCGGAAATGGTCACCTCGCGGGGATCAAGCTCCCAATGGCTCTCCGCGCGGGCCCCAGTGGCTCTCCGCGCGGGCACCAGCGCAACGCTGAGCGTCGCGCCCGGCCAGCGTGCGCACGCCGCGCTGAAGTGCCGCGCGGAAATACTCAACGCCAGACGCATCGGCGACGGCGATCAGGCTGTCACCTTTGGGTCCTGCCCGGCTGATACGCCGGCGTTCAGGGTGGGACGGTTGGACCCATCACGGGCTGGGCGGGAGCCCTGATCATCACCGGCCCACGAAACATTCGATTGCAGGTCCGGGTGGATGGCGGACGTCGGCCAGACATCAGGCTTCCGCTCGGCGCCGCTGCAAAGAGGCGCCATCCGGCGCCCGTCCCGACGGGCGCCATCGGGTCGCGCCTTCTGCCCGGCTCGCGCGATATCGCGCTAAGGAACCCCGCCATCTATCACCACATCGTTCGCGCCGCCTCCATCGCCTGCTCGGTGGCCGGTACCTCAAACCGCCCCGGGTCGACGCGCATATTCGGGCGCCGCCCGTCGCCGCTGGCGCGGCCGTTTGAGCTGGTCACACCCATCGCCACGAACACGTCGGAACCGATCGTCCTGTGCCCCGCGCGAACGCACGGGAGCCGTATCAGCAGCGCGGCGGCTCAGACGTGATCGACGTCGGGAGCAGCTGGGTTGGTCCCCGATGTGCCCGATGCCGGTCCGGCATCGCCCTCTCCGGTGCCATCACCGGGGTTGCCCTCGTCCTCGGGGGTCGTGGGGCTATGCACAGGCTTGCCCGTCTCGCCGCCGCTGGCGACGTCCTCGCCGTCCAGGGCATCTTCGCTGTGCTGGGTCTCGTCGGACATCTGGCCCTCCACGTGTAGACACTGAGTCCGCGACGTCGTACCCGTTGGACGTCGAACACGAACTGGCACGTCAGCGCTCGGACGGCTCTGTTGAGGCGTGCTCACGGTCACGCTCCCGAGGGGGCCGGGCTGCGCAGGCGAGGCAGGCCGCGAACGTGCTGGCCTGCGCTCCCTGTCCGGCGCGTCGCCCAACCGCGATCTTTCTCGCTCCCGCTGGCAGCTGTGCCAGGCGGTGCTGCAGTGATCTGCCGCAAGTCCGTCAGCGAGAGATTCTGCGGCCCGTCGTTGCTGTCGCGTCTTGCGGCGCGCCGTTGCGCGTGAGCGTGGCGGCGGTTGCCGAGACCGTTGCCGCCAGCAGCGACGCGAGCTCATAATTCGCTCCGAGACTGGCCGCGGCGCCTGGGGAAATGACGTAAAAGACGCCCAGGCGCCAGCGATGCGGCGATCTACGCGATAGGCGCGACCGAGCTTCGAGAAGCGGGATCCACCCCGGGTACGCGCGTAGGGTTGGTACGTTGGATGTTCCTGGCCTGCTGAGGCCCGGCGCGGGGTCGAGCTGCGGACTTGGAGGCTTCCTTCCAGACGGAAAGGGGCCAGCGTGGCGCGCAAGCGACCGACAGCCTCCCGCGTATCACAGATCCCCGCTGGCCTTGATTACCTCTCGCTCCGTAGGCGTTGAACTTGGGTGCATATGCGCTCACTCCTGCGCAGGCGCGCGCACTGCGCCGCTGCGCGCCGCTGAGCAGCGGCGCGGTCAAGTCGCAGCGACACCTGGCTCACGCAGCAGCACCGGCTGTCAGCACGGACATCCTTGGCTACGGTGACGACGGCGTCGATAGGCGGGTCTCCTGTTAAGTTGCGAGCGACTGGGGCGTTGCGACCAGCGCCGGGTAGATTCGCCAGTCCGCCTGAGAGAACGAGCGGATGCCCCGCACCGACACGTGCTTGGTCGTGCTCGTCGCTGCGCCCCACGCGTGAGCGTCTGGCGCAAATTGGCGTGTCGCGCCGAGCCGGCGGGTAAGCGGCAAGCGTGGATGACCGGCTGCTTGGTATCTATCTCAATGATCAGCTGGCGGCAGGCGTCTTGTGGCGCGAGACCGCCCGGGCGCGCGCAGCGCAACAACGCCGGCAGCGAGCTTGGCCTGGCGCTTGGCAATGTGGCGATGGCGATCGCGGAGGATGTCGCGACGTTTGAGCGCATCATGGAACGCGTCGGCGTTTGCAGGAACCTGGTGAAGATCGCGCTGGCGATTGCGGCTGAACGCGCCGGGCGGTTGAAGCTCAACGGCCGGCTGACGTCCTATTCGCCGCTGAGCCGCTTTGTCGAGCTTGACTTCCTCGCCTACGGAATCGAGGGCAAGAAGATCCTTTGGCAGAACCTGCGCGACTGCGCACGACTTGATGAGCGCCTTCCCGACGTCGACTTCGACGCGCTGATCGCTCGCGCCCAGGCCCAGCGCGACGAGTTCGAGCCGTTCCGGCGCGCTGCCGGTAACGCCGCGCTGGGCGGCGCCCCCCGCGATCAAACCGGACCTGCGCGGCCGCGTCGGTGGTCTGCGCGGCGCGCCGGGGCGCGGCGGGCGTCGCACTGACGTTGGTGGCGCTCAGGAGCGCCTGCGGACGTTGCGGGCCGAAAACTACGAGATCTCGTTGGCGGCGCGGCCTTCGGCGAGTGAGCCGCAGTCGTTGACGACGTTGGAGCGGTTCTCGTACTCATAATCCATGGGTTTCGAGACCAGGTGGTAGCGGCTGATGACTTGGCCGGGCTCGCGCCTGAACGTCGGCCAGCAGCTCGGCAGAACCAGAACGGCTTGGTACATAGTCGTCGGCGTCACCACCCAGGCCGGCGACGCGCGCTCCGACGTCGTCGCGGGCGGTGAGCATGAGATCGCCTCCCTTCAGACGCCGTTGCCGCGCAGGCGGCGGCAGGTCTTCAAGCCGCCGATGGCGGGCTACTGACGTCGAGCCCGATCGGTCGTCCACGCCGCGCGGAGCTGCCTCCTCGGAGGTCATCAGCCGATCGGCCGTCTCGTTGTCGACGACCGTGTGAGCCGGCCATTGAACCACAGGTCCCGCGCGGATGGCATACAACGCGCCGCCGCCGAGGACGGCGACGATCAGCACGACGAACAGCAACACAGGGTTCTGGGCCCACGGGTGGGCGGGTTACCCGCTGTGGCGTTGTGCCTACCAATCGCATTCGGACCGGCGGTCACGCTCGTTGGCGCAGGGGTCGTTCGGATCTACCATGGTGCTCGTTACATCGCGCTTGCGCAGCGGGCGCACGGGCATTCCCATGCGCAACGATCCGTGCGTCGCCGACGTCAGGCGCCGCGAATTCGCTGAGGCGCGAGTTGCTGTGCCGAGTTGGCGGCTGGTCGTCTGCATCCTCAGTCGGCGAAGGGCAGCAGGTCGCTGACGCCGGTCAAATCCAGGACGCGTTGTACGGCCGCGCACCCGCGCAGCATGGTCAGGCGCTCTGAGTCTGCGCGTGAGCGAGCGTGAGCACGGAGGATCAGGCGAACCCCGGTTGAGTCCATGAACGTCAATGCCGAGAGGTCAAGGATGATCGAGCTCACGTCGGTGGCCTCGACGCGCTCAAGCTCGCGCTGCAGCGCATCGGCGGTCGCGAGATCAAGCTCACCCGACAGACCGACCGCCTGAATGTCACCTTCACGTTCAGAACTGATCGTCAGCGCGCCGAGCTCGATCAGCTGCGCAGCTCGTAACGGCTCACGCTGTCCAGAAGCGTCGATCATCCCAGATCCTCGGTCCCGCGAGCCCAGTGCCTGCCGGCCCGCGAGCAGACACGTTCTCTCGGTTACTGCCCCGCCAAAGCGTCCTGAACAAACGCACTGACCGTGTGAACTCTACAAGACGCCCATTGGCCCCACCAACCAAAGCACTCTGGACCCCATCCCGGGAGGCGATTCGTTTCAGCCGATCCGGAACGTCATCGAAACGCGCGCCCCCGGCATCGTGTCAACGAACTCAAGGCGCTCGGTCAACCGGAAGATCAGCCGTAGTCCCATTCCGACGCCGCGGCTCTCGCGTGCGCGAATCCCGAGGCCCTCGTCACACACCACGACGACCAGTGCCGACCTACGCGCCGACGCCTCGATCGCCACGATCCCGGGCGCGTCGTGGCCGACGTAGGCGTGTTTGACGACGTTGCTCAGCGCCTCAGAGACCGCCACTGCGATGTCCTCGCACTGGCGCTGCGACGCGCCGCAGTCGCTCGCGAACTGCACGACCGCGCTCCGCAACGGCCCGATGCTCTGCGGACACGCGGTCAACTGTTCACGCAGCGGGCCTCGAGCAACAGACACGCGGCACGGAATACCCGCTGGACACGCGCGCCAGCCGCCATCGCCGCGAAGGACCGTACGTAGCGAGACCGTGCGTAAACCGCTTTGCATCTTGGCGGTCTCCCCGTTCAACTGAGAAGTCGCTGACAAGCGGCGCTGTCACGACCGTGGATGTGCTGCGGCCGCGACGTGTTGAGGCTCAGCGACGAAAGCGCCGCGTGATGGTGAACGTGAGAATCATGCCGACGATCATCCCGAGCGCAAAGATGATCGCGATGACCCCGAAGCCTTTGGCCACGATGCCTGCGAGGACGAGCGTCGCGACAAAGCAGCTCATCGGTTGACGCTCTCGGAGATCGTAGTAACTTCGCGCTCTGCATTGACCTGGGTTGGACGGCTGGTGATGTTGGCCGTGGGGCCATCGTTCATTGCGCGCTCCTTTGCCGTAGTTGACAGCTGTGTGCCCGCAATGGTGCACTGCCTAAGCCTGGATAAGCAGGAGTTCGCCACAGGCCGCCGTGTCGCGCCGACGCGACCACGTACGCGCCCGGCTGAGCTCCGGCTCCAGCGAGCCCAACAGCGTGGCGAGGTCGCGCTGCGCTGTCAGCGCTCGGGGCCCTGCTGGCGCAGGAAGCGCTGGAACTCGCTCGCGATAGCGTCGCCCGAAGGCAGATCGCTTGGACCGAGGGAGCTGGTGTCAAGCGAGGCGGCCTGCTCCAGGCGCTCGACGAACGCTTGGACCTCGGGGTCGGACTGCACGGCGAGCGACACCTGACGCTCGTAGTCGCCGGTGGCGTTTTCGAGGTCGGTTGCGTCGACCGACACGCCGACGAGCGCCTCGACCTTGCGCACGAGCGCGAGCGCGGCCTTCGGGTTCGGCGCCGCGGCAACGTAGTGCGGCACGGCGGCCCAAAGGCTCGCCGACGGCAGCTCGGCCTCGGTGCAGGCCGTATGCAGCACTCCGACGATGCCGGTCGGCCCCTCGTACGTCGTCTCCTTCAGGGCAACCTTCTCAACCAGCGCGTCGTCGGACGCCAGGCCCGTGATCTGCACCGGATGCGAGTGCGGCACATCCGCCAGCAGCGCGCCGATCGTCACGACGAGCTGCGTGCCTAGCGCCTCGGCGAGATCGATGATGTGCTGGGAGAAGGACTTCCAACGCATCGACGGCTCGGGCCCCTGGACGAGGATCAGGTCGCGTGGCGCGCGCGGCACGCGAGCGGCGAAGATCTCGACGCCCGGCCACGTGATCTCGCGCTTGTGCTCCTCCGTGAAGCGGATGTGCGGACGCGTGGACTGGAAGTCGTAGAAGTCCTCGGGATCGATTCGCGCGAAGCGCTCGGCATG
>Ga0307502_10000141_pt1 | contig 19051 bp, 20 predicted proteins | sample 16_S_MG_FD_201364 | JGI IMG/M metagenome (GOLD analysis project Ga0307502, IMG submission 201364) | Soil microbial communities from Populus trichocarpa stands in riparian zone in the Pacific Northwest, United States - 16_S | ecosystem: Environmental > Terrestrial > Soil > Riparian zone > Trees... | reverse complement strand
CGCGTAGGTCGGCGATGTAGCCCGTGGAACAGCCGACGGTCAGGTGCCGCATGAGCTGGGGTGAGCTATCTGAAAGCAGCGACGGAGGCACAACACGAAGACGCTACATGCCTACCAGCGGATCCCGTCAGGTGGCGTCCGGCAGGCGCAGCAGAACATCGAGATCTGGGTCCGCGCCAGCGGTCGAGGTCGCAGTGCGGCGTAGGTTGCCCTCGTTGCGCGGGTCGTGGGCGAAGACCCGCAGCGATCGCCGCCTCGCGCAAGGAACGACCGCAGGGCATCGTCAACGCTGCTGCTCGAGGCGTGATGTCGTCAGCGACCGTCGTCAAGTTCGCGCCACGCACACGGTACGGGGCCGTGCACCTGTGGCCTAGCGGTCGATGTCCTCCTGGCGTGGAGGCGCAGCGGCGTGCCGCCCGGCGTCACTGGGTGCGTAGTCGGTGGTGACCACCAGCGGACAGCGGTAGCACGCCTCGCGGCCCTGCTCTCGATACCAGCGGCAGCGCGCGCGGATGCGACACGGAGGTAGCTTGGCAGTCGCTGGCGGGAGCCGCTCCACGGTGCGCTTCGCCAGGCTGCAGCCGGCTTCGGTGAAGTGTTGGCAGCCCGAACGCGCGCACGGCGCGGCGAAGCGGAAGACCTCGGTCGGCTCGAGCGGAGCTGCAAGCTGGGCTATCTCGGCGGACAGCGGTACCAGTTGATCGAGATAGCCGGCCCGCGGCTCTTGTGCGCTGCCGCCGATGACGGCGAACACTGCGCTGCCGTCCATCTCGGGCTGCGCGCTGGGGCACAGCAACGATGGGTCATCCGCGCCTGGCGTGGTCGGGTCCTGACGCATCGGGCAGCCGTTCAGCCCCTGGGCGTCGCGACCTGCTCCGGCAGCCCCTCGGGCCACGCGATGATCCCGTAGACGATTGGCCCCAGGCGCAGATCCGGGTTGCGCCGGGCCTCCAAGCCGCGGAGCACCGCAGCGACGGTGACCTCTGCGAACTCGTCGACGGTGATCTGAGCTGCGGGCGTCTCTCGTGCCCCCTCCATGGCCTTGCCCTCCTGTGTTCGTTCGGTACGGTGGGCGCCGCCGCTCCAGGTAGGAACTGCAGGCGTCTGCGTCAGGCCCGTGGCGGCCATCACGGCTTGTTGCGGTCCGCGGTCTGAGCCGGCAACGACGCCCTCAAGATCACCGACGGCCTGAGCACTCCGTCGACTTTGCACCTCGCGCTGCAGCCGCGGGCCGGGCGTTGCAATCTGTGCAGGTTTGACGCCGTTTGCATCCGCTTTTGGCGCTGCGCCAAAGACCACACACATTGCCAAACATCAATCGCACGCTCGTCGCCGTACCGGCTCGGCGCTTGGCACCATCCGGTCACCTCGGTTCGAAGTGGTCCTCTGTTGGTTGGACCTCGGTGAACATCTCCTGAGCCAATTGACGCAGCTTCTCGAGCGCCTGTTGGGAGAACAGACCGACAAGCGCCGCGACCGCGGCAAAGCCGAACGGACTGGCCTGCGCCACGTCCGTCGAGGGAGAGAACAGACCGGCGCGCAGCACCACGTAGAACACCGTCCCACCGAGGGCACCAATGAGCGGCAAGAGCAGGTAGTACGCGATCCAGCTCCAGCGCAGCGTGCGGGTCCCCACGTAGATCGCCAGCGAGCGGGTCGCGTGGATCAAGCCCCCGAGTGCACCGGCGAGCGCCACCACAATGAAGAACAGGTCCTCGGTGGAGAGTGTGAACTTGGCGATGCCGAGGTAGCTGACGACCTTGGTGGTGGCCAGCTGACCGGTGGCCGCGGAGCCGCCGCCTGTGGATCGTGGCGCCTCGAGCGCCGTCGGCCAGAAGATCCACAGTTGCAGGAGCGTCGCCGTCGACGCGAGGATCAGTGCGAGAACGAGGACAATCAGCGCCGAGCGTCCCACGAAGCGTGCGCCAATGTCCGAGCGCTCGAGATCGTCCGTCGCGGTGTTGCCGGGGCTACCAGGGGCGGGCAGCGTCATCTGTGCAGCGACAGTAGAGACAGCGTGCTCGGCCCGTCAAGACCGTCGTTTTGATGGCCTCGGCGCCATGACGACGTGCCAGTGGCGCCCACGCTCCGGCTGGGACACGATCACCGGCGCATTCGGGGCTTGGCGGCGTCACTCAGCAGATCGCTGGGTCTGGTGACGGGAACCCTGCGACCGCGAGGCCCGCCCAGGCCGAGCACAGCAGCGCGGCGAGGATGACCTGCACCGACCCCTGCTGACGCACCGAGAGGCGTTGAGCTGCAAGCGCCGAGACGGCCAGGGTGAGCAGGCACAGCGCCGACGCGAGCGCCGCGGCGTGGCGGGGAAAGGCCAGCAGCAGGCTCCAACCCACGGCGGGTACCAGCGCGACGCACAGCAGAACTTCAGGAGCCAGTCGAGCCGCCAGCCCGACCGCCAGCAGCGCGCCGCACCCGATCGCGGCAACACGGGGCGTCAGCGACGGGCGCCGGTCGCGCACACCGCCAGCGGCGAGCGCGAGCGTCGTGACCAAGCCTGCGGCGTAGGCGGGACGAAACCAGCCCTGCCAGGCCGCGATCGACTCGATTCGTTGCTGGCCCCGCACGTGGATGCCGCTGCCGGAGCACTGCGCGAACACTCCCGGCCACGGCGGCCCGGCGGCCGCGATGACACTGACGGTCGCCGACGCGACGACGATCATGGACCCCAGCGCCAGCCACGAGCCGGGCGCCTTCGCGGCGCCTCGGCGGATCGCATCTTCCATCATGGCAATGCTCGTCGCGTGCGGCGGGCGCGCAACCCCTGCCGGTGATAAGGCCGATGCATGCTCCTGACGGATGCGACGCCGCGCAGGTCGTGCCGGTGTTCCCGGCATGCCGATGTCGGCCGCGTCCCGATCGTGCACTGGACGCCGACCTTCATCGGCGCGCGGATCGCCGCTGCGACCAGCGCGATCGCGCCACAAGTCCCGGCTGGACGGCGGGCGCGGCGGTGTCCCGGGCGATGCTGACCGTCGGAACAGCGACCATGCCCAAACGTCGCCGTCGCTGTCAGCCGCCGGCCCATCGCGAGGCGACGGTTCAGATCATGGCCGAGCTCTACGTCCGCGCCCAGCTCATCGTCGAGCGCGGCTACCGTCAGCCGTTGACGCTCCCGAACGTCGCGCGAGCGCTCGCTGTCTCGCCCCGCCAGCTCGAGCGTGCCTACGACGAGATCGGCCTGACGACGTTCGCCGCACACCGGCGCGCGGTGCGTCTTCGCAACGCTGCCGAGCTGCTGGCCCGCCAGCCGCTGACCGTCAGCGAGGTGGCACGGCTGGTGGGGTACCGCCAGCCCTCGAACTTCGTCAAAGCCTTTCGGCGTCGATTCGGGGTAACCCCGGGCACCTTTCGTGACCGTGCGCGTCGCGCACCAAGTCCGCCTGATCGGCACGCGGGCGGCCTTCCCCGCACCAGCGCCCCGCCGGTGCGCTACTCGAAACCGAACTCGGAGGCCGCGCGCTTGCGCGCGGCGGGCGATGGCGCCGGCACCGAAGACTTCGCGGCCGTCGGCCCGGTCTCGGCTGTCGCCGCCCGCGCCACGAGCGGCGCTCGCGCAGCCCGCGGCGAGGCTGAGCCCGTCGCCTCTCCGGCGCCCTCGAAGCCGAACTCGCCGCTGGCCTGAGCAGAGCGACGCGGCGACGGCGGCCGCGAATGGCGCTGTGCCGCGGGTGTCGTAGTGGAAACCGGCCGGACGATTCGCGCGGCGGACGGGGCCGTACGACGGCCGGCAGTCCGAGAAGAGCGATCCTTCGCCGGTCGGTGCCCGGCGCTCGCTGTCGCGGCTACGTGGTGGCGCTCGCGCGGAGACGGCCCGCGGAGGAGCCCCACCTCGTCACACACGACATAGCCACCGGCGGCCCCCGCCGCACACAGCGTCACCACGCCGAGCTTGGCCGCGGCCAGTCCCAGGGCCGAGCCGCCCGCCCCGACGGCCCCACCCCCGCCGGCGGCGGCTGCCGCGCCGGCCGCTCCCGCCTTCGCGGCGCCAGCCGCCTCGCCAGCGTCCCAGAATGGCAGCACCCGTCCAACGATGCGGCCAAGGGCGCCGACGCGGTGCACGGTCTCGGCGTCGACCGTCGCGGGCACCGGCAGGATCGCGCCGACGCCGCGCGCGATGCGCTCGAGTTCGCGTGCCGAGCGAGTGCAGGCCGGACAATTGGTCAGGTGGCGGGACACTCGCTCTGACTGCGTGGCGTCGGCGATGTGGCCGACGTACGCGGCGAGGTCATCCGCCAGCCGTCGACAGCGCCCGCCCTGCTCGTAGTCGGCGACGAGCGCGCGCAATCGCGCACGCGCGCGCTGCGCGACCTTGCGGAATTTCTCTGCCGACCACCCAAAGCGGGCGCAGAACTCGCCGCAGTCCATATCCAGCGCAACTTGGCAGGCCAGCACGAGCCGCTGGTCGTCCGTCAGCTCCTCGGCCAGCTCGCGCAGGCGACGCAGGTCCTCACGCGCCGCCAGCCGCTCGGGAGCGTCAGGCGCCCGATCGGCCAAGGACGACGTGCCGGACTGATCCTCGAAGGCAAGCTCAACGGGATCGCGCAGCGCGGCCTGCGTGGCGGCCTCGATAGGACTGCGTCCGCTGAGCGCGCGCCGTCGATCGCTGACCCGCGAGAGGAATCGCTGCTCGAGCGCGTTGGCGACGTGCGCTTCGCTGTCGAACGCTCTCGCGCGCGTACGCGCGCGCGTCACCATCTCCATCGTCGCCTGGCTAAAGCAGTCCTCAAGGTCCTCGACGTTCAGAAGGCGGCGATGCACGCGCAGTAGAACGTCACGTTTGACGTCAGCGACCCGCGCCACGAGCTCGGCGGGATCATCGCTGGCGGGCCGCCAGTCAGGCACCGTCGTTGTCACCCGGCGCTGGAACATGACTCCAGGACTTTGGCACGTCGCGACGGTTCTCCGACCAAACCCGCGCGGCAGGACAACTCGCGCGTCAATGCTGGCCTTCGCCGCCGCCCGAAGCCCACCGCGAGGAACTCTCGCCGATACGCCCGTCCCGCGCTCATCCACCGGAGGTTGTCAAACGCGCGTTCGCTGGGCGAACTCTCTGACACCTGATGGTGGTTTCCCAATAGTCGCGGGCCCGCGAACTCTGGGCCGCAGCCCTCGCCTCGCGAGACTGCCTATCCCATGGACCTCCGCCCGAGCCTGGGCCAAGCATGCGTCGAGCCGGCCGAGCTGCCCGCTGCGATCGAGACAGCTGTGCTGGCACTCACGGACCGCTTGGGCACGTCGACGGCGCGAGCGTCCGCGCCGCACGCGCCACGGTCAGCACGTCTCTCGATCTCAACGCCGCCCGGGAGTTGCCGTTCATCGAAGAGCGCACCGGCCAGCCGATCTCCCACGCCCCCACCGGATCGGCCATGGTGGTGACAAAGTCGCCTGCCGGGTGCCGACGAAGTTGGCTGCCGGGTGCCGACGAAGTTGGCTGAAATCGCGCGCGCGTCCTCGTCGACGTCAACGCGCGCCGACAGCCCCAGGTTGCTCGGCGCATCGCCAGGGACCCGAGCACGGCCGCGAGCGATGCGACCTGCTCGCCCGCGCTCACGCGTGCCTCAGGCAGGACTGGATCCGCGACCTCGACGTACGTCCGTCACGCAGCTGAAGGACGACGGGGGCTCCAGAGCCGCTGTTGGCGCTCGCGGGGTGCGGCGTCCACGACCACGGCCAGCGTCACCGACCGATCGTAGCCGCGCTCCCCCGCGACCGTGGACGTCAGCACCACCGGTCGGTCGCTCTGGGAGAGCTGCGTCCAGTGCCTGATTTCTCAGCGCGACGCGCCGCTAGGCAGGCCGCAGCTCGCGACCCTTCTTGACGATCTCGCGATCGCGCTCCAGGCCACGCACGGCCCGGTAGAGCGCCGTCGGGTCGATGCCGAGCTGGACACCGATCTCCCTGACGGTTATCCCCGGCTGGCTCTTGACGGCCGCGAGCACCTGCTCGCGCCGCCCGCCGCTCGAGGATGCCGCACGCGAGCCGCGCGAGCGCTTCGCCGCCGTGCCCTTCTTGGGACGGGTACGGCGTGCGCGCCTGGGCGTCGAGGAGGCGGCGGCGGGGGCCGTGCCCGTAGCGCCGTCGGTCGGTAACCCCAACCTCGTGGCGATCTGCTCCAGCTCGCGATACTCGTCCATCAATGGTCGCAGCTCCCGCAGGCGACTGGCAACGCGCGCCTCCAGACCCTGAAGGTCATCGACAACTGACATGAGCCCTCCTTCAAATGACGGTTATCGATCGGATGTATGACACATCGTGGCACTGGGTGACAATCCTGCCCGCAGGCAGAAACCAGCATTTACGGTAAGGAACGCGTTAGCACTAAAACAATCCTTCGCGCATCCTCCTGACTCTTGGTCAGCCCGCTCGACGGCAGCACAGCCGCCGAGCGCCGCACGTCGCGGTGGGAACCAGGCCCTCTCGTGCCGACATCCAGGCCGGTGGGCGCCAACACGTCACCGTCGACCGCGCGGTGGCAGGGCCCACCAGAATGGCAGCGATGCGGCTGCCCTCAGGCCTGGCGGTGTTGCAGGAGCGCGACTATCGCGCGGTCTTCTCGGCACAGGCCGTGTCGTTGCTCGGAGACGGGATCGTGCCGGTGGCGCTGGCCTTCGCGGTCCTAGACCTCACCGGCTCGGCGAGCGATCTCGGGATCGTCCTGGCTGCGCGGATGGCCTCGATGGTCGGCTGCCTGCTGGCCGGTGGCGTGATTGCCGATCGGACCTCACGTCGAGCGGTGATGATCGCTGCCGACGTTATCCGCCTGCTGTGTCAGGGGCTGCTCGGCTTCCTGCTCGTCAGCGGCCATGCACGACTGTGGGAAGTCGTCGCCTCCCAAGTCGTACTTGGGGGCGCATCGGGATTCTTCAACCCGGCTTCCAGCGGCCTGATCCCGATGGTCGTCAGCCCGGCCCGGCTGCAGGACGCCAACGCTCTGCGCGGCGTCGTCGTGGCCACCGGGGCCATCGCCGGGCCGGCGATCGCAGGAATCCTCGTTGTTAGCGTCGGGTCGGGGGAGGCGCTGCTCATCGACGCAGCCAGCTACGCGCTAAGTGCAGCGCTGCTGGCGCGCGTGCGCGTCGACGGCCGGGTGACTAGCCCCGCGTCGGGCTCGTTCGTGGGCGACCTGCGCCGCGGGTGGACCGAGTTCCGCACGCGCACGTGGGTGTGGGCGTTCATCGCGGTCATTTCGCTGACCAACGCCCTCAGCGCCGCGTTCATCGTCCTGGGCCCACTCGTAGCCAAACTCGAACTAGGAGGCGCAGGGGCGTGGGCGGTGATCCTTGCCTGCCGAGGTGTCGGCGCGCTGCTCGGAGGCGTCATCACGCTGCGGATCCGCCCAGCGCGGCCGCTACTCATCGCCACCCTGGCCTGCGAGTTTGCCGTCGCGCCGACGCTGCTGCTCGCAGCCCACGCGCCGGTGGCGACGATCGCCGCCGCGGCCCTGCTCGCCGGGGGCGGCCCGATGGTCCTCAACGTTCTGTGGGAAACCACCTTGCAGCAACACATTCCGCCCGTCGCGCTCTCGCGCGTCAGTGCCTACGACTGGTTCGGATCGCTGGCGCTCCAGCCATTCGGCATGGCCATCGTCGGGCCCATCGCTGCTCACCTCGGGGTGACGACCACGCTCTATCTCGCTGGCGGGCTAGAGCTCGCTGCGTTAACGGGCCTACTGCTCATCCGCGACATCCGCAGGATCGGCCCGGCGGACACCAGCCACAACCCACGCCCCACCCGCGCCGACATCGTGACTGACCGCCTCTAGCGTCGCCCCCCACTGCGCGCCGCCGGTCGGCGACTAGCCCTGAGACCGCGCGGTCGCGCGACGGTCGCGCCTGGCCGGTTTGTGGCCGGTGGCCTGATCGGACGCGTCGCCATCGCGGGCCACGCCGGGGGCATCGTCGTCGGGAGCGTCAAAGAGCATGGCGACCAGGACGGCTGGCACCTCGGTGCTCTTGTGCTTGCGCAGGCGCTCGGCCGCCTCCTGCTCAATCTCCACGAAGCGGTTGACGGCCTGGGTGATGACCTCGGAGATCTCCGCGAAGCCCTGCTCGTCGAGCCGCGCGGCGCGGCGCGCCATGTGTGAGTCCGGGCGCGACATCTTGTCTTGGGCGGCGGCTCTGCTCACGACGTCCCAGATCTGATCGAGGCTGGCGGCATCCAGGGCCTCGCGGACGATCGCCGGCAGCTGTTCCCACGCGGCGGCGGTGATGCGCGGGCGCGCGGCCATCCCGTAGCGGTGCTCGACGGCGCCTCGGACCACGCGCTTGCGCTCGAGCTTGATGTAGCCGAAGTCGCGGAGCGCCCTGACGTGATAGCTGAGGTTCTCCAGCGGCACGTCGAGCATCTCGGCGAGCTCCTTCGGCGTCGCGCTGCGCCGTTCGAGGATCCCCATGATCCGTATCCGCAGCGGATGCGCCAGCGCCTTGACCAGCCGGGGATCGTCGATTTCGCTGATCGGCTTCGTCATGTGGACAGCCGCCCCCGGAGTTGCTCCCGGACGCGGTGTAAACGCACTTTAGCGGTCCCTTCGGGCGTCCCGAGACGCTTTGCCACCTCGGCCTGGGTGAGATCTTCGTCGTAGCGCAGGTACACCAGGACGCGGTCTTCGGGGGGCAAAGTCCCCAGCACAGCGCGAACATGCGCGCGCTCGAGGTACTCCTGTGGGTCGCCGCCAGGGTCGCCGACCTCGATCTCCTCGCGAACCGAGCGCCACGAGCGCGCGTTGGGCCCGGCGCGCCAGCGCGCCGCCTCGCGTCGCGTGATGCTCAGCAGCCACGCCTCCGGACAGGCAGGCCGAACCCCGTTTGCCCACGCGCGCCACGCGCGCAACAGCGCTTCCTGGGCGACGTCATCGGCCGCCGCCGCGTCGACCATCCGCCGTCGAGCCTCGCGGCGGCAACGAAGGCTGAGCTCCTCCCAGTCGAGGGCGGGGCCCATCGCGGCAAGATCCTTGCAAAAAAATCCCTTAGCGCCTGAAACCAAATGCAGCGCTCAGCGGGTCTACGTAGAAATGGGGATCTCGCCCGCCGAGCATGCCTATGCGACGCTGGCGCCGTACTACGACGCGTTCACCGGCCATCACCGACACGATGTGTGGCTGGAACGTCTCGAGGCGCTCGCGCACGAGCACGGCCTTCGCGGCCGGCGCGTCCTCGACGTCGGATGCGGGACGGGCAAGAGTCTGCTGCCGCTTATCCGACGCGGCTACCGCGGTGCAGGATGCGACCTCTCGGCCGAGATGCTCGAACACGCACGCCGATTGCTGCCCGACGTGCCGCTCGTGTGCGCTGACATGCGCGGGCTGCCGACGTCACTCGGGGTCTTTGACTGGATCACCTGTCTGGACGACGCACTCAACTACCTGCTGGGCGACGACGATCTCGCCCGGGCGCTTCAGTCCATGGCCACCCTGCTGAGCAGCGGCGGACTGCTCACCTTCGACCTGAACTCGCTGCGCGCCCACCGCGACGGCTTTGCCGCGACATGGGTGGTTGAGCGCCCCGGACTGTTTCTGTGCTGGCAGGGGCGTGGCTGCGCGCAAGGCCCGGGCGAGCCGGGCAGCGCTGACATCTCGATCTTCGAGCGCGTCGTGCAGTCCTGGCGACGGCGCGCGAGCCCCCATCACCAGCGCTGGTGGAGCGAAGGCGACGTCCGCCGAGCGTGCGCTAGCGCAGGCCTTGAGCTCGTGGCCATGCGTGGCCAGCTTCCTGGCGCTCGCTTGCAGCGAGACGTCGACGAGACCGTGCACACCAAGGTCATCTACGTCGCGCGCCGGATTGGCGACCAACCAGCGAGAGGAGGTAGCACGTGATTCGCGACCCGTAGTCACGATCAGCGGTGGCCGGCCCGTCGCGGGTCGGCCACCGGCTCGCCCGATCGCTCATCGGCTGCCAGCCGCGGCGCATGATCAGCGCATGCGATCCACAACAGCTGCGATCTACGAGCTCGCGGGCCACGGCTCGTCGGGCTCCTCGAAGAGCAATCGCGGCACGAGGCCCAGCAGATCGCAGGCGATGAGCACGAGCTCCTCGTTCTGCGCCAGCGTGCCGTGCGGTGTCCACGTGAGCACGCCTGCGCAACGGTCCAGGAACAGGCAGTAGTTGTCGGCACGACCGGATCTGCGTCCCAGGTAGCGAATCGCTTGCACATCAGGCAGCCATTGGCGGATGTTGAACGCCCAGCCACGCGTACGGGCATAGTCGGTCGTCGTGCAAATCCGCAGGTCAACCCCGAGGGCCGTAAGCACGCCGGCGTCGCCGAGGTCGAGCACCTGCAGCGCGCCGTGCACCGCCACTGAGCTGATGCGTCGATTGGCCTGATCTGGACCGATCTCGTGCGTGCCGTCGGTGTCGCAGTAGACCTCGGCGAACGCGTAGTGCTCGCTGACGTTGGCATAGCTGACGGCATGCTCGCCCGCGGGCGCGTCAAAACGCCAGCGCCCCGGGTTGTGGCGCGCGGGATCGAGCGGATCATCCTCCCAGTGCAAGCGCCACAGCGTGGGGACCGCTTCGGCGCGCAGGCGCGGCAGACGCCGGGGCCGCGTTGTCGGCGGAAACGGGATCGTGTCGCGGTCTGGCATCGCGCGGCATCATCCCACGCCGGCACTCACACGTCAGAACGTTCCGAACGTTCCCCCCAGCGCTCACGAGCGTGAGCGTTTGTCGCGTTCAATGCGACCAGTGACAGTTGTCGTCAGCGGTCACTGGCCGTGATCAGCGACAACGCCAGGTCCTCTCGCCCGGCGTCCAGCAGCTCGACGCCGGATCGCCCGCCTTCGCGCTTGCCGGTCATCAGCTGATGAAAGCCAATCGCGTCAAGGCGAACATCCTTGGCGGCGCGTAGCAGTGTCGGCATCATCGGCCGCAGGCTGTGGTCTGCCGTGAACTGCCACCGCGGATGAAAGAGCTCTCGGTGATGAGGGATCTTGATGGCAAACAGGCGCTCCTCGTCGCGCAGCTGCCCAACGCGCTGGCGCGAGAGTCCCCACTCACGCAAGTCGGCCACGGTCACCGAGTCCTGCATGATCTTGCGATACAGGGCCTGTAAGCGCAGTCGGCCTCGTGCCCGTGCCTCGTCGAGGTTGACCTTGGTCGGATCGCCCTTGAGCCGCGGTTCGAGACCGTCGATCAGCGCCTCGAGTTGGCGGCTGTCGCCGCCCAGCAGTACCTCGAAGGTGTCGACCGCGGCCTGAGCCTGCTCTTCGAGCTGATCGTTGGAGAGGTCGCGGACCAGCGCTTGGCGCACCAGCTGCGCGATCACGCGCCCCGCGGCCCGCTCGATCGTCTGGATGCGCTTGGGATCAACGCGCTTGCGCGGAGCGGCGTCCTGCGGCGCGGACTCCAAGACGACGTCGACGGCCTGAAGGCCGACCCTGTGGGCAAACCAGACGAGATCTTCGACGTGATCTTCCTCGTAGGCATGGGTGACCAGCGACTTGCCCACGCCCGCGACGGCCTGCAGCACCTCTTCGCCCGCCTGCTCAGACAGGTCGGCGATCAATCCGTCGTCGACCTTGATCTCCAGCAGCGTCACGCCCTTGCGTCCGGTCACGCGCACGCCACCGCCGTCGGCGTCGCCCTTGCGCCCGATCGGCTTGATCGAGAAGTGGGTGCCGGCAACCCTGCGCACGTTGGTCTCGTCGGTCACGTCGAACATTCCAGCTAACCTTTCTTTCTCTGTAGTCTACGTCAAGATCGTCAAGAGCTTGAGTGAGCTTCATCACCTGGCGCCGCACTCGACGAATGGCCGACCCTCGGGCGCGCGGCCCGGACCCGAGGCACACGGTGGCGGGCCGAGTCGGGCCTACTGCACCGTTCGTGGCGCGCAGCGATGACGGCCCGGTCCTCATTCCGCGTGCCCGCAGCGTGCTGGCCGCGCGTCGAGCGACGCCCCGCGGACAACGTGCCCGTGCACCCCTGCGCGCGACGCCGGCGGCAGGCGGGCCTCCGACGGCGTGCGATCACATGATGCATGGTGCGTTGGCACATGTCTATAGCTACGTCAAGATCGTCAAGGCGATCATCGCACACTTCGTCAAGATCGTCAAGAGCTTGGGCGCCCCCCGGCGCTGAGACCACCCGTTCCGGCTCGACTGAACCGGACAGAATCTGGCTTTCTAGAGCCGAATTGGGGTATCCCGGCCGGTCTTGGCTGAAGGAGAGCATCAAGCCGGCGTCTCCCGCATCGTCTTCCTGCTGGATTCTTACGGTGCCAAGGACCAAGGGCAGCCCATGGCGACGCCTGAGAGCGCTATCCGTCTGTTGCGATCGCGTCTGCGAAGTGCCCGCGCGCACCTTCAACGCGGTCCTGCCAGCCGTCGCCCATGTAGAGACCTTGGCGTTCTGGCGACCACGCCGTCGCGAGATCGTCGGCCGCCGAGCGCGCCGCCGGGCTTCCAACGCCGAGCACCGCGCCGTGGGCACCCGCGAGGGCCTGCCGCGCCTCCAGGATCCGTTTCTCATACGACGCCGCCGGTGCAGGCGCGCGCATCCTCAGTGCCGGCTGGCCCAACGAGGAGTCGATCGACGCCTCGCTCGTACGTCCCGTCGACCCGGTGGTAGTGAACCCAGCTCTTCGACGACCTGGCGCGCGGGTGAGCCGGGGTTAGCGCCGAAGCGACGTCCGCCGGTCGGGCCGCGCGGTTCGGACTCTCGGCCAGCGTGCGCACCGGTCGGCCCGACGCCGCTGCGACGGCGCCGTTGTTGCCGCCGCGGACGCCCGCCCACACCGTTCGGTTGCGACAAGTCAGTCGCCGAGCACGCCGACGAAGCCCCAATGCGCTTTTGCATGACCAAGGTTTGCCCTAGCGCGCGCCAGGAGCGCGACACGCCCGAATCCGGACCGCCGGTATGGCAGGATCGTGGGTCGTGGGCAAACACTGGCGTGGCAGCGATGCGGTTGTGATCGCCGGCTGCGATAGCTAGAACCGATGCGTCACGTCCCGTAGGAATGCTGCAATAGCGGCGCCCTGTTAGCGGTCCATCCTGGCTCAGGGCTGACTCGTTGAGACCTGCTGCGCCGGCGCCCCAAGCGCGAAGCGCTCCCGCACCGCCGTGATGAGGCGGTCCCGCGTGACCGGCCCGAAGCGAACGCGATCGAACAGCGCGAACGGCTTCTCCAGGGCCTCCAGCGCGTCGACGGCCGCCGACAGCTCGCGCCGCCACGCGTCGTCCTCGAGCGCCGGCTCGGCTACGAGCCGCTCGATCGTGTCGACAAGCTCGCCCTTGGCTACGATCGCCGCGGGCGTGACGCTGCGCAGGCACACCGCGTAGATGCCGGTCAGGTACTCCTCCCACTGCTCGTCCGCCGTACCCGCCTCCGGATACCGCGCCGCCGCCTGCTCCCACGTGCGGCGAAACCACCCCGGCAGCGCCTCGAAGCTGCCCGCGAGATGGGCAAGCTCGAAGAAGTCGGGCGCGACGAGCTCCTCGCCGCCCTCGAGCACGTAGGCCGGTCCCGGCAGCAGCCGGTCTGCCATCGCCCGGCGCACAGTCTCCGGATCGTGGCCATGCGCGCGACACAGCGTCTCGAGGCTGACGAACGTCTCGCGGAGATATGGGATGTCGGCAGCTGACGGGTGCGCAGTCATCCTGGGAAGGATTGCATGGACTCGCGGGCGCCTCGAAGGAGGTTGACGGCGAGACCGCTCGGCGCGCCGCAGCCCGTGATGGTGGAGGCCGCGGTGGCTGCAACGTTCCGCGCAATGCCGCCTCAGACGTCAAAGCGCGAATCAGATGCGTTCTCAAGCCTCGCGGAGTTCATCGGCCCCGGCTGGTCGGCGGCGGCCTGATCATGCGCGCCACCGGCGGTAGCGTCCTACGGGCGCGGCAGGCCTTCGAAGATCTGCGTCACGACAATCGGATCGACGGGATCGACCAGTGACGCGTCGATGGACTCGGCGTCGGGCCAGCCGGACGCAAGGATGCGTGCGCCGGCGCGGGCGGCATCGTAGGGAGTCTGCCGCAGCTCAGGTTGACCGTCGGCGATCCACAGCCAGCGCGCCGCCCCGTCGCCCTCGTAAGGCATCCCGACGCTACCGGCGTTGACGAAGCGCGTGGCGCCGACGACGCGATCGTCCTGTTGATGAGTGTGACCGGCCACGACCAGGGGTGCCACGACGCCCGCCAGCGCGTCTGCCCAGCGCTCCGGGGGCGAGAGCCGGGTGATCATCTCGTCGTCACGGCGCGGGCTGGCGTGACAGAAGAGCACGCCATCGAGCTGCACGGTCGGCGGCACGGCGCCGAGCTGGCGCGCGCGCTCGTCACCGAGCGCGGCCGCCGTGAGGGCCGCTGTGCGGGCGGCCATGTCGTCGGTCGCAGGAGCGGGCGCTCCGACGGCCTCGGCCACCTCGCGCTCGCCGTTGCCACGCACCCAGTGCACCGCGACATCCAGCGCATCTAGCCGGGCGAGCGTTTCGCGCGCGAAAGGACCAGGCACCGCGTCACCGCCGACGAGGACGGCGTCCGGGTTCGCAGCGCGCGGATCGGCGAGCACCGCGTCCAGCGCGTCGACGTTTCCGTGAATGTCATACAACGCCAAGACGTGCACGGGCGCGAGTCTAGCCACCAATCCAACGCTGGCCGGCGCTGCGGTGGGTCGTTCAATCGGACATGGCAACCGACGGACGCCTGGTTGCGCGGCGCTCGGATGGTGGTGGCTGGGTGGTCGCGCACCTTGTGGCAACGGAAGGCGTCCCCATCGGTCGACGGCCCCTTCGGGACCGATGCTCGATCATCCTGGACGACCGCCAGCGCCGAGCCTGCAGCCGTCCTGCGCAGCGATCCGACTCCCCCGCCGCCCGACCCTAGCCGCCGTTGCGAGCCAACCTGCACGCCGTAGCGTGGCCAGCCGCGGGGCGTGCCCGTCAACGTCGCCACCCGCCGGCGCAAGGTGAGCGATGCGCCGAGCACGCGCTAGTGCTGGCATTTGCACGGCCGCGGCGGCAGCTCGCGGGCGACGTCTTCTCCGTTTTCGTTGTGCCCGTCGAGCGTTCGTGCAGGTTCGGGGCAAACCGCGGACGACGCCAGCCGCGGTCGGTCAACCAAGCTCGAACTGAGGGTCTGCCGCCGAGTCCGTCAGCGGCTCCGCGCGAGGAAGATCGATGCGCGCACGAGTATCGGATGTCGATCCCTGCGGAGCCTGCGCGACAAAACCGACCTGGCGGCGTCCAACCGTCGTCTGTGGATCGCGGTCAAGGAGAGAGACTGCCGGGGGCGCGCGCAACCGGGTCTCGCCCCACGAGCAGAGCGAGACCCGGTGGTGCGCGATGCGCCCCACGACACCGGCGCGCGCGGCAAACTAGCGGATTGCACACGATCGTGACACCCCGATGCGGCCGAGATAGCGCGGTCACGTTGGTTGTGGCGCTCCTTGTCGGCGCGATCACGGCTGGCGCGTCGAATGCCATAGGACTGTGCACGCGTTGTGACCGGTGTGCGCCAATGCAGGGGCCGGTGGTTGTCTGTGGCCCAACGCCAGGTAGCGTGAGGCGTTGACGACACACAAAGCGCCCCGAGCGACGCGCAAACATCGCCCGGGGCTTTGCACAGGAGAAGAGACCTCCCATGCAGGATCACCCTAACCCGGATGCGCTGACGCGCGCGTCCTGCCCGAGCGGCGTGCAGCATCGCGTGCAGCGCTGGGTGCTGCTTGAGCTGATCACCGCACCGCCACCCGAGGGCGATGAGATATCAGCACTCGCGTTCGGCCTAAAGGAGCTGCGTGCGGACGTCGTGGCCGCTGTCGACGCTCTCGTCGACGCCGGGCTGGCGCTGCGTGACGGCGACCGCGCGCGGCCGACGCCGGCGGCGCTGCGCTTTGACGCGTTGTGGCCGGTGCGGACATGACTGCTCGCACCGGTGGTCGGCGCCTCGCCCGCGCCGTCAAGGACGGGCGTCAGGCTGTCCATGCCCGCTGACGCCGACGCGCCCGGGCGTAACCGCGGCGAGCCTGTCGACTCCGCGCGCGCCTACCAGGCCGCGCATGCCGTGCGCGCTCTGGAGCACTTGGCCTTTCACCCTCGCTCAGCGCCCGAGCTCGCTGTCGGCCTGCAGGTCCATCCACGCACCGCACGGCGACTGCTGCATCGCCTCGCGCGCGAGCAGTACGTCACGCTGACGCCAGGGCCACGCCGCCGCTACGAGCTCACCTTCCGCTTGGCGGCGCTGGGCCGGCAAGCGATCGCGCACTCCCGCCTCCCTCGCGTCGCGGGGCCGTGGGTCGCCACCCTCGCCGCGCAGACCGGTCGACGCGCGGGTCTATGGCTCCCGTGCTATTCCGACGCCGTGTGCATCTTGGCCGCCGATGCGGGAGCTCCGGTGCCTGAGCCCGAGCTCGGCGCGCTGCTGCCCGCGCACGCCAGCGCGCCGGGCAAGGCCCTCCTCGCCCATCGCCAAGCGTGGCGGGACGGGGTTCTCTCCCGGGCGCTCGAACGCCACACGAGCCGCACGGTCACCGATCCCCGAGAGCTCGTGGTCGAGCTCGACCGCATCCGAGCGCGCGGCTACGCAACCGATCACGGCGAGCACAACCCGGAGGTGCACGCGCTAGCTGTGCCGGTGGACATCGACAGCCAGCCCATGGCCGCACTCGCGGTCAGCCTCACCGCCGATCGCCTTGCGACACGAGAGACTGAGGACCTTGCCGCGCTGCTGATCGAGCTCGCACGGTCGCTGGGCGCTTCCATCGATGATTCCCCGCGATGAAGAGGCGGCATTCCCGAGCGACGCCGACCACGCCAGCCAACGTCCACGCTGGCGGAGGCGCCAGGCGCGCACCCGTTCCCCACGAGCGGGCGGCGTGCGACGGCGATGAGCTCTCGGGCGCGCTCGCCCCGTCATCACCGTCAGCGCGCTCCAGGCGTCAGGGGACGATCGCTAGGCTCTAGCCCCGATCGGCCAAGTCGAGATCGCCCACGCTCCTCGTGTCCCCCTACCATGCCAACGGTCTGACTCGCGCCTTTCTTGAGCGCCACGCGGCGGCGTGCATTCGTCGGCGGGTCGCGCTCGGGAAACTCATCGGCCTGCGCGAAACCGACGTCCTTGCGCTTCAGCATCTCGTGCGTGAGGGCGAGCTGACGCCCGGCGAGATCGCCGAGCGCCTGCAGCTTTCCTCCGGCGGCACAGCCGCGCTCACTCAGCGTCTCGCGGACGCCGGACTTGTGACGCGGCTGGCCGACCCCCGCGACCGCCGGCGGGTGCTGCTTCGACCCACCGGGGCGATCCCAACACGTGCCAGCGAGGCTTTGACGTCGTTTGACACGGAACTTGACGCACTGACCGGCGCCCTCTCGCCGGATGAGTGTCAGACCGTTGAGCGCTTTCTCGCGCAGGCAGCCGGCCTCGCGGAGCGCCATGCTGAGCGGCTGCTCACGGAAGCGAGGGCCGCTGCTCGTGCCGCGGCGCACCTTCCCGCCCCGGTGCCGTGGGGCTGAGCTCGCCGCCGATCCGGAAGTGCAGAATGGCGAGCTCCGAGGTCGTCACCGAGCCGTCCGCGCCGGCAGCACGCATCCGCCTCGCATCGGATCGACGCTGAATCAGGTCGGCCCGCTTCAGAACGGCGGTCAGCGCCTCGGAGAGCTCACGCCATCCCCGAGCGTCGAGCTCGAGCGGCATGCGGTCCAGATGCGTCCCGGGATCGTCAAAGCCGCCGGCTCCACCCGCCTGCGACGCTTCAGCGAACACACGCCGCAACGTCTGCCTGGCCAGCCCGCGTCGCATCGCGACAGGTAGCTGCGCCCACTCTCCGTCGGAGATGAACGGGCGGGTGGTCGCACGATAGAAGTGCTCGACCGCCCCGCGGCGCGGCTGAGTGCGCACCAGCTCGATCCATCCCAGGTCACGAAGCACACGTGTGTGATGACTGACCGTCGCCAGCGGCTGCTGAAATTCGCGCGCCAGCGCAACGGGGCTCGCTTCCCCGCGCTCAGTGATCGCCTCGACGATCCGCAGTCGCAGCGGGTGACCCAGCGCCTTGAGGAGGGCGCCGTCAAACTCATCGGGCAGTGTCATTGGCGCACGCTAACAGGCCGGCCCCCGGGACAACGCTTGAGTCACGCGACCCATCCGTCGAGGCCGCGACGTCAACATTCGTGGCAGTCGGGATGACGCTCGATGGCTACGAACCGCGATTGCAGCGTGCGCATGTCAAAGAGCAGGACGCGATCATGCGTCGCCAATGGCCAATGGCCCATCAGCAGGTGCAGGACCTCCACGGCGAGCACCGCGCCGATGATTCCTGATGCGGGGCCGAGCGTCGTCGCCTGCGGCGGCCGGCGGCTACGTTGCTCGACAAGCTCGTCATAGAGCGGGTAGTCGGCGCGCAGATGATGCTCGCTGCAGGCAAAGCACGCACCTCGACCGGGGACGTATGTGGGTCCGACCTTGAGGAGCGGGGGTTGCTGGCCAGCGCTGATGAAGGGCACGCCGCGGGCAAGGCACGCTCGGTTGACCCAGCGGTTGAGCTCGTAGGGGGGCCAATCGGCCGTCAGCACGAGCAGGTCGCATGCGGAGACGACCGCAGCGACGTCCGCCGATCCGCGTACGCGGCGGCGGTAGGTCTCGACCTCGATCTCTGGATCGAACGCCGCCAGCCACTCGGCGGCGAGCTGCACTTTGTCGCGTCCGAGATCGCGGGCGCGGTAGATGACTTGACGGTTGAGGTTGCTGAGATCGACGACATCATCGTCGACGAGCACGAAGCGACCGATTCCGAGGCCGGCCAGGGCCACGAGAGCCCACGTGCCGAGTCCGCCACAGCCGACGATGCAGATCGAGCTGCCGCGCAGGCGGCGCTGCGCGCCGACCGGGTCACCGAAATCCTCAAGGTACGGCAACTGCCGTGCGAACCTTGCGGCGTCAGAGCCGAGCTGCTCGAGCTCGGGCTCGGCCACGACGATGCCGGCGTCGATCAGCGGCGCCAGGCGAGCATGCTCGGGGCTTCCGGTTGCCGCCCCGACGCCGTCGTGCGCCAGTCGCGCGAGCAGCTCGCGGTCGTGCTCGCCGGGAGCGCGGATCACGTGCTCGCGAGCCCCGGT
>Ga0307502_10000140_pt1 | contig 19070 bp, 21 predicted proteins | sample 16_S_MG_FD_201364 | JGI IMG/M metagenome (GOLD analysis project Ga0307502, IMG submission 201364) | Soil microbial communities from Populus trichocarpa stands in riparian zone in the Pacific Northwest, United States - 16_S | ecosystem: Environmental > Terrestrial > Soil > Riparian zone > Trees... | reverse complement strand
CATCATCGGGCTTCTGCCTAGCCGGGACCAGAATGGTTGTAGGCCGCTGACGAGGTGACCGACAACGGACCGACCGTGGAGCCGCAACTGAAACCTGAGTGGGAAGCGCCCGAAAGTGGGCGACGCGTGCGGGGGATGGGCTCCCTCGTCCCTGCGCCGATCATCGATGTCACCGCGCGCAAGACGGTCCTCGTGCGCGACGCGTTCTTCCGTCGTGCGCTGATGATCGCTGACGTCGTCGCCGCGGTCGCCGCCTACGTGCTTGCGACGCTCGCCGCTGGCGGCGGCGCCGTTCGTTGGGAAGAGCTCCTGGCCCTGCCGCTGGTTGTGGTGCTCTGCAAGCTGGCGGCCCTCTATGACCGCGACGAGCTGCGGATCAACAAGGCCACGACGGTCGACGAGATACCTGTCCTGTTCAACGTCGCAACGCTCATCGCGCTGTTGACGGTGCTCACGGGCGACTCCGTCGCAGACGGAGGCCTTCCCCCAAACGCGCTGCTCGTCCTTTGGCTGGGACTCGTCTCCTTCCTGGTGCTGTTCCGTGGCGCCGCTCGGTGGGTTGCGCTTCGGGGAACCGGCACCGAGCGGTGTCTCGTCGTCGGCGATGCCGACGCGAGCGCAGATATCGCCGCGAAGCTGGCCGGTAGTCCGCGTATGAACAGCGTCGTGATCGGCTACGTGCCGCTCCGCGACCGGGTCCGCGCGGACGACCCGCGTCCTCTGGGGCGCCTGGACGAGCTTGGCGAGTTGATCACCGCACTCGACGTCCATCGTGTGATCGTGGCCGCGCGGGACACCGATGCCGAGAACCAGCTGGACATCGCACGCGCAGTCAAGGCCCTGGGGGTCAAGCTCAGCGTGCTGCCCCGCATCTTCGAGGTCGTCGGATCCTCATCCGAGTTTGACGATCTCGACGGCATGACGGTGCTCGGTGTGCCCCGCCTCGGACTTACACGATCGTCACGCGCGATAAAACGCGCACTCGACCTCGTCGTGGCAGGCGCGGGGCTGGTCATCGCAGCCCCCTTCCTGGCCGCCACGGCGATCGCGATCAAGCTCGACTCCTCCGGCTCGGTGCTGTTTCGCCAGAAGCGCGTGGGCAGTGAGGGTCACGTCTTCGAGATCCTCAAGTTCCGCACCATGGTCGCCGACGCGGAGGCGCGCAAGGACGAACTGCGCGTGGACGACGACAGCGGGGGACTGTTCAAGATCCGCGACGATCCGCGGATCACGCGCGTCGGACGGCTGCTACGACGCTCATCGCTGGACGAGCTTCCCCAGCTTCTGAACGTCCTGCAGGGCGCCATGAGCCTCGTGGGTCCGCGAGCGCTCGTCGTCGACGAGGATCAGCGGCTCGCCGGCTGGCAACGTCGCCGCCTGCACCTGCTCAAGCCGGGGATGACGGGCCCCTGGCAGATCCTGGAGTCCGGGCGGATCTCACTCTACGAGATGGCGAAGATCGATTATCTGTACGTCGGCAACTGGTCGATGTGGAACGACGTGAAGCTGCTCATCCGGACTGTGCCGTACATGCTGGCGCGGCGAGGGATGTGAAGCGCCGACCTGCTTGCGGCGTGAGTCGCGGGCTCAGGCCAGCTCGGCCAGCGTATTCCAGAACATGAGTTCGTAGCACTGCAACAGGCGGCCGTACTCGCGCGCCCGGTCAGCACCCTTGCCCGCTTCCAGAGCGGCCTGCACGACTGCCAGCGCGGGCCCGTCGCCACCGGGCGGTGGCGCGGCGAAGAAGTCGAAGAACGCGCAGCCTGCGTCGTCGAAGCCGTAGTGCTCGCGCAGCGCCTGTGCCACGGTCGCGCAGTATGAGCCCCAGGCAGCGAAGTTGGCCACCACCGCCAGCACCACGTCGCTCGGCTCGCCGTTGAGCGCTAGCCAAGCGACGTAGGACGGATAGGCCTGGCAGCCCGCGTGCGGCTCGTAATCTCGCAGTGCTTGCTCGTCGAGCCCGCAGGCGGCCGCGAACTCGGCCAGCTTGTCCAGTGCGAGCACCTCGCCCTGCGCGAGGTCGAGAAAGAAGCCGCCCGCTGCCGGATCGGTCGACCGCGAGGCCAGTACCAGGAAGCTGCGCCAGTCGCTGGTGATGATCCGGTGCTGCTCGGCGGCCAGCGCGGCCAGCGCTTCCGTGGAGGCGGCTCCCTGCGCGATGAGCGGGACCAGCCGGTTCTCGTGCTCGCCCGGAGCGAGCTCTCTCCTAGCCGATTCCAGAAGTTCCCGTGCCGAAGCAGTCATCAAACCCAGCGTAGAGGAGCTGGTCTGCTCGAGGTCGTACTAGAGACTTCAGGTTCGCGGGAGGCGACGAGATCGCCCGACCGATCAGCCGAACACCAGGAGGGCAGCAACATGCGACATGGATCTGTAGGAGCGAGCGTGCTGCTCGCGGCATTGGCGCTCGCACTCGGCACGTGCGGGAGCGAGGACACATCGGGCGACACCAGCGCGAGCAGCGGCGTCGATCTGATCAAGGACGGCGAGATCATCACCTGCACGCACCTGCCCTACCAACCGTTTCAGTTCGAGCGGGGAGGCAAGATCGTCGGCTTCGACGTCGACATGATCGACCTCGTCGCGAAGAAGCTGGGCGTCAAGCAGACCGTCGTCGACACACCGTTCGAAGGCATCAAGTCCGGCGAGGATCTCAACGCGCGCAAGTGCGACATCGCGGCGGCGGCGATGACGATCACCCCCGAACGCCAGCAGAAGATCGTGTTCTCGGCGCCGTACTTCGACGCCAACCAGGCGCTGCTTGTCAAGAAGGGCAGCGGGATCACGTCGCTCGGCGACCTCAGAGGCAGGGCGCTGGGCGTCCAGTCCGGCACGACCGGCAAGCTTTACGCCGAGAAGCACGCGCCCGACGGTGTGCAGCTCAAGGACTACGAGGATCTCGCGCTGCAGCTGAGCAGCGTCAAGAGCGGCCAGCTGCCGGCGGCGATCAACGACATCCCCGTCCTGCTCGACTACGTCAAGAAGAACCCCCAGTTGGAGGTCGCCGCACAGTTCAAGACCGGCGAGCAGTACGGCTTTGGCATGAAGAAGGCAACGAGCCAGAAGCTCGAGCAGACCGTCAACGACGTGATCGGGCAGGCCAAAGCGGACGGCACCTACGACAGGATCTACACGACGTGGTTCGGCGCCAGGCCGCAGTAGCGCTATGACTCGACGCCAACGGGCGCGGGCGATCCGCGTCGCGCAGTACCTCATCCTCCTGGCAGCAGCGGGCGCCTTCGCGGCGCTCGCCGACTGGGGGCGCATCGGCGACGCGTTCTTCGACGTCGACGTGATCCACGATCTGTTCCCCGAGGTGATCACGGTGGCCCTCAAGAACACGGTTCTCTACACGCTGTGCGCGTTCGCGTTCGGCCTGCTGCTCGGCCTCGTGATCGCGCTCATGCGCCTGTCTCCCGTCACCGCGTACCGCGCGCTCGCCACTGTCTACATCGAGTTCTTCCGCGGCGTTCCGGCGCTGCTCGTGCTGATCGGGTTTGGCTACGGCATCCCGATCGCGCTCAACACGGAGCTGCCCGGGGGGATCCTCGGCACGATCACCGTCGCGCTCGGTTTGGTTGCGGCGGCGTACATGGCCGAGACGTTCCGCGCTGGCATCCAGGCGGTGCCCAGGGGGCAGATGGAGGCGGCGCGCTCGCTGGGAATGTCGCACGCCCGCGCGATGGTCTCGATCGTCATTCCCCAGGCGTTCCGGATCATCTTGCCGCCGCTGACGAACGAGCTCATCCTGCTCACCAAGGACTCCTCGCTCGTCTACCTGCTGGGGGTGACGTTGCCGACGCGCGAGCTCGCGAAGTTCGGCCGCGATTCGCTGAACCAGTACGTCAGCATGACGCCGATCCTGATCGCGGGCCTGGCGTACCTCCTCATCACCGTGCCACTCGGCTACGTCGTGCGCCGGCTCGAGGCGCAGCAGGCGAAGGCGCGATGATCGAGATCCGCGACCTGCACAAGTCGTTCGGCGAGCTCGAAGTCCTCAAAGGGATCGACCTCCGCGTTGCACAGGCCGAGGCCGTATGCGTTATCGGCCCGTCGGGGTCTGGCAAGTCGACGCTGCTGCGCTGCATCAACCTGCTCGAGACGCCCAGCTCGGGCCGGGTGGCGATCGGCGACGTGGAGGTCACCGACCCGGACGTCGACATCGACGCGATCCGGCGCCGGATCGGCATGGTGTTCCAGCAGTTCAATCTGTTCCCGCATCTAACCGTGACCGAGAACGTGACGATCGCGCAGCGCCGGGTCCTGCGCAGGGACAAGGCCGAGGCGGAGCGGGTCGCCGCGGCGAACCTCGAGCGCGTCGGACTGTCCGACAAGTCCGGCGCATACCCCGCCCAGCTCTCGGGTGGCCAGCAGCAGCGGGCGGCAATCGCGCGGGCGCTGGCGATGGGGCCGGAGCTGATGCTGTTCGACGAGCCGACGTCCTCGCTGGATCCCGAGATCGTCGGAGACGTGCTCGCCGTGATGCGCGGGCTGGCGCAGGACGGGATGACGATGATCGTCGTGACTCATGAGATGAACTTCGCGCGCGAGGTTGCCGACCGCGTGGTGTTCATGGACGGCGGCGTGATCGTCGAGCAGGGCGCTGCCGAGCAGGTGATCGACAACCCCGCTCACGAGCGGACCCGAAAGTTCCTGACGCGTGTGCTACGTCCCGCGGCCGCCGAGCTGGCCGATCTTCCTTGACAGGGTCGGGGGCCGCACCCTTTCCTGGAGATCACGTGTGAGTGGGCAGGTTCTACGGTGATTAAAGGGATACGTAGGTGAATCTGTCACGCGACCCTCGCGGATGTGCCGCAGCGTGTGACAGGATGCAGTCACACGTGTCCATGAGGTCGGGGGTCCATGTTCATGAAGCGGAAATTCCGCAACGTCACGACGGTCGTCTGCACCGCCGCCGCGTTGGCCGCCGTTGGGCTGCCGGCGGTCGCGCCGGCCCAGGCCGCGCCGGCAGCGGCCACCCAAGCGAGCCAGGTCGTCGCGCCGGTGCCGACGCTCGACTGGCAGCCGTGCGGGGCCGGTCTGGAGCCCTTCCTCTGCGAGACCGCGGACGTCCCGACCGACTACGACCACCCGAACGGGCCCAAGACACGGCTTGCGCTGACGAAGCTGCCGGCGAGCGGGCCCCCCGACCAGCGCCTCGGCACGCTGTTCACCAACCCCGGCGGACCCGGTGGCTCGGGGGTGGACTTCGTGCAGGGCGCCGCCGCGCAGATCTATGCGCCGGAGGTGCTCGCCCGCTACGACGTGCTTGGCTTCGACCCGCGCGGTGTCGTCCGGTCGGACCCGGCCACCTGCTTCCCAACCCAGCAGCAGGAACTGTCCTTCCTGGCCCAGCAGGCGATCTACCCCCTGCCGGGGCCGCAAGAGGCCCAGTTCACCGCGGACATGCTGGGTCTCGCGGTGCGCTGCCAGACGACGTCGCCACACAGGTTCAGCACCTCGTCCACGGCGAACGTCGCCCGCGACATGGATCTGCTGCGACAAGCGGTGCACGACGAGCGGCTCACGTACGCCGGGTACAGCTATGGCACCTTCCTCGGAGCTACGTACGCGCGGTTCTTCCCGGGCCGGGTGGGGCGGTTCGTGCTTGACGGGACCGTCGACCCGATCGCCTGGACCGGCACGGGCACCGGGGACGCCGCGCCGACGACACCGCTGGGCATTCGCATTCGTCAGGGGACCGGGGCCAGCGAGACCTTCGGCGAGTTCGCCCGGCTCTGCCGCGAGGCCGGACCGCAGCGCTGTTCGCTCGCAGGCGTCGGCGACCCGGCGGTCGTCGTGCCGGCGATGTTCGACCGGCTGGCCCGCGAGCCCGTCGAGGTTCCGCTGCCGGACGGTACGACAGCCGTGATCACGCAGCAGGACGCCGTCGCGATCACATACCTCTCGCTGTACTCGCCGGCGGACTGGCCCGCGCTCGCGGACCTCCTCGCCGCCCTCGCCGCACCTGTGCCGTCGCCGGCGGCGGTCGCCGCGACCGCCGCAGGGACCCGCTCGGCGCTCGGCGCACGCCTTCGCGGCGAGGACTACCCTCCGTCGGTGGCGCGCTCGCGAGCCTGTGCGTCGACACGGCGCAGTCCCGCCGGGTCCGCGAGTACCCGGCGTTGATCGATGCCTACAACGCCGAAGCACCGTATTTCGGTCGTTTTAGAGGCTGGGCCCCGCTACCGTGCGAGTTCTGGGGACTACGCGATCACGACGCCTTCCGCGGGCCGTGGCAGCAGCGCACGCGGGCGGCGGTGCTCGTCATCGGCACGCGCCATGACCCGGCGACCCCGTACCGCCAGGCGCGGCCGTACGCCGACTTCTTCCCGGACTCCCGGCTGCTCACGCTCGACGGCTGGGGACACACCGCGATCGGCAAGAGCGCCTGCGTCGACGCGGCGATCGCCCGCTACCTCGTCGCCGGCGACCCGCCGCATGACGGGGCGGTCTGCGCGCCCGACTCCGTGCCCTTCGCAGCGCAGGCCGCCGCGCGGTCGGCGTCACGACCGGACGTGCCGCCCGGGCTGCCGCTGTGGTGAGAGCGCATCGGCGAACCTCGGCAACCTCCCGTTTGGCGCAGCGACGACGTGACGGTTGCTACCCGGGGATCCCGAAGTAGATCTGCCGGCGCTTGCGCGAGAGTCGGATCCGGGGCTCGACGGCCCACTTCGGCTCGACGCCGTACGCGCAGCGCCAGCCAGAGATGCACCGCTTGTTGTGACTGCGGTAGCGGCGAAGGACCTTGCGCGCGGATCGGCAGCTGATCCTGCGCGTGCGGATGTCGTAGAACAGATCGTCGCTTTGCTTGCGAAACACGAGGTCCGGGCAACGCCGGGGCTCGGAGGCTGCGGCAGGCGTCCTCGAGACGCTGCCGAGGAGCACCGCTGTCGTGCAAATGGCAACCAGCAACGCGACGAAGGTCATCCGTCTGCGCACGATCGGAACCGGGCTTATCGCGCCGCCACGCCGACGTGTACGTGGTTGTGATGGTTGCCGCCCGCGTTGGTCTTCCAGATGCATTGGACCCTCAACCCGCTCGGGTAGATGCTGAACAATCCCCCTCCTCGTGCTCGGGTCGCGGCCGTCGCTGGATCCACGCCGCCGACCGTCAGGCAGACGGTCATCAGCAGATCGCCGACCGGGCCGTCGTTCGTGCCGTGGTTCGCCACCATGCCCAGGTCGGCCGCGTTTCCGGACCAGTGATCGGAGACCCGGCCGCTCGTCGTGAGCATGCTGTGCCTGGTACCGGTCGAGACGACGATCTCCCTCCCGGCGGCGCTCGCCATGCGTTCGAGGTAATCGACCAGCACCGGTTGTAACGCCGGTCGGGCGGGATCCATCCCACTACTGGGGACCGTGACGTTGCCAGCGCCTGACGGCATTCGGGGCGGGCGTGGGCGCGGGCGGCAACTCCGGGGCTGCTGATCCGCGGAACTGCGCATCGCCGAAGGTGAAGATGCCGCCGTCGCCGGCGACGAGCCAGTAACCCCCGCCGCTCGAGGTACGTGCGATGCCCACGACCGGGCTGTTGAGCCTCGCGGTGGCCATGGAGCCGACGAATCGTGCGCTGCCGAACGTGAACACCCCTCCATCGGCGGCCGTGAGCCAGTAACCCTTGCCGTCTGGCGCCGCCGCGCCCACGATCGGGGAGTTGAGCGACTTGCCGTTCAGCGAGCCGTTGAACTGGGCGCTGCCGAAGGCAAACACGCCGCCGTCGGCAGCTGTGAGCCAGTAGCCCTTGCCGTCTGGCGCGGCTGCGAGCCCCACGACCGGCCTGTTCAGCGGCTTTCCCGTCAGCGAGCCGACAAACCCGGCGCTGCCGAAGGCGAACACGCCGCCGTCGGCGGCTGTGAGCCAGTAGCCCTTGCCGTCTGGCGCGGCTGCGATCCCGACGACGGGCGAGTTCAGCGGCGTTCCGGCCAGCGAGCCGAAGAATCCGGCGCTGCCGAAGGCGAACACGCCGCCGTCGGCGGCTGTGAGCCAGTAGCTCTTACCGTCTGGCGCGGCTGCGATCCACGCTGATTAGTGCGTTCAGCGGCTTTCCGGCCAGCGAGCCATACGCCACGGCGTCGCCGTAGGCGAAGACGGCGCCGTCGTTTCCCGCCAACCAATAGCCCTGCCCCGGCGTTGACGCGATCCCGACGATAGGAGCAGCCTGCGCCGCCGCGACGCTCGCGCAGGCGAGCGCGACAACAGCGAGAAGCACCGCCGTCATCAAGGTGGCGCGTCGACGGCGGAGGGTGCTGGCGGCGACCACGGTGCGCTGCATGTCGTGCCCGATCGTTGGATGCTGCGTGCGAGCCCCGGCCGGCGCGATCGTACTTCGCCCGATCACCCACCGGGGAGTTTGGGACGACGACGGCTCGGCGCTGCACGCCTCGCTGACGCCTGCGATGAAGGATGGCGTGACGCCGGAGCTTCGCCTCAAGATCAACGATCCCGGCACGCGCACCGCCGCAGGAAGGAACGCGCAGCGGGCACCTCTGCGAAGGAATGTCGCTCCAAGCTGCGCCAGCGCTTCAAGGTTGCTGCGCCTGCGAGCACCAGCAGGTCGTGGCAGCGCAGTTCGCGAGGTCCAAAGGCCTGACCGCGGAGCGATCAGATCTCCCGGCGCGACGCGATCCGGGCCAAGATGACGTAGCCGACAAGCGACCAGGCGGCGACCACTGCCCATGAGCCCACGCCCGCGTGGAATGGTGTCTGGGCGGAGAGGCCGTCGGCGAGCAGCTTCGTCGCTTGGCTGAACGGCAGGACGTCGAGGATCGTCACGAGGATGCCTGACTGCACGAACAGGACGGCGCCGGCCAGTCCGACGAGCGGGACGAGGAGGAATGACGCGTAGGTGTTGATCGAGTTGGAGTTCGGCCAGAGCAGCCCCATCAGCAGTCCGAACGCGACGAGGCTGGCGATCAGCCCGAACGCGGCACCGAAGAACAGCGCCGGGTCGTGGACGTCGAGATTGGTCAACACGACGATCAGGCCAACGCCTCCCAATCCGTAGATGAAGCCCGCCGACGCCTTCGCAGCAAGGATCTCTGGGCCGGACGCCGCAAGGCGCAGGGCCCCGAACGTGCCCGTCTCGAGCTCCTCCGCCGTCTGAATCGGCACGACCATCATCGCGACGAAGACGATGTGCAGGACGATGACCAACAAGACGGTCACCGCGCGTGGCTCGTCGATCCCGTAGGGCTGGCTGCCCGCGGCTGCGACCGCGCGAACCTGCGTTTGCGCCGGCGGCTCGTGCCCCGCCGCGCGCGTCAGGGCGTCCGGGACCAGCGCGATGACCGACTGCGCGGTCGGCGAGGCATCTTCTGCGACGAGAACCTCGGCCGGTGCGGACCCTTCCCGCACCGTCGGCGCGACGACGACGGCGAAGTCGACGTCGTTCGCGGCGACGAGCCTGCGCGCGGACGCCGCGTCGCGGGTCTGGCGCAGATGGACCTTGACGCTCTTGCCCGCGGCGGCGCGTAACTCGCGCGCGACGCCGTGGCCGCCCGAGTCGACGATTGCGACATCTGTTGTCGGCAGCTCCTTCGGGTCCGCGAAGGTGGAGTTGTAGAAGACCGCCATCCCGATCGGCAGCAGCAGCAGGACGATGATGCGCCCGTCGCGCCCGGTGTCGCGCAGGTCCTTGACGAGGATCGCCAGGATGCGGCGCAGGTTCACCATTGGTTCGCCTCGTCGGCGCGATCGTCCTCGAGGCTGCGTCCCGCGAGGTGGATGAAGACATCGGCGAGCGTCGGCTCTAGCGAGTGCATCGAGCGCACGGTGCGCGCTGCGATGAGCTCCTGCAGGCGGGCCGTATCCTGCGGCTCGTCGAGCTTGAGGCGAATGTCGCTGCCGTCGTCGAGCACGACGTCCACTGCCGGGGCCGTACTGGCGAGACTGAGCTTCAATGCGCGCGGGGTGTCCAGTGCGACGAGCTTTCCCTCGGCCAGGAACGCGACGCGCTGGCAGAGCTCGTCGGCCTCGTTCATGTCGTGCGTCGTAAGGAAGATCGTCGACCCGCCCGCGGCCAGCGCGGTGACGGTCTCGCGTAGGTCGCGGGCGGAACGGGGATCCAGGCCGCGGGTCGGTTCGTCGAGGAACAGGACGCGCGGGCTGTTGAGCAGCGCGCGAGCGAGCAGCAGGCGCTGGCGCATCCCGGTCGAGAACGTCTTGACCTTGCGCCCGGCGACGCTGCTCAGGCGCACCTGCTCGAGCGCCTCGGCGCCCCGCTTCTTCGGCAGGCCATACAGCGTGCAGAACAGCTCGAGGTTCTCCTTGGCGGTCGCGCGCTGGTAGACGTTGGGCGTCTCGGCGACGAGGTTGATCTGCCCGCGGATCGCTTCGAGGTCGCGCGGGACGTCGTGGCCGAGCACCCGCGCGCGTCCGCTCGTCGGCTTGGCGCGGCCGGTGAGGATCCGGATCATCGTCGATTTCCCGGCGCCGTTATGTCCCAGCAGGCCGAAGATCTCGCCCGGCGCGGTCTGCAGGCTGACGCCGTCGAGCGCCCGAACGGCGCCGTAATGCTTCGTCAGGTCCTCGACCTCCACGGGGCACTGCCTCTGTATGGCCTCTGGCGCGGTTATCACGGTTCCTCAGATCGGTGCAAGGTTTCCTCGGTCAGTCTGCGGCTGCGGACCCGGTCTGTCATCGCCCGCAGGGCGCGCCTGCACTCCTCCTCAGCGCAGATCTTTGCCGTGCACAGGCTCTGTCGAAGGACAGAGGGGGCCCCGCGCCGCCGCTGGGGCGGCGCGAGACGCTTGCTCAGGGCTTCAACGCGATCTGGATGTCGGTGCTGGGCTTCCCCGGGACATCGGTGACCACGGCGGTCCCGCGCGCGCCGTCGTAGGCGCCGGTGCCGCCGGTGACCGCCCACAGCGTCTTGCTCCCCGGCCGACCGTTCAAGCTCACGACGCTCTGGGCGCTCAGCGTGCCTTTGGAGAGCCGCAGGCCGACGGTGCAAAGGGACTCGGTGTTGGCGATGACGGTGCAGGCTCCGCGGTCGATTCCGGTGTCGTCGCCGGTGATCGTCTCGCCGAAGCCGAACTGGTCGCCCCGCCGCAATTCGTGTTTGGGTTGAAAGCCAGCGCCCTCCTGGACAGTCGCGACGAGGTGCAGCGAGGTCCGGTTTGGACCCTGAGCCAATCCAGTCGTGGCGATCAACGCCGAGGTGGCGATGGCGGCGATGCCCGCTGCGAGTGCGAGTCGAGTGCGACCCATGAGTGTCTCCTTCGTCTTGTCGTATATGACAGGTGTGGCCACGGAACTCGGTTGCGTAGGGCTACGAAGCCTTGGTGAGCACATACCTGCGCAGTATGCATACTCAGTATCATGGCGTCAAGTGATGGTGATCGCGCGCAGCAGCGGGCAGACCCCGCCGGTTCGAGGCGCCTGAGCGGGCCGGGCGCCTGCTAGTAGCGAGCGCCGGTCAGGCGCTTGGGCAGCGGCACCGGCGACAGCCGGTCGACGGCCGATCCCGCAAACGCCCGCGCGTCGAGCTTCGCGACCAGGGCGCGCAGCTCCTCGCGCGCGGGAGCCGACAATCCGCGCCTGTGGCGCACGAGCTCCGCCAAGCGCCGGCGCTCGTCAGGGGTGAGGTGCTGTAGATGCTGGCGCGCGACCAATGCCAGCTCGGCGATGGCCAGCAGCTTGAGCACGGGCAGTCGCTTCAGCCCCGGGATGCGAGCGGCCGCGTGCGGTACCCCATGGCGCAGGACCGTTCTGACTGACATTCCGGCGATCAGTATGCCCGGCACACGGCCCACACGAACGCGGTTCAGACGGCAGCGGTGCCGGCGCGGTCCCCCGCGCCCGCGATCCGCAGCGCCAGGCGCCCGTGCAGCGCGGCCGTGTCGCCGGCGCTGCGCGGACCGGCGGGATCGAACCACTCGGCGACGAACACGACCATGTTCAGGATCGCCATGCTCGCCGCCTGGACGGCGTCCTCGCTGCCGAGCTCGCGCAGCGAGAAGGTGCCCCGGCGCTCCCCGTCGCGCAGGACGTCGGCGAACAGCGCGCGAACGCGGCGGCGGCGGCGCACGACGCTTTCGCGCTCGCCGCCGGGCAGATAGATGTAGTCGCGGTTGGCGACGCGCGTCTCGCGAGGGCGTGCGATGTGAAACGCGGTGAACGCGGCGGCGAGTTCTTCGAGTTGGGCGGCTGGGTCGCTGCCGGCGGCCCGCAATGTCTCGCTCAGCACGGTGTCGGCCTCGTCATGGACGCGGTCGACGATCGCGAACAGCAGCGCCTCCTTGGCGGCGTAGTGGTTGTAGATCGCGCCGGGCGTGAGATCGCAGGCGTCGGCGAGCTCGCGGACGGTCGTGCCGGTGTAGCCGCGCTCGTTGAAGAGCGTCAGGCCCGCATCGTGGATGCGCTCGCGCGTGTCCAGCCCGGATGATCGTACGTTCAGTGCCACGTCACCGATCCTACGCCATCAAACAAGGCGTTCTTGCGTCTGAGTGAACGAGCGTTCATACTGGGCGCAACGATGAACTTCGATCTCTCGGACGACCATGAGCTGCTGCGCCGCACCGTCCGCGACTTCGCCGAGAACGAGGTCGCGCCGGTCGCGGAGGAGCTCGACCGCACGAAGTCGATCCCCTACGACATCATCGCCAAGCTCGGCGCGCTGAACCTCATGGGGATCCCGTTCCCGGAGGAATACGGCGGCGGTGGCGGCGACACGCTCGCCTACGCGCTCGCCGTCGAGGAGCTCACGCGCGTGGACTCCTCCGTCGCGATCACGCTCTGCGCGCACACCTCGCTGGGCACGCAGCCGATCTACCTGTTCGGTAGCGAGGACCAGAAGCAGGATTGGATGCCCAGCCTCTGCAGCGGCTCGATTCTCGGCGCCTTCGGGCTGACGGAGGCCGAGGCCGGCTCGGACGCCGCCAACACGAAGACCCGCGCCCGGCTCGAGGACGGCGAGTGGGTCATCGACGGCGCCAAGCAGTTCATCACCAACGCCGGCACCGCCATCTCCGGCCTCGTGACGATCACGGCGCTGACGGGCGAGGAGCGCGAGATCTCCAACCTGCTCGTCGCCAACGGCACGCCCGGCTACGAGCAGGGCGAGCCGTACCGCAAGATGGGCTGGAACGCGTCCGATACTCGACCGCTGACCTTCACCGACTGTCGCGTCCCAGAGGAGAACCTGCTCGGCCCGCGCGGCAACGGCTTCAAGCAGTTCCTGCACGTGCTGGCGATCGGTCGCATCGGCGTCGCGGCGATGGGCCTCGGCCTCGCGCAGGGCGCGCTTGACCAGGCGCTGGCGTACGCCAAGCAGCGCCGCGCGTTCGGGCGGGCGATCTCGACCTTCCAGGCGATCCAGATCAAGCTCGCCGACATGGCGACGGAGATCGAGGCAGCGCGGCTGCTCGTCTACCGCGCCGCGCTGCTGAAGGACGCCGGGCGCGACTTCAACCTCGCCGCCGCGCAGGCCAAGCTCAAGACCGGCCGACTGGCGGTGCGCTGCGCCGAGGAGGCCGTCCAGATCCACGGCGGCTACGGCTACATCGAGGAGTATCCGGTCTGCCGCATGTACCGCGACGCGAAGATCCTCACGATCGGCGAGGGCACCGACGAGATCCAGCAGATGGTCATCGCGCGGGCTCTGGGGGCATGAGCAGCGTCGTCGGGCCGTCCGAGCTTGCGAGCAGCGCGGGCCGACACACGTCGCTGCCCGACGCCGTGTCGATCCGCGAGGTCGGCCCGCGCGACGGCTTTCAGAACGAGCCCGAGACAATCGCGACGGCGGACAAGGTCGCGCTGATCGACCAGCTCGCGCGAACGGGGGTCAGGCGCCTGGAGGTGACGAGCTTCGTGCGATCGGACGTCATCCCGCAGCTCGCCGACGCGCCCGAGGTGCTCGCCGCGATCGACGTCCCGCAGGGCGTCGCGCGAAGCGTCCTGATCCCCAACGGCCGCGGGCTCGACAATGCGCTGAAGTTGCGCGACCGCTTCGACGAGATCGGCGTCTTCCTGTCCGCCAGCGAAACCCATAACCGGCGCAACGTCAATCGCTCGATCGAGGAATCCTTGGGCGGCCTCGAGAGCGTCGTCGCGCGGGCGCGCGAGGCCGGTCTGCGAGTCGAGGCCGTCATCTCGACGAGCTTCGGATGCCCGTACGAGGGCGCAGTCGACCGCGATCGGGTGCTGGCGATCGCGCTCCGGCTCGCCCGGCTTGGCGCGCAGGAGATCGCCTTCGGCGATACGACCGGCATGGCGAATCCCCGTCAGGTGCGCGCTCACTTCCAGGCTGCCGGCGCCGCGCTCGGCAGCGACGTCGAGCTGACCGCGCATTTCCACAACACGCGCGGGCAGGGCCTCGCGAACGTCCTCGCCGCGCTGCAGGCGGGCTGCACCTCGTTCGAGTCGAGCTTCGGCGAGCTCGGCGGCTGCCCCGTCCCGCCCGGCGCGACGGGCAACGTCGCCAGCGAGGATCTCGTCTCGATGCTGCACGAGATGGGCATCGAGACCGGCGTCGACCTCGATGCCCTGCTCGATGCCGCGCGCGCCGTGCGGCGCGTCCTCGGACGCCCGCTGGGCTCGCACACGCTCGTGGCCGGGCCGGTCCGCTGGCGGGGCGCCGCGGGAGGCTGACATGTTCTCAAGCGTGCTCGTCGCCAACCGCGGAGAGATCGCCGTGCGCATCATCACGACGCTGCGGCGGCTCGGGATCCGTGCGATCGCCGTCTGCTCGCAGGCGGACGCCGACGCGCCGCACGTGCGGCTCGCCGATGCGGCGATCACGATCGGGCCGGCGCCGCCGGACGAGTCCTATCTGCGTGTGGAGGCGATCGTCGAGGCGGCGCTGCGCACCGGCGCGGAGGCAGTCCACCCCGGCTACGGCTTCCTCTCCGAGCGCGCCCAGTTCGCTCGTGCGTGCGCGCAGGCGGGACTCGTGTTCGTCGGGCCCCCGCCGGAGGCGATCCAGCGACTCGGAGACAAGGTCGCCGCCAAGCGCCTCGCCGCCGCGGCCGGCGTGCCGCTCGTACCCGGGATCGAGCGCCCCGGCCTGCGCGACGACGAGATCCTCGCCTGGGCGCAGGAAGATCCGACCGAGCGCCTGCCGCTCGTCATCAAGGCCGCGGCCGGCGGCGGCGGGCGCGGGATGCGCGTCGTTCACACGCTCGACGACCTCCCGGCCGCGCTGGTGGCCGCACGCCGCGAGGCGCTCGCGGGCTTCGGCGACGACACGGTGCTCGCGGAGCGCTACATGCAGCGCGCTCGCCACGTCGAGGTTCAGCTCCTCGCCGACGCTCACGGTGGCGCGATCCACCTCGGCGAGCGCGAGTGCAGCCTCCAGCGCCGCCACCAGAAGCTCGTCGAGGAGTGCCCGTCGCCCGCGGTCAGCGCCGGCCTGCGGGCGCGGATGGGAGCGGCCGCGGTCGCACTGGCCCGTGCGGCCGGCTACGCCGGCGCCGGCACGTGCGAGTTCCTCGTCCCAGCCGGTGACGCGGAGTCGTTCTTCTTCTTGGAGGTCAACGCTCGCCTGCAGGTCGAGCACCCCGTCACCGAGCTCGTCTACGGCGTGGATCTCGTCGAGGCGCAGCTGCGCGTCGCGGCGGGTGAGCCGCTGTGGCTCTCCCAGGAGGATGTCGTGGCGGCCGGGCATGCGATCGAGGCGCGCATCTGCGCGGAGGACGCGGAGCGCGGGTTTCTGCCGCGGGCGGGCCGGATCGTCGCCTACCGCGAGCCGTCCGGACCCGGGATCCGCGTCGACAGCGGCGTCGAGTGCGGCAGCGAGGTCAGCGCGCACTACGACTCGCTGCTGGCGAAGGTCATCGCACACGCGCCGGCGCGCGAGCAGGCGCTCGAGCGACTCGACGGCGCGCTTGCCCACACCGCGATTCTCGGTCCGGAGACCAACGGCGCGTTCCTGCGCCGCCTGCTGGCCGACCCGCGCGTCCGCGCGGGCGACCTCGACACGGGCCTCGTCGAGCGCCTGCCGGCCTGCGCGCCGGACCCCCAGGCAGACGAGCGGGCGGCGATCGCCGCCGCGCTCGCGCGCACGCTCGAGCTCGGCGCGGGCGAGGATCCGTGGGAACGGCTCGCCGGCTGGCGCATCGACGGCATTGCGCCGCTGCGCTGGCGCCTGGCGACCGAACGCCGCGGCGCGGCATTCGAGGTGCAGGTCGCACGCGATCACGTGCGCGTCGACGACGGACCGTCGCGCGAAGCAGGCGCGCAGCTGCACGGTGACACGCTCACCGTGACGCTCGACGGCGAGCGGCGCGTGTGGACGCACGCACGCGACGGCGAGCTCACGCGCCTGGGCATCGACGGGCGCGCGTGGGCCTTTGGCGAGCAGGTCGCCGAGCTGCGCCGCGACCGGCACGACGGCGGCGCCGCGCTCGAGGCGCCGATGCCCGGCAGCGTGCTCGCCGTCCGCGTCCGCGATGGCGACGCGGTGCGCGCCGGCGACGTGCTCGTCGTCCTCGAGTCGATGAAGATGGAGCTCGAGGTCGTGTCACCGGCGGCCGGGACGGTGCACGGGCTCGCGGTCGCTGCGGGCGACCGCGTCAGCGGCGGCCAGCTGCTCGTCGCGGTCGGAGGCGACGGCGGATGACGGTGCGCCGTCGTCTCTCGGGCGTGGCCGGCGCCGAGCCGGAAGGTCGGTCGTCGCGGTGAGCGCCGTGTTGACCACGAGCGCGCGCCGCCGTGGCGATGCCTTCGCAGCCAACGAAGCCGCGCACCGGGCGCTCGTCGAGGATCTGCACGAGCAGCTCGCGCGTTCGCGCGCGGGCGGGGGAGAGCGCGCCGCCGCGCGCCACGTCGCGCGCGGCAAGCTGCTTCCGCGCGAGCGCGTCGAGCGCCTGCTCGATCGCGGCTCCCCGTTCCTCGAGCTCTCGCCGCTGGCGGCGCACGGCCTCTACGACGGCGCCGCGCCGGGCGCGGGGATCGTCACCGGGATCGGGCGCGTGAGCGGGCGCGACGTCGTCATCGTCGCCAACGACGCGACGGTCAAGGGCGGGACGTACTTCCCGATGACGGTCAAGAAGCACCTGCGCGCGCAGGAGATCGCGTTGCAGAACCGGCTGCCGTGCGTCTACCTCGTCGACTCCGGCGGCGCGTTCCTGCCGCTGCAGGACGAGATCTTCCCCGACCGCGAGCACTTCGGCCGGATCTTCTTCAACCAGGCGACGATGTCGGCGGCCGGCATCGCGCAGATCGCCGCGGTCATGGGCTCCTGCACCGCAGGCGGGGCATACGTGCCGGCGATGAGCGACGAGACCGTCATCGTGCGCGAGCAGGGGACGATCTTCCTCGGCGGGCCACCGCTCGTGAAGGCGGCGACCGGGGAGGACGTCTCAGCCGAGGAGCTCGGCGGCGGCGACCTGCACAGCCGCCGCTCGGGCGTCACCGAACACCTCGCGGGCGATGACCTCGAGGCGCTGCAGATCCTGCGTTCGATCGTCGCGACGCTCGCACCGCGCGCGCCCGCACCCTGGCAGCGGGCGGACGTGGAGGAGCCCGCCGTCGACCCCCGCGGGCTGTACGGCGCCGTGCCGGTCGACCCGCGCGCCGGCTATGACCCGCGCGAGATCGTCGCCCGCATCGCCGACGGATCGCGTCTGCACGAGTTCAAGGCGCTGTACGGAACGACGATCGTGTGCGGGTTCGCGCACATCCACGGCCACCCCGTCGGGATCCTTGCCAACAACGGCGTGCTCTTCTCCGATAGTGCGTTGAAGGCGACGCATTTCGTCGAGCTCTGTGACCAGCGCCGGATCCCGCTGCTGTTCTTGCAGAACGTCACCGGCTTCATGGTCGGACGCGAGGCGGAGGCCGGTGGGATCGCGCGCGACGGCGCGAAGATGGTCGCCGCCGTCTCCTGCGCGCGCGTCCCGAAGCTGACCGTCATCGTCGGCGGCTCCTACGGCGCCGGCAACTACGGCATGTGCGGGCGCGCGTTCGGCCCCCGGTTCTTGTGGACGTGGCCGAACGCGCGCATCTCGGTCATGGGCGGCGAGCAGGCGGCGACGGTCCTGAGCGCCGTCGCGTCGGACCGCGATCCCGCCGAGATCGAGGCGGTGCGCGCCCGCACGCGTGCCCAGTACGAGACGCAGGGGCATCCGTACTACGCGACGGCGCGCCTGTGGGACGACGGCGTCATCGACCCGCTGAGGACCCGCGACGTCGTCGGGCTGGCGCTGTCGGCATGCGCCAATGCGCCGCTTGGGCCGGTCCAGCGCCCGGTCTTTCGGATGTAGCGGCGATGGCGGATGCACGCGACGCTCCAGCGGACCAGGCCGACCGGCGCGTCCTGTTCTTCGGCGACTCGTTTGTCGCCGGCACCGGCGACCCGGAGGGGCTTGGTTGGGTCGGCCGCGTCGTCGCGTCCTCGTACGCGGCGGGTGCCGGGCTGACTGCGTACAACCTCGGTGTTCGCGCAGAGACGTCCGTCCAAGTCGCCGCGCGCTGGCGAGCCGAGGCGCGCCCGCGCATGCTCGCTCCCGCCGGCTACGGGGTCGTCTTCAGCTTCGGCGTCAACGACACGATGCTGCAGGACGGGCGCGTGCGGGTGGTGCCCCGACTGGCGCTCGACAGCCTGGGCAGCGTGCTCGACGAGGCTGCGGCGGTTGACCTGCGCGCGTTCCTCGTCGGGCCGGCGCCCGCCGGCGAGGCTGCGCACGACGCGCGCATCGGGGCCCTGTCGGCGTCGTTTGAACGCCTCGCGGCCGACCGCGGCGTGCCGTTCGTGGCCGTCTTCGAGGCGCTGTGCGAGTCCTCGGATTGGGCGCGCGACGTCGCCGGCGGCGACGGAGTCTACCCGCGTGCCGCGGGGTACGCGGCTCTTGCGCAGCTCGTTTTGGCGGGTGGATGGCTCGAATGGCTGCACGAAGATGCCGCGTTGCGGTTCACAGCCTGATTACTCGCCGCCTCGCACCTCACAGCACCCTCATGAGGCATGGTGAAGCTCTACGCACACATGGACGAACTGCTTGCCGAGATGGAGGACTTCGTCCGCGAGTACCACGGGTACGACAGCGCGAGCTGGCGCTCGGGGGACTTCGCGGCCGGCGCGCTGCTGGAGTTCAAGGGTCGCCACGGCGACGGGCGCCCCGACAACTGGACCG
>Ga0307502_10000139_pt1 | contig 19166 bp, 14 predicted proteins | sample 16_S_MG_FD_201364 | JGI IMG/M metagenome (GOLD analysis project Ga0307502, IMG submission 201364) | Soil microbial communities from Populus trichocarpa stands in riparian zone in the Pacific Northwest, United States - 16_S | ecosystem: Environmental > Terrestrial > Soil > Riparian zone > Trees... | reverse complement strand
GCGCTCGCCGGCGACGACGCGCTCGTCGTCGACCCCTGGAACTGCTTCGGCTCGGCGCAGGTGTTCGGCTACGTCAGCGAGCTGAGCGCGCTGACGAACGGGCGGGTGACGCTCGGGTGATCCGTCGCGTGGGTCGTGGCGTCCTTGGGCGTCCGCTGGCGGCGGCTGGCAAGAACGCAGGGAGGAAGGTGTGCCTCTGGCACATCGACGACCGAGGACGCCGCCAGGCGCCGATCAGCGGGCGATCCAAGGGCGCCAGGACCCGCAGGACGGATCACCGGTGAGTCGAGTCTTGGTGACGGGCGGCGCCGGCACGATCGGCGCCGCGGTCGTCCGGCGCCTGCTGCGCGATCCCGACTACGAGGTCCGCGTGTCCGACCAGCGCCCGGCGCCGCAGTGGATGCGCGAGGGCTGCGAGGTCCACACCGGCGACCTGCGCGATCTCGCGCAGGCCCGCGAGGCGGCCGCCGGCTGCGCGCAGGTCATCCACCTCGCCGCGATCGTCGGCGGGATCGCGAACTTCCACAAGCTCCCGCACACGCTGACGAGCGTCAACAGCGCGCTCTACGACGCCGTCATCCAAGCCGCGCTGGACCACGGCGTGGCGCGCTTCGTCTACGTGTCGTCCTCGATGGTCTTCGAGCGCGCAACGCAGTTTCCGACCACCGAGGAGCATGTCTGGGAAGTCGCGATCCCGCAGTCGGCGTACGGCTTCTCCAAGCTCGCGGGCGAGGTGTGGTGCCGGGCGGCACACGACGAGCACGGGCTGCCGTTCACGATCTGCCGGCCGTTCAACGCCTACGGGCCCGGCGAGATGCCCGACGACGAGCCCGGCATCGCGCACGCCGTGCCCGACCTCATCCGCAAGGCGCTCTCGGGCCAGCACCCGCTGCAGATCTTCGGCTCCGGCGAGCAGACGCGGACGCTCACGCACGTCGACGACATCGCCGACGGGGTCGTCGCGGCGATGTCCTCGCCGGCCGGCCTGCACGAGGACTTCAACATCTCCTCCTCGGAGGAGCTCACCGTCGCGGAGATCGCGCGCATCGTCTGGGAGGTCTGCGGCCGCGATCCGCAGGCCTTCGAGCTCGAGCATCTGCCGTCGTTCACCGTCGACGTGCAGCGCCGCTGGCCGAGCGTCGAGAAGGCCAGGCGGTTGCTCGGCTGGGAGTCGCAGATCGGCGTGCGCGAGGGCATCACGCAGACGACGGACTGGCTGCGCGAGCGGCTCGCGGCGACGTAATACGCAACTCGCGAAGCTGTGATTGACCGTGAGGTCGGGCACTTAACCGGTATCCGGAAGTATGGGTCAGGTGTAGCGTCACCCTCGGTATGGGAAATCGGCGCTCCTGGACCGCAAGCATCGATCGCGAATCGATCACTGCCGACACGCAGACGGCGGCGCAACAGCCGCCCTGGCTCGGCGCCGGATTCGTTCGATGACCGACTGCGCCGAGGTCGTCGTCATCGGTGCTGGTCAAGCCGGACTGGCGGTCAGCAACGCGCTCACGCATGCGAGCCGCGAACATGTCGTCCTCGAACGTGGCCGGGTCGGCGAGACATGGCGTGGATGGTGGGACGGATTTTGCCTGATGTCACCGAATTGGGCGCTCCAGCTCCCGGGCTACCCGTACGCCGGGGACGACCCCGATGCCTTCATGGGTCGCGACGAGGTGGTGCGATACCTCGAGCGATATGCGTCGCGCTGCCACGCACCGGTCCGCGCCGGCGTCGAGGTCACCGCGCTCGAGCCGGCGTCAGGCACGGGATTCCTGCTGCAGACCTCGGCCGGGCCGATCGCTGCTCGCACCGTGGTGGTGAGCACCGGAGCCTTCCAGCGGCCCTTCCGTCTGGCGGGTGCGGCCACGCTGCCCCCGGGTCTCCTTCAGGTCGATGCCGGCAGCTACCGCACGCCCGCCGAGCTTCCCGCCGGCCCGGTGCTCATCGTCGGAAGCGGCCAATCGGGGTGTCAGATCGCCGAGGAGCTCCGTGAAGCCGGCCGTGACGTGTGGTTGGCGTGCGGCCGCGCGCCCTGGGTCCCGCGCCGGATTGGCGGCCAGGACGCGGTCTGGTGGGGAGTCGAGATCGGTTATTTCGAAGCGCCACTCAGCTCGCTGCCGAGCCCGGCCGCCCGGCTGGTCGCCAACGTGCAGGCGACCGGGGCGGGCGGGGGTCACGATCTCCACTACCGAACGCTGCGGACGATGGGCGTCACCCTGCTCGGGCGTTTCCTGGGCGCCGACGGGCGGCTGGCGCGGTTCGCGCCCGACCTCGGCGATAGCGTCGCGTGGGGTGACCAGGCGCATGCCCAGCTGATGAGCCTCATCCGGAAGGTCGCGGCTGAACGGGGTCTGCCGGTGCCAGAGGCCCCCGAACCGGAGCCGTTCAGCGGCGAGGCGCGCGAGACGCTCGATCTCAGCGGATTCGGCGCCGTCGTCTTCGCGGGCGGGTACCGGCCTGACTACGGATCCTGGATCCGTGCGCCCGGAGCGTTCGACGGTCTCGGGTACCCGATCCAGCACGAAGGCGCAAGCACCGTCGTTCCGGGACTGTACTTCGTCGGCGTGCCCTTCCTGCGCAAGCGCAAGTCATCGTTGTTTCTGGGCGTCGGCGAGGATGCCGCCATCGTCGCTGGACATATCGCCCGGCCGCACGCGGTGCCGGGCCCGTAGAGATTGTCGGGCGGCCTCGGCAGATGGCGGGTCCCGCGATATCCCCAAACAACCTGCCCACCGCGCTGACGAGCTTCGTCGGGCGCCGGGCCGAGCTCAGGCAGCTCGGGGAGGTGTTGGGAGACGCGCGACTGGTCACGCTCACGGGTGCCGGCGGATGCGGCAAGACGCGCTTGGCATTGCAGGCCGCGGGCGATGCGCTGGACGACCACTCCGACGGCGTGTGGTGGGTCGACCTGGCGCGGCTCGAGGATCCCGAGCTGCTGCCCGGGGTGGTCATCGCTGCGATCGGCCTGCGCGAAGCTCCGGCCCGAGCGCCGCTTGACACGCTGGTCGACCACCTGCGCGATCGCAGCGCGCTGGTCGTGCTCGACAACTGCGAGCATCTGCTCACCGCCTGCGGAGAGCTCGCTGACGACCTCCTGCGTCCGTGTCCATCGCTGACGATCCTGGCGACGAGCCGGGCGCTGCTGGGCATTCCCGGCGAGACGGCCTGGCGAGTTCCCTCGATGTCGCTGCCCGACAAGATCTGGCGCGACCCGATCGAGACACTCGACCGGTCCGATGCGGCGCGCTTGTTCGCTGATCGCGCCATGCAGGTGCGTCCCACATTCGCGATCACGGCTGCCAACGCGCCGGCCATCGCCCAGATCTGCCACGGCCTCGACGGCATTCCGCTCGCCATCGAGCTGGGAGCAGCGCGGGCACGGATCCTGACACCCGAGCAGATCGCTCTGGGCCTGGCGGACCGCTTCCACCTGCTCACGGGCGGCAGCCACACCGTGATCACGCGACATCAGACGCTGCATGCGTCGCTGGACTGGAGCTACGGCCTGCTCACGGAGGGGGAGCGGACGCTCCTGCGGCGGCTGTCGGTGTTCGCCAGCGGCTGGACGCTGGACGCAGCCGAAGACGTGTGCGCGGGTGACGCGATCGATCGCCACGGCGTGCTCGACCTGCTCAGCGGCCTCTATGACAACTCCCTGGTGACCACCCACCAGCAGGGCAGCCAATTTCGCTATGGGCTGCTGGAGACCGTGCGTCAATACGCCGCCGCGCGGTTGGCCGAGGCCGGCGAGGTCGACGAGCTGCGCGACAGGCACCTCGCCTACCACGTGGGGCTCGCCGAGCGCAGCGCGCCCGACGTGCTCGGCGCCGGGCGAGACGACCCGGTGTTGCGGCGGCTCACGGCCGAACTGCCGAACCTGCGCGCGGCGCTGGAGTGGGCGGCGGCGTCCGATCCGCGGGCAGCGCTGCGTCTCGCGTCCGCGCTGATGCTGTTCTGGCCGTTCACCGGGCGCTACCGCGAGGGTGAGGCCGCGTACGCGCGTGCGCTGCGCGCGGAGGGCGACGAGCCGACGGCGCTGCGCGGCCGCGTGTTGTGTGGCCGCGCAAGCCTGGGCGTAAACGGCGGGGCCCGTGATCAGGCAACCCGCTGGGCGCAGGCCGCCCTGGAGATCGGACGGACCCGTGGTGACCTCGGCGTGGAGGCCCGAGCCTGCGAGATCCTGGGAGTCATAGCCCTGCTCGGCGATGATGCCGCAGGCGCACAGGCGTTGCTCCAGCGCAGCCTCGAGCTGGCCTGCATGGCCGGTGACGACCATTGTCGCGTCGACGCCGCACAGATGCTGGGGTGGTGCATGAACTTGCAGGATGAGTTCGACATCGCTCGCCCCCTGTTCGACGAGGCGTATCCGATCGCCAGGCGACTCGGCTACCGGTCGGGGATGGCCTGGTACTGGCTCTCGCGGGGCCGGCACGCCATGCTCGAGGGACGCCTCGACGAATCGAACCGGTGCTTCCAGCGCTGCGCGGCGGCTGCGGAGGACATCGGCGAGCCGGTCACACGCAGTTACGCACAGACCAACCTGGTCTTCATCGACGTTTGGCGAGGCAACGCGCACCGCGCGCGCGCACTTGCCCGCCAGACGCTCGAGCTGGCCGTGGAGACCGGCGCGGGCAGGGTCCTCGGCCGCGCCAACGAGGCCGTCGCCAGAACCGAGCTAGCCCTCGGGGAGCTCGCCGCGGCCCGCGGGCACCTGGAGGCTGCCGTCAAGGCGGAGGGCACGGCTTACCACGCCGCGGAGCAACTCGCCGCCCTCGGCACCGTCGAACGGATCGCCGGACGCCCGGACGCCGCACGGGACCGGGGAGACGAGGCTCTGACCATCGCGCGCAAGATGGGCAGCGGATGGCTGCAGGCCCAGGCCGAGGGACTGCTTGGCCGTCTGGCGCTTGCCGAGGGCGACGTCCGCGAGGCCGAGCGATCCGTGCATGCCGGGCTGCAGGGGCTGGTCGCAAAGCGCTTTGCGCTCGGCATGCCGGATTGCCTCGATGCCCTGGCCGCCGTTGCCGCCGCCGGGGAGCGCTTCAGTGGAGCCGCACGCCTGCTCGGCGCGGCGGCCGGGGGCCGCGCGGGGCTCGGCATCGTTCGCTGGCAGCCGGAGGCTGACTTCTGGAGCGAGGTCGAACGCGCAACGTATGAGGCGCTCGGCCGGGACGCCTACCACGCCGCCTTCGCGGCGGGCGCCGCGCTCGACCTGGACGAGGCCGTGGCGTACGCGCGCCGCGCGCGCGGCGCGCGATCGCGACCCAAGCGCGGCTGGGACTCGCTGACGCCGACAGAGCTGCGGGTCGTCGAGCTCGCCGCTCAGGGCCTCACCAACCCGCAGATTGCCGAGCACATGTTCATCAGCCGCGCGACCGCGAAGTCCCACCTGTCACATATCTACGCCAAGACCGGGATCTCCTCACGCTCCGAGCTCGCGGCCGAGGCGATGCGCCGCACCGGACGCCCCGCGAGGCACAACACCTAGCGCGATATCGGCCAGGTGGCCGATGTTCTGCGAACCCTCGGCGCTACGGTGCAACGACGCATCCCAGTCGAGCTCGGTCACGGTAAATCGCGACCAGCGGAGATACAAGGTATAGGACAGATGACAGGAATTGTGACGCCGAGTGACGCCGGTTCGCGACACTCGCGCCGGCTGCACGACGACGGGCAACTCGCGCGGTTCCTGGCGAAGCGTCCGACAACCGAGACCGCGTCCCTCGATGGTGGATGATCGGCGCGAGACGCAGGTGGCCGCGCCACAGCAGCCCTGGCTCATCGTCGCGGCCCCGGACCCGGCGACCAGCGCGGAGGTCGTTCAGGCGCTCGGTTCGTTCTTGCGCGTCGCCGATCCTGCGAACCCGCCGACCGGCGACGGACCGGGGGTGATCGTGTTTGACACCGTCGACGACGCGCTGCTCGGGCTCGCGCGCGACACCACCGACGCTGGTCGTCGCCGCGTGCTCGGGATCGCGATGGCGCCCGAGCCGCTGGACGGCACGGATACCTGGCGGCTGCTGCGCGAGGGCCTGGCCGACATCGTCGCCTGGGAGGGACCCGCGGCGATCCGCGCGCGAATCGAACGCTGGCAGGCGGTCGACGGGCTCGTCGCGTCGTCGCTCGTCGCAGAGCACCTCGTCGGCTCGAGCGCTGCGTGGCGGTCGGTCCTGCGCGATGTCGTCGAGATCGCGTACTTCAGCGGCGTCGACGTCCTCATCACCGGCGAGAGCGGCACCGGCAAGGAGCTGACGGCACAGCTCATCCATACGCTCGACCAGCGCCCGAACAAGGGCGACCTCGTCGTCGTGGACTGCACGACGATCGTTGCGTCGCTGTCGGGAAGCGAGTTCTTCGGACACGAGCGCGGCGCCTTCACGGGCGCCGTGGCCGCCCGCGACGGCGCGTTCGCGCTCGCCGACGGCGGCACGCTGTTCCTCGACGAGGTCGGCGAGCTGCCGCTGGCGCTCCAGGCTGAGCTGCTGCGCGCTGTGCAGGAGGGGACGTACAAGCGGGTGGGCAGCAACCGCTGGCAGCGGGCGAAGTTCCGCCTCGTCTGCGCGACGAACCGCGACCTGCCGACGCGCTGCGAGGACGGAGCCTTTCGCGCCGACCTCTTCTTCCGCCTCGCCGCCGCAACGATCGAGATGCCGCCGCTGCGCGAGCGTCCGGAGGACATCCTGAGCCTCGCCTGCCACTTCATGGTCGGCGGCGACCGCGCGCCACCACCGCTGTCGCCAGCGGTCCGCGATCTGCTCCAGGCGCGCGACTACCCAGGCAACGTGCGCGACCTCAAGCAGCTGATGGCACGCATCGGCCTGCGCCACGTCGGACCCGGAGCGGTGACCGCGGGTGACGTCCCACCGTCCGAGCGACCGCTGCCCGGCGCCGCGCCCGGCTGGGAGGACGACCTCGCGGCGGCGCTGCGCCGTGCTGTCGCGCTCGCTGTGCCGCTGCGCGACATCGTCGACGCGGCACGCAGCACGGCGATCTCGCTGGCGGTGGGCACCGCGGACGGCAGCCTGCGCCACGCGGCGACGCGACTCGGCGTCACCGACCGCACGCTGCAGATGCACCGCGCCCGGCGCCGGGACGAACGGCGGGCGGGGTGAGCGCCGGTGTACGGACCACTACGCCGACCTGCGTCCGCGGAAGTAGATGACCTTCCGGTCATGCTCGTCTGCCGTCATCCGGCGCCTGCTTGCCACTTCGTCGCCATCGACGCCGATCGTGCCCTGCGCGAACTGGTGCTCCACGGCGAACGCACAGATCGTCTCGATCGCGCCGTCGGAGATGGTTTCGAGCTGCCCCGTGTCGTTGGCGACCTCGATGAAGAGCCGGCGGGCGACGGCGCCCTTCGTCATCGTCCGGCGAGCCTCCTCGGCCGTCGGGTACTGCCCGTTCGGCGTAAGCCAGGCGATCCGGTCGAACAGGTGACGACCGGGCACATATGCGTCGATGTCCTCGTGGCCGAGGATGCTCGTGCACTCGACCAGTTGGTCCGTGGACTCCTTCGCGACGAGACCAACGCCTCCGCCACCCGCGTTGCTGGCATGGCGCTGGAGGTCCTCGATCGCTCTGCGCACCATGAACCGCGCGGCAACCGTCGGCAGCGACGCGTCGGAGCCGGCGGGACGGCACGACAGCTCCCACGCGATGCACGCATCGACGAGGCCCGCGATGCAGCCGTCGAGCTTCGGGTCGGCGACCAGCTGCCGGAGCACGCGGTTGCGATCGTCGTGCGCGAAGCGCCGCCGGTCCCGCTCGATGTGGTCGCAGGTCTGCCTCTGCAGGTCGCCGGGGGCGATGGCCAGGTCGCCGTCGACGAAGCGCCTGGTGAACACGTCGTCGGCGGCAAACCCGCCGCTGCGCTCGAATGACGCGACATAGATCCCGTGGGCGAAGGCGAGGATGTTGGCGCTCTCGATTCCCTCGTCCCCCGAGATCTCGACCAGCGGCTGGGCGGCGTCCATGCCGTAGCCGAGCGCCCCGGCCGGCTGCTCGCCGGAAGCGGAGTCCTCGGGTGGCACGTCTTCGGTGGAAGCCGGGTAATCGGGCGGGGTCTGGCCGGCGGACGTGGGGTACTCAGGTGGTCCGGTGCCTGGCATCGGGATCGCTCCTCGGGTCGGGGACGCAGTGGGCGATCCGCTTGTTCACGCGTGCTTCGCCCGGCACGCACATCGTCCGCCGCGCCCCACGGCGGCACAATGGATCGCCGGGTTCAAGATCGGCCAATCCGGTCCGCGGTCGCATCTGGATCCTCGCCGCCGCGCTGCGATCCAGTGGCTTGCGGCCCGCTCGTCCCGGCGACGGCGTCAGATCCGGCCGCGGCGCTCTGGTTCAGCGCGACCCGCACGCGCGCCGCGGCCTGCGCTCGGCCGCGAGCGCCGAGCTTCTCGAGGAGGTTGTGCACGTGGTTCTTGACGGTGCTGAGCTCGATGCACAGGCGCGCCGCGATCTCCTTGTTGGACAGTCCCTCGTCGATGAGCGCCACGACCTGGCGCTCGCGGGAGGTGAGCTGCGCAAACTCCTGGTACAGACGCTCGCGCGCCCCGTCGGCGACCCGGCGCAGGAGCATGGCGGCGACCCGCGGCGAGCACGCGGTCTCGCCGCGCACGACCGACCTCGCCGCGGCGACGATGTCGTCCAACGTCCCGTCGGCGCCGACGAACGCGCGCACGCCGGCCTCGGCGCATGCGGTCACGGTGCGATCGTCCTCCGAGGCCGCGAGGATGACGACCTTCGTCGCCGGGGTCCTCTCGGCGAGCGTGCACGCGCCCGCGACGCCGCCCGCGCCCGAGGTGTCGACGATGACGACGTCCGGCCCGAAGGCCTCGATCTGACCCAGCGCCTGCTCGGCGGTCGCCCCGGTGCCGAGGACCCGCAGATCGGCGTTGCCGTCGAGCGCACGCGCCAGCCCCTCGCGATGGATCCGGACCAGTCCGACGATGTAGACGAGGATCACGGTCTCGGCACAGCAAGCCGCGTGCCGCGGTCGCACCTGGGATGCCACACCGTGGCACGGGACTTGCTCGAGGACCGTCGATGACGTTCGAGCTGATCACGGAAGGGCGACAGGCGTTCGAGCTACGCCCGACGGCCGCGCTCGTCGCCTACGCCCAGCTGCTTGCCATTTCGTCCGGCGAGATCGAGCGGCTGGTCGAGCGGGAGCTCCTCGCCAACCCCGCGCTGGAGCACCCCGAGCCGCCGCCGCCGCGACCGCCCGGCTGGCTCGCGGGGCCGGCGCCGTGTGAGCCGGCCGACGAGCCCGGCCTCCTCGCGCAGCTCGCCCGCGACGCGCGCGCGAGCCTCCCGGCCGAAGATCATCCGGCGCTGGACTTCCTGCTGGGGAGCATCGACGACCGCGGCTTCCTGACGGTCGAGCCGGAGGCCGTCGCGGGAGCGGTCGGCGTTGCGGTGCAGCGCGTGCGCGTCGTCCACGCGCTCGTACGCGAGCTGGGCCCGCTCGGGTTCGCGAGCCGCGGCGTGCGCGAGTGCCTCGACGCGCAGCTCGACCACGTCGACGCCGCGCCGCAGCTCGTCGCGCTGGCACGGCGGCTCGTCGCCTCCTCGCTGGCGGATCTCGCCGCCGGGCGCTACGGCGTCCTCGCGCGGCGCCTGGGCGTCGACCGGGCGCGCGTCGTCGCTGCGCGCGACCTCATCCGCTCGCGACTACGGCCGTACCCGGTCTTCGACGCCCCGCTGCGCGGCGGCCACGAGCCACCCAGGGTTCCGGAGATCGTCGTCGAGCTGCATCCGGACAACCCCGGCGAGCTGGTTGTCGAGCTCACCGAGGAGCGCCGCTTCGCGCTGCGGGTCAGCCCAGCCTACGACGAGCTGCGTGGTTCGCTCGATGGGCAGGAGCGCACCCGCGCCGCCGCGCAGGCGACGAGCGCGCGGGCATTCGTGCGCCGCCTGCAAGAGCGCTGGTCGACGATCCGCCGCGTCGTCGAGCACACGGTCGCCTACCAGCGCGCGTTCGTGCTGACCGGTCCGGCGGCGCTGCGGCCGCTCACCCGCGCGGCGGTCGCGGACGCCCTGGGCATCCACGAGTCGACGGTGTCGCGCGCGGTCGCGGGTCGCAGCGTCCTGCTGCCCTGCGGGCGCGTCGTCGAGCTGAAGGACTTCTTCCGTGCCTCCTTGAGCACGCAGGAGGCGCTGCGCGAGCTCATCGCGCGCGAGACGCACCCGCTGTCCGACGACGAGCTCGCCGCCGCACTGAACACCGGCGGCCATCGCGTCGCGCGGCGCACCGTCGCGAAGTACCGCGGGCTGCTCGCGATCCCGCCGAGCGGGCGGCGCTGACAGGCGAAGCGGGCTTCGCCCGCGGCTCGCCGTGGCGAAGCCCGCTTCGCGCCAAGGGATGCCTGCGGCGTATCGCGGAGCGGTAACGCTGGCACGCGGCTTGCTCGACGAACGGCAGCCCCAACCGCGAAAGGACCCCATGCACGATCTTGCCCGTCAGCAACACAAGTACGAGTACGAGCAGCAGGGCGTGCTCCGCGAATACGCGATCGGAGAGTTGACCGAGGCGCAGGAGACGGAACTCGTCTCGCAGTTCCTCGAGATCACAACCGAGGAGGAGCTCGAGGCGTTCCTCGGCGACCTCTTCAAAGGCGTCGCCAAGACCGTCGGTGGCGCCGTCCGCTCGCCCGTCGGCCAGGCGCTCGGCGGCGTCCTGAAGGGTGTCGCGAAGCAAGCGCTGCCAATGGTCGGCGGTGCGCTGGGCTCGATGGTCGCGCCCGGGATCGGCACCGCCTTGGGTACCAAGCTCGGCTCGCTTGCGAGCGGTCTGTTCGAGATGGAGCTCGAGGGCATGACCCTGGAGCAGGCCCAATTCGAGACCGCGCGCCGCTACGTGCGCCTGGCCGCGACATCCGCCGCCGGCGCTGCGAACGCTCCGCGGAACGCGCCGCCGGCGAAGGTCGCGCGCGTCGCGATCACGGAGGCCGCGCGCCAGCACGCCCCTGGCCTGCTGCGCGGCACGAGCGCCGGAGGCTATTCGCAGAGCCGCCGGCAGCGGGGTCCCGCCCCGAGCTGGCGCCACCGTCGCACCGGCGGCCGCCCGCTCGGCGCTGCCGCGTTCCCCGGCGGTGACGCCGCGGGCGGAGTGTGCGGCAACGGCGGCGTGCGGTCCTACAGGGTCCCGGAGTCGGACGAGCCGGAGCCACACGATGAGGAGATGACGCCGGGGTACGGCGGCCGCCAGAGCGGGCGTTGGATGCGTCGCGGACACAGAATCGTCGTGCTCGGTGTCTAGCGCTCCGCGGCGAAGCGTCCTTCGCCCATACCCCGCCGCGGCGAAGCCTGCTTCGCCACAGACGCTCGTGCAGCACGTTTCGCGTGGCGGCGGCGGCGCTGGCACGCGGCTTGCTCGAGCGAGGCCAGCCCCGACCACGAAAGGACGTCATGCACGATCTTGACCGCCAGCAACTCGAGCAGAACGAGCAGCAGCGCCTCCTCGGCGAATACGCGATCGGGGAGCTGACCGAGACGCAGGAGATGGAGCTTGCTTCGCAGTTCCTCGAGATCACGAGCGAAGCCGAACTCGAGGAGTTCCTCGGCGACCTCTTCAAGCGCGCGACCGCTGCGGCCGGCGACGCCTTCGCGGCCGCTGGGCGCGCCTACAACTCCGATCTCGTCCAGAAGTCGGTCATCCCGGCCCTAAGGTCCGCGGCGCGCGACTTCGGCCCGACTGCCGTCGGCTCGGTCTCGAATTACCTCCTGCCGGGCACCGGCGCACTCGTAGCGGCGCGCGCACAGCAGGTCGCCGACAGGCGGCTCGCCGATCCGATGCCGACGGCGGACCAAGTGCTCAAAGAGGAGCTCGAAGGCCTGAGCGGCGAGGACCGCGAGTTCGAGATCGCGCGCCGCTACATCCGCTTTGCCATCGACGCGCTGCAGCGAGCCCTGCAGGCGCCCCCGCGCGTGCCGAAGCCGGTCGCCGCGGAGATCGCCGTCAGCGAGGCCGCGCGAACGCACGTCCCGGGGCTCGTGCCGTTCGTGCCACAGCTCGTACGCGAAGCGTCGTCTGACGCCGGCTCCAACGGCGGCGCTGACGGCGGTCGCTGGTTTCGCCAGGGCTCGTCGATCGTCGTCGAACTGGGCTGAAGCGATCAGCCCGCCACCCGCAGTCCACCCGAGAGAGGAAGTCCACCATGAGCACCTATGAAACGTACGAGTACCAGCGCGGGCCGTTCCAGCCGGGCGAGTACGAGACGTTCGAGACCGGCTACGAGACGTACGAGGGCGAGGACGAGCAGTTTCTCGGTGATCTCCTGAAAACGGTCGGCAAGGTCGTCGGTCCGCAGCTTCCCGGCATCGCCCAGGGCATCTTCGGCGCGCTGACGTCGGGCGCCAGCGGTCCACTGAGCGCGACGCAGGAGATGGAGCTGACCGCCGAGCTGCTCGAGATCACGAGCGAGGAGGAACTCGAGGAGTTCCTCGGCAACGTCCTCAGCGGCGTCTCCCAGGCCGTCGGCGGCGTCATCGGCCCGGAACGAGCCCAGGCGCTCGGCGGCTTCCTCAAGGGCATGGCGCGGGATGCGCTGCCAATCGCCGGCAACCTGGCCGGCACGCTGGCGGGGGGTGCGCTCATCCCGTTGGCCGCGCCAGCAACCGGCCCGCTGGCTATTGGGCTGCCGCTGGTCGGCGGGGCCGTCGGCCAGCGGGCCGCCGAGCGCTTGGCCTCGCTGTTCGAGCTCGAGCTCGAGGGCATGACCCAGGAGCAGGCCGGGTTCGAGATGGGCCGCCGCGTGCTGCGGATGGCCGCGACATCGGCGGCGCACGCTGCCAAGACCCCGGGCAACGTGCCGCCGAAGAAGGCTGCGCGCGCAGCGATCACGAAGGCCGCGCGCCAGCACGCCCCCGGCCTGCTGAGCGGAGCGGGCGGCGGCCGCGGGCGCCAGCAGCCCGGCGCGGGCGGTGGCCCGCGGGGCCAGCGGCAACGGCGTCCCGGCGCCGGCGGGCGCCAGCCCGTCCCCGGCGGCCGTCCGCCGCTCGGTGCGGCGGCGTTCCCGGACTCCGACGCCGCAGCCGGCGTGCCGGGCTACGCCGGCGGCCCGGAGCCGGAGCCGGACGACCCGTCCGCCACGGAACCCACCTACGGAGCGCCTGACTGGAGCGAGCCTGAGCCCGACCGCGACGGCCCCGAGGGCGCAGGCCCGCGCGGCCGCAGCGGGCGCTGGATCCGTCGCGGACGCCAGATCGTCCTGCTCGGGGCGTAGGACCGTGCCCGTCGACTCCCCCGCAACCTGGATGATCGAGCAGGAGGCCATCGCCCTTCTCGCTCGGCTCGAGAGCGTCAAGCCATTCTCGCTGCTCGAGACGATGCTGCCGGCCGCGGCGCTGTCGCCGGTCGCGCAGGTCGCCATCGATCGCTTCCTCGTCGAGGAGCGCGACGCGTTGCGCGGGGACGTCGACGCCTTCGTCCGCTGGCTGCGCGGCCCCGGCCGCGCAGCCTCGGCGGAGGTCCAGCAGCGGCACTTCGTGATGATTCGCCTGCGCTTCAACGAGACGCTGTCGCACTTCGACATGTTCTCCGACGCGATCTCGCAGCGCAGCGAGAACGGGACCGGCGTGCTGCTGTCAGGCCTGGAGGTCGCGGCCGCCGAGGCGCTGTCGCTGCCCGGCGGGTTCTACGACGACCCGCCGGTCATCTGCTACCTCGACCGTGGACCGGGTGCGGCGATCCGCCGCGCCCGGACGCGGCTGCCCGGCGGGCGCTCGAACCCCGTCGCGATGATCCGGGTGCCGCGCGAGCGGATGGTCGGCAACGGCATCGCGAGCTCGCTGTTTCACGAGGTCGGTCACCAGGGCGCCGCCCTGCTCGGGCTCGTCGACTCGGTGCGCGACGCGCTCAACGCGCGGATCGCACAAGCGCAGACGCCGCAGGAGAGCCGCGCGTGGACGCTGTGGTCGCGCTGGATCTCGGAGATCGTGGCCGACTTCTGGGCGATCGGGCGCGTCGGGATCACCTCGACGCTCGGCCTGCTCGCCGTCGTCAGCCTGCCCGGCTACTTCGTCTTTCGCGTCAACACCGATGATCCGCATCCGACCCCGTGGGTGCGCGTCATGCTCAGCTGCGCGATCGGGCACGCGCTCTTCCCCCATCCGCAGTGGGCGCGGCTAGAAGCGTGCTGGAAGGGCTTCTACCCGCTGCACACCACGAACGACGAGGTGCGCGCGCTCATCGGCGAGCTCCTGCAGACGATGCCCGAGTTCGTCGCGCTGCTGGCCGGCCACCAGCCACAGTCGCTGCGCGGTCAGTCGCTGCGCCAGGTGCTGCGCTCGTCCGGTCTCGAGGCCGACCACCTGCTCTCTGTCTTCGACGACTGGCAGCACGAGCCCGCGCGCATGCGCGAAGCCTCGCCGGCGCTGGTCTTCGCCGTCTGCGGCCAGGCCCGCGCCGCCGGCCGGCTCGGCGCCCGCGACGAGTCGCAGCTGCTCACGCGGCTCATCACCCGCTGGGCCCTGCGCAGCACCGAAGACATCACGGCGCTCTGCGCCCAGCGTTCCGGCGACGCCCGGCGTCGCATGAGGCCGCTTCCCGAGACGGCTTCCGTCCCTGCCCACTGACCGCCAAACCCGATGAGACCAAGGAGAACCCGATGACCCCCGACGACGGCATCACCCGACCCAGCCGCACGCGTGCGGAGAAGCTCGGAAAGCCCAAGGCGCTCGAGCCCGCCAAGCGCGTGACGCTCGACCGCACCGAAAGCCCGTTCACCACCGATGAACTGCTGTGGGAGGTCATCAAGGACCGCACGCAGGCGATCACGTTCGAGAACTACAAGCGGTTCATCGACAGCGTCGTGAACGAGGGACAGCTGTTCCGCGGGGTCGAGGGCTACAAGATCCTCAAGGACGCGACCCGCGCGTGGTTGCAGGTCGAGGCCGGCGTCTGGTTCAACCCGCAGGAGAACGGAGTCACCGTCCCCGATCCCGTCGCGATCGACAACGCGTTCGCCGGCAACCTCCCCTCAGCCGAGCAGAGCGACGTCAACGATGTCGAACTGCTGCGCGAGCGGTACCTGGCCGAGCTCGACGACGACCTCAAGGTCCTGCCTTACCACAAGCTCATCGTCGACTCGCTCGGCGTCCTACCGCTGAAGCCGGCCGACGCGGTCACGTTCGGCGACTACGGGATCTCGCCGGCGCAGCTGTTTCGCCCCGTGCTGCTGGAGCTCATCTGGTCCTACTGGCACGAGGAGGGCATGCTCGTCCAGACGATCAACGCGATCTCTCGCCGCTTCCAGAACCGCCGCGCGAGCGAGGCCGGCCAGGACCCGCTGTTCCGCCTGGAGATGGACCCGCTGCGAACGGTGAACAACCTCGTGTGGGGTTACGTCCAGGACGAGTGGAATCTCCTCACCGTCCAGCGGCGCGCCTACGAGTACCAGCACGAGTACGGCATGAGCCTGCTCGGCAAGGCGATCCCGGGGTTTGACCCTGCCGACTCGCGCCCGCGGTTTCTCACCGCGTTCCATGACCTGTTGCTCACCTGCACGACGTTCTTCGACGCGGACGACGACACGACGGTGATCGCCGACGCGTTCCCTGTCCTCAACGCGCTCAAGGACGTGCATCCGATCCTCGCCGAGGGCGCGCACAACCAGTTCGGCGACATGGCCTGGACCGCGCGCTCGGAGATGCTCATCCAGCAGTGGATCCTCAGCCGGCCGGAGTTCCGCGAGTTCCTCGGCGGGCGGGTGATGGTTCCCTACCGCGAGCCGTGGATGGACCGCGTGGACACGATGAAGCAGCTCATGGGCTGGGGCGACGCGTCGGTGACGCACTTCCGCGACCTTGCCGTCTTCGGCGAGCGCCTGCTGCTGTCGATCCGCTACGGCAACTGGAGCGTCGTCAACGACAGCAGGGCCGCCGAGAACTGGGCGCGCTACTGGAGGACCGAGGTGAAGTCCTACATGCACTCCTATCGCGCCGTGACCGGCGTGGACCTGACCGGCCAGGCGCATGAGCGCATCGAGGTCTCGCGCGACGGGCGCTACCTGCAGCCGGCCGTGCACCTGCGCAAGCGGCTGGAGGACCGCCGCAAGCGCCCGGCGGCGCTGCCGGCAGGCTCGGAGCCCGCGCGCGTCCATGGCGCGGCGAGCCCCGCGCGCAAGCTCGGTGCCTGATTTCACATCCGCGCTGTACCTGGGGCTGTGGCACGCCAGCGGCGAGCTGCGGCCCTGGGCGCAGCTCACGACCGGGACGCCCGCCGCCGTGCGGCGGGTCCCGGGTGCCGCGGCGGTCGCGCGTGGCCTGGCCGCGCTGCAGGGCTGCGAGGCGGCGACGCTCGTGCCCTCGACGCTGCACGGCGCCTGGGACCTCGGCGGCATCGTCGACGGGCAGCGCGAGGCGCTGCACGTCGATTCCGACGTCTACCCGGTCCTCGGCGTCACGGCGCTGCGGGCGCGGTCGCGCGGGGTGACGGTGCGCGAGGTCGCCCATCGCGACGTGGCGGCGCTGGAGCGCAGCGTGCGCGGCGACGCGCGCCGGCCGGTCGTGCTCGTCGACGGGCTCTGCCCGGGCTGCGGCGGGCCGGCGCCGCTCGGCGCGTACCTCGCCGCGGTGCGGCGCCGCGGCGGCCTGCTCGTCGTCGACGACACGCAGGCGATCGGGATCCTCGGCGCCCCTGGCGGGGCCGTTCCCGAATGGGGCGCCGGCGGGGGTGGATCGCTGCGCCATCACGGCCTCGAGCACGCACCCGACATCCTGCTGCTGTCCTCCTTCGCCAAGGCGCTCGGGGCGCCGGTGGCGGCGATCGCAGCGTCGGCGGCGGTCATCGAACGCTTCGAGGAGCGGGCCGACACCCGCGTGCACTCCAGTCCCGTCTCCGTCGCCGCGGTCCGCGCGCTCGAGCACGCGCTGGCGGTCAACCGCAGCCGCGGCGAGCGGCTGCGCCACCGCGCCGCCCGCGCCGTGCGGCGCTTCAGGGCCGGGCTGCGGGAGCTCGGGATCGACGCCGGCGGCGCGCTGTTCCCCGTGCAGGCGCTGCCGGCGCTCGCGCGGCCGGCGGCGGTCGCGCTGCACCGTCACCTGCTCGAGGCCGGCGTCCGCGCCGTCCCGCAGTCCTGGGCGGGCGGGGCGCAGGGACGATCGGTGTTCGTCCTCACCGCGCGCAGCCGCGACGCCGACATCGAAGCGGCGCTCGCAGCGATCGCCGGCGCGCCGCAGCTCGCGTCGCTGCGGCGCGGACGCGAGCGACCGCGGGTCCTCGCATGAGCGCGGCGTCGCTCGCGCACATCGCCGCCGGCCGCGCCCGCTTCGCGGCCGACCTCGCGGCGTTCGTGCGGTTCGCGTCGGTCGGCGCCGATCCGCGCCGGCGTGACGACGTCGCGGCGTGCGCGGGCTGGCTCGCCGGCCGGCTGCGGCGCGCAGGGCTGCGCGACGCCGCGCTGGCACGCACGCCCGGTCACCCGATCGTCCACGCCTCGTGGCGCGGCGCGCCGGGCGCGCCGACCGTGCTCTTCTACGGCCATTACGACGTCCAGCCGCCCGAGCCGCTGCACGCCTGGCGGACGCCGCCGTTCGCGCCCGCGCTCGCGGGCGAGGATCTCGTCGGCCGCGGCGCCTGCGACGACAAGGGGCCCGTGCTCTGCCACGTCGCCGCGATCGAGAGCCACCTCGCGACGAGCGGGCGCCTGCCCGCGAACGTCGTGTGCGTCTTCGAGGGCGAGGAGGAGCACGGCAGCCCGCACCTGCCGGCCTTCCTGCGGGCCCACCGCGGGCGGCTCGCCCCCGACGTGGCGGTCATGTCCGATACGCGCATGCGCGCGCCGGGATGGCCCGCGATCATCGAGGGCACGCGCGGAGCGGTCTCCTTCGAGGTCGAGCTGTCGCGCAGCGGCGACGAGCTGCACGCCGGCCAGTTCGGCGGCGCGATCGCCAATCCGCTGGAAGCGCTCTGCGCCGTGCTCGCGCAGCTGCACGACGAGCGCGGGCGGATCGCGGTTCCCGGCCTCTACGACCGCGTGCGCGTCCTGCCGCCGCGCGAGCACGCGCGGTTCGCGGTCGACGCGCCGACCGACGGCGAGCTGCTGCGCGCTGGCGGCAGCGACGATCCCGCCGGCGAGGCGGGCTTCAGCGCCTACGAGCGCACGACGGTGCGTCCGGCGCTGACGGTGACCGGCCTCAGGGGCGGCTACACGGGCCCGGGCACGCAGAGCGCCGTGCCCGCCGGCGCGCAGGCGCGGCTGAACCTGCGTCTCGTGCCCGACCAGGACCCGCAGGAGGCGCGCCGGCTCGTCTGCGCGCGACTGCGGGCGCTCACACCGGCGGGACTGGACCTTGCCGTCCGCGCCGGCCCGGGCTCGCGCGCGACGACGATCGACCGCAGCCACCCGGCGATGCTGGCGGCCGCGCGGGCGCTGCGCGAGGCGTTCGGGCGTGAGCCGGTGTTCATCCGCTCGGGCGGCTCGATCCCGATCGTCGACGTCGTCCAGCGGCTGTTCGGCGTCCCCGTGGTGCTCATGGGCTTCGCGCTGCCGGGCGACGGGATGCACGCCCCGAACGAGCGCGTCAACCTGCCGACGCTGCACCGCGGGACCGCCGCCTGCGCGCGCTTCCTCGAGCTCGTCGCCGCGGCGGGCCTACCGGCGGAGAAGGAGCTCGCCGCATGATCATCGACTGCCACTGCCATGCGGGCCCCGGCGACGGCCTGTCCGGGCCCTGGGACACGACGGCGCCGCTGGGGCCCTATCTCGCGCAGGCACGTGCTGCCGGGATCGACGCAACGGTCTTCTTCGCCGTCTTCCACTCGGACTACGCGGTCGCCAACCGCGCGGTCGCGCGCATCGTCGCGGACGATCCGCGCACGCGGATGGGCTTCACGTTCGTCCACGCCGCGCGCGACCGCGGGCGCATCGAGGCGCTCGTCGCCGAGGGCGTCGAGCGCCACGGCTTTCGCGGGATCAAGGTCCACCGCCACGACGCGCGCATCACCGGCGAGGTCTGCGAGGTCGCGCGCCGCTACCGCCTGCCGGTGCTCTACGACGTCATGGGCGAGACCGCGATGGTCGAGTTGCTCGCGACGGAGTTTCCCGACGTCGACTTCATCATCCCCCACCTCGGCTCGTTCTCGGACGACTGGCGCGCGCAGGTCGCGCTGCTCGACCCGCTCGAGCGCCACCCGAACATCCACACCGACAGCTCGGGCGTCC
>Ga0307502_10000138_pt1 | contig 19252 bp, 20 predicted proteins | sample 16_S_MG_FD_201364 | JGI IMG/M metagenome (GOLD analysis project Ga0307502, IMG submission 201364) | Soil microbial communities from Populus trichocarpa stands in riparian zone in the Pacific Northwest, United States - 16_S | ecosystem: Environmental > Terrestrial > Soil > Riparian zone > Trees... | reverse complement strand
AGGCGGCAGCCGAGGCGCGGCTCGCACTGCTCGGGATGGCGTCCGCCCAGCTCGGTGCCCCGATCGGGAGCCTGTCCGTCAAGGACGGCGTCGTTCGCGGCGGCGGCGGGCAGGTCACGTACGCCCAGCTGATCGGCGACCGGAAGTTCAGCCTCCAGCAGACCGGCCAGGCGACGCCGAAGCGCTTCCAGGACTACCGGATCGTCGGCCAATCCACTCCGCGCGTGGATGTCCCCGCCAAGGCGACCGGCACGTTCGAGTACACCCAGGACGTCAAGGTCCCGGGCATGGTCCACGCCCGCGTCGTCCGGCCCCCGACGCTCGACTCCAAGCTCCTGAAGGTCGACGGCTTCCCGAATCACCACAAGCCGGCGGGCTTCGTCGCTCTCGTCGCGAAGAACAACTTCGTCGCCGTCGTCGCCAAGCGCGAGGAGCAGGCGATCGACGCGGCGCAGAAGCTGAAGCTGACCTGGCAGACGGCGCCGCTGCCGAGTTACGAGCACCTCTACGGCGACCTGCAGAGGCTCACGCCGACGACCGACCGCGTCCTGATCGACACGGGCGACGTCGACGCCGCGCTCGCGGGGGCGGCGAAGACGATCGAGGCCACCTACAGGTACCCGATCCAGATGCACGGGTCGATGGGCGCCTCGGCGGCGGTCGCCTCCGTGGAGGGCCAGACGGCGACGGTGTGGTCATCGACGCAGGGCGTCTACCAGCTCCGTGGCGCCATCGCGACCGCGCTCGGCCTGCCCGAGCAGAACGTGCACGTGATCTACGTCGAGGGCTCGGGCTGCTACGGCATCAACGGCGCCGACAACTCGGCGCTCGACGCCGCGGTGATCTCGCAGGCGGTTGGCCGGCCGGTGCGCGTCCAGTACATGCGCGCCGACGAGCACAAGTGGGAGAACTTCGGCCAGCCCTACCTCCACCAGATGCGCGGCGGGCTCGACGCGAACGGGAAGGTGGCGGCCTGGGACTACGTGGCGTGGACGGCAAGCCGCGGCGGGCGGCCCGGCCCGCCGGCCAACATCCCGAGCGGCATCCTGCTGGGCCTGCCCGAGGATCCGCTCGCGAAGTCGCCCCCGCCGACGCCGAGCCAGAAGCCCAACACCGTCGACAACTCCAACTCGGGGCCCGCGTACATCATCCCGAGCCAGCGGCTGCGCAGCCACACGGGCAAGCACTCGTTCCTGGCCGGGCCGCTCCGTTCGCCGAACCGGATCCAGAACACGTGGGCGAACGAGTCCTTCATCGACGAGCTTGCGCACGCGGCGAATCACGACCCGGTCGACTTCCGCCTGCAGCATCTCTCCGACCAGCGGATGATCGACGTGATCAAGCTGGCGGCGAAGATGGCCCGCTGGCGGGCGCGGCCCGCCGCGTCGAAGATCGCCACGGGTCGCTACAAGACGGGCCGCGGAATGGCCGCGATGCTCTACGAGGGCAACAACGGCTACAACGCGGCCGTCTTCCAGGTCACCGTCGACACGAAGACGGGCAAGGTCACCGTCGACCACGTGTGGTCGGCGCAGGACTGCGGGCCGGCGCTCAACCCGGACGGCATGCTCGCGCAAGCCGAGGGGTGCCTGATGCAGACCATCAGCCGTTCGCTCATCGAAGAGGTCAAGTGGGGGCCGAACGGCATCACGTCGGTGGACTGGGAGAGCTACCCGGTGATCCGCTTCAACGCGATGCCCAAGCTCGACTTCCAGATCATCGACCGCAAGGACGCCGACGTGATGGGTGCCGGCGAGGTGCTGATCACCAACGGCCCGGCGGCGATCGCGAACGCGATCTTCGACGCCACCGGCAAGCGGATGCGGCAGTTGCCGTTCACACCCGCCCGAGTCCGCGCGGCGCTGGCCGCTTAGAGGACCGATTCGGCGATCCGGACCGCGAACGCGGTCCACAGACAATCGTCCGGAGGCAAACCTCCGGACGATTCGTCGAGCACGCGCCGCAGGCCGGCCGCGACGCGCGGGAAGCCCTCCCTCTCGACAAGCTCGGCGCGCTCGGCGAGCGTCGCCCGCGCGGCCTCGAGTTGGGCCGCAGCCACCGCCGGCTGCGGCTCGTCGTGCTCGTCGAGCAGCATGCGCTGCGAGACCCAGTACGCGACGTGGTCGACGTAGCCGGAGACGATCCGGTCGCTCTGCGGCGTCGCCTTCACGAAGAGGTCCGCCTCGTCGCGCAGGCGGCCAAGGTCGAGGCCGACCTCCGGCAGCGTCCACCGCGACGCGAACGGCAGGACCAGGGCGACCAACCGTTCGTCCGGCATGTGCTCGAGATAGTCGTCGAGCTCGGCCAGGGCGACGCGCAACGACTCATCGACGACCGCCGACTGCGCCTCGTCGTGGCTCACGGATCGATCGTATCCCGTCGGTGCAGACCTCAGCGTGGGGGAGCGCAAGACCGCCGGCACGGGCACGCACGAAGGCGCCCGCCAGCAGCGCCACGGCCGCGGGCGCCAGGACGTAGGGGCCTGAGAAGGCGAGGATCGCGACGACCAGGGCCAGCGACAGCGCCGCAGCGCCGCGCAGGCGCCCGTCGAGCAGCCGCACGCCGGCGGCCGTGGCGGCGACGTAGACCGCCACGAAGCAGGCCGAGATGGCGCGCACGAGCGGGTCGACCTCGACGAGGCCGGCGGCCAGGAGCCCGAGGATCGCGGTGCTCGCCGCGGCGATGGCCGCCAGCGGCGCCCGCGGCCGCCCCATCCACCGCGGCATCGAGCCCGCCTCGGCGAGCGACCCCGCCAGGCGCGTCGCGCCGGCCACGTAGGCGTTCGTCGTGCCGACGGTGAGCAGCACGGCGGCGCCCGCGGTGAGCGCGCTCGCCGCGCCGCCGAGGCCGCGCTGCATGAGGTCGGCCAGGGGCACCGTGGAGCCCTGCGCCCCGCCGAGCACGGCGACGGTGGTCACCGCCAGCCCCAGGTAGAGCACGGCGACGATCGCGAAGGCCGCGAGCATCGCGCGCGGCAGCTGCCGGCGCGGATCGGCGAAGTCGCCGGCCAGGTGCGCGACCGCCTCCCAGCCCACGAAGGAGAGCATGAGCAGGTTCGCCGCCGTCCCGACCGCGAGCCATCCATGCGGCGCGAACGGCGTCCAGTTGGCGGCGTGGGCGGAGGGCAGCGCGCTGGCGACGGCGACCAGCAGCAACACCGCCAGCAGCGTGGCGAGGCCCAGCTGCATGCGCGCCGTCGCCTGAAGCCCGCGGGCGTTGGCGCCCAGCACGGCCACCATCATCGCGGCCGCCGCCGCCACGGCGACCGCGCGCCCGCCGCCGGTGAGGTGGGCGACGTAGAAGCCGCCGATGAGCCACACCGCCGGTGCGCCGCCGAGCACGCCGGCGTAGAACCACCAGCCCGTGACCGCCGCGGGCACGCGGCCGTACGCCTCGCGCACGTACGCGGCCGCGCCCCCGGCCACCGGATGGCGCACCCCGAGCGCCGCGAAGGTCGCCGCGATCGCCAGGGAGGCGGCCAGCAATCCGGCCCAAGCCAGGACCGACGCGGGCCCGGCGGCCTGCGCCGCGAGCGCGGGCAGCAGGAGCACGCCGGGGCCGAGGACGGCGCCCACGTAGAGCGCGGCGCCGGAGGCGATGCCGAGGCCGAAGGATCGCGTCGACTGCACGGACAGCATGATCGACCGCAACGAGGGGCATGTGGTGGCGAACCTGCCATGCTTGTGGCGCTTTGCGGCAATGATCAGCCTCCGAACCGCCTCATGGGAGGAGAACATGGCTCTCGATCGCGTCGACCGTCGCCTGCTCGAGGTCCTCCAGCGCGAGGGCCGGCTCTCCAACGTCGCCCTCGCCGAGCGCGTGCACCTCTCGCCCTCGCCCTGCCTGCGCCGGCTCAAGGCGCTCGAGCACGACGGCGTGATCGAGGGCTACCGGGCGGTCCTCGACCGCGAGGCGGTCGGCCTCGGGCTCACGGTCTTCGTCGAGCTCAAGGTCGAGGGCCATTCCGACAAGCTCGCCGAGGCGGTCCAGGAGGCAGTCACGGCGATGCCCGAGGTCGTGTCCTGTCACATCGTCTCGGGCGCGGCCGACTTCCTGCTGGAGGTGGTCGTGCCCGACCTGCGCGCCTACGAGCGCTTCCTGCTCGGCTCGCTGCTCAAGCTGCCGTCGGTCAGCGACGTGCGCTCCAACTTCGCCATCCGCACGGTCAAGGCGCCCGGGCCGCTGCCGCTCGGGCACCTCGCCTAGCGCCGATCACTGCGTTTGCTCGACCACGTCCTCGGGCGTGAGCTGCAGCGCGTCCGCCGCGTCGGCTGCGCGGATCCGCGCCCGCGTGGCGGCCGGCGGGTCGGGCGGGCGGCGCAGGTGCCAGTCGGTCACCGCCTGATAAGCGCCGACGACCGCGAGCAGCCGGTCCTCGGCGTAGGGTCCCGCACCGAGGATCGCGCCGACCGGCACCGATGCGCCGTTGGCCTGGCCCTGCTCGGTGCTGAAGCCGACCGGGAAGGCGATCTCGGGCAGCCCGATGATGTCGAAGGGCTGGTTGGAGGACTGCGTCACGACGTCGCACTTGGTGAAGATCTGCTCGAGTGTGCGCTTGAGCAGCAGGTACTTCATGCGCTGGCCCTTGAGGAAGGTGTCGCCGGTCAGGAACAGTCCCTGGACCCAGCTGCTGAGCGAGACGCCGAACTGGCGCACGTCGGTGCGCAGGGTGTCGAGGAAGGGCTCGGAGCGCTCGGGCAGGCGGACGTTGTTGAACTGTGTGCCTACGAGCTCGGCCCAGTCGTCGGGCAAGGGGATCGTCACGACCTTGACGCCCGTCGACGCGATCTGGTCCAGGAAGCCCTGGCGCAGGGCGCGCGACGTCGCGGTCCCGCCGGTGAGGAAGTCCGGCAGCACGCCCAGCGTCGTGCGGTAGCGCACGCGCGGGCGGTGGCGGGCGCCGGCCGGGATCGCGGCCTTCACGTAGTCGCTCGGCGCGGGCAGCCCGCGCGTGCGCGGGTCGTGCTCGTCGGGGCCGGCCAGAGCGCAGAGCATGATCGCCGCGTCGAGCGCGTCGCGGGCCAGCGGCCCGCAGTGGTCGCGCGTGTAGGTCAGCGGGATGACCCCGAACAGCGAGGTACGCCCCATCGTCGGCTTCAGCCCGGTGAGGCCCTGCTGGAGCGATGGGTTGACGATCGACCCGCCGGTCTGGGTCCCGATCGAGGACGTCGCCTGGCGGCTGGCGACCGAGCACGCGGGTCCGGTGGAGGAGCCGCCCGGGTCGTACGCCGGGTTGCCCGGCGTCCACGCGTTGCGGGTCGTCACGACCCCTGATGGGGTTGTCGCGCGCGTCGTCGCCAGTGGCCCCATCTGGCCCTTGCCCAGCACGATCCCGCCCGCGCCGATCAGGCGCGCCACGCAGGTCGCGTCGTAGGCCGGGACGAAGTCCTGGTAGACGAGCGAGTTCGCCGTCGTCGGGATCCCCCGCGTGTAGTAGTTGTCCTTGATGCACAGCGGGATCCCGTACAGCGCGCTCGCGGGGCGCTTCCAGCGCAGGCGCTTGGCGGCGGCCAGCGCCTGATCGCCGACGAAGGCGTTGAACGCCTGCAGCACGCCGTCGACCGCCGCGTGGCGGTCGATGTGCGCCTGGACGAGATCGACGATCGACAGCTTGCGTCGCGCGATGAGCGTCGCGGCCTCGGCGATGGTCGCCTCGGTCGGATCGACGAGCGCCTCGGGGCGGACCTCGACGGTCACGAAGGGCACGCTGGCCGCGCGGCCGTGGCCCGCCGCCGCTGCCGGTGCGAGCACCGAGCCCGCCGTGACGGCCGCCGACAGCGCCGCGGTGCGCTGGAGGAAATGGCGGCGGTCGTAGCCGTCGCTGGGCGCCGCGGTCATCGCGTCCACGCCGAGAACGGCGAGGGGTAGAGGACGGGTGGGTTGTCCTGGACGTTCTGCCTGTAGGCGGCGTCGACCTTGTAGCCGGCGATGAAGGTCACCGAGCCGGTGATGAGCGAGACGCAGCTCGAGATGAGGGCGAACTGCGTCGGCTGGCCGGTGGCCGGATCCGACGTGGGCAGGCCGGGGCCACCCGGCGGGAGCACGGAGATGTCGATGCCGTACTGGCGCAGCTGCGTGGCGACCAGCGCGCGCAGCTCGTCGGCGGTGGGCGGAGTGGGGGGCATGCGCGCGACTCTGTCCGACGCCGTGACGGCGGCGCTCGGCCACGCGGTCGAAAGGTGGTTCGACCGTCGGTCGACGCGGTCGGGAGATTCTGGGCGCGCGGCGATGAGTTCTCGCGCTCCGCGCAGTCTTACCAACGACCGCGCAACGAGCACAGGAGCAGGCCATGACCACGCCGATCGTCACCCCCGTCAACCGCAAGCCCGAGGCCGTCGACCACGATCCATTCATCGACGACCTGCGCACGGTCCGCGGCGATCAACCTGAGACCGGCACGCGAAGGGAGCCGCCCCGATGAGGACCGCCCTCGAGTCCCATCCGGTAGCCGCCCGGCGCTTGCGGCGCGCCGTCGCCGGAGCCGTGCACGTACCGGGCGAGGGCGCCTACGACGCGCAGCGCCAGCCCCTGCACGCGACGATCGATCCGTGGCCGGCGATGGTGATCGAGGCGTCCGGAGCCGCCGACGTGCGGGCCGCCGTCGTCGCGGCGCGCGAGCACGACCTGCCGCTGGCCGTCCAGGCCACCGGGCACGGCACCCACGTCGCCTCCGACGGCGCCATCCTCCTGAGGACCTCCGACATGGCGACCGTCCTGGTCGACCCCGACCGCCGGGTCGCCCGCGTCGGCCCGGGCGCCGTCTGGGGAGACGTCCTCACCGCGGCGGCGCCCTTCGGCCTCGCGCCGCTCTCGGGCTCCTCGCCGGACGTCGGCGTGACCGGCTACACGCTCGGCGGCGGGGTCGGCTGGCTGGCCCGCAAGCACGGCTTCGCGGCCGACAGCCTGCTGCGCGCCGAGGTGGTCACGGCCGACGGGAGCATCGTGACCGCGAGCGCCGACGAGCACGCCGACCTCTTCTGGGCGCTGCGCGGAGGCGGCGGCAACTTCGGTGTGGTGACGGCACTGGAGCTGCGCCTGCACCCGGTGGCCCGCGTCTACGCCGGCACCGCGTACTTCGCGATCGACCGCGCCGCCGAGACGCTCGCCCGCTACCGCGAGTGGATCGCCGACGCGCCCGATGCGCTGAGCACGGCGGTGCTGCTCACCCGGCTGCCCGAGGGCGAGCGCGTGCTGGCGATCCGCGCCATGCATGCGGGCGAGGCCGACGAGGCGCGGCGGCTGCTGGCGCCCCTGTTCGCCGCGGCGGGTCCGCCCCTGGTCGACGGCATGCGCTCGATGCCCTTCGTCGAGACCGCGATGGGCGGCACCGCCCCGCGGCACGTGGAGCTGCTGCACGAGTTGACCGACGCGGTCATCGAGACGTTGGTGGCGGCCGATGCGTCGGTGTCGACCGTCGAGGTCCGCCACTGGGGCGGCGTGATGGCGCGGCCGGCAGCCGACGCCGGCCCCGTGGGCCACCGCGGCGTGCCGCTCTCGGTGATCCTCGACGCGCACGTGCCCGCGGTGGCGGCGGCGCTGGCGCCCCACGCGACCGGCGGCTCGTTCCTGAACTTCCTCGCCGACCCGGCGCTGACCGAGACGGCGTACACGCCCGCCAACTACGCGCGCCTGCGCACGGTGAAGGCGAGCTACGACCCGGACAACCTGTTCCGCGTCAACCACAACATCGCTCCGGCGCAGAGCGGCGTCGCCCGCCGCCTGGCGCGCGCGTGCTGAAGCGCTCGGGCCTCAGGCGTAGATGCTCTGCTCGTAGTCGCGCACCATGCGCGTGGCCGAGAACCGCGGGCCGTTGGTGCGCAGCGACGCGCGCATGAGGGCCAGCCACGCCGGTGGGAGGCCGCGCTCGTCGCGGTCGTAGAAGGCGGGGACCACCTCGTCGTGAAGCAGGCGCAGGAGCTCGGCGGCGTCGCGCGCGTCCTGCGCCTCGTGGTCGTCGTCGACCTCGCCGGATAGCGCCCAGCCGTTCGTGCCGTCGTAGCCCTCCGCCCACCAGCCGTCCAGGACGCTGAGCTGAAGGCCGCCGTTGGCCGCCGACTTCATCCCGCTGGTGCCGCTCGCTTCCAGCGGCGGGCGCGGCAGGTTGACCCACACGTCGCAGCCGGTGACGAGGCGGGCGCCGATGGTGAGGTCGTAGTCGTCGAGGTAGGCGACGCGGCGGCCGATCTCGGGGATGCCCTTGGCGGCAAAGAGCGCCTGCAGGCTGCGCTTGCCGTCGTCGTCGCGCGGATGTGCCTTGCCGGCCATCAGGATCTGGATCTTGCGCTCGCCCGAGAGCAGGTCGACGATCCCCTCAGCGCTCTGCAGGAGCACGTGCAGGCGCTTGTAGGTGGCCAGGCGCCGGGCGAAGCCGATCGTGAGCACGTCGGGGTCGAACTCCGGCGCCTCGACGTAGTCGCGGGGCTCGTCGCGGCCCAGGCGATCGACCATGGCCCGCTCGCACGCCCAGGTCACCAGCGCGGCGCGCTGCTCGCCGCGCACGGCCCACAGCTCGGCGTCGTCGATCTCGTGCAGGCCGTCCCATGCGGCGGGGTCGGCAGCGCGGTCCATCCATCCCTCGTGGAGGTGGCGGTCCAGCAGCGTGCGCATCGGATCGCCCAGCCACGTGGGGAGGTGCACGCCGTTGGTGACGTAGCCGATCGGCACGTCGTCCACGGCGCGGTCGGGCCACAGCGCCGCCCACATCTCGCGCGCGACCTCGCCGTGGCGGCGGCTCACGCCGTTGCCCGAGCGGCTCGTGTGCAGGGCGAACTGGGTGACGCCGAAGGGCTCGCCGTCGTCATCGGGGCGGGTGCGGCCCAGGCCGATGATCGTGTCGAGGTCGACGCCGACCTCGCCGGCGAGGGTGCCCAGCGACTCGACGACCAACTCGGGCTCATAGGTGTCGTTGCCCGCCGGCACCGGGGTGTGGGTGGTGAAGACCGTGCGCGCGCGGGCCGCGGCCAGCGCCTCCTCGATCGATGCGCCCGCCGCGAGCTCGGCGCGCGCGAGCTCCAGCGAGGCGAAGGCGGCGTGGCCCTCGTTGAGGTGCACCACCGACGGGTCGATCCCCAGCGCCTGCAGCGCGCGCATGCCACCCACGCCGAGCAGCAGGTACTGGGCCAGGCGCAGGTCGCGCGTCCCGGTGTACAGGCGGGAGCTGATCCAGCGCGCGACGGTGCCGTTCTCGGGCCGGTCGGCGTCGAGCAGGAAGAGCGGCACGCGCCCGACGTCGACGCGCCAGACCTGCGCGACGACCTGCTCGGAGCCGACGGGGAAGGTGACCGTGACCGGCCGGCCGTCGGCGCCGGTGACGAGGGCCATGGGCTGGCGCTCGGGATCGGTCGGCACCCACGACTCGTGTTGCCAGCCGGAGGCGTCGATGCGCTGGCGGAAGTAGCCCTGGCGGTAGAGCAGGCCGACGGCCACGAGCGGCAGCGCGCGGTCGGAGGCCTCCTTGAGGATGTCCCCGGCCAGCGCGCCGAGCCCGCCGGAGTAGATCGGCAGCGACGCGTGGATGCCGTACTCGGCGCAGAAGAAGCCGACCGGGCGCTCGGGCGTGGCCGGGCCCGCCGGCGTCGCGGGGCGCGCCACGTCGGCGCGGATGCTCTCCTCCAGCGCCCGGGCGCGCTGCACCAGCCCTTCGTCGGCCGCGGCGCGCTCCAGGGCGTCGATCGGGGCCTCGGTGAGCAGGCAGATGGGGTTCTGGCCGCACAGCTCCCAGCGCTGGGGATCGACGGCGCGAAACGTCTCGGCGCCCCCGGGCGTCCACGACCAACGCAGGTTGTACGCGGCCCGCGCCAGCGGGTGCAACGGCGAGGGCACGCGCGAGGCAAGCGCCTCGGCGGCCCGGTCGATGTCCTCGCGGCCGAGCGACACGGGCGCGCATGATGGCACTACGAGCCGCAATCCGGTCGCCGGGCGGGTCGAGGATACCTCCGCGCCGCTAGGCCGCGTGGTCGTCCAGCGAGGGCAGCGGCGGGATGCCGTCCTCGTGGGGGAGGCCGCGGAACTCGCCCGCGAAGCCCAGCTTCTGCAGGCGCGCGATCTCGCGCTCGCCCTCGATCCGGGCGGGATGGTCTTCGGGCAGCGCGGCGATCAGCCGGGCGATGCGGTTGCGGATCTGCAGCGCGAAGTGCGGTGTCGAGGCGCCCATGAGCTGGCGCACGTCGTCGACCGTGACCTGGTGGTCGGGGGCCTTCCGGATGGGGCTCTCGGCTTCGCTCACGGGCTGCTCGACGGGGCCTGGCTCTGGGCCTTCTTGATCTCCAGCAGGGAGTCGATGCGAGCCTGCGTCGCCACGGAGATGGCGCGGTCGTCTCCCACGATCCAGCCGTGATTGTAAACGCCGCGCACCGGATCGCGGGTGTAGCCGGGCTGGATGTCGAGCAGGTACTGGCCCACCGCGCCGTCGAGCCCGGTGGGGGTGGCGAGCAGGAGCAGGGGACCGTAGGAGCCGCTGACCGAGAGCGGCGACGCGGCGGCGGCGTCGAGCGGACGATCGGTGCGCGCGAAGATCAGGCCGTGGCCGGGGTCGACGACGCCCCAGCCGAAGGTCGGGTCGGTGTAGCGGGCGAAGGCGATCGCGTTGTCCATCGGGTTGTCGGCGCCCAACCGCTTGACCGTCCCGAGCGCCTTGAGCGCGGTCACGACGCTCGCGCTCACCGTCGACGGCGGCCCGAGGACGTAGATGCGGGGCTGGTCGTGGGCCAGCAGCGCGGCCTTCGTCTCCTGCGGCACGCTGTCGCGATTGACGAAGAGGACGGGGTCGCCGGCCTTGGCGGCCCACGCGGCCGCCGGCATGGCGAAATCGGGGTCGTCGGCGGAGACGACGAGGACGCGGTCGCTGCTCTTGCCGCGCGCCGCGGTCTGGAAGGCGTCCAGGGCACGGGCCAGCGCGAACGGGTCGCGGCCGGCGATGTCGGTCGTGCGCAGGCCCGGCGGGCGGGCGACGTCGCCCACGCGCACGACCTGGGCGCCGCCGGCGGCCTTGGCGCCGAGCGGCCGCAGGGCGGCGAGCGCGTCGCGCGTCACCGGCGGCAGGTCGGGGCCGTTGGAGAGCAGGACGGCGGCGCGCACGGGCGTCGAGGCGAGGACGGCGCCGGCGATGCCGGCGTGCCAGTCGCGCGCGTCGATGAGCGCGACCGCGTTGGGGCGGTTCTCGGGCGTAGTGGCGGGGAACACGGCGCGCGCCACGCCGGCCGCGTCGGCGACCGGATCGGCGCCGCCGATGCGCGTCGTGTTCTTGGTCGCGAAGGCCGGGAAGCCGAGGTCGTGAGCGGCCTCGGGCTCAGAGCTCTTGACGCCCAGGCCCGGGCGCTCGTCGCCGCCGGTGGTCGTGCTGGGCGTGCTGTTGCGCCCGCACGCCGTGGCGGCGAGCGCGGCGAGCAGGCAGGCGAGGGCGACGGCGGGACGGCGCATCACCCGCCCCACGGTACGAGAGGCGGGCGACGGCTGCGCGGGTCACCCCGGCCGCCACCCGCACCGGCAGGAGAGTTTGCATAACTTCTGGCGGGTCGGGTAGGTTGCCGGCCATCAACGCCGAATCCCTGGTGTGGAGCCGGGGAACGGGGGACCCAGATGTTGGGGCGAGTCTCACGGTGAGGGCCGTGGGAGGCGCAGGCTCTTTCAGCGCTAGCCCGTCAGCTAACCCCGCAGGCCGACGAAAGAGGTTCACGCGTGCGGGGCAAGGCCCTGTCGACGAGCATGATGCTGCTGGCCTTCCTGGCCGTGGCGGTTGCTCCTGCAGCGGCCCAGACCCCCGTCCCTGCATCCGCCACGGCTGCCGCGCCGGCTCCAGCGCCGACTCCGCCGCCCTCCACGGGCGGGGCCGCCTATGGCGTCGTCTTCCAGCCGACCGTGCCGGGCGTCCTGGCCCAGATCGTCAACGGCGTCGCCTACGCGCCCGATCAGGCGCCCGACCAGGTCAAGCAGGCCATCTGGGCCGCCAACCAGATCGTCGGGATGCCCTACCGCCTTGGCGGCGGCCACAAGCTCGGGTTCACCGACCACGCCTACGACTGCTCGGGCACCGTGTCCTTCGCGATGCACGGCGCGGGCCTGCTGGCCAGGCCGCGCGACTCGTCGTCGTTCCTGCGCTTCGGCGCGCGCGGTCCAGGCCAGTGGATCACGGTCTACACCAACCCCGGCCACGCCTTCGCCGTCATCGCGGGGCTGCGGCTGGACACGAGCGCGGCCGGCGATCCCGCCGGCGGCTCGGGCCCGCGCTGGCGCCCGAACCTGCGCTCCACGCGCGGCTACAGGGCCCGCCACCCGATCGGGCTGTAGCGTCCTGCGCGTCCGACAGCGCGTCGTTGCTCGACTAGAGCCCCGGTGAATTCGACAAGCTGGCCCTCGCGATGAGCGCGCTGTGGCTCTTCCTGGCCGTCCTCGGGGCGCCGCTCCTCCACGCGCCCGTGCTGCGCTGGGACCTGCTGCCGGCGCTCAAGCGCCCGCTCGACGGCGGACGCATGCTCGGCGGTCGCCGGATCCTGGGCGACAACAAGACCTGGCGCGGCGCGCTGTGCATGACCGCCGGCGTCGTCCTCGCCACCGTCGTGCTGTGGCGCTGGGGGTGGTGGCGCGATCAGCTGCCCGCCGCCGTGCGCGCGTCGTCGCCGGCCCTGGTCGGCCTCCTCGTCGGGCTGGGGACGGTGGCCGGCGAGCTGCCCAACTCGTTCCTCAAGCGCCGCCTCGACGTCGCCCCGGGGGCGCGCCGGCGCTCGGCGGGCGGGGTCGCGCTCGCGCTGCTCGACCAGGGCGACCTCGTGCTTGGCATCTGGGTCTGCCTGCTGCCGGTGTGGGTCATGCCCGTGTGGCTGGCCGCGGTCGCGTTCGTCGCAATCAGCGCCGTGCACGCGGTGCTCAACGTCGTCGGCTACGCCATCGGCGCGCGCGCGGCGCCGGTGTAGGTTCTCGGCCTGGCCGCGCCTTGACTTGCATGGCGTGATCGCACTACAACGCGACCGTGGCCGGCGCGTCGAACGGTGAGAAGGCAACCGCCAAGGACGCAGCGCGGCCCAGGCCGCGCCGCACGGTCCGCAAGACGTTCCTGGTCAGCGCCGTCTGGCAACCGCTACCGCGCGTGGAGCCGGATGCTCAGGACAGCGCGCGGGGAGACGAGGCCAGCCGGCCGGCCGGCGTGAGCCTTTCCGACGAGGAGGTCGTCTACGGCCTCATCCGCGGGCGCAAGTGCTTCCAGGTCCGGGCGCTCGCCGCCGCGCAGGAGCTGGCCGACGCGCGGGAGCTGGACGCGCGGGAGCTGGCTGCTGGCCTCGTGTCGATCACCCTCGAAGACGTTCGTCCCGCCCGCAGCGTGGCGGCGCAGATCGCGTTCGTGGTCGAGGTCAAGGGAAACGCGGTCGTGGCGGTCGCTGGGCTCGCGCCGGCGGTGGTGACTGCGGCGGCAGAAGCGCTGAAGTCGGTCTACGACCAGCCGGTCGCCGTCAGCGCCGTACCGGAGCCCGTGGGTGGCGCCGCCGCCGCCGGCGCCCCCGCGCCGAAGTCGGGCTGGGACCGCGTGGCACCGGTCCTGGGCGCGATCGGGACGGGGGTGGGCGTCATCGGCTTCGTCACGTTCATCGGCGGGGTGACGGTCTACGCGCGGCTGCGCGCCGCCGGCTTCCCTGCTGCGCCCGCGCTCGGGATCTTCCCGAGCCAGGACCTCGTGGTCATCGGCGCGCAGACGCTGGTGCCGGAGGCCATCTCGGCGCTCTGCGCAGTCATCGTGCTGGGGTTGGTGTACGCGCTGTTCAGGGGCAGCCAGCACATCACCGATGACGAAGCCGACTGGCTCGCGGGAAGGGCGAGGAGCCCCGCGAAAAGGGCGCTTCTCAGGGCCCGCAAGCGCCTCAGCGACGAAGAAGCCGCCCTACGCGCGGGACACGCGACCGCGTATGTGGTGATCGGGATGTTCTGCTTCGTCGGGCTCGCCCTCATCGGGTCGACGCTCCCGTTCGTCGACCACCTCGACAGCAAGCACCGGTGGCTCGCGCTGCTCCTCGTGGTGGTCGCCGCGCTGCTGGCAGCCGCCGTGGTCAGCGTCACTCGGCGTTTCGCCTACCTGGCCACGACGACGTTCGTCCTCGTGGGCGTCTTCCTGAGCTTCACGGCCTATTGGCGTGAAAGCAACGAGACCGGAGTTCGCGGCGCGGCGATCATCCGCGACAACAAGAAGCGCGTCGCCGGGCTGTTCGTCGCAGAGGGGTCCGGACGTGTCTACCTCGCCCGCGTGAGCCTCGTCGACGAAGGCGCCTGCGAGGAGGCCGGGGGCAGCGACACCGGTTGCCAGATCGACGACGACCGCTCGCGGCTCGTCGGGATCTCGAAGGACCAGGTCAGCGACATCGCTCTTGGCGATCCAAAGCCGCCCTGGAGGGCCCTGCAGCAGGCGCGCCACCTGGCTCGCGAGCTGTGCAACCTTCAGGTGACCCAGCCGAAGAGTGTCCCGAGCGAGCGTTGCCGCTGAGTCCCTAGTACTCCACGCGATCGGGCTTCGCCGCCCACGCGACGAACGGGCTGTGCGCCTCGGGATGCACCACGCGGCGCATGGGCAGCGTGCGCGCGCCCGGCGGCAGCGCGAGCTCCTCGTAGACGAAGGCGTCGTCGAAGCCGGCGTCGGCGGCGTCCTGGCGGGTGGCCGAGAAGAAGACCGCGCGCGGGCGCGCCCAGTAGATCGCGCCCAGGCACATCGGGCACGGCTCGCAGCTGGAGTACAGGTCGCAGTCGTCGAGCTGGAAGGAGCCGAGCAGCGCGCAGGCGGCGCGGATGGCACCGATCTCGGCGTGCGCGGTCGGGTCGTTGGTGGCCACCACCTGGTTGTGGGCGGTGGCCAGCACGTCGTCGCCGCGCACGACCACGGCGCCGAACGGCCCGCCGTCGCCCGACTCGACGCCCTGCAGGGCGACCTCGAAGGACAGCAGCAGGAACTCCTCGCGCGGCTCCATCACCCCTCCAGCCCGCGCTGCGCGACGATCTGCTCGCGCTCGGTCAAACGGTTGGAGCGGCGCAGCTGCGCCTCGCTCTCGCGGCGGACCTCGTCGGGCGTCGCGGCCTCCAGGGCGGGCACCGGCATCGGGTGGCCGTCGCCGTCGACGGCGACCATCGTCAGGTAGGCCGTGTTGGTGTGGCGCACCACGCCGCTGCGCGGGTTCTCGGCCTCGACGCGGATGCCGACCTCCATCGAGGTGTTCCACGCGGCGTTGACCGACGCGCTCAGCGTCACCACCTCGCCGACGTGGATGGGCTGCATGAAGGTCATGCGGTCGGCGCCGGCAGTGACCACGCGCCGGCGCGCATGGCGCACTGCGGCGAGTCCCGCGACCTCGTCGACGAGCTTCATGACGACGCCCCCGTGCACGAAGCCGGCCGAGTTGGCGTCGGTCGGGCCCATCCAGTGCACGAGGACGCTGCGCGAATCGGCGACGGTGCGCGCTTCCACGAGGCACTACGCTAGACGAAACCTGCACTCGTCCAGCGATCGAGGAGTTTGCATGCCCGGTATGGGCGGACGCATGTCCACCGTCATCAAGGCCAAGATCTCGAGGTTGCTCGACCGGGCGGAAGACCCGGGCGAGACGCTCGACTACAGCTACCAGAAGCAGCTGGAATCGCTGCAGAACGTCAAGAAGGGCATCGCGGACGTCGTCACCGCGAAGAAGCGACTGCAGATGCAGTCCCAGAAGCTCGAGCAGTCCGTCGTCAAGCTCGACACGCAGGCCCGTCAGGCGCTCTCGGCCGGCAACGAGGATCTCGCGCGCATCGCGCTGGAGCGCAAGAACGTGGCCCAGACCGAGCTGCAGTCGCTCGACCAGCAGGTCGCCGAGCTCGAGTCCCAGCAGGAGAAGCTCACCGAGTCCGAGCAGAAGCTGCGCACGAAGATCGAGACCTTCCGCACCAAGAAGGAGGTCATCAAGGCCCAGTACTCCGCCGCCGAGGCGCAGGTGCGTATCTCCGAGGCGGCCACCGGGGTCGGCGAGCAGATGGCCGACGTCGGCCTGGCCATGCAGCGCGCGGTCGACAAGACCGAGCAGATGCGCGCGCGGGCCGACGCCGTCTCCGAACTGGAGGCGGCGGGGACCTTCGATGACCTCACCGCGCTCGGCCCGGGCCAGGACGACATCGACCGCCAGCTGTCCGCGCTGTCGAGCTCGACCCAGGTCGACGACGAGCTGGCCAAGATGAAGGCCGAGCTGGGCAGCGGCGGCGGCGGCGCCGACGCCAAGCAGCTCGAGGAGGGTCAGGGCTCGTGATCGTCCGGATCTCCAACGAGGGCCAGTTCCGTCTCGACGACGGGCTGCACCCGCGCCTGAACGAGCTCGACGACGCCGCCGTGCGGGCGGTCGAGGCCGGAGACGAGGACGCCTTCCACGCCGCCTTCGAGGAGTTGCTGCAGGTGGTGCGCAGCGAGGGCCAGGAGCTCGAGGACGAGGACCTCGACGCGTCCGACGTCATCCTCCCGCCCTCCGACCTGAGCTTCGTCGAGGCGGGCGAGGAGTTCACGGGCGACGGGCTGATACCTGAGCCCGCCTGACCGCCGGCGCCCGGCCTGAGCGCTCAGGCCACGGGCAGCTGGGCGCGCACGGTCGTGCCCTCGCCGGTCGGGCTGCTCACGATCAGGCGGCCGCCGAGGGCCTCGACGCGATCGGCGAGGCCGCGCAGCCCCGAGCCGCCGCGGTCGTCGGCGCCGCCGACGCCGTCGTCGACGACCTCGACCTGCGCGATGCCGTCGATGCGCCCGACGCACACCCGCGCCTGCGAGGCCTGCGCGTACTTGGCGACGTTGGTCAGCGCCTCGCAGACGACGAAGTAGGCCGCGGCCTCGACCGTCTCGGGCAGGCGCTCCTCGAGCGGGACGTCGACCGCGACGGGCAGCGGCGCGCGGTCGGCGATCGCCTCGATCGCCGCACGTAGGCCGTGGTCGGTGAGGACGGCCGGATGCAGGCCGCGCGCCAGCTCGCGCAGCTCCTCCAGCGCGCGGGCCAGCTCGTCGCCGGCGCCGTCGAGCATCGCGCGCAGCGCGGGGTCGGCGGTCACGCGGCGCGCCGCGAGGCGCACGGTGAGGGAGGTCGCCACCAGCCGCTGCTGGGCGCCGTCGTGCAGGTTGCGCTCCAGGCGCCGGCGCTCGGCGTCGCTGGCTTCGACGATCCGCACGCGCGAGGCGGCGAGCTCCTCGCGCGCCTGGGCGTTGGCGATCGCCTGGGCCGCGAGGTCGGCGAAGTCGGCGACCCGGAACTCGGACTCGGGAGGAAAGGGCTTGTCGTGGCTGGAGATGACCACCACTCCCCACACGTTGCCGGCGAAGATCACGGGCGCTCCCACCCCCGCCTTGATCCCCAGCGAACGCAGGGTGTCCACCAGGGTGCCGCTCAAAGCGTCGATGCTGTCGAAGCGCGCCGGGCGCCCGGTGCGCCAGATCTGCGGTGCGATGGTCTCCCCGTCGAGCACCACCGTTGTGCCGACCGCGATCGTGCCGGCGCCGTCGCTCCATACGCCCATGGTCTCGGCGGTGCCGTCGCCGTTGAAGCGCAGGATGTTGCCGGCGCGCGCGCCGAGCGCGCGCCCGACCTCCTCCGCGATGAGGCTGAACAGGCGCGCGGGCTCGACCTCGGCGGCGACCGCGGTGGCCACCCGACGCAGCGCGGCCTGCTCCTCGGCCATCCCCTGCAGGGCGTGCTCGGCCCGACGGCGCTCGGTGACGTCGCGCAGGTAGCCGCAGAACAACGGCGGGCCGGGAAGGTCCGGCCGCATCACGGCCAGCTCGACCGGGAAGGTGCTGCCGTCGGCGCGCATGGCCGTGAGCTCGACCGGGTGGCCGACGATCCGCGACGCGCCGGTGTCCATGTAGCGCTGCAGGCCGCGGCGGTGGTCCTCGCGCAGCTTTCCAGGAGGGATCATGACCTCGGCCAGCTCGCGGCCGACCATCTCCTGCGCCGTGTAGCCGAAGGTCGCCTCGGTGGCCGCGTTGACCTCGAGGATGTGCCCGCTCCCGTCCATCGTGACGATGCAGTCGAAGGCGGCGTTGAGGATCGCGGTCTTGCGGGCATCGCTCTCGCGGACGCCCCGCTCGGCGCGGCAGCGTTCCACGAACTGGCCGATCTGCGATCCCAGGCTGCTCATCGTGGCCAGCAGCTCGTCGTCGGGCGCGACGCGCGCGGCGGCGAAGAACTCCATGACGCCGAGCACCTTCCCCGCGCAGCGGATCGGGAAGGCGAAGGCGGAGCGCAGGCCCGCCTGCGCGGCGGCCTGGGCGCGCGGCAGCGGGCGCGGATGCTCGGCGGCGTCGGCGATCCAGGCCGGCCTGCCCGTGCGCCACACCTCGCCGGGCATGCCCTGGCCGGGCGCCAGCGTCACCGATCGGCTCGCCTCGGCGAAGGCCGCGACGGGCGTGAAGGCCCCCTCCCAGGTGTGCTCGCAGCGCAGGAGCGAGCCCTCGGCATCGTCTGCGACCCAGAGGGCGCCGAAGTCCCAGCCCAGCGCCGCGCCGATGGCGGCCAGCAGCCGCGGGTGGGCGTTGTCCGCGTCGGAGGTCGAAGCGAGGACGCGCGCCACCGCGTGCTCCGTGCGCAGGAGCACGGCGACGTCGGATCGCTCTGTGCGGGTGGGCATGACCGAAGGGACCGGGTACGGCGAGCCTCCCACATCCGGTGGGCGCCCGCACCCGCGCACGTCGCATTCCGCCCCCGCCTGACGCATGGCCGCCGCATGTCGGCGCCCCGCGGCGCTGGGAGATTGCCTGCCATGCCCTCTCCTCAACCGCTGCTGGCGTCCACCACCTTCATGTACGTGGAGTCCGACATCCCCGAGGGCATGTCGCTGGACGCCTGGCGCCGGCGCGGCAACGCCGCCGGCCCGCGTCCCTCGCTGCTCGCCCGCATCCGGCGCGCGCTGAACGGTTGACAGCGGCTTACCGTTAGCCTACGCTAACGGTTAGCCGTGACGAACGTAACCGCCGCCATGACGGCCCTGGGCGATCCGACGCGCCGGGCCATCTTCGAGCGCCTCGTGGACGGCCCGCGCCCCGTGGGGGAGCTGGCCGAGGAGCTCCCGGTCAGCCGCCCCGCCGTCTCGCAGCACCTCAAGGTGCTCAAGGAGGCCGGCCTGGTCGTCGACCGCAAGCTCGGCACGCGGCGGCTGTACCAGGTCGATCCGCAGGCGGTGGCGGACCTGCGGGCCTACTTCGACTCGTTCTGGGACCAGGCTCTGGCCGGGTTTCGCGACGCAACCCAACGTCCTGAGGAGACACCGTGATGCAGCA
>Ga0307502_10000137_pt1 | contig 19288 bp, 18 predicted proteins | sample 16_S_MG_FD_201364 | JGI IMG/M metagenome (GOLD analysis project Ga0307502, IMG submission 201364) | Soil microbial communities from Populus trichocarpa stands in riparian zone in the Pacific Northwest, United States - 16_S | ecosystem: Environmental > Terrestrial > Soil > Riparian zone > Trees... | reverse complement strand
ATGCACCATGCGGGTGACCTCCTGGGCGAGGGCCGCAGCTGCCCAAATCAGCCGCTTTCTCCCTGCTCAGGAGGTCAAACTACCTCGCAGACCGGACGGCAACCCCGCAAAATGCGGTGGATCCAGGGTTAGGCATGCAGCCGCCGTCGCTGTCAGGCGAGGCTGGTCTTGAGACGGCCCGTAAGGGAAAGAGATCTCGCCGTGATGGACGAGCCTGGCAGTCATCGCCGTCACGGTTCGGTCGAGCTCATCGACGAGAGCTGGGGCGTTGAGCGCGTACCGTTCTTCACAACTCGGCTGCACGCCATAGGGGCGGGCGGGCCGAGCCGCGAGCCGTTCGACTCGCGGCTCGGCCGTGCGCTTCCTCGCGCCGGCGTGCCGGCGCGGGCAGCGGCGGGGCAGCTCAGTGCGTGCGCTTGTAGCGCTCCCAGGTCTGGGGCTGGTCGATCGTCATCGGGGCCACCACGGCAGCCGAGAGGCCGTCCTTGCCTTGCGCCCAGTCGACGACCTGCTCGCGCATGTCGAACACGCCGGGGAACGCGGTCTCCGTCGCCATGTCCAGGTCCGAGATCGCGACCGCGTGGATGTGCTGGTTGCCCGTCCAGTTGCGGTACCAGGCGGCGAACCCGACCGTCCGCAGCGCCGTCACCACCTCGGAGATCGAGTGCCCGCAGCGGACGTTGACGCTAATGTCCGCCGCGCCTCCGCCGGCGTGCGTCCCAGCCGAGCTGCTGTCGGGCCCCTTGAACGAGCCCTTGGTGACGTCGAGCGTGCAGCCCAGACGCCGGCCGGCCGCCTTGAGCATGTCGATGGTGCGGGTGTTCAGCGTCACCCCGCTGTAGGTCGTCCGCGGGCCCGGCGCGGTGACCGCGTTGGCCAGCGTGAACCCGAGCCGCTGCAGCGACGTCTTGCCGGGGAGGCCGTTGGCGTCGAGCCCTGAGTATCCGAGTTGGCGCTGCCAGCGAGCGTAGGCGGCAGTCATCTGGGCGCCGTAGCTGCCGTCGACGGCGACGTCGTAGCCCTTACCGCGCAGCGTCCGCTGCACCAGCTGGACGTCGTCGGCGGCGCCGGGCGTCGTCCCGTTGTTCGGCCGGTACTGATCGAGCTGGGCGGCGATCACCAGGTTCTCCATGTCGACCGTCGCTGCGCTAGCCGCCTGCCCGCTGGCCAGCGTCGCCGCGGCCACGGTGGCGGCGATCAGCGCCGTCGCCCGGCGCCGCCTGCCCGGTCGGGCCCTCAGCCGATGGTTGGTGGGTGTCGCAAGCGTGCTGCTGTGGCGCATGTTGCACCTCCTGTCGTGGTTTGACCGTCCACGGCACGGTCCGCATCCGGGCAGGCCGTCGCAACCGTCCGGTGACGTCGGTGACGCGGCGTCTTCACGCGCAGTGACGTCCGGGCGCCCGCCCGCGGACACCCGCGGCGAGGCGCAACAATGGTGCGGTGAACGACGACCTGGGCCAAATGCCGTCCAGCGTCCGCGTCCGCCTGTTCGGCGAGGTCGACGTGGAAGGCGAGCAGGCCGATCCGACCGTGAGGCTCAGGCCGCTCAGCCGCGGCCTGCTCGCTCGGCTGGCGCTGGCGCAGCCGGGCGAGCGACTCGACACCGAGGAGCTCGCCAAGCTGCTCGTGGTCAAGGTGGCGCCTGACATCACGCTGGCGCCGGACAAGCTGAGCAGCGCACAGCAACAGCTGCGTAACGCCCAGTGGGAGCTGCGCAAGCGACTCGGCGACGGGAACGGCGGGGCGAAGCTGCTGGGTTCCGGGCGCCGATGGGTCGCGCTCGACGGCGCCCGAACCGACTATCGCGAGTTCCTCGACGCCGTGGACGGCGGCGACGGCGAACGCGCGCGAGCGATCGCCTCGCGCGGGGAGTTCCTGGCGGGGATCGACGATCCATGGACGGCGGCGTATCGCCGCACCGTCGAGGAGCGGCTGCGTGCGCTCGGGCCGCCCGCCGACGACGCGGGCTCCGGCCGACGCGAGTTGTCGGCCGAATCGACGGCGTCGCCGGCCGGCGCCTCGGGCTCCGGGCGCGCTCGGGCGCCACGGCCAAGCAGGTCATGGGCGCTCAAGCGCGCCGGGCTGGCGGCGCTCCTCGTCGCCGTGGGGGCCATCGGCGTCGCCGAGTTGGTCGGAGACCGAGCTGCTGTCCCCGACGCCTCCAAGGCGCCACCCGACATCGCGGTGGACGGCGAGGCGGTCGAGCTGGGCCGAAAGCCGTCGGGTCGCTGCCAGCGGTTGCTGCCCGGAGCGTCATCCCCCAGGGTCACGGCCATCAGCGCAGCCGGGCAGACCCTGGGAGAGGTCCGGACCTACTACCAGCCCGAGCAGCATCGGGTGTGCGCCAAGCTCGTCAAGCCGCAGGGCAGCCCGCTGCACGGCGAGCTGAGCCACCTGGCGCTAACCCTGTGCGGCGACCACAACCGGTGCGCGCGCGACTGGCGGGCCTACCGGATCGACGCCGGTCCCGTCGTCGTGCCGTCCCGCGACGGGTGCGTGAGCTGGCGGGTCTCGATGGCCGACCGGGCGGGCAAATGGCCCGTGCGAGACCGGGTGGGGCGCACGGGGTGCTCCTGAGGCCTGCCGGCAGCTCGCTCTCGCTCGCGTCGCAACGGCGACCGAGTGCGTACAGGCTCGCCACCAGTGCCTCGCGGGCGCGGGCGAGGACTGCGGGGGGGCCCGGCGATCGTGGCCGGCGTCTCGTCTTCCTGCGCGCAGGGACAGCCCACCGCGCCGCTCAGCTGCCGGCGGCGCCCACGACGCCGGCAGCCGAACGCGCCGGCGCCGCTCTTCGCCAGCGCGCCCACGACGAACGTCGCGAACAACAGCAGCCCCGGATCGAGTCGACGGTAATTGTCACCGTGCGCTTGCCCCGCCCCTGCCCTCGAGTCTCGCGCGCGGCCGCCCTGCGCGAGCCCCATCCGCCGAGGCGTAGCCGGCCAACGGGCCCCAGGTCGTAGCGCGTGCCGTCGCCCGACGCGCGGGTGAGGTGCAACTCCATCACGATCGGGGTCCCGGCACCATCCGGCCCGACCGCCGGGCCGGGCCGCGGCGTCGCGGTCGGCGATCAGCCGCCGGCGGACGCAGTCTGCACGTCGCCGGCCGGACGAGCACGCAGCGCTACGCGGGCGCGCTGTGCGCTGGCCGATGTCATAACGGCGGTGATGTCCGGTGCGGGACATGCGCTTGCGGTGCTCGCTGCTGGCGGCGGGTGGCGCTGTTGTGCGTCCAGTGTTCGGCGATCTCCGATGCCTTGACCTGGCGGTAGGAGATGTTGCGCTCGATCGGCTCGACAAGGAGCATCCCGGCGCTGCCGGCGCCGGTCACCTTGGCGTGAAAGAAGCGCCCGCCCTTGTTGCAGTGGACGATGTCGCCGGGCTCGATCGCTCCTGTGCGCATGGTCAGATGATCGCGGCGTGACCGGACGGAAAATGGGGCGCTGGGTATGCACGATGGCGTCGCCGATCCGATTAAGGTCGACTGGCCATGCCAGGCAGGTCAGCGTTCGCGGTTGGGAGCGGAAGTCCGAACGTGCGGGTGTCCGCGACTGAGAGCACCGAGGTGATGGCGCGCGACGGGATGAGGAGCAGCCTCTTTGCAGCCACCGCTCTGCGCGACTGTTGAGAACTGCGACGCCCCCCGACGATTCGCGTCCGGCCGGCAGGCTTGCCGTGGATGCGAACATGCGTTCCCATGGGCGATGCGGGATCAGCGTACAGTCGGTTTCAGCATGCGCTCGCGACCGGCAACCTGCACCTGATCAGAGCCGCCGCCTCGGAGCTTCCCCGGGTCGACATCGGCGACGCGCTGGCCGTCTGCATCGGGGACTTCCGATTGATCGATGTTCCCTGATTCCGCGCGAGGTGCTGAGGCCGATCGGGATCTAGGCCGAGGTTACGTGCGCTCCGCCACAGTCCCGCGCGCGAAGGCCCGGTACGGTCAGCTGACAACACAGCTGCGCTGAGAAGGTCGGGGATGAACGTCAGGATCGTGAGCTCAACCTCAACAACCTGTTTTCGCGATGCAACCGGTCGCGTACCGCCGATCCGGCGCAGGCGGGTGTCACCGTCGACGGTACGCGCAGTGAGCTTGCGGATGTCGCATTGGTCGTGCGATCCGCGGCCGATAGCCGCCGGCGCGAGTTCCAGCGGAAACTCGAACGCGAAAGGCCCCGCCATGACCGCCCGCGTCGCAAAGCGGATCATCGAGCTCGACGCCGACCTGCTGCTCGTCCAAGAGGCCGAAGACGAGACGGCGCTCGAGCACTTCCACGGCGACAGCTGCTCAGGGGGCTGGCACTGATGGCGAGCGATCAGCTCATTGCTCACGAAAGCGAGCTCGCCAAGCTGGAGGAGCAGCGCGTGCAGAACTTGGACGGGCAGGCCACGGCGATCGTCTCGGTCGTGTTGGCGATCGCAGCGTTCTCGGCCTCCGCCGTTGACACCAAGACGATCGAGAGCGAACCGCTGCCGGTCGGTCTCGTCGGCCTCTTCGTGTTTCTGGCCGTGGGGTTTGCTGTTGCGGCCCGGGGACCGCGCGCGACCAGGACGAGGTTTTGGACCGTGGTCGATCAGGACTACGCACGGCTCGAGAGGCGCCTTGCCAAGGCTGAGCAGCACATCGCCGGCAATCCGTCGGACGAAGCAATCGCCGTACTGGAGAGCTGGCGGGCTCGGCGAGCGGTGTCGAGCCACATCGCCGAAGGAAAGGCGCTCTGGGTGAGCTACTCGCTCCTCTGTCTGCTTGTTGCGTTTATTGCTGCCGGGGCGGCGTCACTCATCATCGTCGGCTGATCGTTTGGCGTTTTGCGAGCTACGATCCCGCAGGAGCGCGGCTTCAGCCGCCGCTTCGCTGGACCCGGCGAGCTGATCGACCACGTCCTCGTGAGCCACGGGCTCGTCCATCACGTCGAGTAGGTCGACACCGGCCCTGTCGATCCGCCGTCAATCACCGAAGATCCGACCGATCACCACAGCGAGCTCGGCTCAGACCGCCCCTCGTCCGGGCACGCCTTATCCGTGCGGCTCGGCCGTCGGCTCCGTGATGTCGCATTGGTGACGTCCTACCCCGTGCGACGAACCGCACATGTCGTACTACCGCCAGACACAATCCATGCCGCACTCGCAGCGCCAGTCGCTACCTCGGAAGCAGCCCCGGCACGACCCGCTCGACCTCCAGCGACCGAAACGGACTGCGGGAGCTCGTCGATCGACCTGCCGACAGCGGCCGCGCGAGCCCCTCGAGGAACTGCTCCAGTGGCTGAGGCTCACCGAGGTAGAAGCCTTGCCCATGGCTCACGCCGAGCTCGTCCAGCAGCTCGACGGTCGCGCGGTCGCCGACGTGCTCGGCGACCGTCTGCTTACCCAGGCCGCAGGCGATGTCGACGACGGCTTGGATGATGAGCTGGTCAGTGCTTGTCGAACAGCAATCGCGCACGAACTCGCCGTCGATCTTGAGGATGTCGAAGCGGACGTGCTTGAGGTAGTAGAACGAGCCGAAGCCGGCGCCGAAATCATCGAGCGCGAAGCTGCAGCCGAGCCTCGCCAGCTCGTCGCTGAACTCGCGCGCCTTGGCGATGTTCGCGATCGCGGCCGTCTCGGTGATCTCGAAGATCACGCGCGCGGGATCCAGCCCCGTGTCGCGCAGCTCGCGCTCGATGATCCGGAGCACCTCGGGGTCGCCCATCGAGGCTCCCGAGAGGTTGATCTCCACGCGCGGACCACCGAGCCCGGAGTCATGCTCGGCGACGGCACGGATCGCAGTTGCGACGGTCATCGCGTCGATCTGCTGGATCATCCCCAGCCGCTCCGCCGTTGACAGGAACGCGCTCGGCGGGATTAAGTCACCGTGGTCGTCTCGCATGCGCAGCAGGACCTCGAACTGCGTGGCCTCGCCCGTGTGCAGATCGAAGATCGGCTGCGCCACGAGCGCGAAGCGCTGCTCGTCGATCGCGACACGGATGCGCTCGCTCCAGGTGATCCGCCCCGGCATATGCGCCTGGGCGTGCTCGCCGCCGATGTGCCGGGCGACCTGGTTGCGGCCCGCCTCCTTGGCGTCGTACATCGCCAGGTCGGCGTTGACGAGCACGTCCGCCCCGCTCAGCCCCTCGGCGGCATTGAACATCGCGACGCCGACGCTTGCCGTGATCATCCGTCCGTCGGTTCCGGGCACGGCGATGCGCTCGGCCCGCAGCGCCGTCAGCAGGTCGCGGGCGACGCGCTCGGCCGTGTGCGTGTCGGCCCGCGGCAGCAGTGCGGCGAACTCGTCGCCGCCAAGTCGCGCGAGGATGTCGGTCTCGCGCAGGCGACGCGCCAGCACGTGGGCGGCGCGGGTGATGACCTGGTCGCCCGCCTGGTGTCCGAGCGTGTCGTTGACGTACTTGAAGTGGTCGAGGTCGAGCAGCAGCAGCGCGCCATCGCTGCCGTAGCGGCGCACCAGATCGGCGTGCGCGTCCAGCTGGGCGGCGAAGCTCGAGCGGTTGTGCAGACCCGTCAGCGGATCGTGGCTAGCGAGGTAGTGGAGGTTCTCCTCGTAGTGCCGGCGGTGCGTGACGTCCTGGACCTGGAGCAGGAAGCGGCGCCCTGTGTCCTCGACGCCGTCGTGAATCGTCGTGGCCTGGAGCGCCACCCAGATCGGCGCTCCCGACACATGCGCGAAGCGCGTCTCGGCCTTGTACTGCTTGCGCTCGCCGGAGAGCAGCGCGGCGATCGCCAGCTTGTCCCGGCCCGTATCGCCGGGGTGTGTGAGCGCATCGAATCGCTGGCCACCGAGCTGCTGGCGCGTACGGCCCGTGAGTTCGCAGAGCGCCTGGTTGACGCGCACGAAACGACCGTCGCCGTCGGTCAGCGCCATGCCGATCGGCGAGCCGTCGAACGCCCCGCGGAAGAGCTGCTCGGCGGTGGCGAGCTCGGTCAGCGCGTGCCTGCGCTCGGTCGTGTCGCGGATCGAGCTCGAGACGAACAAGCCCTCGACGGTCTCCAGCGGCCCGAGGCTGATCTCGACCGGAAACTCGTCGCCGTCCTTGCGCCGCCCGTACAGCTGAGGGCCATCGCCCAGCGGCCGAGCGCTTGCGTCGCGCATGTAGGTCTTCAGCAGCCGGCGGTGCTCGTCGCGCAGGCGCTTGGGGATCAGCTCGCCGACGGTCTGGCCGACGAGCTCGCTGCGCCGGTAGCCGAACATCAGCTCGGCCTGCGCATTGACGAGGGCGATGTGGCCGTGGCTGTCGACGATCACGATCGCGTCGGGCGCGGACTCCAGCAGCGCTTCGAACTTGCGCTCGGAATCCCACAGCACACGATCGCCGCGCATCAGCCGGCGGATCGCCCGGTAGTAGGAGACGCGCAGCTGGTACAGGACCCAGCGCAGCATCTCGCCGGCGGTGACCACGGGCTACTCGCGTCCCCTATGCGGTCGCTGCGGAGCGGTGCCGGGCTGCCGCCAGGCGGGCTCTCGCTCGAACTTCAGCATGAGGTTGCGCCTGCGGAAATGGCGAAACAGCGGGCCGTAGGTGAAGCGCTGGAAGTTCGCGGCGGCGTTTCCCCAGGGATCTGGCCTCATGAACGGCATGTACTTGTCGGGGAAGCCCGGCATCGTGCAGCCGATGCAGATGCCGCCGACGTTCGGACAGCCACCGATTCCGTTGATCCAGCCGGTATGCGGAACGTTGCAGAACGCCGCCGGTCCCTTGCAGCCCAGCTTGACCAGGCAGCGCGGGTCGTTGCCGTAGCTCTTGGCGAACTGGCCCTGCTCGGTGAAGCCCGCCCGAGTGCAGCCCTCGCGTGCAGTGCGGGTGAACAGCCGCTTCGGGCGCAGCCGGTCGTCGAGCTCGAGCGGCGCGCCCATTCCGGCGAGGAACAGGACGAGCTCCAGGAGCACCGACGTGATGTTGTCCGGCCGGGTCGGGCAGCCGGGAATGCAGACGATCGGCAGACCGCTGCGTGCCTTCCAACCCCAGCCGAGGAAGTCCGGTAGGCCCATCGCGCCGGTCGGGTTGTTGCGCATCGCAGACACGCCGCCGTACGTCGCGCACGTGCCGACCGCGACGACCGCCTCAGCCTTCGGAGCGAGCCGGTCGACCCACTCGTTGACGGTGATCGGCTGGCCGTCGAGGGGGTTGACGCCGAAGCCGGTCCAGTGCCCGTCGCCGCTGAGCTCCTCGTTGCCGATCGCACCCTCGATGACAAGCACGAACCGATCGAGCAGACCGTCCTCGGCGTCATACCAGGCGTGGACGAAGTCGTCACCGACCTCGTAGGCGAGCAGCTGGTTGTGCAGGATGATCCGCGGGCTGTTGGGAATCACGCCGTGCAGCAGGTCCTCGAGGCTGGGGTTTGTCGCGGACGTCAGCGCGACGGACTCGCCCTCACATCCCAGGCCCGTCGTCATCCACAGGACATGTATGCCCGGGGGTGGGCCGCCAACCGTGTCCGGGGCGGCCTCGCCCACAACGCTCGCCATCACTCTCCTTCCCCGCAGGCGACCGGCTGGACGTTCGTATCGAGCCTGAGTCGCCGAGATCACGTCTCGTTCGCTATAGATGCGCACGGATCGGTCGATCCGTCGATAGGACAGTTGTGGAGGCGGATCGGCGCGCCCTGTGGACGATCAGGCCATCCGCCCATCAACACCATAGGGTCGACATCCGTGCCTGCGGCCAAAGCCAGAGATTCGAGACCGAAGCCCCCGCCGGCCGGAGCCCACGCGACGGTTGCCGGGAAGGCGGGCACCGCCGCCCTGACGCTGGGCGCCCTCGGCGTCGTCTTCGGCGACATCGGTACCAGCCCCCTCTACGCCCTGCAGACCGTCTTCACGGCGCACGACCACGCGGTCAAGCCCGACGAAGCCGGGGTCTACGGCGTCATCTCGCTGGTCTTCTGGGCGATCACGATCATCGTCTCGGTCAAATACGTGACGTTCATCATGCGTGCCGACAACGAAGGCGAGGGCGGGATCATGGCGCTCATCGCACGCGTTCTGGACCTGCCGTTGAAGGGCCGCGCGGCAAAGGCGACGCTCGTCGCGCTGGGCATCTTCGGGGCGGCGCTGTTCTACGGCGACGGGATGATCACGCCGGCGATCTCGGTGCTCTCGGCGGTCGAAGGGCTGGAGGTCGCGGCGCCGAGCCTCGAGTCGCTGGTGCTGCCGATCACGCTCGCCGTGCTGAGCGTGCTGTTTGCGATCCAGCGGTTCGGGACCGAGGCCGTCGGGCGCCTGTTCGGCCCCGTCATGGCGCTGTGGTTCACGATCCTCGCGCTCTCCGGCCTCGCGAGGGTGGTCGACAGTCCGGCGATCCTGAGAGCGCTGTCGCCCACCTACGGGATCGAGTTCTTCGTCGACCACGGCGCGGTCGCCTTTCTGGCTCTCGGCTCCGTCGTGCTCGCGGTCACCGGGGCCGAGGCGCTGTACGCCGACATGGGCCATTTCGGCCGGCCGGCGATCCGCCGCGCATGGTTCTTCTTCGTCTTTCCAGCACTCACCCTCAACTACATGGGTCAGGGTTCGCTGATCCTCGCTTCGCCGGCGGCGATCGAGAACCCGTTCTTCCTGCTGATGCCGCACTGGGCGCGGGTGCCGATGGTCCTGCTCGCGACGCTCGCGACCGTGATCGCCTCGCAGGCCGTGATCTCCGGGGCGTTCTCCGTCACCCGCCAGGCGGTGCAGTTGGGCTTCCTGCCGCGGCTGAGGATCCGGCACACCTCACAGGCGGCAGGCCAAATCTACGTTCCGGCGGTCAACGGACTGCTCTACGTCGCCGTGCTGGCGCTCGTGTTGGGGTTCGGATCCTCCGCGGGTCTCGCCTCCGCCTACGGAATCGCCGTCACCGGAACGCTGGCGATCGACACGATCCTCTTCTTCGTCGTCGTGCGGATGCTGTGGCGCAAGCCGCTGTGGCTCGTTCTGTCGGGCGCCGCCGCGTTCCTCGTCGTCGACCTGGCGTTCTTTACGGCGAACCTGCCGAAGGTCGTCGACGGTGGCTGGTTTCCGTTGCTGCTGGCGCTCGTCGTGTTCACGCTGCTCACCACCTGGCAGCGCGGGCGGGAGTTGGTCACGGGCAGGCGCGAGCAGGCCGAGGGGCTCCTGCACGACTTCATCGAGGAGATTCGGAGCATGGACCCGCCCGTGTTTCGCGCCAAGGGCACCGCCATCTGCCTGACTGCCGGCAAGCAGACGACGCCGCTGGCGCTGCGCGCGAACGTCGATCACAACCACGTCGTCCACGAGAGCGTGGTGATCGTGAGCGTCAACACCAGGAGAGTTCCCCACGTCGCGCGGTCCGAGCGCGTCGTCGTCGACGCGCTCGGCTACGAAGACGACGGCATCCTGCACGTCACGGTCGACTACGGCTTCCAGGACGACCATTACCTCCCGCAGGCATTGCGGCAGGCCGCCGCCCTGGGACTCGAGGTCGATGTCGACATCGACAACGCGACCTATTTCGTCTCGAAGATCACGATCGTCCGCGGCCCCGACTCGAGCATGCGTCCGTGGCGCAAGAAGCTGTTCCTTGCGCTGTCGCGCACGTCGGCGAGCCCGGTCGAGTTGTTCGGCCTGCCCGAGCAGCGCATCGTGACGATGGGCTCCTACATCGAGCTGTAGGGGCCGATCAGCTGCCGTCCGCCGCCGACTCCTCACCCACCGACGCATGCGCCGCATACGGCACGAGCGCCTCGACGACCGCGCTCGCCAGCCGCGGTCCGTCGGACGGGCGCACCGGCGTGGCGGTGATGCGCACGACGACCTCCTCGGCGTCGATCTCCTCCAGATGCACGCGCGGTCCGTCGCGCAGGGGCGTCGTGATCGCGTCGCGCAGCACGCGCTCCACCTCCTCCGGCGTCACGCCCGCGCGCAGGCGCGCGCGCAGGTCGATCCCGGGCGGCTCGCGCAGCGGCACGACCGCGACGTTCAGCACGACCGAGTTGGGCACAAGGATCTCGTCCTCGCCGCGGGCCATCGTCGTGTAGAGCAGGCCGAGCGACGTCACCTGGCCCTCGATCGTCCCTGCCAGCGGGCCGCCCTGCATCCGAACCCGCTCGCCGACCCGGAACGGCTGGGCGCTGGCGAGCACGCTTCCCGCGATGACGTGGCCGAGCGTCTGCTGCGCGGCGAGACCCACGACGACGGCCGTCACGGCCCCGCCGAGCGCCAGCTCACGCGGGCCCAATCCGGCGACGCGCAGCGCGATCACGACGACGACGATCATCGTCGACAGCCGGATCAGGAAGCCGACCGTCCCGGCGGTCGCCGGCTCGAGGTGCTTGAACAGCCATGGGCGCAGGGCCCGTCCGGCGCTGCGCGCGAGCTTCCAACCCAGGACGAGGATCGCGATCGCGGTCGCCAGCCGCACTCCGGCGTCCCAATCGCGCGGAAACACGCGGTCGCGGTAGCGGTAGACGGAGAGCACGCCGGCAAGCAGCGGTAGCAGCACCACGAGCTCGATTCGCGCGCGCTTGACGGCGCGGCGGCTGATCTGCAGCGCGGCCGCGCTGACGTCGAACCACGGACGCTCGCGCCAGTCTCCGTGGCGCTTGCCGCGGAAGCGACGCTTAGGGGGTGGACGGACTGTGGGCACCAGGACCGCGGGCGGGCGGGTCGGATTTGCCGCTCGACGGACCAGAGCCGGAGGAATCGGAGGAGCCGGAGGATCCAGGGGCGCCGGGCGGCCCGTAGCCGCGGCGGCCCGAGCGAGCGGCACGGCCCTCGGCGGTGGCAGCACGCATCGCGGCGCGGTAGCGGCCCGGACCCCAGCCGCGGGATGCGAGGATCAGCTCGAGCTCTCGGCGCGAGATGTGCCCACGCTCGGCGAGCGCGCGGGCGATCTCTTCGATCTCACGATCGCGCTCGCGCTCGGAGACCTCGGAGAAGCGCGTCGCGCTACCGGCCGTTCCCTGCATTCCCGGCGAGTGATAGGTGCTGCCGTGACCCGGACCCGGACGGAAGCGGCGCATCCCCGACTGCTCACGCGCCCTGCGCTCGGCGAGGCGCTCACGCAGTTCCTCCTCGAGATCGGGCGCAGCCGTCGCCGCGGCAACGAGATCCTCGTCGCCCGGCTGCTCCGCGGTCAGCGGCGTGGCGATGTCCTCGAGCGACTGCCGCTCGGCCCGCACGCCGTAGCGCAGCTCCGCGACCCCGCCCAGCGCCATCGCCGCGGCACCGATGAGAAAGCCGGTCGCGACCTGCTCCGGGTTGCCGCTGTGGATGAATTGGCCGAAGAGCAGCGGACCGGAGATCCCGCCGACGGCGGTGCCGACGGCGTAGAACAGTGCGATCGCCAAGGCCCGCGTCTCCATCGGGAAGATCTCGCTCACCGTCAGATACGCGCTGCTTGCGCCCGCGGACGCGAGGAAGAACGTCGCCATGATCAGGGCCATGAACGAGGTCCTGGTAAGGACGTCATCGCGTAGCAGCAGCCCGAGCGCTACGACGAACGCCGCTGAGCCGAGATACGTTCCGGCGATCATCTGCTTGCGCCCGACGGTGTCGAACAGCCGGCCGAGCAGCAGCGGCCCGAGGAAGTTCGACAGCGCGAACAGCACGATGAAGTACGGAACCTGGCTCGAGCTGACCTCGAAGAACTTGTTGAGGATCGTCCCCAGGTCGAACGTGACGGCGTTGTAGAGGAATGCCTGCCCGACGAAGAGCGCCAGCCCGAGCTTCGCGCGGTTGGGGTAGCGCTTGACCGTGACGGCCGCGATCTCGCGAAATGGGATCGCTTCGCGCTGGCGCACGACGATCTCGCCCTTCGGTGGCGGCAGCGGTTGGGCGGTCTCCCGCTCGGCCTCCTCCTCGATCTGGCGGACGATGCGCTCGGCCTCCTCCTCCTGGCCGTGGATGAACAGCCAGCGCGGGCTCTCGGGCACGCTGCGGCGCACGAGCAGGATCGCCAGGCCGAGCAGCGCGCCGGCGCCGAAGGCGATCCGCCAGCCGACGTCTGCCGGGAACAGCGAGGTGTCCAGCAGCGCGATAGAAACGACGGCGCCGATCGCCGCGCCGACCCAGAAGCTGCCGTTGATCGCGAGATCGACCTGGCCGCGGTTGCGCGCGGGGATCAGCTCGTCGATCGCGGAGTTGATCGCCGAGTACTCGCCACCGATGCCCATCCCCGTCAGGAAGCGGCAGATGAAGAAGTACCACGGCGCGAAGGCGAAGGCGGTGGCGACGGTGGCGAAGATGTAGAGCGCCATCGTCAGCATGAAGAGCTTCTTGCGGCCATAGCGGTCGGTGAGCTGGCCGAAGAAGAGGGCGCCGAGGCACGCGCCCGCGACGTACAGCGCCGCGGCGACTCCCACATCGGCGCTGGTCATGTGGATGCCGCTGCCGGCCTCGGTCAGGCGCGGCGCGATCGCGCCGACGATCGTCACCTCGAGCCCGTCGAGGATCCAGACCGTCCCGAGGCCGATGACGACGCGCCAGTGGAACTTCATCCACGGCAGCCGGTCCAGTCGCGCCGGGATTTGGGTCCGGATCGTCCTCAAGCGTCGAGCGGTTGGTGCTGCGGCTGGGCTGGCCATCGTTTCAGTGGCTTACCGTTCGGGGCGATGGGGCCGTTGAGCTGTCGTGTACTCGGTCATCGCTATCGCTTCAGCAGCGAGGGGACGACCATGCGCTGGGAGTGCGAACGCGGCTGTGGCACTGGTGGATCCAAGCGTTACCCGACCGCCGAAGAGGCCAATCGCTACGCCGTCGCCTTCGACCGCGAGGACCGGCGCGACCTCGGCCGGCGCACACCGGTCGGAGCGCTCCCGTTGCGCCTGGTGCGGGCGCTGCGCAGGCGCCGCGATGCAGGGTCTGACGGGTCTCACCGGAAATCTGAGTAGGCCGTCCGAGCGGGCGAACAAGGCCCGCGCACCGAGCACCCTCGAGGGGGCCGCCGCGGTTGAAGAGCCTTCGCCGCGGACTACCTCACGCAGCGATACGGCCCTGGTGCGGAGGCGGTCCCATGCAGGCATTGACGATTGCCGCAGCGTCCGTCACCGGCGCGCTCGGCAAACCGGAGCAGCACGACCTGCTGCTCGTGCGCGAGTTGCAGACGATGTCGTTCGTCTTCCATATCCCGCTCGTCTGCTTCGGGATCGCGTTCCCGGCGCTCGTGCTCTTCGTCGAGGGGCTGTGGATCCGCACCGGCGACGCGCTCTACAAGGCGATGGCCAAGCGCTGGTCGAAGGTCATGCTGATCCTGTTCGCGATCGGCGTCGTGAGCGGAACGATCCTCTCGTTCGAGATGGGCCTGTTGTGGCCGAACTTCATGGCTACCTTCGGCGACGTCTTCGGGCTGGCGTTCGGCATCGAGGGCTTCTCGTTCTTCGCCGAGGCGATCTTCATCGCGATGTACGTCTACGGCTGGGAGCGCTTCAGCCCGCGCAGGCACCTGCTGCTGGGCGTGCCGATCGTCATCGCCGGCGTCACCGGGTCGCTGATGGTGATCTCGGTCAACGGCTGGATGAACCACCCGGCGGGCTTCGACGTCGTCGGCGGCCGCGTGGCGAACGTCGATCCGCTGGCGGCGCTCTTCAACAGCCACCTCTGGCACGAGTTGATTCACATGTACGTCGCGGGCTACGTCGTCGTCGGCTGCGTCGTCGGCGCCGTCTACGCGCGCACATGGCTGCGCGGCAACCGCGATCGCTACGTGCGGACGGGGCTGATCGTCGCGGTCACGGTGGCGGCACTGGCGGCGCCCGTGCAGTTCGTCGTCGGCGATTGGGCCGGACGGACGGTCGCGGACGACCAGCCGATCAAGCTCGCGGCCTTCGAAGGGGTCTCCGATACGACACGCGGCGCATCGCTGCACCTCGGCGGCGTCTACGAGAACGGCGCGGTGCGGGGCGGCATCAAGCTGCCCAAGGCGCTGTCGCTGCTGGCGCAGCACGATCCCGATGCGCTCGTACCGGGGCTCAGGAGCGTTCCAGCGGCCGACCGACCGCCGGTCAACGTCGTGCGATTCTCCTTCCAGGCGATGGTCGCGATCGGGACGCTGCTGGCGCTGCTGGGGATCGCCTACGTCGTCACGTGGTGGCGCCACCGGCGGCTGCCGCGCTCGCGCTGGTTCTATCGCTTGCTCGTCGCGTCCGGGCCGCTGTCCGTGGTCGCGCTGCTGGCGGGCTGGACGACGACCGAGGTCGGTCGCCAACCGTGGATCGTCTACGGGTTCATGCGAACGTCGGAGGGCGTCACCGCGGCAAGCGGCATCGGGTTCGCGTTCGTCGTGTTGCTGGCGGTGTACCTCGCGCTGTCGGTGGCGATCGTCTGGCTGCTGCGGCGCCTCGCGCATCGGGCACCGCAGGCGGAGGTGCGCGAGGAGCTGAGGTTGCGGCCGGCATGAGCCTCGCGGACGTGAGCCTCGTGCTGATCGCCGCCGGGATGACGGCTTACATCGTGCTCGCCGGGGCGGACTTCGGCGGCGGGTTCTGGGATCTGACCGCTGGCGGGGCGCAGCGCGGCAGGCCCGCTCGCGAGCTCGTGCAGCGTTCGATGGGGCCCGTTTGGGAGACCAACCACATATGGCTGATCTTCATCCTGGTGCTGACGTGGACGGCGTTTCCGGTGGCCTTCGGCTCGGCGATGTCGACGCTGTACGTCGCCGGGTTCCTGGCCGTCGCGGGGATCGTCCTGCGCGGCACGGCGTTTGCGCTGCGCGGGCAGGCGGCGTCGCTGCCGGAGGCGCGGCTGCTGGGGGCGGTCTTCGCGCTGTCGTCCGTGCTGGCGCCGTTCTGCCTCGGCGCGGCAGCCGGCGCGATCGGGTCGGGGCGAGTGCCGGTCGGCAACGCCGCCGGCGATCCGTGGGGATCGTGGCTGAACCCAACGGGAGTGCTCGTCGGGATCCTGGCCGTGCTCGCGGGCGCGTATCTGGCGGCGGTGTACCTGGCGGCAGACGCCGAGCGTGCCGGGCTGGACGAGCTGCGGCGAGCGTTTCGCACGCGGGCGCTCGGGGCCGGCCTCGTGGCAGGCGCCGTTGCGATCGCCGGCCTGTTCGTGCTGCGCGGAGACGCGCCAGCGCTGTTCGAGGGGCTGACGTCGGGCGCCGGCCTCGTGTGCATCGTGCTGTCGGCCATCGCCGGGGTGACCACGTTGTCGCTCGTCTGGCGCGGGCGGTTTGCCGCGGCGCGCTACGTGGCCGCCGCGGCGGTGGCGAGCGTGACGGCAGGCTGGGCGCTGGCGCAGTACCCGCAGCTGCTGCCGGGTCTCACGGTCGCGCAGGCGGCTGCGCCGCACTCGACGCTCGTCGCGCTGCTGATCAGCGCCGCCTTGGGCGTGCTGACGATCGCGCCGGCGCAGTTGGCGCTCTACCGGATGGCGATTTCCGGCGAGCTGTCCAAGCCGATCGAGTCCTCTTGAGCCGGCGCGCGTTGAGCTGGCTGTTTGTGACGAGCCTCGCGGCGGGGCTCGTGCTCATGCTCGGCTTCGACCATCCGCTGACGCGCGTCCTCGGTGTCGCGAGCCTGTTCGCGTTCGTCGTCGCCGGTTTGTTCTTGATCGCCGACGAGGAGTTCCTCGCCGGGGACCGCTAACGCGGACGGCGCGGCTGGGTCAGGCCGCGCGGCGCTCCTGTTCGCGTTCGGCGTAGTAGACCTCGAAGCTGGCGTGGAGCTCGCGCTTGGCCGCTTCCGCACGGGCTGATCGAAAGAGGGAGTGCGCATCGTCGCTCTCGGGTTCCTGCCGGCGAACGGTGCCGCCGCCGCACTTCGGGCAGCACCCCTGATCGGTCTGGTAGGGCGACCAGTTCACGACGCATTCTGAGCAGTAGTAGGACATGTCTAATTCCTTGAAGACCTGGGGATCGGGGCGCTCATCGGCAGGAACCGGCGAACCTTGAAGGGCGCGCGCCCCGTGGCCGACGTTTGAAGGGCGTATTGGGTGATCTACAGGCTGAGGCATGGACCTCGACCGGTTTGTGAACCTCGTCACGCAAGCGGCCGGGATCGATCGCGCGGACGCCGAACGGGCGGTGCAGGCGACGCTCGCGACGCTTGCGCAGCGAATCTCAGCCGGCGAGGCGCGAGATCTGGCCGCGCAGCTCCCGCCAGAGCTGGCCGCCTGGCTCAATGCGCCGGAGCGCTCACGGCGATTCGACGTCGACGAGTTCCTCCGGCGGGTCGCCGAGCGGTCGCAGGTCGACGACGAGGCCGCGCTGCGCCAGGCGCGCGCCGTCTTCGCCGCGCTCGGGCAGGCGGTCGCGGCGCGCGAGCTCGACGATGTCGCGTCGGAGCTGCCGCGCGACTACGACCTGCTCCTGCCGCGGGGACCGCACGCCGAGGTGATGCCGGCCGACGTCTTCGTCGCGCGCGTTGTGGAGAGAGCCGGCCTCGACGAGGCGGGCGCGCGGCGAGCGGTCGACGCCGTGCTCGAGACGCTGGCCGAGCGGATTGCGGGAGGCGAGGTCGACGACCTCCTCGCCCGCCTTGCCCCGGCGCTGCACGAGCCGCTCAAACGCGGCCGCGGGCACAGCGGCGGCATCGCACGGTCGATGACGCTCGCGCGCTTCCTGGCGCTGATCGCCGAGCGCGAGGGCGTGCTGCCCGGCCTGGCCCTTGCGCACGCCCGCGCGGTCTTCGCGACGCTGCGCAAGGCAATCGACGACGACGAGTTCTTCGACGTGACCGTGCAGCTGCCGCAGGACTACGTCAACGCGCTGGTCCCCGCGCGGGCGTAGGCCTGGGCTAGCGCTTCTTCTTCTCGGGCGGCAGCCGAGCGACGACGACCGGGCACGGGGCGCGCCGGATGACCTCGCGAGAGGTGCTGCCGAGAATGACGTCGCCGAGCCGGCCGTGACCTTCGATGCCCACGACGATCGCCTGCGAGTCGTTCTCTAGCGCGACCCGGATGATCGTCTCGGCGATCGTGATCTCGACCTCCTCGGCGACCACCAGCCCGTCGACCTCGAAGCCGGCCTCGCGCGCGAGCGCCGCGCCCTGCTCGGCCATCCGCTGCGCGGTCTCGTAGAGCTGGCGGTGGATCTCCAGCGCCGTGCGGATGTCGAGCTGCGCGGGCGGCAGTCCGAGCGTCGCCGTCGGCAGCTCCATGAGCTCGAACGCCAAACCGGGCTTCCAGACCGTGACGACGAGCGCCTTGTGTCCGGCGAGCAGCGCGCCGGCCTCCCAGAGCGCGTATTGCGACGCCGGCGTGCCGTCGTATGCGATCAGGATCGGCCCCGTTCGCAGCGGCGGCCTGACGACGGACTCGACGCTGACGACAGCTCGATCGGAGCCTTCCATGCTCAGACATGTAGATCGCGGCCGAAGCCGGTCAAGCCGTAAAGCGCTCGCGCACGCGTTGTCGCGCGTTGGATAAATTCCCTCCGCGACGCGTCCGTGTGTACGCTCGCGTTCGCCGCAGGCTCACCATCACGGAGCTGCAGGATGGTACGTGAGAGCAGCGCGCACGATGCTCGTGCCGGGGCCGTCGTGCCAGCGGCGACGGTGGCGCTCGCGGTCGTCGCGGCGCTGCTGGTTGCCGGGTCGAGTTTGGACACCAGGTCGTCCTCCTGGCGCTCGACGAACACTCGGCATCGCTGCACGACCCGGTCCGTGAGGACGGCGCCGCGATCACCGGCGATCGTGAGCCACCCGCCGGGCGTAGTCATCCCCAGTATCCAACGCCCTGCTTGACATAGGAGCAACCTGGGGAGACGAACCCACGCGCGGGGCCAACATGTGGCGGAGAGCGTCATCGTGTGTTGCTCGCCGACCCTGGCTACCGCCCCGGTCCACCGACGTTCGTCGCCCAGGGCGCCCTGCCGGGGATGCCACGACCATCCCGCCGCGCACCCCGATGGCAACACTCAAAAGCCAGTTGACTGTGTGCGCCGGTTCACACCGGGAGCCGCAACACGCGAGTATCGTGGTGTCTTTCCAGGCTTTACTACCGCGCATTTGTCGTCAATTGGCGAGCCGACCCAACCACAAAGGACTCTCATGCCGACCGTCGCAAACTACGTTGTCATCGCGGATAACGGTATCACCCTCTTCACTGTCTCGAATCGGGCCGTGATCTACAAGACGTCCGTTTGAGCAGGTGAGTAGATACGTTCCTCCGGGTACACCGCTTCCGCTCTATAGCGTGTTCACCATCTCATTCTTCGCATTTGCAGCCACGACGCTATGGCTCGTCGGCTCGGCGATCTTCATCTGGCTGACCGCGCCGCCTTCGTCCACGGGTGCTGTCGTGCACGAGGATGAGGAGCTGGATGACGACGACGAGCCGGGCGAGCCGCTCCTCCCTGCTGAACCGCAGCCGTCGAGCGGCGGCGGGCTACCCCTCGACGAGTTGCTCATCGACTGGGACGAGTTCGACG
>Ga0307502_10000136_pt1 | contig 19509 bp, 20 predicted proteins | sample 16_S_MG_FD_201364 | JGI IMG/M metagenome (GOLD analysis project Ga0307502, IMG submission 201364) | Soil microbial communities from Populus trichocarpa stands in riparian zone in the Pacific Northwest, United States - 16_S | ecosystem: Environmental > Terrestrial > Soil > Riparian zone > Trees... | reverse complement strand
CGTCGAAGCGTCGGGGGTCCCAGGTGTCGGCCACCGCGATCATCGGGTCCGGGTCGCCCTGCACCCCCTCGACGGTGATGCCCGCATCTGCGAACGATTGGACGGCGCGGTCCAGGCGCCGAGCCGTCTCGTCTCCAAACCGGCGTACCGATGGGGCTACGAGCGTCACCTCGATCGGGCCGCGTGCGGCACGCGCCCGCAGCACCTCGAGCAACTCGGCCGAATCGACGGTGCGGTTGGCGATGACCAGGAGCTTCGTTGTGAAGACCATGAGCGTCCCTCGCGGAGGTGATTGTGGGGTTTGCAACGAACTTACCCACGCGACACGCTCGTGGCAAGGGGTTACGCGTCGCCGCGACTCAGTCCCGGCCCGCAGGGGGCACGTAGCGGCCGTCGAACGCCCGCGCGACGTTCAGCTCGCGGGTGACGATCCGCCGGCGCTTCCCCCAACGCCATCGCGCCCAGGCCCGCAACCGCGCCGGATCGAGCTCGCCGAACGCCCGCGCGCCCGCGGTGAACGACGGTGACACCGCGTCGAGCTGGCGCTGGACGTCTTTGCGCTTGAGGCCCGTCGTCGCATCGAGCAGGCTGCTGACGCCATTCTCGGGATCGCTGATGACCTCCTCGTATCCGCGGGAGATCGCCGCGACCGTGGCGCGAACGAGCGCGGGCGAGTCCTGCAGCGTCTCGCGCGTCACGCAGAGCACGAGCTCGGGATAGCTGGGCCCGCCGTAGTCGTCGACGCGGAACACGCGCATCCCCGGCCGGCGCGCCTTCAGCACGACGCCCTCGGCGTTCCAGAAGGCGGTCGCGCCCGCGACGCGACGGGTGAGCAGGCTGTGCACGGCGCCGAAGCCGATCATCGTCTTGCGCACCTTGGTCGGATCGCCGCCCGCGCCGGCGACGATCGAGCGCAGCACCACGTCGTCGCTTGGCAGCCCGGTGACCCCGACGCGCTTGCCCTCGAGATCGCGCGGGGTCCTAATCGACGGCTGGGCGATGATTGACGCGAGCGGCTGCTGGACGATCGCCATCACGCCCACGAGATCGCGGCCACGCTCGCGGGCGATCGCGAGGTCGTTGATGTCGAGGATCGCGAAATCGGTGCGCCGGGCGACGAGCAGCTTGACCGCGTCGCTCGAGCTCGACGGGACGCGAATGCGCAGCGTGACGCCGAGCGCCGTGTCGAAGCCGCGGTCGACGGCCATGTAGATGCCCGTGTGGACCGCGTTTGGCCGGAAGTCCAGCAGCAGCGTCGCGTCGCGATTTGGCGCGCGCACGTCGCTCGCCGCGCCGCAGCCGGCGAGCACGATCGACACAGCCAGAGCGATGACGATGAGCGGCCACCTTGTCATGTACCGGCCCGAGGATATGGATGAGGGGAGGGCCGCCGGCAAGCCCGTCCATCCGCCGAACGGAGATCACATGGACCGCCGTCGCTCGTCCGCGTACGCCGCCGAGGCCATTGGGACGTTCCTCCTCGTCCTCTTCATCGTGCTGATCCTGGCGGTCAACGCGAAAGCCGGCGTCGGTGCGCTCGCGGCCGCGTTCGCCTATCAGGCGATCCTGATCCAGGACGGGCCGTCGGTCCGGCCCGTCGACAAGATCGGCGGACCCTAGACTTCGCATCGTGCGCCGGCGCGTGACCTTCAGCCGCAACCTGACGCTCTCGCTGTCGCGGACCTGCCGCTGCTACTGCAAGTACTGCGCGTTCGCGACGCATCAGGCACACCTGCACGCGCCCGACGAGGTGCTGGCGCTGCTCGACCGCGCGGCACGGCGCAACGTCAAGGAGCTGCTCGTGTTGACCGGCGAGCGACCGGAGGTCAACGCCGGCGTTCGCGCGCGTCTGGCCGAGTACGGCCACGAGGACTTCGTCGGCTACGTCGTGTGGACCTGCGAGCGAGCGCTGGAGCGCGGGCTGCTGCCGCACACGAACCTCGGCGTGCTCGATCGCGACGATCTGGCCCGGCTGCGCGAGGTGACCGCGTCGCAGGGGCTCATGCTCGAGTCCGTCAACCCCGATCTCGTCGCCCACCAGGGCTCGCCGACGAAGCACCCGGCGCGGCGGATGGAGACGATCCGGGCGGCGGGCGAGCTGCGGATCCCGTTCACGAGCGGGATCCTCGTCGGGATCGGGGAGAGCGAGGACGAGCGCGTCGCGGCGCTGGAGGCGCTCGCGCAGGTCCACGACGAGCACCATCATCTGCAGGAGGTCATCCTGCAGAACTTCGTCCCGCACGACTCATACTACGGCCGCGAGCCCGCCCAGATCGCGGACGCTGCGGCCCGCGACCTGTGGCGCACCGGCATCGGCCACGGGCCGCGCCTGGACCTGCCGGACTGGGCCACGCCGGTGTCGATCGACGAGATGCGCCGGCTCGTCGCCGAGTGCCGGCGCCTGCTGCCGGACGTCGGCGTGCAGGTGCCGCCGAACCTCGCCGGCTGGTGGCCCGAGCTCGTGGGCGCCGGGGCCACCGACCTCGGCGGCCTGAGTGCCAACGGGGACCACATCTCGCCCGAGCACCCGTTCCCCTCGCCGCACCAGGTCCGCAAGCGGCTGGCGGGCGAAGGCGTCGCGCTGACCGAGCGCCTGTGCGTCTACCCGCGCTACATCGATCCTGAGTGGATCGCGCAGGGCGTGCTCGACGTCATCAAGGCGCGCTATTGGAGCTTCATCCCGCGCCGCGGCAGCGGGCGTACGGACCCGCCGCGGCCGCTGCGTGCCGACCTCGTCGGCCGGGCGATCACGCGCGCCCACGCGGGCGCGACGCTGAGCCCGGACGAGCTCACCGCGCTGTTCGCCGAGACGCGGCCGGAGGCGATCGAGGAGATGCGCCAGGCGGCCGACGCGTTGCGCGGCGAGCTGGCGGGGGAGACGGTGACGTTCGTCGTCAACCGCAACGTCAACGTGTCGAACGTCTGCGTCGTCGGCTGCGCGTTCTGCGGCTTCGGTCAGGGCAAGCGCTCACCCGACGCATATGAGCTCGATCGTCAGGAGTTCGTGCGCCGGATCGGCGAGGCCGTCGACTTCGGCGCGACTGAGATCTGCATGCAGTCCGGGATCCATCCGGACTGGTCGATCGCAGACTACGAGGGCTGGCTGCGCCTGGCGAAGGAGGTTGCGCCGCAGCTGCACCTGCATGCCTACTCGCCGATGGAGGTCGCGCACATGTGCGACACGACGGGCCTGTCGCCGGAGGCGGTGTTCGCGCGCCTGCGCGACGCCGGCCTCGGCTCGACGCCCGGCACCGCCGCCGAGGTGCTGCATGACGGCGTGCGCGAGCGGATCAGCCCGAACAAGCTGCCGGTCGCGCGCTGGGTGCAGATCATCGAGGCCTCGCATCGCGCCGGCCTGCGCTCGACGGTCACCGTCATGTTCGGCCACATCGAGGAGCCCTGGGAGCTGGCCGAGCACATGCGCGTCGTGCGCGAGCTGCAGGAGCGCACGCAGGGCTTCACCGAGTTCGTGCCGCTGAGCTTCATCCCGTTCCACACGCTGCTTGGCCGGACGCACGGGGTGCCTGAGATCTCGCGCGACGAGAACCTCAAGCACACCGCGGTGTTTCGTCTCGCGCTCGGGCACAGCATCTCCAACCTCCAAGCGAGCTGGGTGAAGATGGGCCTGGACGCCGCAACCGAGGCGCTGCGCTGGGGCGTCAACGATCTCGGCGGCACGCTGATGGAGGAGAACATCAGCCGTCTCGCCGGCAGCTACCACGGCGTGCGCCTGAACCCCGAGGATCTCGTCGCCGCAGCGCATCGCGCCAACCGCCCGGCCGCCGAGCGCACGACGCTGTACGAGCTGCGCCGGCGCTACGAGGTTTGCGCGGCGGCTTGAGGCCGCGGGTTGACAACAGCTCGCTAGTCTCACCCGATGCTGGAACCCGAACACATCACGGCCGAGGGCCTGATCGCGCTGCGCGCCGAGATCGAGCAGCTCGAGACCGAGGGGCGCCAGCATATGGCGGTGCGCATCAAGGCAGCACGTGAGCTCGGCGACCTCAAGGAGAACGCGGAGTACCACATCGCCAAGGAGGATCAGGCGCACCTGGAGACGAAGATCCTGCGCCTGAACCAGCGGCTACGCGCGGCGCGCGTCGTGGAGCGCGTCGGCGATCCCGACGTCGTCGCGTTCGGCTCGAGCGTCGCGCTCGTGGACCAGGCGTCGGGCAAGGAGCTGTCGTTCACGCTCGTCGGGCCGACCGAGTCAGATCTCAGCAACGGACGCCTGTCGGCCGAGTCGCCGGTAGCGCGCGCGCTGATCGGCGCACGTGCGGGCGAAACCGTGGCGGTGCAGACGCCCGGTGGCGAGCGGCGCTATCGCGTCGAGCGCGTCGGCTGAGCCTGCGCTTCGGTCACAGAAACAGATCCTCCTCGCGCGCTCTGATCAGCGCGGCCGCGCCCGGGCCGTCAACATCGCTCACATGACGCTCGAGGCCGCGCACGAGCACCACCGGCTCGTTGCTGTCCTTGCCGCGCGCGAGATCGGCCGCGGCCGCCGCCTCGTCGGCGACGGCGATGATCGTCGCGTCGAGCACGCGGCCGGTGCCGTCGCGGCGCCCGCGCCAGTCCTCGACCGGCGCGAGGCCCGCGATCCCGATTGCGACATCGGTCTGCCCGACACGCCACGCGCGACCGAACGAGTCGGTGATGACGATCGCCGGCGCGACCCCGCTGAGGGCGCGCAGGCGCTGGCGCAGCGCCCGCGCGGAGGCGTCGGGATCCTTGGGCAGCAGGACGAGCTCGCCGGCTGACGGGGCGTTGGAAGCGTCGACGCCCGCGTTGGCGCAGACGAACCCGTGGTGGGTCCGGCAGATGAGGACCCCGGGCCGCGAGCGCACGATCTCGCTGCTCTCGGTCAGGATCACCTCGACGGCGCGCGGGTCCTTGCCGTGCTCGGCGGCGAGCGCGCGGGCCCGATCGCCGGGTTCGACGTCCGCCAGCGCGACCGTTCGACCCTCCGCCTTGGACACGATCTTGTGCGCGATCACCAGCACGTCACCGTCGGCGAGCCGGCCGGCAGCGGCGATCAGCAGCCTCGCGAGATCGTCGCCGGCGCGGATTTGCGGCAGGCCGGGCAGCGCCGCCGCGACGATCACGAACCGGGCGCCGGGGACCGTCCCCAACCGGCGAGGCGGCTGAGCATCCCGCGCGTGTGCGCGGCACCACCGCGACGTGCGGCGAGCGCCTCGCGGAGCGCCGCGAGATCGTCGGCCGTGTCGACGTCGAGCAGCAGCGTGGGTACCTGCTCGACGGAGCAGGGCACGCCGGCCGCCGCCGCCGCCTCCTCGTGGCGAGCCCGGCTGTCTGGGCCGAAGGACGGGCCGATGACGTCAGGTGGAGCGAGCAGCAGCGCGTTCGTGCCGCTGCCGTGGCGATCGGGGACGATCGTGACCGAGCGCTCGTCGGCCGGCCGGTCGAGGAAATCGGCCAGCTCGGCGGGATCCAGCGCCGGGCAATCGCCGGGGACGAGCAGCACGCGCGCCGCGCCGGCCTCGATCGCGTGCTCGATCCCGATCAGCGTCGCCGCGCTCTGACCTTCCTCACGGTTGTCGTAGAGCACACTCGCGCCGTAGCCGCGGCCGATCGCCTCCGCCGCCGGCTCAGACGTGACGACCAGGACCTCGTGCACCGACGCGGTGCGCCGCAGCGCCATGAGCACGTCGGTGACCATCGCCTCGGCGAGTGCGCGGCGCGTGCCACCCGACAGCTCGTCGCCGAGGCGGAACTTTGCCGCGCCGAAGCGCTTGACCGGCAGGATCGCGTACGTGACGGGTGCAGCGGCCGAGCGAATACGTGGCGGGTTGGTTGCCATCAGGCCAATCCCTCGGCGAACTGGAGCGTCTCGGCGGCGACACGACGGCGGCCCTGCGCGTCGCTCATCAGCGTGTCGGTCCGCAGCACCGGCATTCCACCGGTCTCCTCGTCGGCGACGAGGCCGTCGATGAGGCCGGCGTAGATCGTGGCGATCGCGTCGGTCGTGGCGCGGTAGCCGGCCCAGCGCAGGAACGCCTCGGTCGGGCCCTTGAGCACCTGGCCGGCGACGATCGGCGAAACCGCGACGATCGGAGCCGGGCTGTCGAGGAGGGCTTGGCGCATATCCGGTACCGCCAGGATCGGGCCGATCGAGATGACCGGGTTCGACGGACCGATGATGATGGCGCGTGCGTCGGCCAGCGCGTCGCGGACCTCCGCTGGAGGGACGGCCTTGCCGACTCCGCGCAGCACGGTCTGCTGGACCTGGCCCTTGCCGCGCTGGCGGATCATGAACTCCTGGAAGGGCATCCAGCGGGCGTGCGCTCGCACCCATGTGCGCACGGGCTCGTCGCACATCGGCAGGACTCGCGCGCTGACGCCGAGCGCCGTGGCCAGCTCGGCAAGCGTCTCCGTCAAGCGCGCCCCCTCGTCCAGGCGCCGCGCGCGCTCGATGCCGATCGCCAGGTCGCGGTCGCCGAGGTTGAACCAGATGTCGACGCCAAGCTCGCGCAGCCCGTCCATGACCGCGAACGTGTCGTCGCGCACGCCCCAGCCTCGCTCGTGGATGCGGTCGGCGAGCCAGAACGTGCAGAGGTCGGGATCGGGGCTCACGTAGGCGCCGTAGATCTCGATGTCGTCGGCCGTGTTGGCGACGACGGTGAGGTCGTCGCCGACGACGTCCAGCATCCCCCGCGCGAGCTTCGCCCCACCCGTGCCGCCGGCGAGGACGACGACGCTGCCGGGCATCAGGCTCGCGGCCACAGGTCGGTGGGAAGGCCCGTGATCTTCACGCCGGCGCGGGCTTTGTAGCGGACGTTCACGGAGATCATCAGCGCGGTCAGTCCCTCGGTGATCCGCGCCATCTCCAGGGGCCCGCAGTCCACGCAGCGCAGGCCGCCGATGCTCTCGATCAGCGCCGCCGCGCGCCGCTTGTCCTCGCGGTTGTCGCCGCACAGCAGGACGTCCTCGTCCAGCTTTTGGTTGAGGTCGCGCAGCCGCGCGGCGCTGATCGTGTGCAGTGCGCTGAGCACCGTCACACCCTTGGGCACCATCTCCTGCGCCTGCTGGGCGGCCGACCCCTGCCAGACGCCGAGCGTGCGCGTCGCCTTGCCGCCGACCGCGGCCGCCAGCGGGACCGTCGCGTCGATGACGATCTGTCCCGGGCGCAAGATGTCGCGCAGGTTGTTCAACGTCTCGGATTGGTTTCTGAAGGGCACGCAGAGGATCACGATCTCGTTTGCAGCGGCGGCCTCGTTGTTGGGCAGCCCCTCGAAGGTGCCCATCGCGACGGCGTCGCGGGCACGCTCCGCGGCCTCCTCGGCGCGTGCGCTGTCGCGCGAGCCGAGTACGACCGCGCTTCCGGCACGACCAAGACGCACGGTCAGACCGAAGCCGAGCGCGCCGGAGGCGCCGATGATGGAAACCGGCTCGGGCAAGAACGTGGCGAGCATATCCGGCGCTGGTCAGCGCCCGCAGAAATGGGCGACATACGGGTCACTAGTCTTCTTCGACCATGGCCTCCACGACCGCCACCCAGGGCCGGGAGCTTTCCTTCGCCGGTGTCGCGCGGCAGGCCGAGATGGTCCGGGCGAGCGAGGTCTCGCCGCGGGAGCTCGTCGAGACGGCGCTCGGGCGGATCGAGGCGCTCGATCCCCAGCTCAACGCGTTCCGGGTCCTGTTCGCCGAGCGGGCGCTGATCGAGGCCGACCAGGCCGGGGCCCGAGCCGGGGCGGGGGATACGCGGCCGTTGCTCGGCGTGCCGCTCGCGGTGAAGGACGACCAGGCGGTGGCCGGCGCGGTGCGGGTACGAGGCTCCAGTGCGTTCAGCTCGCCCGAGCCCGCCGACGCCGATCTCGTGCGCCGGTTGCGCGCCGCGGGCGCGATCGTCGTCGGCATCACGCGCACGCCCGAGCTCACGCTGTGGCCCTTCACGGAGACCGCGGCGGGCGGGATCACGCGCAACCCGTGGGATCCACAGCGCACCCCGGGTGGCTCGAGCGGCGGCTCTGCCTCGGCGGTCGCGGCCGGGCTCGTGCCCGGCGCGACGGGCTCAGACGGCGCCGGCTCGATCCGGATTCCAGCGGCCTGCTGCGGGCTCTTCGGGCTGAAGGCCCAGCGCGGCCGGATCTCGACGGCGCCGCTGGAAGAGGTCTGGAACGGGATGTCCGCATACGGCTTCCTCACCCGCAACGTCGCCGATGCCGCTCTGCTGTACGAGGTCGCGACCGGCGAGCCGTACATCGCGGCCGCTGCGCGGGAGCCGCCGAAGCTGCGGATCGCACTCTCGCTGAAGATCCCGCCGGGATCGAGCGCGCGGCTGCATCCCGACTGGCGCCGCGCCGCGCACGACACCGCCGAGCTGCTGCGCTCGCTCGGCCACGACGTCGACGAGGCCAATCCGTCGATCGGGGTCGCCGGCATGCGCGTCGTCGCGCGCTATCTCGCGGGCGCCTACGACGAGGCGCAGACCGTCGACCATCCCGAGCGCCTGGAACGCCGCACGCGCGCCATGGCGCGGCTGGGCAAGGTCGCGCGCCGCCGGCTGGACCAGATTCGGGTCACAGAGCTCGCCGACGCGGCGAAGGTCAACGCGATCTTCGAGCACTTCGACATCGTGCTCGGTCCTACGCTCGCCAAGGCGCCGCTGCAGATCGGCCGCTACGAGGGTCGCGGCGCGGCGTATACGCTCAGCGGGGTCCTGCGCTGGGTGCCGTTCAACGGGCTGTGGAACCACATCGGCAACCCCGCCGCCGCCGTCCCCGCGGGGTTCGATTCCGACGGTTTGCCGTTGTCGGTGCAGCTCGTCGGTCGCCCCGACTCCGAGCGGACCCTCTTCTCGTTGGCCGCGCAGATCGAGGCTGCTCGGCCATGGGCTGACCAGCGCCCGCCGATCTCTTGAGCGGCGCGAGCCCGAGCGCCACGTCGGTCCGGCTCATCGCCGCCGAGGCCGCCCAGGCCGCGGGCAACCTGCTGCGCGAGCGCTTCATCGGCGGAGGCGAGCGAGCGACCGGTTCGAAGTCGTCGCCGACGGACGTCGTCTCGGAGGCGGATCTCGCCGCTGAGCGGGCGATCCGCGCGGTCATCTCCGCCGCGCGGCCGGGGGACGCGATCCTGGGCGAGGAGGGCGGGGAGACGCAGGAGGGCGCCGGGCTGCGCTGGATCGTCGACCCGCTCGACGGCACGGTGAACTTCCTCTTCGGCGTTCCGCAGTGGTGCGTCAGCGTCGCGGTGCATGACGGCGAGGGCGGCCTCGCGGCCGTCGTCTTCGATCCGCTGCGCGACGAGATCTTCGCCGCCGAGCGCGGCGGGCCGGCGACGCTCAACGGCGCGCCGGTGAAAGCCTCCGAGCGCGAGGAGCTGGAAACGGCGCTCGTCGCGACCGGCTTCGCCTACGCCGCAAGCGTGCGGGCCGCCCAGGCACAGGTGATCGCAAGCCTGCTGCCGCGCGTGCGGGACGTGCGCCGCATGGGCAGCGCCGCACTCGATCTCGCATGGACGGCCGCCGGACGCTACGACGCGTTCTACGAGCGTGGGGTGCAGATCTGGGACACGGCGGCGGGCACGATCCTCTGCGAGTGCGCCGGCCTCGAGGTGCGTTCGCTGGAGGCTGACGCGACGCTCCCCTCGGGCGTCGTCGTCGCGCCGCCGGGGCTGATCGACGGGCTCTCGACGCTCGTGATGTAGCGAGTACCACTGGTGGGCGCAGGGGTCGGAGCCGGAAGCCCCGGTCAAGCTTCGCCCCCGCGCGAGCGGCGGTGCGCCGGCGAACAGCTATCGCGCGCCAGTCGGTGGTGGTGTGCCGATGTCCTTGCAGATCTTGCGGGCCAATCGAAAGTCGATCTCGCGATGGCGCGGCACGGCAGTCGACCGTTCCGGGTCGAAGCCCCAATAGCTGTGGTTGGCGCCCCCGCGCAGCAGGCTTGCACCGTGCGTGCGTAGGTGTCGCTCGAGGTCGCGTCGCTTCAAGCGGCGATGACAAGCTCGAGCGACTCGCTGTCCGCCGCGGGCTCAACGCTTGCGTGCTCGTCGAACCGCAGTTCGAGGATGCCCCGCAGCGCGTCGATCACGTTCGCGCGTGCCTCTACGCGCGTCTCGCCCTGGCTATGGGCACCAGGCACCTCGAGAATTGAGGCGATAACCCAGCCGCTCTCACCCTCTTCGTAGACGATCGTCAACCGAAGCGACGTGCTCATGATGTGACAAGGTACTCGAAGGGCTGGTCATCGTCACAGTGGCTGCACTTGACAACGGGATGCCCGTGCCGCTGGAGCTCTCTGCGGTCGGACCGTCGACGTGATCGATGCGTCGATTGTGGTCTGCGCCCCGCGCACGCAACCGCGCTGTCGTGACCGGTGATCCCGACGACCTGGCGGCGCTCGACCCGGCACTTCGGGTCGTCGCCCTGTAGCAATACCCGGGGTGGGATTCGAACCCACAATCCCTCACGGGCAATCGGTTTTGAGCCGATCCTGTATTCCAGTTCCAGCACCCGGGCGTGGGTTGGCGATTGTAGGTCTTGGGCTACGTGAGCCGTGGCGAGCCCACACGATGCTCGACCTCGACGCCCCACTTCTGCGAGAAGCCTTTCGCCGCGAACGCGATCAGCAGGACTTGCAGCGGGATGAGGATGAGGGTCAGCAGGCCGATGATGCTCTCGTCAAGCAGCGGGTCGGCGAACCCTTCCTTGTCGCGCACGAACCAGGCCGGCCCGCCGATCCCCGCGAAGATGAGCAGGATGATCGCGAACGCCGCGGCGACCGGCAGCAGCCCGCTGCGCCAACGTCCGATGTAGAATGCGAGCAGCAGATAGATGACGATGTAGGCGAGCTGCACCGGCTTGGCTCCCTGGATCTTCTCCCAGCCGCCGACCGTGACGATCACGAGCATAATGTCGCTGACGAGCAGGAGTGCGACGACGATCGCCCGCGTCGTGCGCGACCGACGGCTCTTCCGGTTGGGATGCTCGATTCGCACGTCCCCCTGAGCCATCGCAACCCAACATACAATCCTGCGCAGCGAGCGTCACGATGGCGCTCGGCCGCCTCGCGGGCGTGGTGGAATCGGTAGACACGCCGGCTTTAGGTGCCGGTGGCGCAAGCCATGGGGGTTCAAGTCCCTCCGCCCGCATGTTGGTTGCCGGCGTTCAGCCGATCGACGAGCGGACGAGCCCGCGGCTGCGGCTCCTCGCGCGAGGCGCAGGCTCCCCATCGCGTCCGCAGTTCGCGCTCGCCGGTACCGACGGCTCGCCCGGCAGACTCGCCGTCAACGACCCGCGCCGTGGGCTCGCAGCCACCGAGCCACTGTTCGAGTCGCCTGCGGTCCCCGCCGACTCCGGTCCAGCTGACGGCGCCGATGGCGCCGATGGCGCCATCACCTTGAACGCGAGCCCCTGGATTCGGCGATTGCCGTCAGGCCGTTCACACCAGCCGCTGCGGCGGCGAGGTCGGCGGTTGCGTAGATAACGTGATCGATGCGCACCGGCCACCGGCCGTAGTCGACGTCGCGTCGGCGTGATCCGATTCCTGCGCATGTGAGGAGACGACCTGGGTAGCTTCGGAGGCGACGACCACAGAGGAGATACCGCGATGCCGGAGAAGCCCACGCTGCACGTCTGCCACATCGATCAGGGCGGGCCCAAGATCCATGCCTGCCGCCGCGCCGAGGAGGCGCTCGTCGCCGCCGGCGTCGATCACGAGAGAGTCGTCTTCGGCAAGAACAAGCCATTCGGCCTGTTCACCGCCGGCAAGCGTCCCGAGCTCAAGGCGATGAGCGGTCAAGAGAAGCTGCCGGTGCTCGAGTTCCCGGACGGCACCACGGTCAACGGCAGCGCAGCCATCGTCGCCTGGGCCAAGGCGAACGCCGCTACGTCCTAGAACGGACAGAATCCGTAACCGGGCCAACGACCTCAGCCGCGCACGTACTCGAGTGCGTCCGAGGCCAGCGCCGCCCAGACATCATCATCGACGCCCTCGACGACGACCCACCCACGCATCGTGTGTCGCCGAACAACCAACTGGCGCGCGTCGCCTGCGTCGACCATGGCTGCACAGCGCTGAGCCGGCAGCTTCACCGCCAGCTCGCCGTGCTGCAGCATGGCGAAGACCTTGCCTTTCGTCCGCAGCCCGGGCACGGAACCAAACCCCGTCCCCAGCTCCACGTCGGGCTCCCGCCTCCAGCGCTCGGCCAGCGCCGCGAACGCAATCTCGGCATCCATGCCGCTGTGATCGGCGCGTGCTACGGGTGGCTCAAGCAACCCCCGCCGAAACCAGCCGCCTGGCAGCCGGCAGCACACACGTCAATCGATACTCGTTGGCTGAACCGCCACGGCTTGCGCGCGCCGCAGGGTGTCGATCCGGTTTGAGGCGCGACGAGTCCGTCGGACGCTGATCGAACCTCGCCCGTCACACGCGCCGAGGAGTACGTTTAATAGCCCTCGCGCGCACGCGAGCCAACAGCGGAGGCAGGACCATGCACTGGAAGGGATCGCGCCGGATGATGCTTTGCATCGCGCTGTCGCTCATGGCGACGGGGGCGGCGTCGCTGCCGGCGTCCGCCAAGACGAAATCCAGGCGGCCCGCCGTGGGGGTCTACGACGTCACCGGTGTGCGGACCTCGGCCGATCGTGCGCGCGTCGCTCGTACGGGCGCGGCGATCATCGAGGTCGACCACGGCTCGGTCGTGGTGACCGCATCGCGCGGCGATCTGCGCCGGTTGCGTCGCTTACGTCGCTTTAAGGTGACCAAGCACGCCGATCGCGCCGGGGCGCGGCCGGGTCAGAACGTCCATGCCGCGGACTTCCCGCCCGCTGACAGCAACTATCACAACTACGCCGAGCTGACAGCGGAGATCAACCGGCTTGTGGCCGCCAACGGGTCGGGCAGCGCGAAGAACATCATGAGCGCCTCGACGATCGGCAAGAGCTACGAGGGCCGCGAGATCCCGCTCGTGAAGATCTCCGACAACGTAGGCACCGACGAGGCCGAGCCCGAGGTGCTGTTCACGGCCAACCAGCACGCGCGCGAGCACCTCACAGTTGAGATGGCGCTGTACCTCATGAACGAGCTGACGAGTCAGTACGGCGTCGATTCGACGATCACGAACCTCGTCAACACGCGCGAGATCTGGATCGTCCCGAGCGTGAACCCCGACGGGGCGGAGTTCGACGTCTCGACACCGCCGACGTACCGCCTGTGGCGCAAGAACCGCCAGCCGAACGCCGGCTCGCCGAACGCCGGCACGGACCTCAACCGCAACTGGGGCTTCAACTTCGGCTGCTGCGGCGGCTCGAGCGGCTCGACGAACTCCGAGACCTACCGCGGCCCGGCGGCGTTCTCCGCGCCTGAGACCATCCGCGTGCGCGACTTCATCAACGGGCGCGTCGTCGGCGGGGTGCAGCAAATCAAGACCGCGATCGACTTCCACACCTACTCAGAGCTGGTCCTGTGGCCGTTCGGCTACACGACCGCCGACACGGCGCCCGGACTAACCCAGGATGAGCGCGACACGTTCGCCACGCTCGGCACGCAGATGGCCAATCTCAATGGCTACACGCCCGAGCAGTCCAGCGACCTATACATCACCGACGGGTCGATCGGCGATTGGCAGTGGGGCGTGCACAAGATCTGGGCGTACACCTTCGAGATGTTCCCGCGGACGTCCAGCCCCGGCTTCTATCCGCCCGACGAGGACATTCCGGCGCAGACCTCGCGCAACCGCTCGGCCGTGCTGCTGCTGCTGCAGAACTCCGACTGCCCGCAGCGGGTGATCGGCAAGGAGTCGCAGTACTGCGGCATTCCAAGCACTCCGCCGATCTTCACGGACGACTTCGAGACGAACACCGGCTGGACGCCGAACGCAAGCGGAACAGACACGGCGACCGCTGGACTGTTTGTCCGCGGCGATCCGCAGGCGACGAGCTCGAGCGGCACCAAGCAGCTCGGCACGACCGTCAGCGGCGTCAACGACCTCGTCACGGGTCCGCTCGCCGGCGCGGCGGCGGGCGACCACGATGTCGATGGCGGCATCACTTCGATGACGTCCCCGCCGATCGCCCTCCCGGCCGGCTCGAACCCGAGCCTCGGCTTCTCGTTCTACATGGCCCACGGGTCCAACAGCTCGTCGGCGGACTTCCTGCGCGTGCGGGTCGTCGGCTCGACCTCGTCGACCGTGTTCGCCGAGACCGGTGCCGCCAACAACGACGATGCCGTTTGGGAGTCGCGCACCGTCAGCCTCAACGCGTTCGCGGGGCAGACGGTGCGGATAGTGATCGAGGCGGCCGATGCCGCGGCTGCCAGCCTCGTCGAGGCGGCCGTCGACAACGTCGTCGTGCGAGGCGCATAAGCGCGCTCGCGGGTCTTGGTTGAATCAAGCGGCTGCGGCTGCCTCAGCCGGCGCCAGCGGCTCGTAGCAGTCGAACGTCTCGTGTTCGCGGATGCTTCCATCCCGGACGGTCAACATGGCGGCGATGTGCGCTACGAGCTCGGTGCCCGCCGGGACGCTCTCGGTGCCTTGCCCGATCGTCCCGCGCCACGTCGCTCGGACCGCGACCCGATCGGCCGAGACCAGCACCTCGTGGATGTCGATCGTCTGGGCGGTCAGGAGAAGCTTGCCCGCCAGGAAGCCCGCCACTGCCGCATCGCGGTCTCGAACGGCCCCGCGCGGGGTGATCGCGTTCGGGTGTTCGGTGATGCGGACCGTGGGATGCAGCACCGCAAGCAACGCGTCCACCGGCGAGCCCAGGTCTGCGACTGTCTCGAAGTAGCGCTTCACGACTGAGGCCGGATCGCTCACGAGGACATCGTCGCACGGACCGCAGCACACGCCGTCGCGCCGCGGGGACTTCCGGTCGCCGCGCGCCCGTATTGCAGTTGTGGGCAGCGATGACCCTGGATCGACCGAGGCTGCGGACATCCCTTTCTCATGGGGTGCGAGTAGTGTCGCTGCGATGGCGGGCCTGGCGGACATCGCGGGCCGGGTGGGCCGCGAGGGTCGCAGGCAGCCTGTGATGCTTCGGGGCCGGGTCGGTGAGGCGGCGCTCGTGCGTGCGGCCCAGCGCGGATCCTCCGACGCGGTCGAGGAGCTGTTCACGCGCCACTGGGACGGGGCCTACCGGGCCGCGCTGCTCGTCACGGGCGACCGGGCCGCGGCGGAGGACATCGCGCAGGAGGCGTTCCTCGCGGCGCTGCGGGCTCTGCCGCGCTTCGATCTGCGACGGCCTTTGCGGCCGTGGCTTCACCGCATCGTCGTCAACCGCGCGATCGACTGGTCGCGCGCGCGGACGCATCGTCGCGAGGTCGGCGCCGAGACCGCGCCTGAGGCGGCGACGTTCGACGAGGCCGACCCGCGCGCACTCGGAGACGACGTGGCCGCGGCGCTGCTGCGGCTCGGACCCGAGCAGCGCGCCGTCGTCGTGCTGCGCTACCTGCTCGACTACACGCCTGGCGAGATCGCCGCGGCGCTCGACCTTCCGCGCGGCACCGTCAACTCGCGTCTGCGCCGTGGCCTCGACGCGCTCGGCGACTGGGTCGAGGCCGAGGCGCCGCGATGAGCCGTCGTGACCTTCGCCGTGCGCTGGAGCGCGCCGCCCGCGAGCGCGAGGACCCGCGAGCTCGCGAGCGCTCGCTGAGGGTCTTGCACGCGGCGTACGCCGCGCATGAGCCACGTGCGCGCCGGCGGCCGTGGAGAGCGCTTGTGCTCGGCGCCATCGTCGCGGTTGTCGGCGCCGCCGGCGTGGCCGCCGCGCGCGCGCCGCACAGTGAGATCGGGCGCGCCATGCGCAGCCTGCTCGGGGCCGGCGAACCGCACGCACGGCAGGCGCTCGTGCGCGTGCCCGGCGGTGGCACACTGCTCGTGCAGGCGGAAGGTGGCGCGTGGGTCGTCTCCGACAGCGGCGTCAAACGGCGCCTGGGGGCGTATGCAGGGGCATCGTGGTCGCCGCACGCGCTGTTCGCCGTCGTGTGGCGCGGGCGGGAGCTGACGGCCGTCGATCCGAAAGGGCGCGTGCGCTGGTCGCTGCCCGCGCCGGAGCGGATCAGGGTCGCACGCTGGGCGTCCGGCGATGGCTTCCTCGTCGCCTACGTCTCGGCGCGGTCGCTGCGGATCGTCGCGGGCGACGGGACGGGCGATCGGGCCTACCGCTCGGTGCGTCCCGATGTCGCGCCGGCCTGGCGTCCTGGCGGCGGGCACGTGCTCGCCTACGTCGACGCGCGCGGCCGCGTGAACGTCGACTCAGCGGACTCGAGCCGGAGCTTGTGGCGCACCTCGCGAGCAGTGCCGCCGGCGGCCCAACTGCTGTGGTCTGCCGGCGGCGAGTTCCTGCTCGTGCTGGCGCCGCGCCGTGCGCGGCTCTACGACGGCTCGGGTCGGCTGCTGAGCGAGACGCCGTGGGGTGCCGGCTTCGCCGCTGCACACGCGGTCTGGGCGCCGCGGGGCACGCGTGTGGCCGTCGTGCGCGTCAACCGGGCGAAGCGGCTGAGCGAGGTTGCCGTGCTCGACGCACGCGGCGGACGCGAGCGCGTCATCTTCTCGCGGCACGGGCACTTCGGCGCGCCCGCATGGTCACCGGACGGGCGCTGGCTGCTGCTGCCCTGGCCCGAAGCCGACCAGTGGCTGTTCCTGCGCCCGGACGCGAGCGCGGGGCGCACCGCCGTGGCGAACATCGCTCGTCAGTTCGATCCCGGGGCGCAATCGCCGGAGTTCCCGCGGACGGTGCAGTGGTGCTGTACGTAGTCGCCGTTAGGCATCGGCCGTCGTGAAGACGACCGCGGTGTGCCACGGGTCGCGAACGAGGAACCCACCGTCGAAGTCCTCCGCATCCAGACCGGCATCTCGCACGCGAGCACGCACCTCTTCCACCTGTTTGGAGCTCTCGAGAAAGACCGTCCAGTGGCGAAGGCCGGCGGTTCCCGGCGGGCGCGCGGTCACGTCGTTGCCGAGCCAGACGTTGAAGCCGAGGTGATGGTGGTAGCCGCCGGCCGAGACGAACGCCGCACTGCCGAGGTTCACCATGACCTCGAAGCCCAGGACGTCGCGGTAGAAGCCCAGCGCGCGCTCGACATCGGCGACGTGCAGGTGCAGGTGGCCGGTCTGAAGGCCGGGCCCCGCGTGCGCCTGCGGCTCCTCGCCGTCGGCCTCGGCAAGCAGCGACTTGAGGTCAAGCGCGATCGTGTACATCTCGACGCGCTCGCCGGGGGTGCGCGGCGGCGGCCACTGCTCGCGCGGACGGTCGACGTAGAGCTCGATGCCGTTGTCGTCGGGATCGCGCAGGTAGATCGCCTCCGACACGCCGTGGTCGGACGCGCCCTCGATGCGCGTGCGGGCGCTCGCGAGGCGCACAACCGCGCGCGCGAGCTCCTGTCGCGAATCGAACAGCATCGCGAAGTGGTACAGGCCGGCGTGACGGCCGGCGGGTTGGGCGTTCAGTTCCTCGTTGAGCACGAGGAGCTCTTCGCCGCCGCTGCCCATCGCGGCGACACCATCGTCGCGGCGATGCAGTTGCAAGCCCAACGCGCGCTCGTAAAACGCGATCGATCCCTCGAGGTTGGAGACGTCGAGGTGTACGGGGCCAAGGCGCAGTGTGTCGGGGAGTTGCAGCGCGAGGCTCGTGTCGGCGGCGGTGCTCATGCAGAGAATTGTGGCGCCCTACGCGCGGACGGTGCTGCCTACGACCCCTCGTCCTGCTTGACCGCTGAGATGTCGACGTGGACGCGGACCTTGTCGCTGACCATCAGGTTGCCGCTGCCGAGCGCCTGGTTGAACTTCATCCCGTAATCGCCACGGCTGAGCTCACCGCTGGCCTCGATGCCGACGCGCGTCTTGCCCCAGGGATCGACCTCCGTACCGCTGGACTCGGCGTGCAGCGTGATCGGCTTGGTGACGCCGTGCAGGGTCAGGTCGCCGGTGACGTGGTAGACGGCCTCGTCGACCTGCTCGATCTTCGTCGACTCGAAGGTGATGTCCGGGTAGCGCTCGACGTCGAAGAAGTCGGGCGAGCGCAGGTGCTCGTCGCGCTGCGGCTCGTTGGTGTCGACCGACGCGGCCTTGACCTTGCCGTAAGCCCTGGAAGACGCAAGCTCCTCGCCCATCTCGATCCGGCCCTCGAACTCGCGGAAGCGACCCCGAACCGTGGCGATGCCCATGTGCTTGACGGTGAACTCGATGCTCGAATGCGACGGATCGACGGCCCAGGTTCCAGTGGGGATCGTGGTTGTGGTGGTAGTGCTCATCGGTGTCTCCTCGGTTCGTCGGGCTTGCCTGGGCCGCGCCGTGTCGGAAGCCGGCTTGTGCACGGACAATCCGCATCACGCGGACGGAGGCGTGCGGTGGAGGTAGGCCAAGGGTCGGCGAGGGCAATTACGCGGGAGGCGTCTTGGGGGCCTTCAATGCTCGCGGACGCTCGCGCCCCCGGAGCTGGCGAAGGGGTCGCCGATCGAATCGAGCCGGCGCCTTCCCGCCGGACGATACGACGGGTGACCTGCCGGGCGTGAATCCCGACCTACGGCTCGGCGGCGGATGTGCCCGAGCGCGTGAGGCAGAGGACTGGGCTCAGGATTTTGCACCCAGCATCCATCTACAATGCGCAGCCTCGCAGGGGGACTAGTGTATCGGCTAACACGGCGGTCTCCAAAACCGCAGCGCCAGGTTCGATTCCTGGGTCCCCCGCTTTGCAGCGTCCGGTGCGATCTCGACGATTGTCGGCGTGCGGCGCAGCGAGGACGACAGAAGCGCGGTCCGTGAGCTTCTCGGATGCGGGCTCTCCGACCTTGAGGTGGCAGCGATCAGCGGGGTTACGGCGGCTAGGGTCGGGCACTGGCGGTCGCTCCTGACCGGCGATCGAGCGCTGCTCGCAGACTGTGGTTCAGGGTTCGAACAAGCTCTGGCGGCACGCCTTCCCGCAGCATGGGCATGGCCGCAAACATGAGCGGGCGATCGCGCTCGAACCTTGGCAGGAGATCGTCGACCGCCACTCGGCGAGTTCATCCGCGCCCCTTATATTCCGACGGCTGTCGCACGACGAACCGCGTCACGACGCACCTGCCGAGCGGCCCGCGTTGCCGAGTACGCCTACAGCCGCAGCTTCTTCTTGAATCCCTCGGCGGACATCCGCGGCCTGTTCTGCTTCACCTGCGAGCTGCTCGGTGTCCGCTGGATGCAGTCCAACCCAAGCAACATCTCTGTCGCGCACCGCAAGAGCGTCGTGTTGCTCGACGCACTCGGCTGCGCGAAGGACTGAACCGGGACGCCGAGCGCGATCGCCGCGCTCGTCGCCTCTCCGCTCGAGCGGTCGCTGAGCGGAGGGTACGATCACACTCGGTGGCGGCGCTGCGAGCGGTGTTGGGCCTTGACCGCCGCCGGCGATCATCGACGAGAGCGTCGCGGTGCAGGTGCAAGAGCGACGCAGCCCCTAACCAGGGCGGTATCCTCCTGGGGGCCGGGTGTGCGGGCGAAGTGTTGTGGCTGCACAGAAGCCTTCCAAGCTTCTAGGGCGGGTTCGATTCCCGTCGCCCGCTTCACAAGCCACGGGGAGTGGCG
>Ga0307502_10000135_pt1 | contig 19630 bp, 19 predicted proteins | sample 16_S_MG_FD_201364 | JGI IMG/M metagenome (GOLD analysis project Ga0307502, IMG submission 201364) | Soil microbial communities from Populus trichocarpa stands in riparian zone in the Pacific Northwest, United States - 16_S | ecosystem: Environmental > Terrestrial > Soil > Riparian zone > Trees... | reverse complement strand
CCAAGCTGCCCGCGCGCAGCCGCTGTCTATGACGGCGCGAACAGCCGCAGCGACCCCGGCCAGCAACGCGATCTCCGTCGCCCACGCCCGATGCAGCCCGCCGGTTGCCTCAAACCCGATCACCGGCGGCCCCGGCACCCCGCTGCTGACGATCAGCCGCTTGAGCTCGTCAACACCGTCGCGCACGACCGCCAACGACACCGGCTCACCGATCAGCCCGCGCTCACCGCTCGTGACCCATACCCGATAAACGCCTTGCCCGGATCGATCGCCACGACCAACGACGACGCCGGGACCTCTCTGCCAAGCAGTCCGTTCATCTCTCTCCCTCTTCAAGGACAAAAACAGACCCTCCCCGACAACGTCGAGAAGGGCCCCCCAACCGACAGGACTACTCAGCTGTCAGCTGAACTCGGCGAGACTTCGATCGGTGCCCCGGTTCCCTCAAGGTCTGTTCCGGTGAGGTCGGCTCCGGTGAGGTTCGCTCCGTCTACGGTTGTCCCGGTAAGGTCGGCTCCGGTGAGGTCGGCTCCGGTGAGGTTCGCCGAGGTCAGTACCGCGTCACGAAGAATGGCGCCACGCAGAGTCGCACCGGTGAGGTCGGCTTCCGTGAGATCGGCCGAGACTAGTTTTGCCTCGTTCAGGTTTGTTTCGCGGAGATCTGCGCGATTCAGGGAAGCGGCGGTTAGGTCGGCTGCCTCGAGGTTGGCGTTCCGCAAGTTGACACCAACCGCAATAACCGCGCCAAGGCTTGACTGCGAGAGATTCGCAGCCTGTAGATCCGCCCCGGTCAGATCCGCTTCACGCAGATCGCAATAGTCGAGAACCGCACAGGAAAGTGATGCTGCCTGTAGCTGGGCGCCGCGCATGAGCGAGCTTGTGAGATACGCATCGGTAAGGCTCGCGCCATCCAAGCGGGCGCCTGAAAGATTGACCTGACGCATGTCGGCCTCGTCGAGCTTCGCCGAAGTCAAATTGGCCTGGCTGAGCACGGCTTGGTGCATGCTCGCTCGACAAAGCGATGCCCGGGTCAGATCTGCGGCTTCTAGGGCTGTGCAGTTGAGCCTGGCGTTGTCGAGGTTTGCCTCAAGGAGTTGCGCGCCAGAGAGGAGCGATCCATCGAAGCAGGCCTCTGCGAGCTGCGCTTGGCGCAGCTGGGCGCCGCGTAGATCCAGGTCCCGCAGGTCCACCGCTAGGCATGCGGAGACCACACCATGCGGACCCGTGAGCGCCGCCTGCAGATCATCGTTCAGGCGGTCGCGCGGCGGGGGCGGCTGTCCGCTGTGAGTATGCGAAGCGTGGATGCCGAGATACGCGCGCAAAAGATCCGAGATAGCTGATTGATCGATGGGCGAGTTCAGCGCGAGGCGTTGAAGGGCGTAGATGCCCCCGATCCGCACTTCGCGCTTGTCATGGCCGATTTGTTCTACCGCCTTCGCGAAACGATCGGTTAGGTGGGTCTCTCGTGACAGGCGGGCGGTGATCGCGGTGTACCCGATGCCTACGAACAAGGCGATGCCACCAAGAGCCTGGAGAATGGTGACTCGCACGCCCGCCTGCGCATCTAACCGGATCTTGTCGCTGCTCCCGAGCGTGCCGTCGGGCACCGCCCACGGCGGAACCAGGATCAGCAATGCAGCCGTTACGGCCGCTGCAGCGAGAAGCGCCAAGCCAACCGCCCACATCGGTGGGCGGGCTGCCCCCGTTCGTTTCGCTAGGAGGTCACGTGGCGTCGGAGGCACGGCCCCGGAGGGAGCTTGCGGCTACCGGTGGCTGGTTGGACGCCTGCGCGTCTGCGGGAACCGATGACGAGTCGGAAGCCTGTGGGGTACCCACGGCGACTGATGGCAGTGAGGGCGGCGATGACGCGTGCGCAGCGCCCGCGGCTACTGAGGGGGCCGCGTGAGGCAGCGGCCGAACAAAGGTCGCGCTCGCCGTGATGACATCGTTCAGCCGGTTATCGGCGAGCACCGCCAAGGGTCGCTGGAAGCCGAGCTGCTCGTTAGGTTCGACAAGCCAGCCGGCCACGTTGCGTGGGGACAGCAGCCCCCGGCGCAGCAGGAACAGCACCAGCGCCTTGAGATTCAGGATCGCGTCGCGATGGCGGCTCGGATCGCGCTCGGTTGAGTCGAGCCATGCGCGCACAGTGCGCGGATGGACCCCCAAGGCCAAGGCGAAGTCGCTGGGTCGGAGTCCCATCTGATTGAGCAATCGGACCACGGGCATGGGCTCAAACGTTTGGGCCAACCGCTCAGCGAATGCCACGCGATCGGCGATGAGCTGTTGGGAAGCAGCCGCGTCGTCCACCGCGGGGTCCGGAGTCATCGGCGAGCACGCCCGTAGCGAGAGCGCGAAGAGGCTGTGAAGCCTTCCAACCTGGTCCGACGGAGATCAAATGTCATTACGCCATCTCTCTTGTTGACCCTTGTACAGGATGGAAGCGTACTATACATCGTCGTCGAGAACTGAGATTGACCGCACACTTCCAACTTTTCACGAACGTATTTCGATGCCGTTCCGATGCCGTATGATAAACGGCGGCGTACCAGTCTCAGCAGATTCCTCGTCGTCGTCAACCCAAGAGGGCTCCAACGTTGCTCTCGACCACAGCGTTTCTCCCCTCCAGAGGAGGCTCCCCAGCCCTCTCCTACCAGCGCGTACTACCCAGGCATTCGCCTGCCTACGCTAACATAGTAGAGGCATGCTGCGGTGATATTTCGATGGCATACCGGTGGTCTACGGACACGGTGCCGTGCTAGATCATCCGGAAGGAGCGATCCCTAAGCGGCCGGGAAAGCCACCACGTGCGCGTGATCGCGCGGGACCGAGGCGCCCAGTCGTCGCGCGCAAGCCGCAGGTAGGCCACCTTGCAGTCGACGCCTACGCGATTTTTGATCACGCCGATCCAGATCGGGCAGGCCCCTGGATCAACGAATGCGAGCCGGATGACCCCGACGCTGCCTACTTCCTGGAGCTATACGAATCGTGTGCGCAGGCGCAAGCCGCGATCCGGTCTCGTGCAGAGCACATCGCGAGCGAGATCTACCCGCGCAACCCAGATCGCGCCGAGAACGTAGTTGAGGACATCCAGGGCGAGCTAACGGTGCGGCGCATCACGACACGCTCCGACACACGGGGACGTGACTATCGCTTCAGCGGTTGCGACGAGCTGCCCGAGGCGCTGACACAGATCCGCAGCGGCAAGCGAAATGAGCACGCTTGGCGCGAGATTCTGCGTCAGCGTGCCGTCGAGGATGTCCATGGCGCCCGACTTCCCGGACCAACAAACGCTGGGATGCTCTTCATCTTCATCACCGCCGACGCCTTGGAGATCAGTGCGCCCCTGTAGGGAGCCGGACTTGCCGTGCTCCGGTCATCGCGGGATGCATCGTTGGGGGGAGCGTGGCGCCACCAACGTCTTCGCGGTCGACCTGTCGGTGACGAGCGTCGTTGGTCGCACGCCTGTCCAAGCCGAGTTGGTCAGAAGCGCAAGCGCCTCAATTTTTCGCCGTCCCCCCGCCACCAGGATGCGTTCAGGCGGCCGCGCCAGCTCGGCTGGATCAATCCTGACGGCAGCTTTACGCAGTGCCATCACGATGTCGCTGACCTCGTCCAGCAAGTCGTCTGGAACACCCGGCGCCACAAAGAACTCGTCGCAGAAGTCGATCACAGCACCACGATGTCGCTGTACTAGTTTTCTGAGCTGCTCAGCCTGGGAGCGTATGACCTGCATCTGCGGATCGTCCATGCGCAGCAGGTAGTGGCTCTCGTCGACCACGCCACACCCGTACAGGAGCACATTGGCGTCCAGGTGCCTTAGGTGGGCCGCGAGCAGGTCGACGAGCTCATCACATCTGTCGGCCGGCGCGAAAGCCGGCAGATAGCAAAGCTTGACCTTCGCAACCGGGACGCCGAGAGCGATCGCCATCTGCGCAGCGTTGTAGTCTGCATCGACGAGATCGATCCCGTCGGGGGGCGTAAAGGGCGTGCGGAGCATCCCTCCTCCGAGCGACGTCACGCTCAGCCCATCCACGGCCAAGCCGTGTGTCATGTCAGTCAGCGCCTTGATCGTAGAGCTCACCGCTCGCCCAGCCCCCACCGCAATCTTGTCGTCGTCTCGCAGAACCTCCGCGAGACAGATCGCGGCTGCTGCTCCAAGACTTTCAAGGAGCGCTGTGTCAGGCATGACCTGCTCACCCGCTATGGCGCCGGCTGCAGACTGCTCCTCCCCACCTGCCAGATTGCATTTCACGACCAACACACGCCGGATTTTCGTAGCCTTGGCGAGGTCCCGAGCCAGCCCATCATCAAGCTCTGGGTGGACGGGAATCGGCGTCACTTGGATGTTGACAAGCTGTTGCTTGATCGCTCGATCCAGCAAGAACCGGACGTCTCGTTGGCTGCCGACCTGCTCTCCCCTGCGCTGCAGCTCCTCGTGAATGTCCCTGACAGACAGCCCCTCCTCGCGCCGCAGACGCACCGCCTCGACAGCAAGCCGATCAAGCTCATCCTGAGACCGCCTGCGAGTCATTGGCGAGATCCTATGTGCAGGACAATTGTCATAGTTGAGGAGTCAGCCGACGAGCTATACGAGCGCGTCTGCCGACGGCCGAGGACGGCGCAGAGTCGTGGGCCCCAGCGCCAAACGCGTTCGATTTACCCATTCCTCGCGACGCGCAGTGCGACACGCTCAGGTTGCGAGCGGTCCAGCGCCCGGGCGCGCGACTAGGCCCAGTGCTCGGGTTCGTGCCACCAGCCCCAAGGTGGGCGCGTCGCGTACGTCGTGGACCCCCTGCCCAGGAGGCAGGAGGGGACGGGGACGTGCTGGATCCGCGGTTGGCGGCGGCACTTCACGCGTTGCAGGCCCCACCGACCCTCGATCGTGTCGTCGTCGGTCCATCGTTGTGCCGTCTCTGCCTGTTCTCGGCACTCTTGCGTAGCCTGTTCGCTGGCGACCCTGCGGGAGGTCGGGGCGCCATCGTGATTGTCCCCGGTGGAGAGGCGGTAGATGCAGCGCGAGTGGCAGCCGGAGGAGCTGATCGAGTGCTGGACGCTGCTCGACGACGATCGCCGGTTGGTCGCCAACAAGACGGGCGCGACACGGCTGCGGTTCGCGCTGCTGCTGAAGTTCTTCGAGCTGGACGGCCGGTTCCCGCGGTCGGCAGCCGAGCTGCCGGCGGCGGCGGTGGAGTACGTCGCGGCGCAAGTGAAGGTGCCCGCTGGCGCGCTGGATGCGTATCAGTGGTCGGCAGCACGATCGAGTATCACCGCTCGCAGATCCGTGCCGAGCTCGGGTTCCGCGAAGCGACCGTCGCGGACGAGCGGCTGCTCGCGGACTGGCTCGCGCGCGACGTCTGCCCGCTTGAGCTTGGCCAGGAGCGCCTGCGAGAGGCGCTGCTGCGCCGCTGTCGCGGCGAGCGCATCGAGCCGCCGGCACCCGTCGCGCGCGCAGCGGATCCTCGGCGCCGCGCGCGCGAGCTGCGAACACGAGTTCACGAGCCGCACGCACGCGCGACTGTCTGAACGCGTCGGCGGGCAAGGCGGGCGACTCCGGCGTGGCGATCGTCGGACGTTGTAGATAACGTCGTTTATCGGGCATGAAATCCTGCTCATCGGATGGTGGTGGGGGTGGGTTCTGACTCTCGCGAGCGCTGCGTGCACGGCTCACGCGCTGCAGAGGCCTACCGCGCCGCCCGCGACTTCGCACCACGTGTGCTCGCGACCCTGAAGCTGCGCGCTAACCCCGAGGGCGAGCAGCTGCTCGAGGCCGTCGAGGTCCTGCGCGATCTCAACCGCCGCGGCGTACGGCGTGTCCCCGACGACGCGCCGGTCGGGTTCGTGCCGCGCAGCTGGCGGCCGTACGTCCACCTGCCGGACGGCGCGATCGACCGCCATCACTGGGAGCTGTGCCTGCTGTCGGAGCTTCGCTCGGCGTTGCGGGCGGGCGAGATCTGGGTGCGGGGCAGCCGTCGCTACACCGACCCCGAGCGCTTCCTGATCTCCCGCAGCGACTGGCCGGCCGCGCGACCGCGGATCTTGCGCGAGCTCCAGCTGCCCGTGTCCGCCGAGCCGCGCGTGAACGATGTGCTGGCGCGCACGGCGCGCCATCGCGAGGCGCTCGATCGCGACTTGCAGGCCGGCGATGCGGATGTCGCGGTCGCCGAGCGCGGCAACCTCAGAGCGCGGCAACCTCAGCGTCAAGCGCCTGCGCGCGCAGCCGCGCGAGCCCGACGTCGACGAGCTCGCACGCGAGATCGCCAACCAGCTACCGGTGATCGACCTCCCGGATCTGCTGATCGAGGTCGACCGCTGGACGCGCTTCACGCGCCATCTGACCCATGCCGGCGGCGCGACGCCGCGACGCGAAGATCACGCCCGGCTGCTGTTCGCGGCGCTCATCGCGCAGGCCTGCAACCTCGGCGCCGGCAGGATGGCGCGCGCGAGCGACCTGTCCGCGGCGCAGGTGGGCTGGACGAGCGAGTGGTACCTGCGCCACGACACGCTCGAGCGCGCGACCGGCGCGATCGTCGATCACCAATCCACGATCGCGCTCGCCCGGCGGATGGGCGGCGGATGGGCATTCAAGCAGCGACGGCAAACGCCGCCTGGTCAGCCCCGACAGCCAACAAGCCCGCGCGCTGCCGCGGTACTTCGGCCGCGACCGCGGCCTCACGTACTACGCCTTCGTCTCCGACCAGCACACGCACTTCGCGACTCGCGTCATCCGCGCGACCGTCCGCGACGCAACACACGTCCTCGACGGGATCCTCGACAACCGCAGCCAGCTACCGATCCGGACCCACAGCACCGACTCCGCGGGCTACAGCGACAGCCGCATCCACGCCAACAGCTCACTTTGCGGCGGAATCCTCACCCGCCGCCCGCCTGCTGCGGATAACGCCCTACTGGAGATAGGCCGCGCTCAAACACCCCGAGCACGCCGCCACGATCCAACGCGTGGTGCGAGTGCATCGGGCCCAGCCCGGCGCGACCAGCGGCGGCGAACGCGATCTGTGTGATCCCGCCGGTCGTCAGACCGTTGTGCGGAATCCGCGCGTTGATGGACGTCTCCTCGGTGAGCCGGTAGCCAAGCGCGCGGCGCACCGCAGATAGCCCACGGTCGGTCTGCAGGAAGTGTGATCTCGGACACTCACCGGTATCTACGGTGCGTCTGCGTCCTCTTGAGGTATTCATGCAAGCTATTGCTAGGCGGCATTCATGAATTCGAACACCTATCGGCATAGTGACTGGCTTGTCCAGTCAGAAGGTTCGTCTGATACGGGCATGTTGGGCGTGGATGTCGGCGTGTTGAAAACGGCGGTGCTGGCGTCTGTCGCGGATGTGCTGCGTCAGGTCTACGTCAAGCACGTCAAGGCCACGACATCGCTGGATGGTGTCTATGTCCAGGCAGACGGCTATGAACTGCCTCTTGGTGGATCCAACGAGGCCCTTCGGGCCGCGATCGGGATGCAGGCTCATTCCTTGGGACGCGCAGTAGCGGGTCTTCAAGACGTGGCGGACGAGCTGGACAGCCGCGCTGGGCGAATCGCGGATGCTCCGAGCGACGCTGCATGGCTGTATGACGCGTTCGTCGAGCTGCTCGAGGCGGTCTCTGACCGCTACGTGCGGTTTGCTCCGAGCGGGCACAGCTTCTGTCGTGTTGCGTTCGCGGATGGGCAGCTGCTGATCGGCGTCGAGGAGCCACAGAAGCTCACGGCCGTTATCGCGCAATCGTCTGGCCGGTCGATCGCCGGGTTTCTGGGTGCCGTCGCTCGCGTCCGCCATGCCAGACGCGCCACTGATAGCCCTTTGACGGTTGAGGAGCTGCTGGCGCTGCAGCTTGCCTACGTCTATCTCGAGCAAGGCTTCCGTGCGTCGCTTGCGTACATGACGTGGGGGCAGCCGGGGTTCAGGCGCCACCAAACGTTGATGTCTGTCACCGACCCCGGGGAGGGTCATCTGGACGGTACGACGGTGTCAAACGCGAACCTTGACGGCGTCATCGTGCATGTCGAGCATCTCGAGCGTGGCAGCAACGAGCAGCGCCATGCCGTGGAGGCCTACCGGATCCCGTACCTGCACACGATTGCGAAGGTCCGCATCAACGTCGGAGACGACGCTCCGTGCTCGTCATACGTGGGCAGGCCGGTCTTCGAGGGCACGGCGCGTGAGGGCATGCTCAAGGCCGTGAACACGCTCTCGGCGGCGTGCTCCGCGATCCTCATGGAGGGCCTGACCGAGTGCAAGCTCGCGATCGAGGGCATGAGCGCGTCCGAGGCGATCGATTTCATGCGGGCGATCGTTGCCGCGGTTCGGCGCGACCGACGCACCCAGGTGCTCTCCGCGGCGTTTAACCTCAACACCCCGATCGTGGACGACCGCCCTGCGACGCTGCGGGCATCAGGCGCAGCGCCGCGGCTTGTGTCTGATCGCGTCGAGATCGGCCTGCTGGGGATCGAGCTTGCACAGAGCGGAGGATTTGACAAGGTGACATGGGACGGAGCCGGCGACTCCTACCCGAGCCGCTGCGTCCTTGAGCAGATCTCCTTCTCAGATGCCGTGACGCTCGTGCACCACGCCCACGAGCGTGGGCTACTAACCTACTTCTCTGCGGGATTTCGCCTGGCCCACCTGCCCTTGGCGGTGTTCACAGGCGTTGACGGCGTCGGAGTCGGCGGCGCGCAGATCCTGCGCTATATGGACAAGGAAACTGGCAACCACGGGCCGTTCATCGACGAGAACATCTCTGAGATTCTCGCCATCCGCGACCGCGCGGAGATGTCGGTCCGCGGCCGGGCTAGCGCCCTGCTCGCCCGCCTTGACAGGATGCGCTTCGAGGCGACGATCACGCTCGCGGACGACTGGCGTCGGCAAGCGCTCTTCGAAGCCATCTGCCAAGGCCAGGATGTCGGTGACGAGTCACTACGATTGCTGCTGACGAAGCTCGAGCACATCAGTGCCACGCAGCCCGATGGCGAGCATCCGACTCAAGACTGGCTGACGCGCCTTGAGCGCGCCGGCTCGGCAAGCCTTGTCGCGCAGACACGTCCTGTCGCGCAGTGGCGCAGCCAGCTGTTGCATCTGCGGCAGCTGGCAAACCGGGGGGATCTCTTGGCGCTGGCCAGCGAGCTCGCAGCACTCAGATCCAGTGCCGAGGACCGCCTGTCAGAGGGCGGCTCCGACCAGCTCTGCCTCCCCCTGTCCGATTTGACCACCCCGGCCCTCGACGTCGCAGACGTCGAGATGGCCGCTTGATCGAGGAGAACACGTGACTGACACCATGAACGCCGCGACCATCGACGCCTTCGGCCCGCCAGATGTCTTACACGTGGTGTCGGTTCCGCGGCCCACGGTGGGGGCCGGGGAGGTGCTTATCCGGGTGTATGGCGCAGGGATCAACCCCGTGGACTGCAAGACGCGGGCTGGCGGCGGTGTTGCCGGGCGCCTGTCGGGGTTTCCGCTCATCTTGGGGTGGGACGTCTCGGGGGTCGTCGAGGCTCTCGGACCTGACGCTGACGGCGTCCAGGTCGGAGACGAGGTCTATGGTCTGGTGCGCTTCCCGCAGGCTGGCGGGGCCTACGCGCAGTACCTGACCGCTCCGGATGACCACGTCGCCCATAAGCCGGCAGCACTCAGCCACCGCGAGGCCGCGGCGCTCCCGCTCACAGGCCTGACGGCCTGGCAGGCCCTCTTCGATGTGGCCAAGGTGCAATCAGGACAACGCGTTCTGGTGCATGGCGCCGCGGGCGGTGTGGGACACCTCGTCGCTCAGCTGGCGGCCTGGGCTGGCGCGGCGGTCATCGGCACGTGCTCCGCGCGCAACGCGGAGTTCGCTCGCGCGGCGGGATGCGATGAGGTCATCGACTATGAGGCGGCCCCATTTGAAGAGCAGATCGCTGCGGTCGACGCTGTCATCGACTGCGTCGGCGGCGAACTGGCCCGACGGTCGCTGGACGTCGTGCGCCGCGGAGGCGTACTCGTCACGCTTCCGACGAAGGTCGAATACAACGGCGATGCCTCGTCGCGCGGCATCGAAGCAACCTGGATGCTCGTTCACCCAGACCGCGCGCAGCTCAGCAAGCTCGCAGAACTCGCAGACCAAGGCGTCGTGCGCCCCCACATCGAGCAGTCTTTCGCGCTCGACGAAGTAGCAGCCGCCCACGCCAGAAGCGAGACCGGCCGCGTGCGGGGCAAACTGGTCATCGACATCGCGTAACCGAGAAAGACGGCCAGCCGAGCGAGATCCTCGGCGCTCATCGGCTGGGATGGCTCCGGATCGGGCTCGTGCGGTCCGTCCATGGTCGAGCGGTGGAGCTGTGCGGCCATGGTGTATGTCGGGTGCCGGCCCAGCCTGTGCCCTCTCTGCCAAGCTCGTGTGAGATGGTCTGCAGCACGTTTCTACTGTGTTTGAGGGCGAGAACTGGAGTCTGGTCGGATGCCGGAGAACACGAAGGACGGGACCGAGATTGGTTTCCTAGAGCGAGCCGTAGGCGAGCGGAAGGAAATCGATCTCGCGCAAGACGTCGCGGTGCGCCCGCCGAATCCCGAGCTCATCGAGCGTGCTCGCCGACGCCGCTTCACCGCGGAGTACAAGCTGCGGATTCTGCGGCAGGCCGATGCGTGCAGCAAGCCGGGTGAGATCGGTGCGCTGTTGCGGCGCGAGGGGCTGTACTCGTCGCTGTTGACCGAGTGGCGCCGCCAGCGCGAGCGCGGCTCGCTCGCGGCGCTCGATCGTCCCCGAGGGCGTCCGAAGGCCGATCCGCGCGAGGCGCAGATCGCCGGGCTGCAGCGCCGTTTGGAGCGTGCCGAGGTCGAGCTTGAGAAGGCGCGTCGGGTGATCGAGGTGCAGGGAAACGTCTCGGCGCTGTTGGGCGAGTTGCTCGAGCCCAGGGGCGCGCAGGGGAGCACCGAACGATGATCGAGCAGACCGTGCAAGAGCTCACCACGATCATCGGAACTCGGCCGGCCTGTCGCGCATTGGGCGCGTCGCCGGCGACGATCTACCGCCGTCGCCGGCCGCCGGTGCCGCGACCCTCGCGGCCCAGGGCGCCGTCGCCGAGGGCGCTGTCTGAGCCCGAGCGCGAGGCCGTCCTCGCCGAGCTGCATTCCGAGCGCTTCGTCGACAGCGCCCCGGCGCAGGTGTGGGCGACGCTGCTTGACGAGGGCCGTTACCTGGCGTCTGAGCGCACGATGTACCGGCTGCTGGCCGGCGAGCACGGCGCGGTGCGTGAGCGCCGCGCGCAGCTCAAGCATCCGCCCTACGCGGCCCCGGAGCTGCTCGCCGAGCGTCCCAACGAGGTGTACTCGTGGGACATCACCAAGCTCAAGGGCCCGGCGACCTGGACGTACTTCTATCTGTACGTGATCCTCGACGTCTTCAGCCGCTACGCCGTCGGCTGGACCGCCAGCACCGCGAGGACTCCCTCGTCGCCAAGGACCTGATCGCCCAGGTCTGCGAGCAGCAGCACATCCAGCCCCATCAGCTGACGGTGCACGCCGACCGCGGCAGCTCGATGACCAGCAAGCCCGTCGCGTTCCTCTTGGCCGACCTCGGCGTCCTCAAGACGCACAACCGCCCGTACACGTCGACCGACAACCCCTACTCCGAGGCGCAGTTCAAGACGCTGAAATACCGGCCCGGCTTCCCCGCACGCTTCGACTCGATCGAGCACGCCCGCGGCTTCTGTCGCCAGTTCTTCTCCTGGTACAACGGCGAGCACCGCCACTCCGGGATCGGCCTCATGACCCCCGACGCCGTCCATCACGGACGCGCCGAAGCGATCCACGCCGACCGCGCCCGCGTCCTTGCGGCCGCCTACGCCGCGACGCCCGAACGCTTCGTCCAGCGACCGCCGACGCCGCCGGCGCTCCCGACCGCTGCCTGGATCAACAAGCCCGACGACGAACGGGCCGCTGCACACTAGTACTAGTTTCTCGACGACACCGTCTCATCCGGCTTGACAGGCTCCGCCCGCCCCGCACCCAGCGGCGCCACCAGATCCTCGAGGAGCACAGAAGGCCAAGCCGATCGCCATGACCGACCAAGAACGCGCCGAGCGCCGCAGACATGAGCAGCAGCTCACCGAGCAAGCCGTCGCGCAGCTGCGCTGTAGCGCCGGCTGGCAGCGCTGCGTAGCTCGGATCCGCGCTTGCGGTGCTCCAGCTCACTGAGGAAGCAGCTGGGGAAGTGCTTCGCGAACGTCGCGGCGCTCCGTGGTGTCTCTGGGCACGACTCGATGGTGCGCAGGTCGCGAAGCTCGCCGCTGCTCACGCTCGCGTAGATCCAGTCGCTCATATCCTCACGCCAGTGAAGCCAATCGACGTGGCGCCACTCCAGCTGACGTGCCGACCGTCGAAGGCGCCGCCGGCCCTTGTTCAAGAGCCGCTCAACCCGACCCCGATCGGGTTCGTCCCGCTTGTCGGGGTCTGGCTAGCAGCGGAGCAGAACTGCGGCCGTTCGGTTATTGGAAGCTCTGCGGCGCGGGATCGCGGCGCCGGCGCCCGCCGGGTCTCGCGTGTTGATGGAATCAAGACCGGGCTCATCCGGGCCCCTCAGGAGCGCGTTGATAGAAGCCGGAACGGTCCTCCGCTTCGATCAACGGGTGTTGTGAGAAGCCGGTGTTACGACCGCGAAAGCATCCGGGTTGAGTGCGAGACTTCAACGGTGCACGTGACCAGTTGTCCTCCTGGAGAGCGTTGACATGAGCGAGCGTGGCGACAAGCCGGCGGCGATCCAGGTCGAGCAGGACTTCGACCTCGGCGTCCGCCGTGGCCTTGAGCTGACTGCGTCCGGCGAGAAGCCGCCGCATGATGCCGCGGCGGCAATCGAAGCCGTGGTCAGGGAGTTCTTCTGGCAGACCGGCCGCAACGGCGTTGGCGAGCTCGGCTTCGAGGACGGGTTCGCGGTCGCGACGATGGCAAAGCGGGGCTGGGCGGTTGTGCCGCCGGAGGACTACCGAGGGATGTAGATCCGCGGATGTCGCTCGACTCCGCGCCCGTCGGCTTCCTGACGGGATCGGCCGGACTTCCAATAACCGAACGGCCGCAGTTCTGCTCCGCTGCTAGCCAGACCCCGGGAAGCTCGACGCGGCGCGCGAGGATGTTGAGCGGGCGTTGGCAATCTTCGAGCAGTTCCTCGGACTCAACCATCCGACTACGCGCCAGGCACGGGCGCATCTCGCGAGCCTGGGAGCGGACGATGAGACAAGCCAGGACGCGCCAGCGCCCGAGCCGTCATCGAGACGATGGCCGCGTCTGCGGCGCGGGTGATAGCTACGCAGAGCGTGCCTGAGGTGGGCTCACGGAACCTCGTTTGAACGCGCGATGACGCCGACTACGTGGCCTGCGGGCTCGACGAGCAACCAGACTCCGGCCGTGATGTCCGCCGCCCGCGCTATTCCGGACCGATCGGCTCCGGTGGTTCGTAGTCCGATGGGAGATCTGCATAGGGCTTGAGACGCGACTGCGCTCGGTGGATCGCGCTGCTGATCTCGTGGGGCAGCCACGCGCGACCGTAGAGCGCGCGCATCGGTAGCTCGCCCTCCTCCCGCACAAAGATGTACTCGGCCATCATGTAGGCGCTGTTTAGAGCCGTCCACGTCTCGCCATCGACGACCGAGGCGAGTGTCTCGCGGCCCTGAGGCCATGCTGATGGCGGAGGCACTTGGCCCATTCGATACTCGGGCTCGCGGTGCGCATCCGCGATCAGCACCGCCTGTATCTCGGTCAATTCGGTCATCACGAGACGCGCCGTGGGCCGTGCTTCGCGTCGCTCCCGTCGGCGCTCCTGCCATAGGGCCGCGCCGGCGTTGAGGACTCCACCGACGACGACGCCTAGCAGGCCAAAGATCGCAGCCGTCATAGCATCACGCGGTCGGCGGGTCGGTAAGCGCGGGAGGCCACTCCCCGATCGTAAGCGCTCGATAAGGCTCGCTATGTCAACCCGCGTGGACAGCCTTCTGCGAACCAAGCCGATGTCACCGGCCGCCTCCAGAACCAGGATGCGTCCTACCGCCGCGATCGGGGGAGTTGCCGTTCTCCGACGAGGCGAGACGTCCACTGTCGGGCGTACGGTCCGTCGCGTGCAACTAACGCGCACGTTCGATCGCTGCGTCTTCGACGCCGCAACAGTCCGTAGAGGTCTCGAGACCTATGAGGGACTGCCACGTGAGACACCCATCACGCGGATCACCCGCGTCCTCTACGACGGACCCGACCGATGGTCGTTCGATGACGACGACGAGTTCTTTGCCGCTTACACCCAGGGCTTCGTCTTCGCGACCTACGAAGCGCAAGCGTTGAGCGAGCTGGGCGACGACGACTTCAAGGTCGAGGTAAACGACCAAGCGACGGATGTCAAGACGCGAATCAGCGCGGGCCGCGCCGCTCGCGGCGAGATCGAACGAGTCGTATCGGTGTTCTCTGACGTTGCCGACACGGCGTACCGCCGGGAGCCTCCCCGTCCGCCGCAGCCTCCCGACCCACCGCCAGAACCGCCGACGATCTTTATCGGGCACGGTGGGAGTCCGGTGTGGCGAGACCTGAAGGACCATCTCCAAGACCAGCATGGCTACGCAGTCGAGGCCTACGAGACGGGTGCTCGCGCGGGACACGCCATCAGAGACATCCTGGAGCAGATGCTCAGCAGGTCCTCATTCGCTGTGCTTGTCATGACTGCCGAGGATGAGCAGTCGGACGGCGGGAGCCGGGCGCGTCAGAACGTTGTTCACGAGGCTGGCTTGTTTCAGGGGCGCTTGGGCTTTGATCGCGCCGTCGTGGCGATCGAGAGGGGCGCCGAGTCGTTCTCGAACCTTGAGGGCATCCACCAGCTCCGCTTCGGCCAGGGCAACGTCCGCGAAGTCTTCGGTGATGTATTGGCGACGCTGCGGCGGGAGTTTCCCGATCGCGCACGGTGACTGGCGAGGCGGGGAAACCACGCCGCCGAGCACATCGGCGTCGGCTCTCAGACGCATCTTGCGCGCGGTAAGGCCCCCCCGACGCATCCAAGTTCTTCTGCGGCGCTCAGCGTGGCCATCGGCGGTTGCAAGGATGGATCGCCCGTCAACGGGGTGCCGAGCTCGGTGCCCGCGGCCGCGCTCGCCGCGCACGCGCTGACATAGTCCGCAGCGGGCACCGTAGCTCCATGAGCCCCGCTCGCGAGCTTCTATCAATCCTCATAGCCGTGGCTATGAGGACCGGAGTTGACGGGGCGAGGGAGAGCACGAGGCGACCGCCTCAGCCGACGGCCAATAACAGCCGGTCGGTGCGCGCGCTGCTCTCGCGCAGCGCGAGCAGGTCGGGGCGGTCGCGGATCAGGCGGCGAAGCGCCTCCAGCGCGACCCGCACCGCCTCGGCGCGCTGCTCGTGGACCGAGTCCGGCGGCGGTTCGCCGTGGACCAGCCGTGAGCGTGCGTCATATACCTTGCCGAGCCGCTTTCGCGCGCCGAGGCGCTGGTCGGGATCGTCGACGCAGAGGACAGCCAGCGCGGCCGTTACCCGGAAGACCGTTTCGCTGCGCGTGCCTAGGAGGTTTTCCCAGGTGATCACCGCGTCGATGAGCGAATCAGTGGGCTCGAGCTCCCACAGCGCCCGAAGCAGCCGATCGATCCCGATCGCCACCGGGGACAGATCGACTTGCGCCAGCATCCTGGCCCAGTGCTCGAGCCCCGCGAGCTCCTCTGGCGTCAGCAGCGGCTGCCGGCGCCCGAGCGGAGGGCCCGCCGGGTGCAGGGGCCGCATGGCCGACGATATTCCGAGCGGTGGCAGCACCGTCGTCCACGCGACCGCCGGACACGTGTGCGGAACTGGTTCAGGACTGCCGAGTGCCGCACCGAGGATGACCTCGCGCGCCGCGTCGATCAGCCTTTTCTCCTGATCGGCGATCCACTGGTGCTCGACCTCCTCGGGCGCGCACGCGCGCGCAGGCACGGTGGTCACGAGGACGCCGTCCGCGAGCAAGGAGAAGGGCGCGTAGCCGCTCTCGCTCTCCGTGGCGGCGCGAAGGGTCCCGCCGGGCAGCTGGCGCGGGCCGAGCTCACCGAGCGGCAAGCCGACGAATCCAATCAGCGCCGCCACCTGCACCGTCTCGCCAGCGACCAGCCGGCGGATTTCGTCCAGCACCTCGACGGCCATGTGCATGAACGCGCCGGGCCCTTGGTCGACCGCGTGCTGACGCCGGCGCAGCGCGGCGGAGAGCACGTCCTCCGTACTCACGCGCAGGTCGACACTCAGCCCCGCTGCGACTACGGCCATCGTGGGCGCTGACTGCGTCAACTCGGCTAGCCCGGCGTCCAATGCCGGCGCCTTGGCATGGCCCCCGGCTAACTGGGCCAGCCCGATCTCCGTCGGCGCCGCTGGCACGGCGCGCCCCGGCCCGACCTGCAGCATGAGGTCAGCAGGGCCGAGCAGGGCGGGATAGCAGTCGCGCGCCACGGCCTGCAGATCGCGCGCCACCGGATCGTGGGCATCCAGCGAAGGCGGCGGCGCTCCGCTCAGCGACCGCAGCGTCCACGCCATCGACAGCCCCTGCTCCCCCTGACGGCGGGCGAGCGCCATCGGAAGCCGAGGGTCCTCCGCCTCCAAGGCGGCCAGGTTCTCCGCTAGCCATACCAGCGTCGCCTGCTGCTGAGGCCCCAGCAGCGAGGCGTCCGCGTCCGACTTGCGCGCTAGCAGGAAGTCCAACAAGGCCGGGCCGAGCACGTACTGAAAGTACGCGAGCTGATCCTCGTGCACCGACCACAGCCTCTCAGCTGCGCCGGAACCGCACGTCTGGCACAGCACCGGAACCCGACGGCGTGGGCACAGGATGCCATCGCTGCTCAGGACGCCTGCCGAGCATTCAAGACAGCCACCGCGGCACGAATCGGTCCCGACGCATCTGCGCGCGTCCATCGACGCTTGGCTCGAGATGTGAAGGCGGCCCCGCGCAAGCGAGGCCCGTTTGATCGTTGGACAGACCGCGGAACGCCCGGACGATGACGAGAGCTCGTCGTTCCGGCCACAGCCTCAGCGACGAGGGGCGTGAGCGTCCAGCAGTTCGAGTACCGCTTGGTCAATTTCGTCGCCGACGCCGTGCTTGCGTAGGGCGTAGCGGGTCACCCGACGAGCCTTCTGAAATTGCCAGGTCGTGTCGAGCTGGACGGCGGCGGCGATGTCCTCCGCGTCGCTGGCGAGCGCGGCAAGACGTCAGTACGGGTCGACGCCTGCGCCCAGGTCGGGCAGCCGCTGAAGCATGCTGGCGTGCAGCGAGGGGCGGCGATCGCCGTTCGCGCTTGGCTTCCCGGGCGATATGCCGGAGCGCAGGGATCCGAGCTTGCGACCGGTGGGCAGTGCGCTCAATGATGGGCCGTGGCCCCTCGCTCGTTGATGGCTCCCCTCGGCGCCCAGCGGTGACACCCGCGAGAGGCGATGGGTCCTGAGCCGCCGGGCGCCGGGCTAGGATCGTCTGGTGCAGATCGGCGGCCGCTACGAGGAGCTCGACGATTTCGCCGTGCTCGCGGGCGACACGCACGTCGTGCGGCTGAGTCGCTCGACTGAAGCGTCGTTCTCGGCCGCAAGGGCGCTTACGACGGTCGTGGGTCCATATGCGGCGATCATCGACAGGTACCTCGAGGCGCTCAGCCACGCGCCTTCAACCCACCTCCAGATACTCGCGCGACGAGGATCTCGCATCGTGTTCGCACCCACGGTCGACACCGCACTGACTAGCCCATGGGCCGCGGATCGTCGTGGGCGGGAACTCTCAGCTACGGAAACCTTCAAGGTGCGCGTTGACTACGGCCCCGAATCGGGGACCGCGGGAATCTACGACGAAGCGATCGACGCCCTCGTCTTGCCGACTGCATACTGCTGCAAAAACCTCAGGGCGCTCGTCCTGCACGAACTTGGACACGCGCTCACGATCCACCGCGCGCAGATCCGCCCCGCTCTAATCGAGGGCTTGCCGAGCCGGATACGTCGTCACGTCTACTCCGAGTACTACACGTCGAGCACGCCGGAACGCACGCTTCGCCAGCGAGCTCTGGAAGCACTCGCGGAGGGCTACATCTACCTCATCGATGGCCGCACCGATGAGCTTCCCGCCGCGTTGACGTCCGAGCTGATCTTCATGCTTCAGACTGTGGAGGACGGAACGAAGCTGCGCTTCGAGTTCGAGGAGACGCCGGACGGCGAGCGTACGGCGAGTCGCGTCTCGCCTCGCGAAATCATCGACGCCAGCGATCCAGAGCACAGGCACTTGTTCGCACCTATGCGCCTGGGGTCCGATCCTGAGGCGTGGGACCTCGCGGGTGACGAACTCGCGATGCGGCGCCACAAGCGACATCGCGTCGCTTAGCCCCCCATCAGGGCTTGTGAGACACCGCTGACGCTGCTTCCGAGGCTCTGGAGGGCGTTCTAACCCTTTACGCCCCTCCATTTCGGGCTCGGTGAGCTCGACGGCTCGTCGGGCGGCCGCGTGGTCGAGCGCTGGCCAAGCGCTTGGACCCATAGCCACACCCACAACCACGTCACGGCCTGAGCGATATTCGTGGTCGACACCGCCAGCAAGAAAAAGCAGCCCGAAAGCCAGAGAACAACGGCTCGTGCCCAAGCGATCTCTCGCTTCTGACTGGGGTCTGATGGCGACCACGCGACAGGGCGTGCGGGCCCCGTCGCCACTGCGGTCGTAGTCGGCCTTCGTTGTCTGCGCTCTTTGGCTGCTAGCGCGATGAGAATGAGCAAGGCGGTGGTCACCAACATTCCGGCGGCGGGCAGGCGAAACGCGGACACCAGCGATCCGACCACGCACGACAGCAACGTGGCCCCAGCGCCTTCGAGGACCTGTCGGACCGGGAGCATTTGATCCGGACGTGGCGGCTGATTAGCCGTCTCGGTCAGCATTCTTGTCACTGCGCAGCCCGGACGCCGAAACGCAAACGCGACGCCAAAGCAGACGGCAGCCGCGACTAAAGCCAGCCAGCCGGCCGCTAAGAAGCCACCGTCGACGTCCATGCCGAGGGAGCGACTCGTGGCCTCCAACGTTGCTGTGAACCTCAGCACGACGTAGATCCACCCGAAGACGATGCACCACGCCCCCCAAAACATGAACAGTCGAGCCACGGCGACCGCCGGAAACAAGAGGGGTGATATAGCGGGCATCTGTCGCTCGGCGGCCGCGACCATCCAGAGCGCCCAAGAGAAGGCGAGCCACATAACCATCAGGGTTGGAGCGAGCAGCACCATCGTCATGTCCGAAACGGGGAAGATCGCGGAGTACGGATCTCCTGTCGAAATCCAGACGACGACGAGCGGCCCGACTACCGGCAGCCACCAGACGCGCTGCCTCCAGCAGCGCAGCGCGAAGTCGAGAGCCCACTGCCGAATGGACTCCGGATCAGCGGTAGTGCGCTCCCGCTCTTTGTCGGGCTCGCGCTGTTCAGCGGCCGAGACGGTCATCTCTGTTGCAGCTCTTCGCTGTCCGTGGACGTGGCCCGCGCTCGATAGGCGGCGCGGCCCTCAAGGCCGCGTCGCTGGCGTGCGGCGACGTCGATCGCGTCCTCGACGCGATCGTCGCGTACGGCGGTGTAGATCATGGTGGTGCGGATGTCGGCGTGGCCGGCGAGTTCGCGGATGACGTCGACCGGGGCGCCGG
>Ga0307502_10000134_pt1 | contig 19651 bp, 19 predicted proteins | sample 16_S_MG_FD_201364 | JGI IMG/M metagenome (GOLD analysis project Ga0307502, IMG submission 201364) | Soil microbial communities from Populus trichocarpa stands in riparian zone in the Pacific Northwest, United States - 16_S | ecosystem: Environmental > Terrestrial > Soil > Riparian zone > Trees... | reverse complement strand
TGGATCGCGCGACCAGCCGACCCGTGCTCGGGTCCGCGCACGATTGCGAGCGCCGCGACGCCGTGCGCGAACTCGCGTATCCGCCTGCCGTCCGGGGGGCGCCGAGGCGCCAGGCGGGTGGTCTGGCGTAGGTGCTCAAGCGCGGCGTCGGCGCCAGCGATCATCGCTCGTTCGATCTCCGCCCGCCGCTCGGGACCGCTGTCATTCCACTCTCGCGTCAGCGACTCCGGCGCCACGAACGACACGGCGAAGCTCCCCAGCCCCGCCCGCCGCTCGCGTCGGGGTTCGCCAGACGGGTCCAGGTCCGGGCGTCCCTGCTCGTCGAGTACCACACGCTCGATCAGACCCGGCTGCCGGATCTGCACGCCGTCGCGCGTGCTGCGGCCCCGCAGGGCGCAGGCGAGGTCCCATGGGGCGAGTTCGGAGTCGCGGTCCACGCCGAGCGCGCCGTGGACAGCCCGCGATCCCAGCCACGCTGCACGGTAGCCGAGAACCTCCCCGCCGTCCTCTGCGCGCCGGACCACCATCGCGTCCATCAACAGGTCGGTGGCGACGCGATGGGCGCCCGCCACGTCGTGTGCCGGGACCGCGAACGTTCTCACCACCAACCCCCAGTCACCGCGCCGTCACGCTCGAGCGAGCCAGCCGACAGACCGACGACCGCCAATCGCCGCTCGATGCTCCCCCCCGGGCGGTCGCGACCCGATGGGTTGGCGCTCGCAGCCGCGCACCGCCGTCCTCGCCGACCGGGCGTCCGCGTCCGGGCAGGTGCGCCAGTCGACAGGGCGCTCATCGACTGGCGCCCCAGATCACGTTGTGCTGACCGTCGCTGCTTCACCAGCCGTCTACAGGTGACATTGCTCGAGACGCACGGCCCGCCCCGTCGTCGCAGCGGTGAGCCCTCGTCTTCGCCGTCCGTTCCGCGCGGCGCCCGGCCCTCGGCACACGGTGGCTCCTCAGTGAGCAGCGACGTAGTCGCGGCGGCGTCGCTTGACCTGGTCGAGCGGCACCATGAACAGCTCGGCGAGCTCGGGGTCAGACCAGGCGAGGACCGGTCCGAACGCCTCGCGCGGCATCAGCAGCGCCCGCGCGAAGGCCTCGGCCTCTCCCTGGTCGTAAGGGCGCCCAGCCCGGCCGGTGTCGACGGCGTGGCTGTAGAGGCACAGCGCGGCGACGAAGCGCCGCTCGGGGTGGTCGGGCTCAAGCACGTCGATGTGGGAGGCGTAGTCGACCCGTTCGGCCGCCAGGGCAGCGACACGGCCGCGATGTACGACGAGGCGCATATTGCGGGTAGGGGAGAGGGCGCGGGATTCGCCCCTCGGCGAAGGTGACGAGACGCGCGACGACGTGCTCGTCTCGTCCGTCTCCCACCTCGATCCAGGCTGCGCCGGTGCCGCTATCACGCGCTGTCTCCCCTCTAATCGAGAGGCGAGATTGGGCGACACGGGGCGGTGACCTAGGTTGCGATGGGCACTGTCGGCTCGCCCAAAGGAGTGGTCTCGTGTCCCAGGTCAACCGCTGAACCCCGACTCCTGGCCCGCGAGCGAGGCCGAGCCGACGCCGACGTCGGCTCGCCCGCTCGCCGGTTGGGCCCTCCGGCGGATCGCGAGCCCAGCTGCGGCGTCCAACCTAGGATCTCCTCGCAGCTGGCGGCGAAGGCCAGCAGGCGCGCCTCGTGCCCGTAACGCGCGACGAACATGAGACCGACGGGCAGCCCATCAGCCTGCGCGAGGGGCAGGGTGAGCGCGGGGTGGCCTGTGACATTGAAGAGAGCGGTGTTCGCAAGCGGACGACCCCGCCGGGCGAACGTCCCGTGCGGCGGGGGATTCTTGTCTGGCCCGAACGGTGGGACCGGTGTCGTCGGCAGGACGTGGAAGTCGTGTTCCGCCAGCGCCCGATCCACGCCCGCGCGCGCAGCGCGCGCCACCCGCTGCGCGGTCTCGTAGACCGACGCAGGGAACTGCCGGCGCAATCGCCGCCCCGCCTCAAGCACCTCGACCAGGTCGGGTGACAACGCTGGAGCTTGGGCACGCAGTCCCGATCGCAGCGCGCGGGCGAGTGCATCGGAGTGTCCATCAGGCCCACTGCGGGTCGGCGCCCCCTGCGCGAGCCGTGACATGCCCGTGAGTAGGAGCACGGCTTGCACATCGCCGATCGTGTGCTCGGCAACGTTGATACGAGCAACCTCCGCGCCTACCCCCTCGAGCCGCTCGAGCGCGCCGAAGGTAGCCCCAGCAACCCCCTCGTCGGGTTCGACCTCGTCGTCAAGGCTTTCGACGACGAACCCCAGCCGCCAGCCGTCGAGATTGTGGGCTGGGCGTTGGACCGCGGCGAGGTACTCGCCGACCGGAGCCCAGGTTGGAGGCTCGGGATGGTGATCCGCGCGAATCGCCTGCAGCGTCACCGCGAGATCTCGTGCTGACCGCGCAATGACGCCGACGTGATCGAGTGAGCATTCAAGGCTCAGCGCGCCGGCATACGGCACGAGACCGTGTGTTGGTTTGAGTCCGAGAACACCGCACCACGCGGCCGGCACGCGGACGGACCCCCCTTGGTCGCAGCCGAGGGCGATCTCGATGCCGGGGTAAGACAGGGCAGCAGCCGAGCCGCCCGATGAGCCACCCGCGCTGCGGGTGCGGTCGTGCGGATTGAGTGTCGCGCCGTAGCAGCTCGTGTCGCCGGCGACCGAGGCGCCGAGCTCGTCCATGTTGGAGACCGCCGCGATCTCCGCGCCCGCCCGCAGCAGGCGCGCGACCACCGTGCAGTCGTCATGGGGCACGAAGCCATGCAGCGCCCGCGACCCGCCGGTCATGGGCACGTGGGCCACGGGCATGACGTCCTTGACGACGACCTTGCGTCCGCTGAGCAGTCGGTTCCAGGGCTGACGCGCGCGCACGCTGCACCACCGGACGATCGCGTTGAGGGGGTCCTCATCGCTCGTCGGCGGGCGTCCCGGGTCGCGGTCTGCATCCACGGTCTCGAGCGCCGCGATCGGTTGACGCTCGAGCTTCGCCACCAGCCGCCCGAGGTACTCGTCGTAGTCGCTTGTGTCCATCGCGCGACCGTAGGCGGTCCTCGGGCAGGTCGCGATCAATGACGTCGATCACTGCGATCACGATCGTTGGTCGTGGGGCGACCGCCGCCGCGAGAGACTGACGTGACGTCGTGGCGCTCCTGTATCTCCTTCACGCGAGCGGCTGCGCGCGGAACCAGCTGTTGGGGGAGGCCGATACCCGATGTCCGGCACAACGTGGAGACCAGGCCGCCCACAGGGACCTGACGTCTCGGGTCGCGTCTGCCATTGGGACAGCCTGCCAGGACCCCATCGGTCGGTCGCGGCGATCGTGCCCGTCGAGGCAGAGCAGACCTGGCTCGAGGGAGCCACGCCGTCTGTCGCCGTTGCTCAACGAACCCCGGGCCGACGACGTCGGCGCGTTTGGCCGCGACGGTCGCTCGACTTGACGGCGGTGGAGAGATCCGACTCGCTGCGGCGCAACCGGGATTTCATGGCCATGTGGACCGGACAGGTCGGCTCCATGCTCGGATCACAAGCCACGCGCCTCGCGTTCCCGCTGCTCGTTCTCAGCCTCAGCGGCTCAGCCGCGCAGGCCGGCGTTGTCGCGTTCTCCAACACCCTGCCGATGGTGCTGCTCAGTCTCCCGGCGGGAGTCTGGATCGATCGTCACGACCGCCGCGCCGCCATGTTGACGGTCGACCTGGTTGGCGCGCTCGCCGCGGGGAGCCTCGTCGCCGCCATCGCGCTCGGCGCAGTACGGCTGGCGCACGTCATGGTCGCTGCGTTCCTGCTCGGCGCAGTGACCGTGATCTTCGGCCTCGCCGAGGAGAGCGCGTTGCCTCAGGTTGTCGCCTCCGAGCAGCTTCCCGAGGCGATAGCGCAGAACGAGAGCCGCACCTACGCCGCGCAGCTGGCCGGGCCCGCGGTCGGCGGACTGCTCTTCGGTGCGGCTCGGCTCGCGCCGTTTCTCTTCGACGCGGTCTCCTATGTCGTTGGGGCAATGAGCTTGTGGTTCGTCAAGACGCCCCTTCAGGAGCCTCGGGAGCCTGACGGCGGACCCTTCAGCTCGGAACTCGTTGAGGGAGTGCGCTGGCTCTGGGGCCAATCGTGCGTTCGGACCTGTGCACTCCTGGGCGCGCTCGTGAACTTCGTATGGGCGGGACTGCTGCTCGTTCTTGTCCTTGAAGCCAAGCGCCAGGGGGCTTCATCCGCGACGGTCGGATCGATGCTCGCGGTGCTCGCCATCGGCGGCCTGCTCGGATCATTCGTCGCGCCGGCGTTGCGGCGTGGACTGTCCGTCCGAACGACCGTCGCCGGCGCGCTGTGGCTGCAAGCGGCCTGCATCCCCGTGCTGGCCTTTCGCCCGAGCCCCGTTCTGCTCGGCGTCATTGCTGCACTCGCCATGATGATGCTGCCGGCCTGGAACGCGGTGGTGGTCGCCATGCGCCTCGCGCTCACTCCTGATCGGCTCCGCGGGCGGATGACCAGCGCGGCACGGTGCATCGTGGGAGCCATGATCCCCCTCGGCTCGCTCGGCGCCGGCTTCGCCGCCCAGAGTCTCGGCACTCAGACGACCTTCCTCGCCTTGGCCGCGGTCGCCTTGCTCATCGCGCTCGCGGGGACGAGCGCCGCCTCGCTGCGCGACATTTCTCACGACGCGCCATCGGGCGCACGGGTCAGAAACGCCACGCTAGCCCGAGGCACATCGCACCCGGCAGTGGACCCGGCGGGGCCTTCATGACTGAGGCCGAGTCGGTCCGTTGCCTTACACGGCCTCGCGGACCAAGCGCGCTGGCGAGCATCGTCACCGCTACTGGAGCTGCCACGGACATGTCGGGCAACGTGCGGACGCCGTTCTCGGACCGGGAGGGGCGATGGGGGATTGGCCGTTGCAACGGTGGCATCGGATGCCCCGAGCGATCAGTGGCAGCCTCCACGCCGGACTTCGTCCCCGCTCGCTGCGCTTCGGATTCTCAAAGGTGTGGTTGCCCGGTGCAGGGAACGGGCCGCACTACATTTCCATGCCGGCGGAGTCGGGGGCAGGCTTCGTTGTCGGCCCGTCGATGACAGCGTCGACGGCTCGGTCTGAGCGCTCAAGAGCCGTCTGTCGGCCAGCTCGCTCCGCGAGCTCTGTCTGAACCGCGCCCTCGAGCCTCTCGTTGATCGCAAACAAACGCGGAAGGTCCTTCTCGTGACGGGTCATCCACTGCTCGGGAAGGAGCTGTCGATCCTCAAGGTCTTGCTTGGTGACGCGCAGGTCGTCGAGCAGGCGGTGGTCTCCAGCTTGCTCGGCCATCTGCATCTGGTAGTCGAGCCGGTGGGCTTCGTAGGCCGCTTTGCCGTCAAGGGGCGTCAAGCGCTGGCCGAGTTTCTCGCTCTCGGCGCTCAACTCAGCGGGTGTCATCTCATCCAGTGCCCTGACCTCGTCGTCGGGTAGGGCGGCCTCCGCGGCTTCAAGGCGAGCCATGAGTTCAGGGCCAAGCAGTCTGCGATAGGCAGCGCGGTCGATGGGTTTGCCGGGCGGGTCGCCGACCGCTTGCTCTGCGGTCGCAGCGTCCAGCACCAGCGCGTCGGGCTCCCCGAAAATCTCGGGTCCCGCGAACTCCGGGTGCCCGCGGTCCCGATCAGCGCGGTCGTCGGCCAGGGTCCTGTGGTAGTCGGCGAGGAATGCCTCCCAGCTGCGCCCGCTCTCGTCCCGCTCGTACAGCTCCTCTGGCAGCTGGCGCTCCTCATACGCGCTCTGGCGGTCGCCGGCATCGAGTTGCCGCCATTCTGCGAAGGCGTCCTGCTCGTAGTTGTCCTGCGGCGGTTGCCCGCCGCGGTAACGCGCCCAGGCGGCGTTCATCCGGCGGTCTTCAGGCGTGCTCACCTGCGGCTCCCTTCTTGCTCGTCAGCCCGGCGCGGAGGCTGGGGCCTGAGGTCGGGACCTGCTGGCCGAGCTCGCGCCAAGACGTGTTTGGGTTGCCACGTCGGTCGTGGGCGACTGGCGCTGCATACGCTCGCGTGCCGAGGGCCACGTACACCGCATTGAGCCAGGCGCGTCCGTCGCCCCCAGGTCATCCAACAAGCCGCGGTCCGCGACCGCATCGGTGGGCGCTCGGCGGTTGCCGACAACCGCCGCGAGACCCGGGCTTGGCTCGGGGCTGGTGGCCGGCCCGACGGCGTCATGCTCCTTGCTTGCCTCGTGGTCAGGTCCGTCCGCGAGCGACGCGCCTGGGACGAGAGCCGAGACCTCGATCGCCGAGGCGACCGTCCTCCTCGCCCAAACGAATGAACGAAGGGCGACGCTCCTGACGCCGCGTCGCCGAGCTCAGCGAGCGGATGAATCCTCAGGCCGCTCCAGCGTGCTCCTCACGTGCGCCTCGAAGCACGGCTTCGTGGCTGCGCTGAGGGCTCACCTGAGAGTCCGCCCGACCGCGAGCGCCTGCGCCGCTACTCCCACAGATTGCGCCTGAGCTCCTCGATGACCTCGGACGTCGCCAGGTACGCGGCGTTGCGTGCCTCGTCAAACGGGCGGTCGCCCGCGCCCAGGGCCGGGAAGCACTCGCGGGCGTAGCCGTCCGGTCCAGGATAATTTGGCGCCTTGAAGGCGCTCTGCAACTGGGAGACCGATTCCGGGAACAGCGGATCCTTGAACGATGCGCGACCGATGACAAGGCCAGCGACCTCCTTGGGCGTGGGCTTTGCGTTCAGGCACCACCAAGAGATGTCGTAGCCGTCCTTGATGTCGTCGCGATTCTCGAGTGCGTCGGCCTTTGCCGCCAGGAAGCCGACCGGCCCGGCGTGGCGAACAACGACATCCGCTCGCGCACCGGGCCGGTAGACGAGCGACACGCCCTCGAGCGTCGTGGTCTCGGCGTCCTCGTCGATCAGCCGGCCCGCGCGCAGGGGAAACGGACGCAGGGTCAGCCCGACGTTCTCGCGGGCGGTCTCGTCCTCGAGCTCGCGGGTCCCATCGGCGAGCGACGTGCGGTCCTCGTCGGAGGGCGCGAGAAAATCGATCACCAGGCTGATGCCCGGCGCATCGGGCTTCTTGCGCCACCGAAATCCGCTCGCGCCGCTTGACTCGAAGAAGGGCTCGATCTTCTCCTGCAGCGACCGGTAGTACTGCCGCGTCGAGCCCTCGGTGATGGCGACCGACAGACACAGGTCGATGTCTGCGCTTCCCACATGGGCCTCGGCGGCATCGGGAACCAGGAGCGGCGGAACGAGCCCGCCGACGATCACGAAGTGCTTGGCCGCCACGCCCCCGACGAGGAAAAACAGGCTGGCTGCCTCCTCGATCAGCACATCCGGGGTGTTGCGCGGCTCGGTCACCACTCGAGCTCACGATCGCCCCAGAGATCCAGGAAGACCTCGGCGGCTGCGTCGCCGCGCGATTCGAGGTAGAGGTCGAGCATCACGCGGCTCGGGGGCGCAACGAGCCGGTCGCCGTGGTCGTGTGCGTCGACGAGGCCGAGACGGCCGGGATCGGACACGAGCGTCATGTTTGCGCCCTCCAAGGTCCGGAACCCTCCGAGCGCTCGGGGCAGGAGCTCGAGCTCGTCGCCTCGGGCGTCGACGCGATACGACGGTCGCGCCGTCCCGCTGAGGACCGGCAGACCGATACGCTCGGCCGCCGCCGCACCCGTCAGCACAAGCAGATGGTGGCCTATGCGTGCCGGGAGGCCCTCAGGATCGCGCACGTAGCAGGAGAGCGTCGCCGTGCGATGCGGGCGCCCGTGATCGGCCAGCCAACGTCGCAATGCGGCCGGGCTCCTGACCCGGCGGCTCGCGCGCGCCGACGGCCCTGTGCGCTCGACGAGACCCTCATCCTCAAGGCGGGCGAGCAGCTTGTGGGCCGTCACGGGGCTGCTGCCTCCCCGCTCGGCGAGCGCTCGCTCGGGCCACTCGCGGGCCGGGTGGTCTGCGAGCAGCTGTGCCAGGCGCAGCGCCCCCGATCGCAGCGCCGGCCGCGAGGACGTGCGCTCGCGGGCCGTCGGGCTCGGCGGCTGACCCGGCAACCAAGAGCGTCTGGACGCGTCGACGTAGGCGATTCCGGCATCCTGCAATCGTGTCGCCGCACGATCGTCGAGGACCGCTCGGATCAGGACGAGCGGCGATCGACCGTCCTTGTCCTTCGCACTCAGACGCCAGGGCAAGGTCTCGACGGCGTCGGCCTCGGCGACGCCGACGTCGACCGGCGTCACGCTGCCGGGGCTGATGATCGCCGACTCGGGCGCGCCGGTGATGACATCGACCCCCTCCAGGCTCCTCAGCGCATGGGCGAGATCCTCGGGAGAGCCCGAGCGCAACGTGATGAGGACGCGTGCTGCACCAGTTGCCTCTGAAGGCATGCAGATACTATAGCAAGATGGCTGTCCATAGCCAGGTTCCCGACCGAGCTGCTACAGTAATTGCGCATAACCATAAGTTCTATAGCAAGACGTCTGGCCCTGCCTCCTCGGCCCGCTCGGTGCGGTGCGTGTTGGACACGTGGTTGGACACAGATGCCCAGGCTGAGCGGCTCGTACGAGTCGCGTTTCGTCGTTGCGAGAGGCAGTCGAGACGCCACACGCCGAGACGAGACTGCCGCAAGCGCCGGCCGGTTGTCCCGTCGAGCCGCCGTTAAATGCGAAAGGCCCGGGGCGCCGGGCCGTTCGCAGTGACGAGTCAACCGACTCGCTCCGAGACGTCCTCAGCACCCGACTGATCGCCGTCACGCGCCTGGCGGATGGCCGCTCGGGCACGGACAAGCTGCCGATTGACCGTCAGCCAGCTGACGCAGAGCTCTGCGGCGATCTCGTCGTAGCTGAAGCCCGCGACCTTCAGCGCCAGGAACGTGCGCTTGCGCTCCGGCAGTTCGGCGAGCAGGACGAGGGCCTCGCGCACCGCGCATTGTTCGTCGGCATCGCTCGTCGGACAGCTCGTGGATCGTGCGGGGTGCCGGAAGGCGTCGCTATCGATCGCGCTCATCGACACGGTGGCGCGGTCGCACTGGGCGAGGCGGATGGCCTCGCGCCGCGCCACGACTCGCAGCCAGCCCACAATGCTTGTGCGCTCGGGCTGTCGTGCCAGCAGCTCGGCCCACGCGTAGGCGCATGCATCCTCGATGACCTGGGGTCGCGCGCGGACGTCGCGCGCGATGAGGCCGAGCAGGCGCTTGTGCTGGGCGCGGTAGAGCGCCTCCTCGTCGCCGTGAGGGTCGGGAACGTGGGTGAGGGGTGAGGTGGTGGCGGCCATGCGGCCTCCTTTCGTTCTGGACGGGAGGCGCAGGGCGCCGCCTGAGCGACGCCCTGCGTCGTTCAAGACCGGCTCCGACCACGGCGCCCGCGATGGGACGCCTCAGCCGAGAGCGGTGCGATGCGAGCGCGGCCGCCGGTCCGCGAGGGCCTACGGTGCCGCGGGGCGGGAGCGAACGGTCCGGCTGAGGGCGCCGACGAGGATCGAGCGGGGACGGTCGCCTATCGCCGGACCGGCTCGGTGCCCGCCGCGGTCGGCCGGCGCGTGGTCAGCCATATGTCGGCGGCCTTGGCGGCCTTGGCCCGGTCGTCGATGGCCAGCCCGCGCGCCGCCAGGCGCTTGAGCTTCTCGTCGTCCACGCCGTGCCCTTGGGCGTAGCGCAGGCGGTCGGCCATCTCGGCGGCCTGCGTCGCGTTGAGCGCGGCGAGGTCGGGCTGGTCGTAGTAGAAGCGGCACAGCTCGATGACTGTGTCGATGGCGATCGCGCAGTCTGCGGCCGCCTCGGTAAGCGCGCGCAGGCGCTCGGCTAGCACCTCGGCGTCCTCCCGGTCGTCCTCCCGCACCGGCGCTGTCTCGGCCGCCTCGCCCGCGTCCACGGCAGGCGCGACGTCGGCGTCGAGGTCCTCGACGCCGAGCTCGTCGGGCGTGTAGACCGGGGCTCCGGCCGTGAGGTCGGGGCAGTGCAATCCGACCCCGTTGGACATCGCGCGCGCGAACTTCATGTTGCGCGGAAACTTCATGTGGTTGGAAGGCTTGCCCGCGCGGGTCGGCTTGTTCAGCTCGGCTCGTTGCGCGTCCTCTTCGGTGAACGTCACCGTTGGTTCGAGCTTCTGCCCGTCGCGGTAGAAGTCGATGGCGCAGCGCTCGTTGGTCCACTCGACGATCTCGTAGTCGTAGACCGGCGACTGGCGCACGAGCGCGGCAAGGATGCGCGCGCCGATGACCGGCTTGCCCTCGATGATGTGAATGTCGGACATGGCCGCGAACGGCCCGATGCCCAGCTCGCGGCCGGCCAGGACCTTGACCACGGCCTGGCTGACGCGGGTGATGTCCGGGAACAGGCCGGAGCGGGCCATGACTTGGCCGACCGCTAGAGAGTCGGTCATGGGCCCGACAGGTGCCTCGGTGGTCGGGGTGACGGCGGCGCCGTTGGAGGTGGCCGAGACGGGGGTGGACATGTGCTCTCCTTTCGCGGGAGCGAGGGATGGGGTGGACGTGGGGGTTGACGGGCCGGACGTCGGCGCGCGCGGTCCGCGCGCCGGTCGTGGATGTGGGCTGGGCGGTCATGGCTCGATGACGAGTCGCAGCGGCTCGGCCGCGAGCAGCTCCTCGAGCAGTTCGACGGGCTCGAGGTAGCTGACGATCAACTCGTGCGGCACGCCGCGCACCGCGGCGCGGGCCTCGCGGCGGTCCTGGCCGCGGCTGATGGCGCCCAGCACCTGGGGGATGGGGGCGATGACGCGCCCGTCGGGCTCGTCCTCGTAGAGGACGCCGAGCACGATGACGAGCGGGTCGGCTGGTTCGGTGGTGGCAGGCATGCCGCGGTGCTTAGCGATGCTTGCGGCGGGTTGGGACGTCTGCGCGTCCGTGACGGGTTAGCTCTTCGGGGAGCCCGGCTGCAGCCAGTCGACGCCGTTGCGCAATGAGTCCTCGGCCTGATGGGTGACCAGGTATTGGTCGATGCTTCGGACGTAGAGCCCGATCGTGTTCCGCGAGCGCGGCATCGCCGCGTCGGAGGTCAGTAGCAGCCCGTAGTGGTCGCGCCCCTCGAGCGCCAGCCGCGACGCCAGAATCATGAAGTCCGCGACGTTCGCGGTCACGAGCGCCCGGCGCTCGGCCGCCATGAGCTCCAACAGTTCGCGGTCAGGCGTCCCGAGCAGCCCGCTGCGATCGTGGACGCTGACGGCGTCGTGGCCGAGGTCGCGCAGCTGGGCGGCGATAAGCGGGGTGTAGAGCTCGTCGAGGCACAGCCTCATGCGAGGCTAGCCGCTGCTCGGAACGCCTCCTCCTCGCGTTCTGCGAGCTCGCGCATGCGCTGCGACCACGCGTGGACCTCGTCGGTGAACTCCGCGTAGTAGCGGACGGCGGCACGGATCCTTGGCTCGGGCTGGGCCAGATACTCGGCCGCCGCGGCCACGGAACCCTCGTGGGTGCGAACCGTGTCGACGACCTGGCCGACGTCGAGACGCGTCCCGAGCAGCGCCGGGCGTCGTCCGGCCGGCGCCTCACGGAAGTAGATCAGCGGATGGCGCTCGAGTCGCAGTCCTTCCTCGATGAGCCGCGCGGCGACCGTATTGGCCGACTGGCCGCGCTCGTCGGCCAGGCGATCCAGGCGCTCCAGGGTGTCGGCGGGCAGCCGCAGCGAGCGCTGGCGCATCTCGAGTGGCGCGGGTCGGCGGCGTGGTGTCGGAGTCATTGTGATCCTTTCTGAACCAATATGGTTCGCCGAGAGTCAAGATAACCGATGGGCGTCGGCGTCGCCAGCGATGTCCGCGAGGTAGCGCGACGGCTCGCGCGGGCGTCCGGCGCGCCCGCGTGCCCAACTGGCATGCAGCGCGCGCCGAGCGCGGGTGACGGCGACGTAGGCCAGGCGGCGCTCCTCGGGCTCGGCGCCCTCGCGCACGGACCGACCATGGGGGAAGAGGCCTTCCTCGAGACCCGCGACCCACACGTGCTCGAATTCCAGGCCCTTGGCGCGATGGACGGTCATCACGCTCGCGGCCTCGGCCTGGTCGTGTGAGTCACCGGCGGTGAGCCTGAGGCCCGCGACGAAGTCGCCGAGGTCGGGGCGTCCCGCGCTTGCCTCGTAGGCGCGCGCGAGGCGCACGAGCTCGCGCACACGCTCGAGCGCACTGTTGGCGCGGCGGCGGGCGCGCTCGCTGCGGCTGGTCGCGACCGTTCGCTGCAGGCGCTCGGGTTGCCGGGAGGCGACGAGGCCGGCCGTCACGTGGCGTGCTACCTCGCTGGGCCGGCGCTGGACCTGCTCGGCGATGTCGAGCAGCCCGCCGCACAGCTCGCGTACGGCGTTGCTCTGGCGCGGTCGCAGCGCATCCAGGGCGGAGTGGGCGCCGTGCTCGAGCAGCGTGCGCTGCGGATGGGCGTCGGCGAGGGCGAAGAGCGCCTTGCACGCGGTCTCGCCGACGCCGGCGCCGGCGGCCTTCGCGGCACGGCCGAATGCCAGCCGGTCGCGCGGGTTGGCGACCAGCGACAGCGCGGCGAGCGCGTCGCGGATCTCGGCGCGCCCACAGAACCCGAGCGCGCCGGCCACGTGCACCGGGACACCTGCGGCCATGAGTGCCTGCTCGATGGCCGCGGTGAGCTCGTTGACGCGCACGAGCACGCACAGCGCCGATGGTGCGTCGCCGTCGTCGAGGTGGGCCCGTGCCCATGCCGCGATCCGCTGCGCTTCGTCGAGCTCGTCGTCGCAGTCTTCGACCTCGATCGCGTTGCCCTCGGGCCCAGTCGTCCACAGGCGCTTGTCCACGCGCCCGCGGTTGGCGGCAATGACGGTGTTGGCGGCGCGCAGGATCGCGGCCGTGGAGCGATAGTTGCGCTCCAACGTGATGATCTCATGCTCGGGGAAGTCGCGCGCGAAGGCAGCGAAGTTCTCGTCGCTCGTGGCGCCGCGATACGCGCAGATCGCCTGGTCGGGGTCGCCGAGGATCATCAGGTTGCGATGCTCGGCAGCTAGGAGCGAGACGATCCGGTACTGAGCGTGGTTGGTGTCTTGGACCTCGTCGAGTAGGACGTGGCGCCAGCGCCGCCCGAGCCTCGCCCGCAGAGCGTGGTCTGACTCGAGCGCGGTGGCCGCGTAGAGCAGCAGGTCATCGAAGTCGAAGGCGGCCGAGGCGCGCTTGGCCTGCTCATAGGCCAAGAGCCCCGTCGATACCGCGGCGCGTTCGTCCTCAGCAACGCTGACGGCGGCCTGCCACGGCGACCACAGGCGCTGCGCCGCGGTGCGAGCCAACGCGCCTACGCGCGCCGCCGGCGGCGTCTGCTCCGACTGCGCCGCGAGGGCGCGGGATAGCGCACCGCGAGCCTGATCGGCGTCCCAGATCGAGTAGCGCCCACCGCGGTCAAAGCGCGCGGCGTAGCCGCGCAACAGCGCGTTGGCGAGCCGATGGCTGGTGGCGGTGGTGATCTGCGCCGCCACGTCGGCGCCCAGCAGGCGCGCCAGGCGCTCGGCGATCTCGCGCGCTGAGTCGTTCATGAAGGTCAGCGCGCAGATCTGATCCGGACGGGCGTGGCCGGCGGCGATAAGCCACGCCACGCGCGCGACGAGAACGCCTGTCTTGCCGGTTCCGGCGCCGGCGATGACCGCGATCGGGCCATGCGGGTGACGCGCGGCGAGCCGCTGGCGCTCGTCGAGGACGGCCAGTGGCGAGTCTGCTGAAGCCATGATGGCCCTCCTTGGTTGTGTGAAGGTCGCCGTGGGCAAGCCCCGCCGCGTGGTGCGCAACGGTGCTTGCGGTCGTTGTGGCCGCGACGTCGCGGGCGCGCTCGTTGGGTCCGCAGCGGTGAGCTTGCGTGGCCCGGTGCCGCAGGCGGCCGCTGCCCCCGGAGTCGGGGTCCGACTCGGTGGCCAGCGCGCTAGCGGTGGCTCGCTCGGGCCGCTCTTGCGGCGCGAGCGCGCTCGGCGCGTGCCCGGTTGGCACGGTCGCGCTTCAGGCGTTGCTCGAGCAGCTCGCACATCTGCGGGTAGCGGCGGTCGCGCACGTGGTCGGGCAGACGCGCATCGTCGATCAGCAGCGCCCGGAACGGATGCATGTCGTGGTCGAGGACGACGGAACGAAAGCGCTTGTCGCCGAGGCACTTGCGAAAGATGCGCTCGTTGAGCCTCAGGACCGCGCGCACGCGCTGCTCGAGTGGCAGCGTGGGATCGTCGAGGATGAACTGCGACCAGGCTTGGGCGCAAGCAATCGAAGCCTCGAGCTGGCGCATCGCCAGAGGCGCGGTCTTGCCGAGATCCGCGGCGTTGACGATGCGGCTCTCCATACACCGCTCGGGATGCATCACCCAGATCGGGACGTCTGGCGCGCCGTCAGGTGCGGGCACGAGCAGCTGGACCGCCGTGTCGCGGACATCGCGGGCGTTGAGTCCATGAGGCGCGTCGATGAAGTCGATCTCGCGCCGCACTCCGTCGGCGTCGGTGAAGAGCACGATCCCGGTGTTGGGCGTGTGGTCGTCCATGCTGGCGATCCGCATCTGCCCGGCGAGCAGCGCGGCCGCACGACGCACGGATTGCGCGCTGCCCTCGAAGTCGATGTCCTTGCTGGTCAGCGGCTGCGAGAGCCTAAGGTCAGGGTGCTTGTCCTGCAGAAAGCGCATCCAGAACGCCACCGCCTGACCGCCCACGAGCACGATGCGCCGCTCGGCGCTGAGCGGCTGCAACAGCCGTAGGACGCGCTGCACCTCCTCGTGGCGCAGCGGCGGCTTGGCCGCCATCCGGGTTCAGCCGAGCGACCGCGACGCCGCGAGGTTCACGCGCGCAACACGGGCAAGCGGGGCGAGCATCTCGTTCTCCCGGCGAAGCTGGCTCGCTGACCTGCGGCCCGACGACAGAGCACGTTCATCGGCCACGCGCGACGCCTGCTTGGCGCTGGCGCGCTCATCAACGTCGTGGCGGTTGATCGGCATCTGCATGATGATCGTCATCGTAGCTGAGGCTTTGCGGAGCATCCAGCGGTGGCGGAGTGTGACGGCACGCTATCCGAGACGCTTATCGCATCGGCGCGCAGCCGCCGCGGCTTGAGCCGCCGATCGTCTCGGCGGACGGCGGTCCTACGTCGCGCCTGCGTACGGGGCGCCATTCGGGGGGAGGTCTCAGAGCGCTGTCCGGTCACGGGCCAGGCCACGGCCGCCGCCCGCGGTGTCCGCGCGGCCCCGGCGAGGGCGGTCGATTGCGCCGCTACCCGGCGAGCACCAGCGCCGATGCGCGCGCCTTGAGGCCACCGCAGCCTCAGCCTTGCCCGCGAGGCGCTTCCTCGAGCGTGCGAGCCCGGCCGCGGTGGTCGTCGGGATCGGCGATCGCGTGGCACGCGCGCCGCGCCGCCCGTCCGACGGCCAAGCACGGTCGCCCCACGCACTTCTCGCGCGCGCGCGCGAGGCAAACGCGCGCGCGCCGGGTGCGCTGTGTGGTGGACGCCGAGCCGTTGGACGAGCGCAGAGGCGCCCGCCGCGCGCGGTCGTCGTCGCGGCGGTCGTGTTGAGGCGTCAGGACGGGCGTCGTTCAGCGCGGACTGGTGCGCCCCGCGGGGCGGGCGTGGCGCCAGTGGTCAACCACCCATGCGGCTTTGACCGTGCGCGGCGCGTAGGCGCGGCCGAGCATGCGGACGCGTAGGCGCCCGCGCTCGCGCTCCAGGACGACGGCGTGGTAGGGCAGGCCGTCGTCGACGCGCACGATGTCGCCAGGGCGGATGTGGGTGAGCCTCATGCCTCGTCGTCCTCTCCGACCGATCGGCGTCCGCTGAGACGCCGCTGTGCACCGATGAGGCCGAGATGGGTGACGGCGTGGGCCACCTCGCGCCGCCAGTTCGGTTCGAGGTAGGCCACGAGATCGAGCGCTCCCTGGTCGTAGGCGCGGTGGTGGGTGCGGCACAGCGCGACCACGCAGTCGGCCGCGTCGCATCCGCCCAGCGAGCGCGGCACCAGATGGGCCGGATCGATGCGTGTCGCCACCCCGCACACCAGGCAGCGCAGGCCGGCGACCTTCGCGCGCTGGACCGCCGAGGCCGGCGCGACGACGGCCCGCTCGAGCGGCGTGGCGCGTCGCAGGGCCCGGCGGCGCCTCAGACGCGCGTATCGGCGCGGCTCGCCTGCGCGGCGTAGCGCACGGCGCCTCATGCTGACTGTGCCTGATCGCGCTGGCGGGCGTCGGTCAGCGCGTAGCCCACGCCCCACACGTTGAGCACCCACGAGCGGTCGCCATGGGCGGCGAGCTTGGTGCGCAGCCGGCAGGCATGGGAATCCAGGGTGCGTGTGGTCGTGCCGTCGCGGATGCCCCACAGCTCGCGCAAGAGCTCGTCCTTGGTGAAGACGCGCTCGGGCTCGGCGGCGAGATGGGACAACAGCACGAACTCGCGCTGGGTGAGGCCAATAGCCTCGCCGGCGAGCGTCACCAGCCGCGCGCGCGTATCGATCTCGAGGTCGCCGACGCGAATGACCTCGCCGAGTTCGCGCACCCCTACGTGGCGCAGCAGCGCCCGGATGCGCGCATGGAGCTCTGGGTAGCTGAACGGCTTGGCCATCACGTCGTCGGCGCCGTGGTCGAACGCGCGCAGCATGTCCAGCCGCCCGCTGTGCGTGCTGAGCACGAGCACCGCGACGTTGCGGTCGAAGGGTCGCGCGCCGGCGCGGATCTCGTCGAGCAGGCCGAGCGCGTGGCTGCGCTCGGTCAGGTCGCCGAGCACGATGACCGCCGGCGCGAGCGCGGCCGCGGCTTCGTAGACCGTCTCCTCGGTGTGAGCGATCGTCGGCTGATAGCCGTCGGCCGCCAGCTGGTCGGCCACGAACGCGGTGGTGTGCTCGTCGGCGTCGACGAGCAGGATCGTGCATGACATGAGGACCCTCCTAGATGGGTCGGTGATGACGCGCCGCGGACCGTTCCGCGGCGCCAGGCTGGGCTGCTTCTGGAGTGCAGTGCGCTCGCGTCGGGCGCAGCGCGCTGACGCGTGGCAACACTTGCTGTGGCGCCGGCTCGATCGGGCTGGCGGAGCGATGCGTTGTCGGGTGAATGATCGTTGTGGCGAGGTGATCGGGCGGTCGCGATGCGCGCCGGTAGGGCGCGCAGGCCGTTGCCAGCACTGCACGGCGAGCGCGCCGTGCAGGCCAGCAAGCGATCGGTCTCGGGCCGTCAGCGGCCGTAGGCGACCTGCGTGCGAATCGCCAGCATGTGCGCGGCCCAGAGCCGATGGCTGCGCGCGCTACGGTGGACGGCGCGAGAGACAAGGCTCCTCACCGGGTCCGCGAACCGATTGCACTGACCGTGCGGCGGCCCTCGGGAGAGTCCGCACACCGTCGGGATCACGATTGAGCGATCGCACGCAACACGCGCTGGGCCCTCACTTCTGGCTGAACTGGCAGGCGCAGCGCATCGGCCAGCCCGCGCGCACGAACTCGCGGACCCACGACATCCTCATCCAGCCGCTGTGGCAGGAGTACGGGCTGTATTCAGATGCGCGCTTCACCGGCGAGCTGGACTTCGGGCCCTACCGCTTGCTGCTCGCCTTCGCGCCGCGGCTGGCTGAGCTCGGGAGAGCCGTGCTCACGCTGGTCCTACGCACACACGATCATCTCCTTGATCCCTCCAGCGAGCCGCTCGACCGCGAACGCCAGGACGTCGAAGGCTTCGCCGGCGGCGACCTCGGCGATCAGCTGTCGTCGTTGCTGGCGCTGGCGCTGGCCCGCCGCGTGCGCTCGGGCGGCGTCACGCGCAGGGCCTTCGAGGACGCCCCGGAGGGCAAGCCGTTTCTCGGCTGGCATCACCCGCCGGTGCTGGTGGCCCCGGTCGGCCAGGCGATGGTTCCGTCGATCGCCGACGAGGCGTCCCTGGACGACGCGCGGCCTTACCTGGACGCCTACGCCGAGCTCGATGGCGCCCGCGCGGTCGTGGTGCAGCGCGCGGCACATCAGTACGCCGACGCGTTGTGGTGGGCCGATGCTGACCCGCGGATCGCGTGGATCAAGCTGTTTGGTGCGCTGGAGGCAGCCGCCAACCAGTGGGCCGCTGAGCTCGATCCGGTGGAACAGCTCAAGCGCGTCAACGGGCCGTTCTACGGAGAGCTCAAGCGCAAGGCTCCTGCCGCGATAGACATCGTCGCGCGGCGGCTCTCGAGGACGCTCGGCGCCGAGCGGAAGCTGCTGGATTTCGTCGTGGCCCACGCGCCGGATCCGCCGCAGCCGCGCCCGCAGTGGGGGCAGGTCGACTGGACGGACCTCGAGCCTGTCCTGCGCGTCCTCTACGACCATCGCTCGCGCGACCTGCACGGTGGAATCCCGTTTCCCGACCCGCTGTGCGAGCCGCCGGAGCTTGACCACAACGGGATCGCGGCGGAGGCCTTCGCGGCGCTGGCGGCCAGCAGCGGCGGAGGGACGTGGCCACAGGAACGGCTGCCGATGTACCTGCACAGCTTCGTCTCCTTGGTCGGTGGCGCTCTGCGGCGCTGGTGGCTGACGCTCCCCGAGCAGGGAAGCAGCGATCCGTGACGATGCGCCCCAGGATCCGCCGCGTCCCGCCGCTGACGGTCTCGATCTTGGCGGTCGCCACGGTTGGTCTGGGCGCCACCGGCTGTGCGCCACTGTCCGCGGATAAGGGAGACTCTGGGTTCATGGCCGACCTCCTCGACACCATTCGCCACCAGATCGACGCGCGTTTGGCTGAGCTGCGTCCGCTGGCCGAGGAAGCGGTCCGCCTTCAGGCCGCTCTGGCGGCGCTCGAAAGCACAGGCACCGTGGCGGCTTCCTCGCGACCTGGTGGCAGTGCCCCGCGCCGTGCGCCGGCGAACGGGCGTCGCCGGCCAGTGCTGTCGCGCGAGCGGCTCGTCGAGCACGTGCGCGCCCATCCGGGCTCCACCGCCGGGGACGTCGCCAAGGCGCTAGGGGTCAAGCGCACCTCGATCGCGACCCGCCTCGCGCAGCTCGCGAAGTCCGGCGACCTGGTCAAGGCCGCGCGCGGCTACGCGGCTCCGTAAACGCCACGACCTCAGCGGCAGTAAGCGCGAAGCAGGAGCGCGACGGAATCGGGGGAACGAGGTAGGGCCTCGGCCAGAGCGAGGACGTACCGCGCGTCCGCGAGGCTGAGGTGGCGCTCGGTGGTGACGCGGCCTGCGAAGCGGGCCGCCGCGTGACCGAAGCGGCGATCTCGGCGCTCGGCCAGGACGACGAGGATCCGCAGGGCGTCCTCCAGGCCAACGTGTTGCAGCTCACGCGCGGCAGCGTCGATGAGCTGGACGTTCTTGGTCAGTAGGGCGCGACGGAAGCGGCTGTACGCATGGCCCTGACTGGTCACGAACGTATGTTCGCATGCCCGTCGACACGCTACGCGGAAGGGGGGCTCTCCGACCGGAAGGTCAGGCGGTGGCGATTGCGAACGACCCTGGCCGGACAGCAGCGGCGCGCAGCGCGGACCCTGTGTCATGGTTGCCGATGTTCGCCACCGTCCGGGCTGGGAGCACAGCGGCGCGGAGCGATCGCGCCCGCTGAACACGTCAGAGACAGCCGACCTCCCCGGTCACCGACCCGCGGGGCACGCGTTCCGAGCGACGCGGTGACGCCATGTCGCTAGGCCGGTCGGCCGACGCCTGGAACAAATCCGCGAGCAGTGCTCTTGGTGAGTGCCTGAGCGACGACCCGACCCCGGGCGTGCGGGCCGCCGCGGAGCGTGAGCGCGGCGGCGTCGTTGTGAACCGTCCCAAC
>Ga0307502_10000133_pt1 | contig 19971 bp, 20 predicted proteins | sample 16_S_MG_FD_201364 | JGI IMG/M metagenome (GOLD analysis project Ga0307502, IMG submission 201364) | Soil microbial communities from Populus trichocarpa stands in riparian zone in the Pacific Northwest, United States - 16_S | ecosystem: Environmental > Terrestrial > Soil > Riparian zone > Trees... | reverse complement strand
GCTCTGGGTCGCCGAGGACGACTTCGAGGATCTCGCCGCGAGCTTCTCGGCGCAGGTCGGCCAGATTCGCGTGGGCATGGTCGGCCAAGCCCGCGCGCAACTGGTGGCGCAGCGACCCCTGATCGACTTCGCGACCGGGTGGCTCGCCGAGCATCGAACTGCCGAGCGCTTCGCGCACGACACGACGGGCTGGCCGCCGCATGAGAAAGGCCCTGCCTGAGCAGGGCCTTCTCGCATGCGCCGAAGAGGACTCGAACCTCCACCCGGGAATCCCCGGACAAGGCCCTCAACCTTGCGCGTCTACCAATTCCGCCACCGGCGCAGGTGGGATGGCCAGGGCGCGACGGCCGCTGGCGGTGGCCGAGTATAGCTCCGCGACCGGGATCTCCGGCCCGCCCGCGGGTCACGCGGGTGCGGGCATCGCGGCGCGCAACGGCCCGGCGGCGGCGGCCCGGACGACGAGGGCGGCGAGCACGCCGCCGCCGCCCAGGGCGACCATCGCGACGCCCGGCGAGGCCGCCTCGACGAGCGCGCCCGCGAGGCTACTGCCGGCGGCGATGCCGAGGCCGATCCCGGTGGACGTCCAGGTGAAGGCCTCGGTGATCGTGCCCGTGGGCGCCAGGTCGTCGAGCATCCCGTTCGCCGAGACCAGCGTCGGCGCGATCGTCGCGCCGGCGACGAGCAGCAGCAGGCCGAGCAGGACCGGCTCGCCAGAGGCGCCGAGGGCGGCGTGCGCGACGCCCCAGGCGCCGAGCGCGAGCGCGAGCCGCCGCGGCGGATCCGAGGCGGCGCCGAGGCGTCCCATCGCGAGGCCGGCGACCATGGAGCCGACGCCCCACGCGCCGAGCAGCACGCCGGTCAGCTCGCGGTGGCCGGTCCCGTCGAGCGCGGCCGGCACCACGACCTCGACGGCGCCGATCGACAGGCCGCAGAGCACGAAGACGGCCACGAGGACGCGCACGCCCGGTCCGCGCAGGGCCCCGGTGAGGTCGCGCGGGCGCTCGGCGTGCGGGCGCCATGTGCGGGAGATCGGATGCGCGGCGAACGCGAGGTCGCCGGCGAGCAGGAAGCAGGCGCACGCCAGCATGGCGGCGGTGAGCGACCACGAGCCGATGCCGGCGACGATCAGGACGGGGCCGCAGATGTAGACGACCTCGAGCAGCGCGCCCTCCATCGAGTAGGCCGCGTGGCGGCGGTCGGCGGTGTCGAGCAGCACCGGCCACAGCGCGCGCATGCACGCGCCCACCGGCGGCTGGCAGGCGCCGGCCACGGCCGCCGCGGCCAGGATCGCGCCGAGCGGCGCACCGTGGGGGAGCGTGGCGAGCACCACGATCGCGAAGGCCGCGAGCGGCGCCCCGATGCGCAGGACGAGGGTCTGGCCGCGACGGTCGACGATGCGCGCGAGCGCAGGATTGGATACGGCCAGGGCGATGGCGTAGGCGCCGGATGCGAGGCCGCCCTTGGCATAGGACCCGGTCAGCTGCTGGGTGTTCAGGACGAGCAGCAGCCCGAGGGCGCCCATGGGCAGCCGCGCCACGCAGGAGGCGGCGAAGAGGCTCAGGGCGCCAGGGGCGCGCAGGACGTCGCGCATGGCGCCAGGGTCCATCACCCTGGCGCGTGCGCGAAACGATTCGGTTCAGGCCGGATCCATCGCGAGGGTCAGCGCGCCCGCCTCGAGGTCGAGCAGGGTGCGCTTGTTGTCGAGCCCGCCGCCGAAGCCGGTCAGCGAGCCGTCGCTGCCGATGACCCGGTGGCACGGGCAGACGATCGCGACCGGGTTGCGGCCGTTGGCGCGGCCGACGGCGCGCGCCTTGCCGGCGTGGCCGATGCGCGCAGCGATCTCGCCGTAGCTGGCGGTCTCGCCATACGGGATCGTGAGGAGCTCGGTCCAGACGCGCCGCTCGAAGGCGGTGCCGCCCTCGGGACGCAGCGCGAGGTCGAAGCCGGTGCGCTCGCCGGCGAAGTACTCGCGCAGCTGGGCGACGACCGGCCCGAAGCGGGGATCGTCGGACGTGTCGCCGGCGCCGAAGTTCACGCGCGTGAGCGCGCCGTCGTCGTCGACGGTCAGCGCGAGCGGGCCGACGGGGGTGTCGATGGTGGTCTGCATGCTGGTCATAACGGGCGATCGGCACCTCGCGTGAGGTCGGGTTGCGTTCCGTCCACGGTCCACGCTACCTTGTCGAACACGTGTTCGCTTCATCGATCAAAACGAACCGCCGAGGAGCCTTCTCATCATGGTCGATCTGACCAAGCGCCAACAGGAGATCTTCGACTTCATCAAGAAGTACTCCGCCAAGTACGGCTACCCGCCGACGGTGCGCGACATCGGCAAGGCCGTGGGCCTTGCGTCGTCGTCGACGGTGCACGCGCACCTGGCCAACCTGGAGAAGCTCGGCCTGCTGCGGCGCGATCCGTCCAAGCCGCGCGCCATCGAGCTGCTCGACCGCGTCCGCGAGGACGTCGGGAGCGCCGTCGGCACGGCGGTGGAGAGCGCGCTCGGCGTGTTGCGCCCCGGCCTGCCGCTCGTGGGCCAGGTGGCGGCCGGCACGCCGATCCTGGCCGAGGAGAACATCGAGGACTACGTACAGGTGCCGTCGATCGCCGGGGGCGAGGATGGCGAGTACGTCCTGCGCGTCCGTGGCGAGTCGATGAAGGACGCGGGCATCCTCGGCGGCGACTTCGTCGTCGTGCGCCCGCAGGACACCGCCACCGACGGCGAGATCATCGTCGCCCTCGTGGGCGAGGAGGCGACGGTCAAGCGCTTCTTCCGCGAGTCCGACCACGTCCGCCTGCAGCCCGAGAACGCCGCCATGGAGCCGATCCGCTCCAAGGAGGTCCGGATCCTGGGGCGCGTCGTGGGCGTCTTCCGGAGCGTGACCTGATGACGCCGACCGCCCTTGCGCTGGACCTCGGTCTCGACCTCGGCTTCGAGCGCCCGTCGATCCTCGGCGGACCCGATCACCGCCGCGCCACTCCCGTGAGCACCCACTCCTCAGACAACAGGCCGACGCTGGATGAGGTTCTGTCCGGCGTATGGGAGGGCCTGTCCTCGCACCACACGGTCACGTGCCCGGTCTGCAGCGGGAAGATGACCCCCCGCTATGGATCCGGCGCGCGGCCGGTGGGCGGGCGCTGCCAGCGCTGCGGTTCCACCCTGGGCTGACGCGCTGTCTCCGGCGCGGATCCCGCACGGCGGACCGGTCCGTGCTGACGCAGTCGCGGTGGCGCTATCGCACGAGACGGAAGAAGGCGCGCAGCTCGTCGACGAACAGCTCCGGCTGCTCGAAGGCGGCGAAGTGACCGCCGCGGTCGAGCTCGTTCCAGTGGCGGATGTTCGGGAAGCGTCGCTCGGCCCATCGCCGGGAGGGCCGCTGGAGCTCGTGCGCGAAGATCGAGCAGCCGGTGGGAGCGGTGATGCTGTCATCCACCGTGCCGGAGATCCAGTCGCTGACCTGGCGGATGCTCTCCCAGTACAGGCGGGCGGAGGACGCGCCCGTGCCCGGCAGCCAATAGAGCATGAGGTTGTCGAGCAGCTGGTCACGGGTCAGGGCGCCTTCGGGATCGCCGCCGCCGTCGGTCCAGGCCCTGAACTTCTCCACGATCCACGCGCACAGGGCGACCGGTGAGTCTGCGAGCGCGTAGCCGATGGTCTGCGGCCGGGTGGCGTGCTCGGTTGAGTAGCCCGAGTCCCACTCGGCGGAGTGATCGAGTGCGGCCAGGGCGGAGCGCTCGCGCTCGGTGAGGTCGTCGAGCGTCTCGGGGTCGGGCGGCGCCAGCGGTGGGAACAGATGGATGCCGCCCACCTGCGCGGGCGCCTGCTGGGCGATGCATGTGCTGACGCTCGTGCCCCAGTCACCGCCGGCCGCGCCGTAGCGGCTGTAACCGAGCCGACGCATCAGCCCGATCCATGCGGTCGCGATCCGCTCGATGCCCCAGCCGCGCGCGGTCGGCTTGTCGCTGAATCCGTAGCCCGGTAGCGATGGGCAGACGACGTGGAAGGCGTCCGCCGCGTCGCCTCCGTGGGCGACCGGATCGGACAGCGGCCCGATCGCGTCGAGGAACTCCACGATCGAGCCGGGCCAGCCATGCGTCAGGACCAGTGGGAGCGCATCGGGACACGGCGACCGGACGTGCACGAAGTGGATTGCGAGCCCGTCGAGCGTCGTGCGGAACTGCGCCAGCGCGTTCAGCCGCGCCTCGGCTCTGCGCCAGTCGTACTCCTGCGCCCAGTAGCGGCACAGGTCCTGCAGATAGGCAAGCGGGACACCCTGCGACCAGTCCTGCACGGTTTCGCGCTCGGGCCAGCGCGCTCGCCGCAGCCGGTCGCGCAGGTCGCCGAGGTCTTCCTCGGGGACCTCGATACGGAACTCCGTCACCTCATCGGACATCGCGCTGGTCGCTCCCGTCGTTCGGCACGGATACCCAGCGTTGCACGGCTCGCGCGGGCGCCGAGCGCCCGCTACCCTCGATCGTGCAGGCCAGACAGCCGCGGCGGGAGAGACAACCCGTCGAGGAAAGTCCGGACACCACAGGGCAAGGTGGTCGGGAGACCGACCCGGGGAAACCCGCGGGAAAGTGCCACAGAAACACACCGCCGATGGCGGAGCCCCTGCAGAGCTCCGCACAGGCAAGGTTGAAATGGTGCGGTAAGAGCGCACCAGCGTCACGGTGACGTGGCGGCTCGGCAAACCCCACCCGGTGCAAGGCCAAGCAGGACCGTTTGCAGGCTGCCCGCCGAGGTCCAGGTCGGCCGCAAAGATGGATGGCTGTCCACGACAGAATCCGGCTTACCGGCACTGCTACGGAAAAGCCCCGCTCACGCGGGGCTTTTCTATGGGCGCCTACCGGCGCTGGGAACGCCTCGTGTCCGTGACGGATCGGCTTGACCTTGACTCGCACCTCACCGGTGGAGAGATTTGAGCAACTGCCCTTCGCTGAGCTCAAAGAAGTCCGCCGTGGCCACCGTGCGCGTTGCGACGTTCAATGTCGAGAACCTCTTCACCCGCTTTCGCTTCAAGGACAACGTCGACCCCGCGGAGGCCAACAAGCGCGGCTGGGTCGTCGATCAGACGCTCTTCGAAGGCCGGTGTCGACGGCAACGATCCGCGGCTGATCGACGTCGCGCTGCTCTCCAAGCTGCCGGTGGTGAGGATCCGCTCCTACCAGCACCTCATGGACCCCGACGCCCCGACGGCCCCGCTGTTCTCGCGCGATTGCCTGGAGATCGACATCGTCGTCAGCGCGCAGACGACCCTGACCGTCTATGTCAACCACTTCAAGTCGATGCTCGGCGGTCGTGATGCGACGCGTGAGCGGCGCCGGCGCCAGTGCGCCAAGGTCAAGGAGATCGTCACCGACCGCTTCGGCGCGAACGCCGGCGACGAGCCGTTCATCGTCCTCGGTGACTTCAAGGACTACCTCGCCGACGTCGCGCAGGGGACGAGCGGCATCGCCGACCTCGTGGAATGGGACCAGGTCGAGAACGTGGTCGACCGCCTCCCCGCCGCCGACCGTTGGACGCACTACTGGGACAGCGGCAACCAGTACCGCCAGCTCGACTACGCGCTGCTCTCGCGCGCCCTCGCCGACGCGAACCCGGGCGCGCCGGAGATCATGCGCAAGGGACAGCCGCTGCGTGCGACGCAATACACGGGCCTGCGCTTCGCGGGCATCGGCGAGCATCGGCCCAAGGCCTCCGATCACCGCCCGGTCACGATGGCTCTGAACCTGCCCTGACGCGCGGTCGCGAGCTGCCCCAGCGAGCGGGTCACCCGGCCGGGGTTCTCTACGCCGCAGGGGGCGAGCCGGCGGCGCCGTCGAGCTGGATCTCGACGGTGACGCCCGTGTGCTCGTCGCCGTGGGCCTCGCCGGTGCCGGTCCGCCGGACGCCGGCCAGGCGGATCTCCACGGGCGCGGCGTCGAGGAGGTTGCGCCACCAGCGCTTGCGCTCCGGCCAGCCCACGCCGATCGTGACCCGCTCTCCCTCCTGGCTGTATCCGACCGGGAACGTGAACCTGCGACCGCTGCTGCGCCCGGTGACGGTGAGCAGCGCAAGATTGCTGCTGACCAGGCCGTGCGCCGGCGAGCGCAGCAGTCCGCGCACGAACGGGTTGATCGCCTTGTTGACGAGCACGAAGCGTGTGTGGGAGCCCGCCATGTGGTCCACAGTAGGCGCCCGCCGTGCGCTTGTGCTCCCATACGCGGGTGACCGTGGTGACCTCGGAGCAACGCCCGCGCCTGTCCGATGCGCAGACCGCGCGGGTGCTCGACGACCTGCGCACATTGCTGGGGGCCGATCGAGTGCTCACCGGGCGCGACGTGCGCGAGCAGCACGGCGTCGACGAGTCGTTTCATCCGGCGGCGGCGCCCGACGCCGTCGTGCACCCGGCGAGCACCGAGGAGGCCGCGGCGATCGTCGGCGTCTGCGCCCGCCACGGCGCGCCGGTCGTGCCCTTCGGCGCGGGCACCTCGCTGGAGGGTCACGTCCAGGCGCTGCAGGGTGGAGTCAGCGTCGACATGCGCGAGATGAACGCGATCCTGCGCCTGTCGGTCGACGACCTCGACGTGAGCGTGCAGGCCGGCGTCACGCGCAAGCAGCTCGACGAGGCCCTGCGCCCGGAGGGCGTGTTCTTCCCCGTCGACCCCGGCGCCGACGCCACGCTGGGCGGGATGGTCTCCACGGGCGCCTCGGGCACCACCACGGTGCGCTACGGCGCCATGCGCGAGAACGTCCTCTCGCTCGTGGTGGTCACCGCCGACGGGGAGATCGTGCGCACGCGCTCGCGCGCGCGCAAGTCCTCCGCCGGCTATGACCTCACGCGGCTGTTCATCGGCGCCGAGGGCACGCTCGGCCTGGTCTGCGAGGTCACGCTGCGCGTGCAGCCCACGCCCGAGGCGATGTCGGCCGCGGTGTGTGCCTTCCCGACGCTGCGCGACGCGGTCGACTGCGTGCTCGCCGTCTCGCAGAACGCGATCCCCGTGGCGCGCATCGAGCTGCTCGACGAGATGCTGATCGAGGCGATCAACCGCCACAACGGGCTCGACCACACGGTCGCGCCGACCCTCTTCCTCGAGTTCCACGGCACGCCGGACGAGGTTGCCGCGCAGGCGAAGGAGACCGAGCAGATCACCGCCGAGCACGGCGGAACGGGCTTCGTGTGGGCGACCGACGAGGCCCAGCGGCGCCGGATGTGGGACGCGCGCCACCGTGCCTACGACGCCACCCGGGCGCTGCGCCCGGGCACGAGCGTGCTCACCACCGACGTGGCCGTCCCGGTCTCGGCGCTGGCCGACACCATCATCAGGACGCGAGCCGACCTCGACGAGCACGACCTCACCGGCTCGATCCTGGGCCACGTCGGCGACGGCAACTTCCACGTGACCCTGCTCATCGACCGCGACGACCCCGCCGACGTCGCGCGCGGCATGGAGTTCCACGACCGCGTCGTGCGCGGCGCGCTCGAGGCCGGCGGCACGTGCACGGGCGAGCACGGCGTCGGCTACGGCAAGGCGGCCTATCTCGAGCTCGAGCACGGCGCGGCCGCGGTGCGCATGATGCGCGCCATCAAGCACGCGCTGGACCCCGACGACATCTTCAACCCCGGCAAGATCGCCGACGCCGCCGTCCTCGCCGGCGATTGACGGCGCCCAGCGCCGGCGCGTTACGATCGCCGGGTGGAGCGTGCGGTGCACGATCGTGGTGGCTGGCCGACGGACGCGCCGATCGATCGCAGCGAGCACGAGCTCGCCGACTGGGAGCTGCTCACCGATGCGCTGCTGGGCGCCCTCGCCGGGCGCGGGCTGATGAACGTCGACCAGCTGCGCCGCGGCATCGAGAGCATGCCGCCCGACGCGTACGAGCGCGCGTCCTACTACGAGCGCTGGCTGTTCTCCATCGAGACGCGGCTCGCCGAGGAGGGCGTGCTCGCCCCCGGCGAGCTCGACGCGAGGCTCGCGACGTGAGCTACCGCCCGGGCCAGCGCGTGCGCGTCGAAGCCCGCGAGCACGCAGGCCATCACCGCACGCCGGCCTATCTCAAGGGCAAGACGGGCACCGTCGAGCGCGTCTACCCCGCGTTTCGCAACCCGGAGACTCGCGCCTACGGCGACGACGGGCTGCCGAAGCAGCCGCTGTACCTCGTCGGCTTCGCGCAGCGCGACGTGTGGCCCGACTACGGCGGCCACGTCGACGACCGGCTGTACGCCGACGTCTTCGAGCACTGGCTCCAGGAGGCGCAATGAGCGACCACGACCACGACCACGACGACCACGCTCCGATCGCCAACGGCGACGAGCCGCCCGCCGCGGCGCGCGTCCGCGCGCTCGAGGCCCTGCTGATCGAGAAGGGCGTCGTCGCCCGCGAGGACGTGCGCCGCGGGATCGACTGGCTCGTGTCGCGCTCGCCGGCCGACGGCGCCCGGCTCGTCGCGCGCGCGTGGGTCGATCCGGCCTTCCGCGAGCGGCTGCTCGCCGACGGGCGCGCGGCGGCGCTCGAGCTCGGCCTCGACGCTGGCCCCGCGCCGGTGCTCGTCGCGCTCGAGAACACCGGGAGCGTGCACCACATGGTCGTCTGCACGCTGTGCTCCTGCTACCCGCGGGGGCTGCTCGGCCCGCCGCCCGCCTGGTACAAGAGCCTTCCCTACCGCTCGCGCGCGGTCAGCGACCCGCGTGGCGTGCTCGCCGAGTTCGGGCTGGCGCTCGACGACGGCGTCGAGTTGCGCGTGCTCGACTCGACCGCCGACGTGCGCTACCTCGTGATCCCGCGCCGCCCGCCCGGCACCGAGGACCTCGGCGAGGACGAGCTGGCGGCGCTCGTGACGCGCGACGCGATGATCGGCGTCGCCCAGCCGGCGGCGCCCGCCGCGGTGGGCTCCTAGCGGCGCCGGCTCCGGCCGATCGGATGCGCAAGGCGACCGCCGCCGCGGGGAGCGCGGCCTTCTTCGTACTGGCCCCGGGCGTCATGGCCGGCCTGATCCCGTGGTCGCTGACCGGGTGGGAGGCGAATGACACCTGGGCGCCGTTGCGCGTGCTCGGCGCGGTCCTCATCGCCGCGGGCCTCGCCGTCCTCGTCCAGGCCTTCGTGCGCTTCGTCGTCGAGGGTGTCGGCACTCCCGCGCCGGTGGCGCCGACCGAGCACCTGGTGGTCGGCGGCCTCTATCGCCACGTACGCAACCCGATGTACGTCGCCGTCGCGGCCATCATCGTGGGCCAGGCGCTGGTGCTCGGCCGGCCCGCGCTGCTGCTCTACGCCGCCGCCTTCGTCGCCGTCACGGCGACCTTCGTGCGCCTCTACGAGGAGCCGGTGCTGCGCGAGCGCTTCGGCGCCGAGTACGAGGCCTACTACCGCGCGGTGCCGGGCTGGTGGCCGCGACTCCACGCGTGGCGCCCCGGCGCCGGCGACGACCAGGTGTAGCTCCTGCCCGTCACTCCGAGCGCCCGTAGCCGTGCAGCGACGGGCCGACGTGCTCGCCCAGCCAGCGCACGAGCGGGGCGGCCGCCTCGAGCTCGTCGCGGATCGTGCGCCCGGCCTTGGGTCGGTGCAGCCACGGCCCGAGCGCGTGGCGGCGGCTGACCGTGAGGCTCTTGCAGCGCAGGAGGCGCAGCCGCGGGTGATCGGCGGGGTAACCGCGCGGCGCGCGCACGAGCGCGGGCTCTGAGAGCGTCAGCCCGGCCTTCTCGGCGCGCCCGATCGCCCGCGTGAGCGGCGCGGACGTGCGCCCGGAGTCGATCGCGCGGCGGATGCGGTCCAGCTGATCGCGCGCGGGCTGGTGCATGCCCGCCGCCACGAGCAGGCCGTCGAGCGAGAGCTCGACGTAGTAGCCGCCCGCGCTCTCGTAGCCGACGGCCAGGCCGAGCTGCTCCTTGATCGGCGGGCGGGCGTGGAAGCGCGTGTCGTTCCACGGGCGGAACAGGTGCGCGCGCCCGAGGTCGGCGAGGTCCTCGCCCAGCGCCCGTGCCGGCGCCACGAGGTGCTCGTCGTAGCGGGCGCGGTTCGCCTTGAACCACTCGCGGTCGTTGTTGGCCTCGAGCTCGCCCAGGAACTCGAGCGCCTCGGGCGGGAAGCCCCGGAACGCGGGCACCGCCCGAGGCTACGGCATCACCACCGGGGCGATGGTCACGGGGTTGTGCACGGTGTAGTCGAGCTCGTCGCTCTGCGCGACGCCGGTGGGGGTGAGGACGTCGACCGCCTTGGGCACCTGCCCCGGATCGAACGTGCAGTGCGGGTCGCTGCTCGCGGCCGCGCAGACGCCGAACTGGAAGCCCTGCGGCGTCGGCTGGAAGCCGCGGGCCCGATCGCCGCTGAAGCCGTCCTGGCCGGTGAGCACGACCGTGAAGCCCCATCCGGGGCCCGGCGTCCCGAGCGCGGCCTTCGACACCGCGAACGTGATGTTGCGCGAGATCGCGTTGCCGCGGATGCCGACCTGGCCCAGCGTCGACTCGCTGGCGTCGACGAAGCGCTGGCCGAAGCCCTCCACCTCGATCAGCCGGCTCCAGGCGCCGGCGGCCGTGATGCCGTATCGGCGCTCCGGGAACGACGCCGCGGTGGAGGTCGCCGCGACGCCCGGAACGTGGACGTAGACGTCGACGAGCTGCGCGCCGAGCGGGCTGCCGAACGTCGGCGACAGGTCGCGCGTGCGCAGCTGGAACACCACGGTCGGGCCGGCGTCGTAGACCGCGAAGTGCTGGATGTCGAAGGCGCCGGCGTGGAAGTCGCCGGCGGTCGGGTAGGCGTAGTTGCCCGGGCCGTTGTCGTCGTTGTCGGGATCGTCGGCCGCGAACACCAGCGTTCCAGGCGGCTGGTCGAAGACCACGGTGCGCGCGTCGCGAGCTGTCGCCCCCGACGGGCTCGTGGCGGCCGTGTTGAGCACGTAGGTGCCGCCGGCCAGCGGGATGGTGACCGAGAACGAGCCGTCCGAGGCGACCGCCGCGGGGTTGAGCGTCGTCGTGAAATCGGTGTCGGTGTTCGTGGCCGCCACGATGACCGAGTTGCCGGGGGCGGTGGTGCCGGTGACCGTCACCGAATTGCCGACCAGGATGCCGTCGGCCGGCGCGGTGACCGTCAGCGTGGTCTGCTGCTGCGTGTGGCGGATGTAACGGTCGACCGTGTAGGGCGGGCGGTCGAGCACCGAGCCCGCCGCAGCGTCGAGCGTCAGGCGCACGAACTGGCCCGCCGACCAGGTCAGGGCCGAGGCCGAGCCCGCCGGCTTGCCGTTGCGGAAGCCGATCGAGGCGATCGTCGGATCGGTCCCGAAGTCCGCCGCCGCGAGGTCGGGCAGATCCCACGCCTGCTCGGCGATGAGGCCCACGCCCGAGCTCATGTTGCGCATGGAGTCCAGGCGCGCGATGGCCGAGCCGACCGAGCCGCGGTCGACCTCGTACTGGCCGCGCTCGCCGGCCAGCACGGGCCACGGGTGGCCGGTGCCCTTGTTGGAGGGCGCCCACGGATGGCCGTCGGTCGCACCGTCGCCGTAGCCGTCGCCGTTGTAGCGCAGGAAGCCGTCGCCGCTGGCCGTGCTGCGCTTGATCGTCGCGTCGACCACCGGCAGCGAGGCGATGATGTCGGCGTCGGTCGGCGAGAGCAGGCCGAGCCGCGCGTACTCGAGGAACCCGGCGTCGATCACCGAGCGCTGATCGAGGTCCGGCCCGCCGTTGCCCACGTTGTAGACGAAGGCCGAGTTGGGATCGCCGTTCTTGGAGAGGCGGATGAAGTAGCGCCCGGTCCCGAGCGGCCCGTTGGTGGTCAGCGTCCACTTCTTGAGGTTGCGCTGGAACTCGTCGGCCGTGGCGCGCCACACGCGCGCGGAGCCGTGATCGCCATTGCGGTCGGCGATGATCGCCGCCGCGACGAGGCCGGCGATCTCGGCCGAGATCGTCGACGGCGAGAAGCCGCTCTGCTCCTCCCAGCGCTCGGGCCCGAAGGACGGCCCGTGGCTGGCCACGAAGTTGGCGGCGGGCGCGATGTGCGCCTTGTAGTAGGCGTTGTCGGTGAGCCCGACGGCCAGCGCCATGATCAGCGGATAGGCGCACTCGTCGAGCTGCGTGTTGAAGCTGTCGGGTGCGAGCTTGCCGTTGGGCAGGCTGTTGCGGGGCATCGAGCCGTCGGCCTGCTGCTGGCGCTCGAAGAGGAAGCGCGTCATGTCCTTGGCCGTGCGCCGGTCGCCGGCCAGGAAGACCGCGGTCCACGCTTCGTAGAGGTCGCGCCCGAAGACCTCGCGATAGGAGCCGAAGTAGGTGTTCTTCGGGTCGCCCGCGGAGATCGCCTGGCCCCACGGCGACGTCAGCGCCGCGGCGACGGCCCCGGGGAAGGTCTTGTCCTCGGCGGCCTTCACGTAGTTGGCGCTGAGGTAGTACTCGCCGAGGATGTCGCTCCAGTGCTGCGAGGACACGCCGTGCGGGCGCCGCGGCTTGTTGAGGCTCGCGTCGTACGCGTTCCAGCCGTGCTCGTAGGCGCGGCGGGCATCGTCGAAGCCGTGCTCGAGCGAGCGCTGGCTGGCGGAGATGGCGTGGGCCTGGCTGTCGCCGTAGCCGAGCGCGAGCGTGAACTCGCCATGGTGGCCGAGGTCGACGCGGCCCACCTGCACGACGTTGCCGTGGACCGCGGTGTCGTGGAGCGCGGAGAGGGCGTGGCTGTCGTCGAGCTGGACGAGGCCGTCGCTGGCCGCGCCGGCGAAGCCGTTGGTCGCCTGGCGCAGGCCGCGGTCGACGTCGATCGCCGAGTACACGGGCACCGCGTAGTCGCGGTTGGCCGCCTGGGTCTTCGTGACGACGTCGGAGCCCACGAGCAGCGTGTGGCCGCCGGCGCTCGCCAGGGCGCCGTCATCGGCGCCGCCGTTGTCCGCGGTGTTGGGGTTCTGGTCGGCGCCGCCGCCGTTGCCGTTGAGCGTCGGGTCGTGGCGCACGTAGAGGCGGTAGTCCGACAGCCTGCCCTTCAGTGCGACGAACTTCGAGCGGATGAGCACGGTCGGGCGCGACGGGTCCGCCGTGTAGTCGGTGACGATCTTGTAGCGCCCGGTCTTGGCCGTGGTGGTCACGCGGCAGGTCAGCGCGCGGTCGGCGGTCTGCTTGACGGTGTAGGTCGTGTCGCGCGTCTGCAGGTCGGTGGGCCTCGAGCCCTCGGTCACGATGTACTGCAGCGTCTCGACGTTGGTGTTGTCGTTGGTCGGGAAGTAGACGTCGCTGAGCACGCCGTTGGCGACGGTGAACCAGACCTTCGAGGTCGTGTTGCGGGCGGTGCCCACACAGTCCTTGCGCGCCAGGTCGAAGTGCGACAGCGCGCCCGGCCCGTCGGTGGCGGGCGGCGCGGCGCCGGCGGCGCCGGGCACCACGCACACTGCGACTACCAGCGCGGCCAGGGGCAGGGACCGGGCGCAGCGGGACATGCGGACTCCTCGAGAGCGGCGTGGGGACGGGCGGGGACCGGCCTCGCGAGCCTAACCGGGTGGGGCCACTCGCTGCAAACGCCGCCGCTCGTGGAGCACCCGGCATCGCTCCCGACCCGGCGAACGTCACCGGGCGCCCCACTAGGCTGACGGCCATGCGCTTCGGGATCTTCTACGAGCACCAGATCCCCCGCCCGTGGGGCGACGACGGCGAGCACCGGCTCATGCAGGACGCCCTCGATCAGATCGAGCTCGCCGACCGCGTGGGCTTTCACTCCGCGTGGGAGGTCGAGCACCACTTCCTGGAGGAGTACTCGCACTCGAGCGCCTCGGGGGTCTTCCTCGGCGCCGCCTCCCAGCGCACGCAGCGCATCCGCCTGGGCCTCGGGATCCTGCCGCTGCCGCCCGGCTACCTGCATCCCGCGCGCGTGGCCGAGACCGCCGCGATGCTCGACCTCGTCTCCGGCGGACGGGTCGAGCTCGGCACCGGCGAGACGTCCAGCGGCGCCGAGCTCGAGGGCTTCGGCGTCGACCGCGAGACCAAGCGCGCGCAGTGGGAGGAGATGCTCCCGGTCGTCGCGCGGATGATGGTCGAGGAGCCCTTCGCCGGCGCCGACGGGCGCTTCCTCTCGATGCCGCCGCGCAACGTGGTCCCCAAGCCGCTGCAGAAGCCCCACCCCCCGCTGTGGGTGGCGTGCTCGCGGCGCGAGACGATCCGCCTCGCCGCCGAGAAGGGCATCGGGGCGCTGAGCTTCTCGTTCGTCGAGCCCGAGGAGGCCAAGGCGTGGGTCGACGAGTACCGCGCGATCGTCGAGAGCGAGCGCTGCGTGCCCGGCGGCTTCGCGGTCAACCCGCAGGTGGCGTGCGTGCTGCCGATGATGTGCGCGCCCGACGAGGCGCAGGCCATCGAGCGCGGCATCGACGGCGCGCACTTCTTCGGCTACTCGCTGGCCCACTACTACGTCTTCGGCGACCACCGGCCGGGGCGCACGAACATCTACGAGGAGTTCCTCGCCCGGCGCGACGACGTCGGCTTCGCGCGCTCGATCATCACCGCCGACGCCGCCCCGCTCGGCGTGCGCGTCCTGCAGCAGGGGCTCGGCTCGCTGCGCGGGGCGGTCGGCTCGCCCGAGCAGGTGCGCGACCTGTGCCGGCGCTACGAGGCGGCGGGGGTCGACCAGCTCATCTTCGTCATGCAGGCCGGGCGCAACCGCCACGAGCACATCTGCGAGTCGATCGAGCTGTTCGCCGCCGAGGTCATGCCCGAGTTCGCCCAGCGCGCCGACGCGGCCGACGCGCAGCGCGCCGAGCGCTTGCGCCCGGCCATCGAGGCCGCGCTGGCACGGCGCGAGCCGCCGCGCGTGGCCGACCCCGACTACGCGATCGTGCCCACCGCCTCCGGGCCGCCGGCGCGGTCCGCGCGGCGCGAGCACGCGCCGTCCAACGGCCGCCCGCGGCGGGCGGCGGTGCAGGCGCTGCTGGCCGAGCAGGGCGAGCGCGCCTTCCGGGCCTTCGTGCGGCGCTCCGACGACCGCCGCCTGGAGCGCACCGCGGGCTCGGCGCGTGGGCTGAAGGTGCTCTTCGGCGCGATGGCGCAGGCCTATGAGCCCGACAAGGCGGCCGGCTTCAGCGGCGAGCTTCAGTACGACCTGCGGCGCTCGGACGGCCAGCTGGTCAGCTGGACGGTCGCGCTGGGGCCCGAGCGGGCGACCGTGCGCCCCGGTACCGCCAGCGCGCCCGCGCTGACGCTCAAGCTGGGGCTCGTCGACTTCGTGCGCATGGCGGGCGGCGACCTCGACCCCGGCAAGGCCTTGCTGACCGGCCGCATGGACATGGAGGGCGACCTCGCGGTGGCGGCGCGGCTCGGCGAGATGTTCGGCCAGCCGGCCGCGATCTAGTGGTCGTCCCACGCCACGACGGCGGCGGGTTCGCGGCGCTGCCGGACACGGTGGCGCGCCTGCTGGGCGTGGGGGAGGGCGGCGTCGCGCTCGACGGCCTGCCGGTGCGCGCGCAGCACGTCGTGCTCGTGCTGCTCGACGCGTTCGGCTGGCGCTTCTTCACCCGCCACGGCGACCACCCGCTGCTGCGGCGCTTCGACGCCGTCGTCCCGCTGACCACCCAGTTCCCGTCCACCACCACGGCGCACATCACCACGCTGCACACCGGCGTCCCGGTCGGCGAGCACGGGCTGTACGAATGGAACATCTACGAGCCCTCGCTCGACGCGCTGATCACGCCGCTGCTGTTCTGCTACGCGGGCGACGGCGCGCGCGACACGCTGCTGCGCGCGGGCGCCGATCCGAGCTTCCTGCGCTCGTCGGCGCCGACGCTCTACGAGCGCCTGGCACAGGCCGGCGTCGCCTGCCACGTCTTCGCGCCGGCGACCTTCGCGCCCTCGACCTACGACGGCGTGCTCGCGCGCGCTGCCGAGATCCATCCGATCGCCACCCTGCCGGCGGGACTGACCGAGCTGGGCGCCACGTTGCGCGCGACGCCGGGACCCGCGTACGCGTACGTCTACTGGGACGAGGTCGACGCCACCGGCCACGAGCACGGCCCGTCGTCGCCGCAGTTCGCCGCCGCGGCGGAGCGCTGCCTCGACGCCCTGGACGCCGGCCTGCACACACTGCCCGAGGGGACGCTGGTGCTGCTGGCCGCCGACCACGGGCAGATCGACGTCGACCCGGCGACGACGGTCTACGTCAACGAGGCATGGCCGCAGATCGTCGACCTGCTGGCGCGCGGGCGCAACGAGCGCCTGCTCGTCCCCGCCGGCTCGGCGCGCGACCTCTTCCTGCACTGCCGGCCCGACGCCGTCGACGACGTGATCGACGGCCTCGTGCGCCTGCTGGGCGAGCGCGCGACGGTCCACCGCGTGGCCGACCTCGTCGCCGCCGGGTGGCTGGGCACGGTCGGCGAGCGGCTGCGCGCGCGACTCGCCGACGTCTGCGTCCTGCCCGCGCCCGGCGAGACGGTGTGGTGGCGCGAGCGCCACCGCTTCGACATGCGCTTCCGCGGCCATCACGGCGGGCTGTCGGAGGACGAGGCGCGCACCCAGGTCGCGGCCCTGCTGGTCTGAGCGCGCGCCTCTGCCGTCCTCGGGCTCACCCCCCGTTGAACGGCTTGACCAGCGGGTTGTAGCTCGCGAACAACCCGTTGGGGTTCGGGTACCACAGCCACACGTGCAGCGTCACGAGGTCCGGGTGCCAGAAGGTGAAGGCGGCGCCGGTGTCGGGGGCCGTCTTCGCGCAGCGATCCTGCGATGCCTGGGGCACGAAGGTCCCGTCGGCGTAATGGCAGGCCGCGGGGAACGAGCCGTAGCGGGCGCTGGGGAACGGCGACTTGGCCGGCTTCTTCGGGAAGACCCACTCGAGCGCCGCGAGCTGCCATGTCGTCGACCCCGTCTTCTCGTAGACGAGGATCGGCGGGCGGCGGACGTCGAAGTCCTGGATCTTGGCGTTCATGAAGTGCCACCCCATGTTCGGGATGTCACGCGTGATGATCTGATAGCCGTCGGCCTTGGCTGCGTCGAGGTTCGTGGCGTACTTGGCGGTTGCCAGCCGCGCGGACGCGAGCTGGTTGGCGAATCCGGGCGAGCGGTCGCCGGACTGCTTGGCGCTGGCCACGACGCCCACGGTCAGGGCGATGGCGAGGGCGGCGAGCATCGCCAGTACGGCGCGCTTGGACATCGCAGGTCTCCTCATCATGTTGCGGTCGGTCGAGTCACGTCCCATTGCTTCCTCTCTCGGTCGATGTGCGGCGACGCTACGGACGCCCCGTCCTGGCGGCATCGGGCGGGCGACCCATCTTTCGCGCGGGCACTGCCTAGCTTTTGGGGTGCCTGCTCGCGACCCGGGCGGATGTCGACATGGCCGCGCGTTGACCTCGCGGTCGTCCGCGCCGGAGAATGCGCGCATGTCCAATCCAGGTCAGCCCACCATCCATCCAGGCGCCACCGGGGACGTGGTGCGCCGCGCGCAGCGCGCGTTGCGGCGGACTCCCAACCTCGGTCTCGTCGTCGACGGCGTCTTCGGACCGGCGACGGAGCACGCGGTCAAGCAGTTCCAGGGCGCCGAGGGCCTGGCGGTGGACGGCGTCGTCGGGCCGGCGACGTGGCAGGCGCTGCCCGATGGCGGCCCGATGCCGTTGCTGAAGCAGGGATCGACCGGTGCGGTGGTCCACAGCCTGCAGACCGTGCTCAGCAACGGCGCGGGCCAGTGGGGCACCGGCCCGGGCCCGATCGACGGCGACTTCGGTCCCCAGACGAAGGCCTCGGTGAAGGCCTTCCAGACGTGGGGCGGCGTGGCCGCCGACGGCATCGTCGGCGACCACACGTGGGCCGTGTCGCTGCACGCCGCGAGTGCCACGCTCGAGACGCAGGTCGGGCTTCAGTACGTGATCGGCTGAGGTCGCGCGGCAGGAGCGCCCCCGCGGTCGCCGCTTGTGCCGGCGGACGCCGGGTGCGAACATGTGTTCGATGGCCATCGTCTGTGTCCTGCTCCCCCGCTTCGAGCTCGTCGTGGCCGTGGGCGCGCGCGAGGCGCTCCTGCAACGCCCGGCCGCCCTGGCCCCCGAGTCGGGCCGGGAGCAGCTGGTGGGGGAGGTCTCGGCGGCGGCCGAGGCCTTCGGCATCCACCCGGGCATGCGCATGGGGGAGGCGCTGGCGCGCTGCCCGCGGCTGGCGCTCGTGCCGCCCGATCCCGTTGGGGTGGCCGTTGCCTGGGAGCGCGTGCTGGTGGCACTGGAGGCGACCGGGGCGCTGGTCGAGTCCGGCCGCCCGGGGCTGGCCTGCTTCGAGGCGCGCGGCCTGCGGCGCCTGCACGGCGGCTCGCTCGACGGGGTGCTGGAGGCCACGCGCGAGACGCTGCGCCGGGCGGGCGTCACCGCGACGCGCCTGGGCGCCGGCCCGTCGCGCTTCTGCGCGATCGTGGCCGCCGCCGCGCGGGCACGCGCGCGGCGCCCGGGCTTCGTCGCCGGCGCCGACGGCCTGGCTGCCGAGCGTGTCGCGCTGCTGCGCCACCGAGCCGAGCTGTCGGCGCTGCCCGAGGAGCTCGAGCGGCTGGGGATCGCGACGCTCGGCGCCCTCGCCGCGCTGCCCCGTGCAGCGGTGGCCGATCGCTTCGGTCGCCGCGGGCTGCTGGCCCACGACCTCGCGGGCGGGCTCGACACGCCGCTGCTCCCGCGCCGTCCCGGCGAGATCCTCGAGGAGGTGCTCGAGCTGGAGGAGTCCTCCTCGGGCATCCAGCTCGAGCGGGCGCTCGGGCTGCTCGTCGACCGGCTGCTCGCCCGGCGCGAGCGCGACGGGCGCACGCTGCGGGTCGTCGTGCTGGGCGCGGCGCTGGTCGAGGGCGGCACCTGGCGCGAGCGCGTCGTCTTCCGCGAGCCGCTGTCCGACGCAGGGCGCATGCGCCTCGTCCTCGCCCAGCGCCTCGCGCAGCTGCCCGCGCCGGCCGAGACCATGCGCCTGTCCGTGGAGCGCTTCGGGCCGCCCCATCCCGCCGGCGCGGCGCTCTTCGACGATTCGAGCGCCCGCCGCCAGGCGCGCCTGCGCGAGGCCATCCGCCAGGTGCGGGCCGCCGCCGGCCCCGAGGCCGCGCTGCGCATCCTGGCCGTCGACCCCGACTCGCGGGTTCCCGAGCGCCGCGCCGTCCTGACGCCCTTCGAGGTATGAGCCCCGGCAGTCGCCGCCTCGGGGTCCCGCGGGCGGCCACCGTCCTGGCCGGTCCCGGCGGCCGCCCGGAGGCCGTCGACCACCAGGAGGTCGTCGCAGTGCGCGAGTCGTGGCTCGTCGAGGACCGCTGGTGGACGGACCGGCCGCTGCGCCGGCGCTACTGGGAGGTCGTGACCCTCGACGGCCGCGACCTCGTCGTCTTCCGCGAGCTCACGGGGGGCGGCTGGTACCGCCACCGCTGACGCAGAGCCTGCGCGCTTTCGTCACAGCTGCGCGGTTGTCCCGTCACGCGATCGTCGCGAGGGTGCCGGGGTGCCCCCACAGCGCTCTCCAGGACCACCGGTTCGCGGCCAGGCCGGCGTCGACTACGTCGGCGTCCTTCTGCTCGTGACGGTGGTCCTGGGAGCCGTGGCGCTCGCCGCCGACGCCTCGGGCGTCCCGCAGGCGGTCGACCACCAGCTGCTGCGCGCGCTGTGCATCGTGCGCGGCGGTGAGTGCGAGCAGGATCGCGCGCCGTGCCCGGTCCGCAGCGATCGCCGCGACGACGCCGTGAGCGCCAGGATCCTGGTCTTCCGCGTCGGCGGCGACAAGACGCTGATCCGCGAGGAGCGCTCGGATGGCACGGTGGCGGTCACGGTCGCCTACGGCGAGCAGGCTGGCCTCGAGGTCAGCGGAGGGGCGCATCTCGAGGTCGCGCTGGGGCGCGGCGGGCTGGGCTTCGGGGGCGAGTTGACCGCCGCGGCGGTTGCCGTGCGCGAGCGCGGCTACAGCTGGGTTCTGCGCGACCGCCGCGCCGCCGATGCGCTCATGGGACGGCTGGGCGTGGGGGCGGGGACGCTCGACGCCCTGATCGCGAGCGGGCGGGTGCCCCGGCCCACGCAGCGCTATCGCCACGGCGGCTTCGGAAGCCGGGGCTCGGCCT
>Ga0307502_10000132_pt1 | contig 20120 bp, 19 predicted proteins | sample 16_S_MG_FD_201364 | JGI IMG/M metagenome (GOLD analysis project Ga0307502, IMG submission 201364) | Soil microbial communities from Populus trichocarpa stands in riparian zone in the Pacific Northwest, United States - 16_S | ecosystem: Environmental > Terrestrial > Soil > Riparian zone > Trees... | reverse complement strand
GGCGCAGCGGATGTCCACCGAGCGACGTGACGCAGTCGACGAGCAGCAGCGCGTCGCGCTCGCGGCAGGCGTCGGCGAGGCCGTCGAGCGGCTGCGCGACGCCTGTCGACGTCTCGCCGTGGACGACGACGATCGCGTCGAAGCGCTCGCGCCGGGCCGCCTCGACGAGCTGCTCGGGCGCGATCGCCCGGCCCCAGTCGGCGCTGACCTGCACGACGTCGGCGCCCGCGCGGGCCAGAGCGTCGGCGATCCGCATCCCGAACAGACCGTTGACCCCGCAGACGACGCGGTCACCGGGATCGACGAAGTTCGCGACGAGCGCCTCCATGCCGGCGCTGCCGGTGCCGGAGATCGGCAGCGTCGCGCGGTTGTCGGTCTGAAACGCGTCGCGGAGCAGTCCGATCGTCTCGCCCATGATGACGGCGAACGCGGGGTCCATGTGACCGATCGTCGGCTGCGCGAGCGCCGCGAGCACGCGTTCGGGGACCGGGCTCGGGCCAGAGCCCAGGAGCAGGCGGGTCGGAATGTCGGTGCCCGGCGGAATGCTGATCGTCAAGGCGCCTCCAGCTCGGGGAAGTTCGTCGCGAGGTGCTCGCGGAGGATGTCGCGGATCCAGCGGCGCTCATCGGCGCTGGCGATGCGAAAGCGCTGGAGCAGATCCTTCTGACCCTCGGTCGGGACGTCGTAGATCGTCCAGCGCTCGACCAACCGCTCGAAGAGGAACTCGACCGCGCGCTGCCATGAGTCGTCGGTCGTCTTGTGTTGGTCGTGCAACACGGTGGCGTACTTGCGGCGCGTCAGGGCGGACATCGAACCGCGCAACGTCAGGACGTTGCCGTCCGCATCGCGGTAGTCCGTCGTCGCCGCCGAGATTCGTCCCGCCCCGCGGTTGCGCTTGCCCATCATTCTTCTCAATCTAGTGCACCTGTCCGCACGCTCGCATGCGGGGCGACGCGGACCGTCACCCGATCTATCGTCCGGCACATGACGCAAACCATTCGGCGCCGCGAGCTCGGCAGGGGCGAGCGCATCCTGCCCGGCGTTTGGCGCCTTCGCCTGCCGCTGCCGTGGCCCGGAGTCCCGCACTGCAACGCCTGGGCCGTCGCCGCGGGCGACGGCGTGGTGCTGTTCGACTGCGGACTGCACGAGCCCGGGTCGCTGGAACAGCTGCAGCGCGCGATGGACCAGGTGCAGCTCAAGCTCGAGCACGTTCGCCTGCTCGTGTGCACGCACGCGCACTCTGACCACTACGGCCAGGCCGCGAGCGTCGTCGACGCGAGCGGCTGCGAGCTGTGGATGCATCCGAACTATGCGCACATGCGCGCCGCACTCGAGGATCCCGAGGAGGTGCGCGCTCGGCGCTTCGAGATCGCGCGGATGAGTGGGGTGCCGCTGGAGCCGCTGCGCGACTGGTCGCAAGCAGCGCGCGACCGCGGCAACGGCATCGCGCGGTTGGTGGCACCCGCGCGCGAGCTCGTCGATGGCGTGACGATCGACACCGACCTCGGGCCGTGGACCGTCGTCGAGACGCCGGGCCACGCGCCCTCGCATGTCTGCCTGCACCAGCCCGACCGCCGCCTGCTCGTCTCCGGCGATCACCTCCTCGGGCGCGTTTCGCTGTACTTCGACTACGGCTGGACGCCGGATCCGGTCGGCGAGTTCTTGGCGTCACTCGATCGGGTCGACGCGCTCGACGCGCGCCTGTGCCTCGCCGGCCACGCGCGCACGTTCACCGACGTGCGCGCGCACATCGACGCCAACCGCGACCTGGTCGCCAAGCGCTTGGAGACCGTGCGCGCGGCGGTCGCCGAGCATGGCCCGACCACCGCCTACGACATCGTTCCGATCCTCCACGGGCAGGAGCTCACGCAGGTGACGGCGGGGTGGTGGCTACCGGAGACGCTGTGCTATCTGCAACATCTGCAAGCACTGGGCGCGGTCCGGCGGATGGACGGGGAACCGGAGCGATGGGCGGCGCAATAGACGTGCGCCTCGATGTCGTCGAGCCGGTTCACCTCTGGCCGAGCAGCAGGTTGATGATCGCCAGCGGGCCGCCCGTCTTCAGCGTCAGGCGCAGGCCCGCGGCGGCGATCGAGCTCAGCGCGCCCTCGCGCTCGGCGCGGTCGACGCCCGCAGCAAGTGCCCCGTTGAGCTCGTCGCCCGACACGTGCTTGGGCAGCTTGCCGTCGAGCAGGCTGCGCATGAGCTCCTCGCGCGTCGTGCGCAGCTTGCAGGCGGCGCCGTCGAGCGCGGCCAGCGCGATCAGCTGCGTCCGCTCGACGGCCGGCCGGACGCGCGGCTTGCACGCGTCGGCCACGGGCCGCGGGCCGTAGGAGCCGCCACCGAGCGCCACGTACACGGCCACCATCAAGGCCGCAACCGCGACGGCGCCCGGAACCGCGACCGCAAGCCGCGTTGCGTGACCCGGCGGGCTGCCGTTCGAGCTGGGGCCTCCGAGCGCTGAGCGCCGCATTCCTACCGCCGCCGCGGCTGCGGCCAGCAGCGCCAGGATCGCCGCCGCGACGAACGAGCGACCGAACGCCTTCGTCGCCGCGCGGTCGAGCTCGTCGTGCAGCTGCGAGCGCAGCCGGGCGATCGCGGGCCGGTCGGAGGCCTTCACGTCCAGCCCGGCAAACGCCTTGTCGAGGTCGGGCAGCTCCTGCGCCGCGGCGTCCCTGACCTGGCGGTCCAGCCGCCGGGCGAGCTCGATCTTCGCTCCCAGCCCAAGCCGCGCGTCCAGCACCTGCGAGAACCCGGCGCGCTCGGCGGGCGGGCGGATCCTCTCCAGGTCGGCGGTGAAGATCGGCGTGAGCAGCAGCAGGCCGACGACGATGCCCGCGTGACGAGCGGAGATCGTCCACGCAGCCGGGGCGGCGACGGCGGCGGGGGCGTCCTCGCCTGCTTGAGCGCCGGCGTCGCCGACGGTCGCGGCGATCAACGTCGCGAGCGCCAGTCCCAGTCCGCTGCCGATCGCCAGCTGCGGCACGAGTGTCCAGTAGGCGTGCGCGCTGGGCAGCAGGCCGAGCGCGGCGAGACCACCGGCGACGAGCACGCTGCCGGCGACCGCGGTGGCCAGCCCGTCGCGCCGGCGCGCCCAGTGCCCTGCGAACAGCGCCGCGATCGGCATGACGGTCACCGTCAGCGCCGCCTCGGCGGGCGAGTGGCGCCAGCCTTCGATGAGCAGGATCACGAGCAGGAACAGCGCCGCCGACAGCGCTGCCGACGCCAACGCCAGCGCGACGAGCGGCGCGAGCGCGGGGCGCCCCGGCGCCACCGCCGCAGCGGCGGCCGCCTCCTCGCGGGGCAGCCGGCGTAGCGCCGCGACGGTCACGAGCGCGACGGGCGCCTGCAACGCGAACATCACCTGCCACGAGAACGCCTCCGTCAAGAAGCCGCCGAGCGCCGGCCCGACCGCAGCGCCCAGGACACCCGCCGCCGCCCACAGCAGGATCGCGCGGTCGCGCCCCGCCGCGACCACCAGCAGCTCCAGGGCCGCCGCCACCGCGACCGCCCCGAAGACGCCCTGCAGCGCCCGCGCCGCGATCAAGATGTTCAGCGACGGCGCTGCGGCACAGGCCGCCGACGCGAGGGCGAACAGCACGAGCGAGATCCGGAACGCCTGTCGCGCGCGCCCGCGCGCGAGCTTCGCGCCCGTCAGCGCCAGCAGCGCGAGCGCGAGGTTGAAGGAGATCAGCACCCACGCGACGGCGTTGACGACCGAGTCGAACTCGCGCAGGATCGCGGGCAGCGCAAGCGTGACGACCGACGAATCGGCCAGCACAAGCGCCACGGCGAGCGCCAGCAGCAGCTGCGGCGCCGCCGCGCCCCGGCGGGCCCCGGACCCGCTCATCAGATGGTCGACCGGACCATCTAGTGGTCCTTCACGTACCTAACGGCCTGAAAGGGTGGTTGTCGGCGCCGATCCGGCAAGGACGCAGGGAGGAAGGTGTGCCTCTGGCACATCGACGACCGAGGACGCCGCCGGGCGGTGATCGACGACCGCCATTTCGGGTCGTTAGGTACGAGACGGACCACTAGCCGGGCTCGATCTCGAGGCCCTGGACCAGCGACGAGCGCCCGTCACGCTCCCAAGCGACGTCCACCGAGTCGTTCTGGCGGTAGGTTCCTACGCCCCATGCGCCGAGAAACCAGCGCCAGAAGCCGAGCTTGCCCTCCTTCTTGAGCTCGCGATCGAAGACGAGCTCGTTGCCATGCACCTGGTAGTCCACGCCCTCCTTCTGGTGCACGCCGTTGACGTACACGTCGAAGGGCGACCGCACTCCGGGGGGGAGTGCAACGATCGATCGCGCCGCCATGCGCGGCATTATGGTCGGCGACCGCAGGCGCCGAGCCGCGCAAGCCGAATGTCCAGCCGCCCCGCCTCATGACCCCGGAGCTTCCCTACCGCATCCGCCGCTCCGATCGCGCTCGCCGCGTGCGCGTCAGCGTCGACGCCGGCGGGGCGGTCGAGGTCGTGCTGCCGCGGCGCAGCCCGCAGAGCGCCGCCGACGCCGCGGTCCAGGAGCTGCGCCCCTGGATCGATCGCCGGCTGGCCGAACGCACTGCGGTCGCAGCGGCCGTCGCCGCCCGCGGCGACAGCGTTCCCTACCTCGGGACCCAGCTTGCCCTGCGCGCCGAGCCCGGCCGCACGCGCGTGCACCGCAAGGGCGATGTCCTGCTCGTGCCCGACGGCGACGCCCAGCCGGCGGCGCTCGAACGCTGGTTTCGCCGTGCCGCCCACCGCGAGATCGCGCCCCGCCTGGACCGCGCGGTCGCGGCCCTGAACACGAGCTACGGCGCCTTGACGATCCGCAACCAGCGCACGCGCTGGGGCTCCTGCTCCTCCAGCGGTGCGATGAGCTTCAACTGGCGCCTGCTGCTGGCGCCCGAGCCGGTGCTGGACTACGTCGTCTGGCACGAGGCGTGCCACCTGCGGGTGATGGACCACTCGCCGCGCTTCTGGGCGCTCGTGCGCCGGCACTGCCCCGGCTATGAGGAGCAACGGCGCTGGCTGACGCGCCAGGGGGCTACATTGGTGCTGTAGTGGGGAGAGGACCGATCGTTGGCGTACTCGCGGTGGGTGCCGCGATCCTCGTGATCGTGCTGCTGCTGTTCGCGGGCGGCCACCGCTACACGGTCCACGCGACGTTCGTGTCAGCCGGCCAGGTCGTCAAGGGCAACGCGGTGAAGGTCGCGGGCACGCCGGTCGGCAGCGTCGGCGACATCTCGCTGACCGACGACGGGCAGGCGCGAATCTCCCTGCAGATCGACGACGACGGCTACGCCCCGCTGCGCCGCGGGACGCGCGCGATCATCCGTCAGGCGTCGCTCTCCGGAGTCGCCAACCGCTACGTCGACCTGCAGCTCGGACCGGGCGACGGCGCCCAGATCCCGGACGGCGGAAAGCTCGCCACCGACAGCACCGATGCCGCGGTCGACCTCGACCAGATCTTCAACACGTTCGACCCCAGGACGCGCGCCGGCGTGCAGAAGTCCGTCCAGTTCCTGCGCGACTTCCAGGCCGGCAGCGAGGACGAGGCCAACCGGGCGCTGTACTACCTCAACCCCGCGCTCTCGTCCTCCAGCAGGCTGTTCGCGGAGCTGAACCGCAACACGCCGGATTTCGAGCGCTTCATCGTCCAGGTCTCGCGCCTGGTCACGGACGTCTCCGCGCAGGACGGCGTCCTCGCCGACCTCACGCGCAACCTCGCCACGACGACCTCGGCGCTGACCGCCGGCGGCGAGTCGCTCGCCGAGGGGGTCGGGCTGCTTCCGGACGTCATGCGTAAGGCGAACAGGACCTTCGTCAACTTGCGCGGGGCGCTCGACGACCTGACGCCGCTCGTCGACGACGCCAAGCCGATCGTCCGCGACAAGCTCATCCCGCTGATGGACCAGTTGCGCCCCTTCGCGCATGACGCGCTGCCGGCGATCTCGGACCTGTCTGAGACGATTCGCCGTCCGGGCGCGGACAACGACCTCGTCGAGCTGCTGCGCCGCCAGCCGGCGCTCGACGCGATCGCCAACCAGACCGCGCGGCGCAACGGCGCCGACCGCCCGGGCGCGTTGCCGACGACGATCAAGGCGCTGGAAGGCGTCGCGCCGCAGCTCGCGTTCCTGCGGCCCTATGCGCCGGAGCTCGTCGGCTGGTTCGACGACTTCTCGACGTCCGGCGCCTACGACGCGATGGGCAACTTCTCGCGCGCCGGCCTGGAGGTCAACGGCTTCACGCTCGGCCCGCTGCTCAACGCGCTGCCGGTCCCGGCGAATCTGCGCAACGCGATCCTCGCGGCGGGCGTGAAGATCGGTCGCAACAATCGCTGCCCGGGAGCGCTCGAGCGCCGCGCGCCCGATGGCTCCAACCCGTACAAGCCGTCGCCGGACTTCAACTGCGACGACACGCAGACGCCGATCGGCAAATGATGCGCAAGCGCCTCATCGGTGCGCTGCTGGCCGCCGTCGCGAGCTTGGCGATCGTCGCCGCGACGACCGCGGGCGCCGGCGACGAGCAGCGCTTCACCGTCGTGCTCGACAACGCCTTCGGCCTCACGGAGGGCGCCGACCTGAGGTCCTCGGGCGTCAAGGTCGGCAACGTCGAGAAGCTCGACGTGCAGCGAAGGACCGCTCGCGCGCTGGCGACGGTCGTCGTCAGCCGGCCGGACTTCGCGGGCTTTCGCAAGGACGTCTTCTGCGAGGTCAAGCCGCAGTCGCTGATCGGCGAGTACTTTCTGGACTGCGCGCCCGGCACATCCGCCGAGCCGGCGCCGAGGACGATCCCCGTGCAGCAGACCGCAGGGACGATCCCGCCCGATCTCGTGTTCGACATCCTGCGCCGGCCGGCGCGCGAGCGCTTCGGGCTGATCCTCACCGAGCTCGGCACCGGCTTGGCGGCCCGCGGCGAGGATCTGCAGACGGTCATTCGCCGCGGCGTCCCCGCGCTGCGCGAGACCGACAAGGTCCTGAAGATCCTCGATGCCAACCGCCGGACGCTCCAGCAGCTCACGCGCGACTCCGACCACGTCCTCGCGGCGCTGGCAGGCAATCGCGGCGACGTGGCGCGCTTCGTCACGAAGGCCGCCTCCACGACGCGGGCGTCGGCTGACCGCAAGCTGCAGCTCGCGCAGACCGTCGACAAGCTGCCGCACTTCCTGCGCGAATTGCGCCCGGCGCTGCGCGACCTCGGCACGGCCGCCAGGCGCCAGACGCCCGCGCTGCGTGACCTGCGCCTCGCCGCACCGGACCTGACGACGCTGCTGCGGCGCCTGGGCCCGTTCGCGCGGTCCGCGCGGCCCGCCGTGCGCGGACTGGGGCGGGCGTCGAACATCGGCCTCGATGCGGCGCGCGAAGCGCGCTCGACGGTCAGGCAGCTGCGCGCGCTCGGCACCGCCGCGACCGAGCCGATGCGCAACCTGCGCTTCGTGCTGGAGGATCTCAACGACCGCGGCCGCGCCGTCGAGGCCAACAAGCTCAGCCCGACCGGCGCCGGGTTCACCGGCCTGGAAGCGCTGCTGCAGTTCTTCTTCGTGCAGTCCCAAGCGATCAACCTGTACGACTCCAAGGGCTACCTGCTCAAGCTCAGCCTGCTCGTCAACCAGTGCACGCCGTACGTCAACGCGCAGACGGCGATCAAGGACAAGGCTCACACGGAGGCATGCAAGCAGTGGCTCGGCCCCAATCAGCCCGGGATCACGACCGGTGCGATCGCGCGCGCGAAGGAGCGCCCCCCGGCCACGACGACGGCGAATGCGCCTGACGCGAAGGCGCCCGCGCCGGCGGCGCCGGCGGCGCCGGCGCGGCAGCCCGCGACACCCGGGGCGCAGCCGCCTGCGCCGTCGCTGCTGCCGAAGATCGATCCGAAGCAGCTGCTCGACGACATCCTGCCCCAGATCACCGACAAGCTGCCGAAGATCGGCGGGCGCTCTGCGCGCGCCCGCAGTGACCGCAACCTGCTCGACTTCCTCCTGGGCCCATGACAGCGCCTCATTGCTCGACCTGCGCCGGGGCGAACTCGAACAGTGGCCGCTCGCGATGAGAGGCCGCAAGCCGCCAGGGGTCGCATCCAGACCCGTGTTCATCGGGGCCATCACCACGCTCGTCGTCGTCGTCGCAGTGCTGCTCGCCTATCAGGCCAACAAGGGCCTGCCGTTCGTCCCGACGTTCGAGCTGAAGGTCGACACGCCCAACGCGGCGCGGCTCGTCGTCGGCAACGAGGTGCGCGAGGGTGGCTTCCGCATCGGCCAGCTGGCGCAGATCGATCCGGTCGGGCGCACCGGCGCCGGGGCGCAGCTGACGCTGAAGCTCGATACGTCCGCGACGCCGGTGCCCGACGACTCGACCGTGCTGATCCGCCCGCGCTCGGCGCTCGGCCTGAAGTACGTCGAGTTGCGGCGCGGCAGGTCGTCGCGGCAGCTCCCCGAGGGCTCGGTGATCGTCGCGAGCTCGAGTCGCGTCGTCGGCCCCGAGCTCGACGACTTCTTCTCGATCTTCGACGAGCGCACGCGCGCCGCCATCGACGCCAACCTCGACTACTTCGGCCAGGCGTTCGCCGGCCGCGGCACCGCGATCAACCGCTCGCTCGCCGCGCTGCCCGAGCTCTTCGACGACCTGCCGCCGGTCATGCGCACGGTCGCCGAGCCCGACACGCAACTGCGGCGCCTGCTGCTGGAGACCGGGGACATCTCCCGCATCGTCGCCCCGCTTTCGGACACGTTCGCACGTGGCTTCACCGGCCTGGCCGACACGTTCGCGGCCCTGTCGCGCGACCCGCAGGCGCTGCGCGACACGATCGCCCAATCGCCCGGCACGCTGGATGTGGGGATCCGGTCGCTGCCCGGCACGCGCCCGTTGCTTGGCCGCCTGGCAGCAATCTCCGACGAGGTCCGGGGCACGGCCCGCGAGCTGCGCCGGAGCCTGCCGTCCGTCAACCGCGCGCTCGCCGCCGGCATCCCGGTGCTGAGGCGCACGCCGCAGTTCACCGGCAAGCTCGAGGGCACCCTGCGCGCGTTGCGCGACCTCGCGAAGTCGCCGACGACCGACATCACGATCCAGGGCCTGACGGCGACGATGGACACACTGAACCCGACGCTGCGCTGGGTCGGGCCGCACGTGACGGTCTGCAACTACTTCAACTACTTCTGGACGTTCTTCGTCGACCACATCTCCGACGAGGACCCGACCGGCACCGTCGAGCGCATCCAGGTCAAGACGGCGCCGCTCGTGCAGGAGAACTCGATGATGTCCTTCGGCGCGCCGCGCCCGGCCAACGGCGGGCCGATCGATCCGCTCCAGAAGGCGCTGTTCGGTGATGCCGCCGCACTCCACGACCAGCTGTACAACGCGGCGGTGGATGCCAACGGCAACGCCGATTGCGAATCCGGCCAGCGCGGCTACCTCGAGCGCCTGGCGACCGGCTTTCCGCAGGACCGGAAGATCGTCGTCGATACGCGCACGCCGGGCGCGCAGGGCCCGACCTACAAGGGGCGCCCGCGCGTGCCGGCCGGCCAGTCCTTCTCCAACGAGCCCGGCGGGCTCGCCCCGCCCGTACCGTGATGCGCAGTCGCGGCCCAAGCGCGTTCACCGTCGGCGCCGTCCTGCTCGTCGTGGCCGTGATCGTCACCTACCTCGGGTTCACGAAGGACATCCCGTTGCTCAACGAGCCGTACGAGATCAAGGCCGCGTTCCGCGATACGAGCGGGATCAACAAGCGCTCGCCGGTCCGGATCGCGGGCGTCGAGGTCGGCTACGTCACGAACGTCGAGCGGACGAGCCCGGGCGCGCGGTCGGCGACCGTGACGTTCGCGATCCGCGACAGCGGCCGGCCGATCAACAACGACGCGAGCGCCAAGGTCCGGCCGCGCATCTTCCTCGAGGGCAACTTCTTCGTCGACCTGTCGCCGGGCACGCCGGGAGCCGGCGAGATGGCCCGGGGCGCGACAATCCCCGTCTCGCGCACCGCCAGCCCGGTCCAGTTCGACCAGGTACTCAGCGCACTCAAGAGCGACACCCGCAACGACCTGCGCCAGGTCTTCACGGAGGTCGGCACAGCGCAGGACGCCGGCGGCGCCAAGGCGTTCAACGACTCGCTGCACTTCCAGCCCTCCGCGTACAAGTTCGTCGCGATCGTCTCGGAGGCGCTGCTCGGCAAGCGCCCGCACGACATCAGCGATCTCACCCGCGACGGCGGCGCGGTGGCGGGCGCGCTGGAGCGCGACCCGGCGAAGCTGCGATCGCTGATCGTCGACTTCGATACGGTCGCCCGCGCGCTTGCCGGCCGGGAGGCCGCGCTCACGGCCGCCGTCGGCGAGCTGCCGCGTACGCTGCGGGCCGCGTCGCCGGCGCTCGATGCGCTGAACGCGGCCTTCCCCGACGTCCGAAGATTTGCCCGGCAGGCGCGGCCGGGCGTGCGCTCGCTCGGCCCGACCGCCGACGCGACGCTGCCGCTCGTCGAGCAGCTGCGCGGCCTCGTGCGGCCACAGGAGCTCGGCGGGCTCGCGCGCCAGCTGCACAGCTCCACGCCCGCACTGACGAGGCTCGCCACGAGCGCGTCGTCCGTGCTGAGCCAGCTGCGCGCGCTGGCGAGCTGCACGACCAACGTGCTGGTCCCGTTCGGCAACGACAAGCTCGTCGACGAAGCGTTCCCGACCCACGGCCCGGTCTACGAGGAGCTGGCGAAGTTCCTGCCGGGCCTGGCCGGCGAGAGCCGCTCCTTCGACGCCAACGGCCCGTGGTTCAAGGTGCTGGCCACCGGCGGCGCGGAGACGCTGAACCTCGGCAACGGCATCTTCGGCTCGGTCGTCGACACGATCGCCGGCAACAACCCTCCGCCGGTCCGCACGCGACCGCCGCTGAGGCCCGGCGTGCCATGCGAGACCCAAGAGCCGCCCGATCTGCGCTCGATCCCGCGGGGTCCGCCGCCGGCGATCAACTCGACGGGGGCCGCTTCTCGCATACGCGAGTCCAGGGCGCAGGCCGTCGCCGTCTCGCTCCTGCGCCATCAGCTCAAGGCGGCGGGCAGCGACACGAAGGTGCTCGACAGGTCGATCACCCTGGACGAGATTCGCCAGCTCGCCGCCAAGAACGGGCTGACAAAGCAGCTCAACCGAGCGCTGAGGAAGGGCCGGGGATGAGCCGGGCGCTGCGCAAGAACCTCGGGCCGCTCGCGGCGATCATCGTCCTGGTCGCGATCGCCGCGGTCGTCGGTGGCTACATCCTGCACGAGCAGCGGCTGCGCTTCCCATTCATCGAGGGCGAGACGATGCGCATCAACGTCGAGCTCGACACCGCACAGGCCGTCACGCCCGGCCAGGGCCAGACGGCGCAGGTCGCGGGCGTGCAGATCGGCGACATCGGCGAGGTCAAGCTGCGCAACGGACGCGCAATCGTCGGCCTGGATATCAAGCCGGAGTACAAGGACCTGATCCACCGCGACGCCCGCGCGGCGCTGCGCCCGCGCACCGGCCTGAAGGACATGTACGTCCAGATCTACCCGGGCAAGACGGGCCCGCCGGTAAGGGCTGGTTTCACGATCCCGCTGCGCAGCTCCCTGACCGACGTCAACCTCGACGAGATCCTGGCGCAGCTCGACACGCGCACGCGCGACTACATCACGCTCCTGGCCAACGGCGGCGGCGAGGGCTTGCGCGGCCGCGGCAACGACCTTGCTCGTGTCTTCAAGCGCTTCGGGCCGACGCTGCGCGACCTCTCGCGCGTGAACCGCGCGGTGGCATCCGAGCGCGTCGCGCTGCGGCGGCTCGTCACGTCGCTGTCCCAGGTCAACGGCGCGCTGGCGCGCAAGCCCGACGACCTCGCGCGCCTGGTGAACGGCGCGTCCCAGACGCTGCGCGCCGTTGCGTCGGAGGACGGCAACCTGCGCGATGCGGTCGGCGAGCTCGCGCCGACGCTGCAGCAGGCCACCGGGACGCTCGACGCCACGACGCCGCTCGCCCGCGAGCTCGGGCCGGCGACGCGCGCGCTGCTGCCGGCGGTGCGCCGGCTCGAGTCCGTCAACGCCGCGGTCAGCCCGTTCGCCCGCGAGGCGACGCCGGTCGTCCGCGACGAGGTCCGCCCGTTCGTGCGCAAGGCGACACCGCTCGCGCGCGACCTCGCCCCCGCCGCTCGCGGGCTGGCGCGGGCGTTCCCGGAACTCGACCGCAACGCGAAGGTCCTCAACGACTTCGTCAACATGCTCGCTCACAACGAACACGGCCGCGAGCCGCCCGCGAAGGCCGGCCGCGACGAGGGCTACCTCTTCTGGCTTGGCTGGCTCAGCCATCAGACGGCGAACCTCCAGAGCATCGAGGACGCCAACGGTCCGATGCGCCCGATCTTCCTGACCGGCACCTGCTCGACGCTCACGAGCCTCGTCAACGACCTGCCGGCGGCCGAGTTCGCGCTCGGGTTGTCGCCGCTGCTGGCGACCGTCTGCAAGAACCCGACGACGCGGTCGCTGAGCGTCACGCGCGCGCTGAGGACGGTCGGCGTGACCGGCAAGGGTGCATCGACGCTCGATAAGGCGCGCGACGGTGTCGTCGGGCAGCTCGACAAGACGGTCGGCGGCGTTCGCGACAAGCTCGACAAGACCCTCAGGGGCAAGCGGAGCGGCCGATGAACACCGAGGCCCCGACACTCGGACGGCTGCTCGTCATCAGCGGCTTCGCGCTCACCTGCTTCGGTCTGCTGCTGTTTCTGTGGCTCGCATTCGGCGGGCCGATCCCGCTCAAGCCACAGGGCTATCGCGTGCAGGTCGCCTTCACCGATGCGGCGACACTCGCCGACCAGGCCGACGTCCGCACGGCGGGCGTGCGGATCGGCAAGGTCGTGCGCAGGCAGCTCGCACCCGAGGGCAAGACGCTCGCGACGATCGAGCTCGACAGCACCTACGCGCCGCTGAAGCGCGACGCGCGCGCGATCCTGCGCCAGAAGACGCTGCTCGGAGAGATCTACGTCGAGATGACCACGGGCAGCAAGGCGGCGAACGACCTCCCGGAAGGCGCGCGGCTACCCGACGGCCAGGTGGCCCAGGCGGTCGAATTCGACGAGCTGCTGCGGATCTTCGACAAGGACACGCGCAACGCCTTTCAGCAGTGGCAGGCGAGCCTGGCCGTGGCCGGGCGCGGTCGCGGCGGCGATCTCAACGACGCGTTCGGGAACCTGCCCGCGTTTACCGAGAACGCCCAGAGCGTCGTCGACGTGCTCGACCGCCGCCGGGCAGCGCTACGCGATCTCGTCAAGAACGCCGGCAAGACGTTCGAGGAGATCACCCGCGACGAGGGCGCGCTGTCGACGCTCGTGCAGCGCAACAGCGAGCTGTTCGACGAGCTCTCGCGCCGTCGCGAGGCGCTGGCCGACTCGATCCAGATCTTCCCCGCGTTTTTGGACGAGACGAAGCTGACGCTGGCACGGCTGCGGACGTTCTCGCTCAACACCGAGCCGCTGATCCGCGACCTCGAGCCGGTGCTCGACGACCTGCAGCCGACGCTCGTGTCGCTGCGCCGCCTGTCGCCGTCGCTGCAGAACCTCTTCGACAACATCGATCCGCTCATCACGGCTGGCGACAAGGGGTTGCCGGCACTGTCGCGCGTGCTGACCGGCCTTGATCCGACGCTTGCGGCAACCGGGCCGTTCCTGCAGCAGCTCAACCCGCTGCTGCGCTTCCTGGAGTTCAACCAGGCGAAGGTGTCGGACTTCCTGGCCATCGGCCCGTCCGCGTTCGGCGGCATCCGCTCGACTCCCCCGGGCAGCAAGAGCAACGGCCACGTACTGCCGCAGATGATCGTGCTCGGGTCGCAGTCGTTCCCCGCCTCGAACCGCTCCTCCGACAACCGCGGCAACGCATACGTGCGGCCGGACGCCGCCCGCGATCCCAGCTCACTCGTGGGGCCGAGCTTCGACTGCAACCACACGGGCGAGAAGGGCCCGACGAGCACGCCCGCCTGCCGCGTGCAGGGTCCGGTCCCGTTCGGCGGCCAGAGCCTGCGCTACCCGCAGGTGCGGCCGGGTGCGCCGGGCGGCGTGCCGCCGGGCTGAGCGATCCATGCCGCGCGTCGGCGTCGTCGGCCACGTCGAGTGGGTGCGCTTCGCCGTCGTCGAGGCCGTTCCGCCGGCGGGCGCGATCGTCCATGCGCGCGAGACCTTCTGCGAGCCGGCGGGCGGCGGCGCGGTGGCGGCGGTACAGCTGCGCAAGCTGGCCGGCGCCGTGACGTTCCTGACCGCGCTGGGAGACGATGCGGCCGCGCGCCAGGTCGTCCTCGACCTACGCGAGCGCCATCGTGTCGGCGATCTACACGTCGCGCAGCGCGCCGGACCGCAGCGCCGGACCTTCACGTTCCTCGACGACGCCGGTGAGCGGACGATCACGGTGCTCGGCGAGCGGATCGTGCCCGGCTTGACCGACCCGCTGCCATGGGATGAGCTGGGCGCTCTGGACGCCATCTATCTGACCGGCGGCGACGCCGGCGCCGTGCGGGCTGCGCGCGCCGCGTCGGTGCTCGTGGCGACGCCGCGCGCGATGCAGGCGCTGATCGAGTCGCGCGTGCGGGTCGACGTCCTGGTGCGCAGCTCAAGCGATCCGGGCGAGATCTACGAGCCGGGGATGCTCGATCCCGCGCCGCGGCTGGTGGTCAGCACGCGGGGCGCCGAGGGCGGCTTCTGGGAGGCCGCCGACGGGCGCAACGGGTCGTGGCGCGCCACCCCGCTGCCCGGTCCCGCGGTGGACGCCTACGGCTGCGGCGACTCGTTCGCCGCCGGACTGACGTATGGCCTCGGGGCCGGCATGGAACTCGCCGACGCCCTCGAGCTGGCGGCGCGCTGCGGAGCGGCCTGTTTGTGCGGACGCGGTCCGTATGAAGGGCAGCTTGAGCTTGGATAGCGATGCCGCGTGGGCCCGCGGCACGCTCGCTCGCCGGGTCTGTCGGGCGCGTTGCGCGGACGCTTGCTACGCCGCCGCGCGGTCCTGCGCAGTCAAACCGCTGCGGCCAGCCTCGCGGCGCAGGCGCGTCAGTGCCCGCTCCCGCGTGGGCCCGATGCTGCCGACGGGCATGCCCAACGCCGCGCCGATCTCCTTGTAGCTCGGCGCGGGCTCAGCAGCGAGCATTCGCAGCAGCGAGCTGTCGCGTGGTCGCAGCCGCTTGACAGCGGCGTCTACAGCGGCGGCGTTCTGTTGGCTGATCAGCCGCTCGATCGGAGGCGGCGCGGCGTTCGTCGGATCGGGCAGCTCGTCTGAGCTCGGGATCAGCCGCGCGGCACAGCGGATCACGTGCAGGCACTCGTGCCGCGCCGTCGTCGCCAGCCACGCACCCACGCGCGCCGGATCCTGGATGCGGTCGAGGCTTTCGACCAGGCGCATCCACGAGGTCTGAAAGACGTCGGCCGCATCCGCGGCACTGAGCCTGTACGCACGCGTCGTCGCCCACACCTCGGGGCCGAACTTGGCAACCAGGGCATTCCACGCGGACTGATCGCCGTCGGTCGCCCGCGCGACGAGCAGCGCGACGCTATCGGTCGCCAGCGCACCGCGGTCAGTCCGGCTGCGCTTCGTGGCTTGGTCGCCGCGTGCGCGTGCCATCGCTGGCTCCTGCGGATCGCGGTTGGGATCCGCACCGTCGACTCGGATGCAACGACGGTCCCCAAGCGGGCCGGATGGTCGCGAGAAGCTGCGGGCTCCGGGCCGGCCTCGGCGGGTGTGAGCGGACATGGCGCGATGCTAGGCGCGGGCCCGACCGCCGGCATGAGCAGCCGACTACTCAAGTTCCCAGACCGGGGTGCTCAGAGGCGGCGCCCCGGGGGGAACCGCCGCTCGCCACGTCGGGAGCCGACAGACGTCTCGGGGTCCCGCTCGCCCAGCGCTCGACGGAGGGCGTCGAACGGCGTCTCGCCGCGCCCTGGCTCGATCGGCTCGCGCTTGACACGGCCGCTGTAGACCTGCACCGACCCGTCGCCGCGCACGTCAGCTCCGGCGCTCACGGTCGGCCGCAGGCGGCTCGGCCCGGACAGCTCGCCGCGCGCCGCGACCTGCGCCTCCGGATCGTATTCGCGCGTCAGCGCCTTCGCGGGCCTAAGCCGGGGCACGGCGCCGAGCGAGGTCAGCTGCTGCTCGAGCAGGTCGATCGCCTCCCCGAGGGAGTCCGCGCGCAGCCGCGTGACCTTCGGGCCGACCCGGATGATCACGGTGCAGCGCACGGCGGCGATGGTAGTCCGGCTATACCGGCCATGTCTCCTGTCGCCAGCCCATGTCCCAGAACATCCACTCGTAGCGGGCGGTCACGGTGAACCGCGCGGCGGCCGCGGCCCGGTCGGCTTTGGACAGGCCCCGCCCGAGCCTGTCGGTCAACTCCAGGACCGCCTGAACGACCGCCCCAAATTCCTCGCCGCCGTACGTGTCGATCCAGCGCGCGTACAGCGGATCGGGCGATCCGCGCGACAGCAGCTCCGACCCGACCCGTTGGTAGATCCAGTAACAGGGCAGCACCGCTCCCAGCGCCTCGGCGAACGACCCCCCGTAGGCGCTGGAGAGCAGATAGCTGCAATAGGCGAGGTTCGTCGGCGCCATCGGCGTTGCCGCCACGACCGTCTCCGTCAATCCCAACTCCGCGAAGAACGACTCGTGCAGCTGACGTTCCACCGTGATCGCGCCCGCGGCGTGTTCGGCGAACATCTTGATCGACGGCTCGTCCGGCGCCCGCGCGGCGCAAATGCTCAGCGCGCGCGCGTACTCGCGCAGGTAGTGCGCGTCCTGAACGACGTAGAACGAGAACGCCTTGCGATCGAGCTCGCCGCTCGTCAGCCCCGCCACGAAGGGGTGGACGAGGATCTGTGCGTAGACGTCCTCGATTCCGGCCCACAGGCGGGAGGTGAGGGGTGTTTCGTCCTCCGGTCCCCGCAAGCTCGGACGTTCGGCCGACGTTACCTAGGAGTTCCCGCGTTGATCGATCGGCACGTACTCCCGCGCGCGGTGCCCCGTGTAGATCTGGCGCGGCCGCGAGATCTTCTGCTCCTTGTCCTCGACCATCTCGCGCCACTGGGCGATCCAGCCGCTCGTGCGGCCGATCGCAAACATGACCGGGAACATCGCCACCGGCAGCCCCATCGCCTCGTAGATCAGCCCGGAGTAGAAGTCGACGTTGGGGTAGAGCTTGCGCGAGATGAAGTAGTCGTCCTCGAGCGCGATCTGCTCGAGCTCGTAGGCGATGTCCAGGAGCCGGTTGGCGCCCTTGACCTCGATGACATCCTCGGCCGCCTTCTTGATGATCCGTGCCCGCGGGTCGTAGTTCTTGTAGACGCGGTGGCCGAAGCCCATGAGGCGCTCCTTGCCCTGCTTCACGCCCTCGACGAAGCCGGGAATGTTGTCCTTCGTCTCGATCCGCTTCAGCATTCGCAGAACGGCCTCGTTGGCGCCGCCGTGCAGGGGCCCGTAGAGCCCGGCGATCCCGGCCGCGACCGCGGAGTACGGATCAGGGCGAGCCGAGCCGACCGAGCGCACCGCGCTCGTCGAGCAGTTCTGCTCGTGGTCGGCGTGCAGGATGAACAGGATGTCCAGCGCCCGCTCGAGCCGCGGGTCGGGCTCGTACTTCAGCTCGGTCATCTTGTACATCATGTTGAGGAAATTGCCCGAGTACGCGAGATCGTTGTCGGGATAGACGTACGGCTGCCCCTGGACGTGGCGGTAGGCGAACGCCGCCAGCGTCGGCATCTTGGAGATCAGCCGGATCGTCTGGATGTCGCGGTTCTCCGGATCGTCGATGTCGTTGGCGTCCGGATAGAACGTCGACAGCGCGCTGGTCGTTCCGAGCAGCATCCCCATCGGGTGCGCGTCATGGCGGAATCCCCCGAGAAACTCCTTGATGTTCTCGTGGACGAACGTGTGGATCGTGACGTGGTGCGTCCACTCGGTCAGCTGCTGGGCGGTCGGCAGCTCGCCGTACACGAGCAGGTAGGCGACTTCGAGGTACGTCGAATGCTCGGCTAGCTGCTCGATCGGATAGCCGCGGTACTCGAGGATCCCGTTGGTCCCGTCGAGGTAGGTGACGGCCGAGCGGCATGACGCGGTGTTCATGAACGCCGGGTCATAGGTCATGAGGCCGAAGTCGTCCTCGGAAACCCGGATTGCACGCAAGTCGAGGGCTCGCACGGTACCGTCGACGATCGGTATCTCGTACGTCCGGCCGGTGCGGTTGTCTACCACGCTGAGCGTGTCCTCGCCGGTGGCCTCGGCGCCGTTGTTCGCGAGACGGCTCTCGCTAACGCTGTCTTTCTGTGTGCTCACCCCTCCGATTATGCACCCCCCGAGCCCGAACTACGCAGGCCCAGGCGCGCAAATCTGTGCGACCGCAGGCGACGCGCTGCTAGAGCGCCACGTAAATGGCCGAGCCCAGCGCGCCCGCCACGAGCGCGACGCTGAGTGCCATCACGCCGCGGGCGGCCTGGTCATTCGCCGGAAACTCGGGCTTTTTGAAGCCGACGACGCTGATGATGATCGCGAACGCGACCAGCAGCCCACCGGCGATGAAGAAGGGCAACTCGGACTTGTGATGCTCTTCGGCCGCGTGTTCGGCCGCCGCGAGCAAGAAGGCGAGATCCATGGCGGCGCGACCTTATCGCACGCGACCGGACGCCGGCCCGCCCTCGTAGCGGCTCTCCGTCGCCTCGACCTGGCCGTGGTAGTGGCTGCCGAGCTCCGGGTGACCGTAAGGCCGCAACGCGGGCGCGTCGAGCGTCATGAACGAGAGCTGCGCGATCGGCTTGGTCGCCCACAGCTTGATCGGCACCCGCGTGAGGTTCGTGATCTCGAGCGTCAGCGTGCCCTTCCAGCCCGGATCGACGAACCCGGCGGTCGCGTGGACGATCAGGCCCAAGCGCCCAAGACTCGATTTTCCTTCGATGCGGGCGACGACGTCATCGGGCAGCTCGACCCATTCCAGCGTCCGTCCGAGACAGAACTCGCCTGGGTGGATCACGAACGGCTCGTCGTTTGAGATCTCGATCTGCTCGGTGAGGTTCGTCGGCGGCTTGGCGAGGTCGATCGCGGCGGCGCGGTGGTTGTGGAAGACGCGAAACGTGTTGCCGAGACGCAGATCGACGCTCGCCGGCTGAACCATCGCCGGATCCCACGGCTCGATCGTGATGCGGCCCTCCTGCACGAGGCGCAGGATCGTGCCGTCTGAGAGCACGGAGGTCGGGGCGCTCATGGCGCCGTGAGGTTAGTGCTCGACGCGGCGAGCGCGCGCGACGACCGTCCGCGCGCGCGGCGGAGCCGGCACCGGAGGGGCTCCGTGCGGGCCGCGGCGCGGGTGGCGCGGAAGCGCCGGGCGCGGGTGCGGATGGCGCGGGCTGGGGTCGCACGGGCGCTTGGTTCCACCGTCCTCGTCGGTTGCCGGATCGGGCTCGGGAGTCGCCCGGATCGCCCACCAGACGATGTAGAGCAATCCGAAGATCGGGAGCTTCAGGAAGACCATGAGGAAGATGAAGGTCGCGCTCATCCGCACGAGGGACCATACCCCGCACGCGGGAGTGGCGCACGGCTTGTGCTGCGATCTGGCGGGATCGGCACGACGCCGGCGCGCCAGCGCGCCGGTCAGCCCGACCGCCAACGCGCCACGCCGTGATCCGCCACGGCCCGGCTCCCGCTATGGCCCGTCATGCATCGACGCCCCCTCGCGGTACTCGCCGTCACCGCCGCCGCACTCGGCGGGCAGGTCGCCGCGTCAGCTGCCGCCGCCAAGTCCGTGACGCTGAAGAACATCGCGTTCTCCCCCGAGCGGCTTTCAGTTGCGCGAGGGACGACCGTGACGTTCCGCTGGCGTGACGACACAACGACGCACAACGTCACCAGCAGGGGCGCCAAGCGCTTCAAGACGATCCCCGACAGGACCGCGGGCTCCGTCCGCAGGCGTCTATCGCTACGACCCGGCATGACCGGGCAGATCACCGTCCGCTGACCCCACCACCGATCAGGAGAACCCCTGTGTCTGCACTACTCAACGTCGACCTGCTCGACGCCGACGGCGCGATCCGCGACTCTGCCGAGGCCGCCGGCCTCGATCGCGGCGACTTCCTCAAGAAGGGCGTTCTCGCCGGCGGCGGTCTGCTCGCCGGCGGAGCGTTCTTCACCCAGTATCTCGGTACTG
>Ga0307502_10000131_pt1 | contig 20142 bp, 21 predicted proteins | sample 16_S_MG_FD_201364 | JGI IMG/M metagenome (GOLD analysis project Ga0307502, IMG submission 201364) | Soil microbial communities from Populus trichocarpa stands in riparian zone in the Pacific Northwest, United States - 16_S | ecosystem: Environmental > Terrestrial > Soil > Riparian zone > Trees... | reverse complement strand
CACGCAGACGAGTTGGAACTGCTTGCTGATGAGCCTTGTCCTCATCGTCCACGAGCGTACCGACGGGGCTCGGCACTTCAACGCAGCCCAGCGGCCGGCGACGCCTCCGCCGACCGCTGGTGCGCCAAGGTGAGCATCGCCGGACCCATGGCCATCAAGATCCATAGCTGCTTGTGAAACAACCACGATCCGAAGAAGCCCGCGGTCAACATGCCGCAGAGCGTGACGAACAACGCCCGCGCCACGAGCTCCATCTGCTCGTCCTTCTGCCGCGCAAACGCTTGCGCGGCCATCGCAGCGGTCGTGAGCGCTGAGCCGATGATGCCCAAGAACAGCAGCAGTCCGACGACCCCGAGCTCGGAGAGAACCTGGAGATAGATGTTGTGGGGACCAAGTGGACGATCGACGATCAGATCGCTGCGACGGATCAGCCCAGCGTGGAGTACGTATTCCGGTGATCGCGCCTCATAGTTGCCGGCGCCGACGCCCAGCACGGGATTGGCCTTCACGATCTCGGCGCCCACCCGCCAGATGTCGCTGCGTCCAGAGCCATCGCCCGTCTCGGTGATACGGGCGCGCAAGTCCGGCGGCGCAAGCGCGATGACGTAGAGGACGGTCAGCGCAGTGGCGATCGCCACCACGGGAACAACGCGGGTGCGCCGCGCCCGCCCGGCGAATGCGAGGCCGACCAGCAGCGCGACCGCGAGGCCTATGAGCCCTCCGCGCGAGCCGGTGAGAACGACGCTGACGATGCAGAAGCCGCTGACGGCGACTGCCGCGAGCCGCACGGCGAGCGCACGTTGCGTCATCCCGGCGAAGGCTGCGGCGAGCACCGCCCCGGCGACGAGCACGGGCGCGAGCGCGTTCGCCTCGGCGCCGGCGAGCCTTCCGGCAGCGTCCGCGTCCGGGGGCGGTGGAACCAGGATGCCCGCAATGGCGGCTACGATCGCGCCGCCGATCACGACCAGCACGAGGGTGATCACGTGACGGCGGGTTCGCACGGCCGCATGCATGATCAGAAAGAGCGCGAACAGCGGCACAAACCGCGTCAGGTCCGTGTAGACGGCGGCGGATTCGCGAGCCCACAGCAGGCTTGAACCCGCCCAAAACAAAAACAGCGCCAGCAAGGCCACCAGCGCGGGCCGGGCCGCGACGAGGCTCGGGACGCCGCGCCTGCGCACGGCCAGGGTCGCCAACCAGGACAGTACGAGCAGCGTCCCCGTCGCTTTGACCGTGGCCGCGGGGACCAGAGGCGGGAGCGCCTCCAGGAATGAAACCCCGACGAACAAGAGCAAGCCGGCTGTGAGATCCGCCAGCATGAGCAGCGCGAAAGCCGCTCCCAGGACGACGAGCAGCCCGAGCGCGGGTGAACTCGCGGCCACCGCGCCGACCGCCGCAGCGATTGCGGCGACGGCGACCAGCAGTGGCCAGGACGGCAGCAAGCGCAGCGGTCGCGTCGCGTTCATCGGTCGCCGGAGTGAGAGTGCTCAGCCGTGGCAGGTCGCTTTGCGGGCGGCTACGCGATGACGACGAAGCCGGTCGGTCGCATGCCGTACTGCGAAAGCGTCTCCGCCAGCTGCCTCAGCTCGCCGAGCTGGCTCTTGCCCAACCGCACGACGAGCAGCAGTTGCCCCGCCAGGATCGCCAGTGCGAGCGCGTCGACGACCTGGCCGAGCGGTGGCGAGTCGATGACGACCCAGTCCGACACACCCTCCAGGTCGGTGAGCAGCCGGTCGGCCGTCGCCGGAGTCAGGACATCGGACAGCCAGTCGCCGCTGTCCTCGGCAAGCAGGACCTTCAGGTTGCTCGACTCGTCCTCCGGTGCGACCAGCGCGGCGGGCAGGAGCGCCGGACTCATCAACACGCCGTGCAGACCAGTGTTCGGTGAGACGCCCATCACGTTGCCGATCGACGGGCGGCGGGCGTCCGCTTCCACGAGCGTCGTGCGCTGTCCGGATTCTGCCAATGCCCGGGCGAGCCCGACGGCGGTCGTCGTCTTGCCGTCGCGTCCGGACGGACCCGTCAACAGGACCGTTCTGCCCGGCCCCAGCGCGCTGCCGGCACCCATGAGGGCCGCCCGCAGCGCCTGGTAGCTGTTCTGCATGCGCCCCGAGGCGCGCCCCTTCAGCTTGGGAACGCGCGCGAGGATGGGGAGTCGATAGAGCTCTCGCAGCTGTCTCTCCGATCGTATGCGCGGATCGATCAGCTGCAGCCCAAAGACGCCGCCGACTCCGATCAAGAGCCCGGCGACCAATGCCACCAGACTGCTGAGCACCGGCTTGGGCGCTATCGGGTCGCGCGGAAGCTCGGCGCGGGTTTCGAGCCGAACGGTCGGATCCGGCCCAGCGCCGAGGGCCTCCAGCTGTGCCAGTCGGTCAGCCAGGAGCTGCTGGTTGTCGCCCTGGGGATTGCCTGCGCCGCCGCCCACCAGCGGCTTGAGACCGGCGACCAGCTGATCGACCTGGCGATGCAACTGGGTGGTCCGATAATCGATCGTCGCCTCGGCGAACGCGTTGGCAAGCTGTTGCGCGAACTCCGGGCTCGCCCCCTGAGCCCTGATCGCGACGAGATCGCTCTGCGCCACAGGAACCGCCTTTACGCCGTTGCGAAGTGAACGAGCGCTCTCCGCAACATTGACCTTGGCCTTGACCCGGTCCGCAACAGCGGGCGTCGTGATGACCCTCGCAAGCGTCTCGAGGTTGCGCGCGGGATCATTCGTCTCGCGCAGGAGGCTCAGTCCGGCCAGCGTGCCGTCGCGGTCGGCGACGGGGCTGACCACGACGTACGCAGTCGCCTCGTAGACCTTGTCGGAAACAGCCAGGATGACGAGATTGGCGCCGACACAGCCGATGACGGTGGCGACGATGAGCCACCACGCACCCCGCAGGGCCTCGAGGTATTGGGAGATGCCTCCGGCCTCGGCCGTTGGATTGATCCAGCTAGGCCCCTCCGCGCTGCCTCGCTGCTCACGCGACTCGGTGCTCACGCTCAAGCTCATTCCTTTCGTTCCAGCCGACGGGCGCGGGATGTGGAACCAAAGCGAGAGTAGCTATTCGCTCGCGGCTTCGCGTCGAAAGGACCGCGGGTTCTACAGCCGTCGTGCCCGTTACCCTCCCTATCCGCTCGTGACCTGCCGCTCGTCGACATAGGGGCACTCGATGTGGCCGGGTTCTCTCGTGCTGTGCTACCACGCAGTCACCGACGCCTGGAACGACCCGCTCGCCATAGCCCCGAACACGCTCGAGGGCCATGTCAAGCAGTTGCTGGCACGTGGCTACACCGCCGTGGGCGCCGAGGAAGCACTGGCCAACCGCTCGCGGACGCTGCACGTCACGTTCGACGACGCCTTCCGCAGCGTCGCAAGCGTGCTCGGCGCGCTGGAACGCCTTCGCGTACCTGTGACGATATTCGCCTGCGCCCGCTTTGCGGAGGACGGCGCGCACTTCCGCGTGTCCGAGATGCGCCACCGTGTTCCGCCAGACGAGGACGAGCTGCTGACGATGACCTGGCAGACGTTGCGCGAGCTGGCCGAGCGCGGTGTCGAGATCGGCTCCCACACGATCTCGCATGCGCACCTGCCCGAGCTCGGTGAGGATGAGCTGCTCGCGGAGCTTCGCCAATCCCGCGAGCGCATAGAAGATGAGCTCGGTCGACCCTGCCGGTTCCTTGCCTATCCGTACGGACACCACGACGCGCGCGTGGACGCGGCGTGCCGCGCCGCCGGATACACCGCCGCGTTCACGCTGGAACCACCGACGGGCGCCTTCGAGCCGTGGGCCGTACCGAGGGTGGGCATATACCGCGCTGACGGCTGGCTACGGTTCATGCTGAAGACATCGCGCCTGCGCCAGTCGGTGATGGCCGCTCGAGCGGAATTTCGTTCGAGGAGCGCGAAGACTCCTTAGCTCACCCCGTGTCGCGCAACTCCTCGATCAGGGCCGACCAGCGGCGCCCGACTGACGGGATGCCGTGAACTTCCTCGATATAGGAACGGCTGGCATGAGCGATCTTGTGGTCGCCATCGCGCGCCTCCCATAGCCCGCGCGCCCCGTCGACGAAGGAATCCCACGATCCCGCGGCCGCGACACCTAGGCCGCGGCGCGCGATCGTGTCGTCGGGGTCGAAGTCGAGCGTCAGCGCAGGTACGCCGCGCGCCCAGCCTTCGAGGAAGATGTTCGGCATCCCCTCCTGGCGCGACGTACTGACGACCGCGACGGCCTCACCCACGAGCCGCATCAGCTCGCCATGCGGACGCGGGCTGAGGATCTCGAGGTTCGCAACCGCGGCGGCTTCGCGCATGAGATCGGCGTATGCGTCCTGTGCGTAGGGGATCGGCGTCGCCACCATTCGAAAGCTCGCTTCGGGCAGCGCTCGAGCGAGTTCCACGTACCTCAGCGGGCGCTTGTAGTCGATGATCCGTCCGATCCAGAGAAACGCCTTCCCGGGGCGCTCGGCAGGGCTCATGCGCTCGGCGAAGCTCGGGATGTGGGCGGTCCGCGGGATGCGCGGGAACGCCTCGCGCACGAGCGCTAGCTGCTGGACGGTCTGCACCACGACGGCGTCGGTGTAGCGCAAGCCGGCGCGGTACATCGCCGCCCTGATGCGCTCCCGCAGCCTCACGAGCGTGAAGTCGGCATCCGTGGAGCTGGCGAAGATCAGGCGGCGGCGCCGCAGGCGACAGAACGCGGCGACGACACCTAGCGCGGGCGAGCCGGTGCGGACGATGTAGACGGGAGCATCGGCCAGTTTCAGCCCACGCCAGATCCGGACCGCCTCGTGGATCCTGCCGAAGCGCCGGTGGCCGCTGTACTCCCCTCGCTCGACAAGCGTCAGATGCGGATTGGGCAGTGGCAGCGGGACGGTGACGGGATTGACGATGTGCGCGACGCGGATCCCCGTTTCGGAGAGCGCCTGGCCCAGGAGGTAGGTCTGGCGCTCGGCGCCGCCGCCCCGTTTACCCCCGCGGTCGTACTGCTCGGCCGCGAACGGCGCGTAGATGGCAACGTCGTGACGCATGGTCAAGAGCAGCGCGACCGCAACCTATCCAGTTGGCGGTCCGCGGCATCGTCCTTATCTAAGATGAGAGCCGCGTGAACCCCGACGCCGCCCGAGCCCTGCTGCGCTACTACGCGGGCAAGCATGGTGCGAGATCCGCAGCGAACTTGGACTGGGCACTGCGCCGCAAGCTCTTCGCCGGCGTCGACCTCGAGGGCAAGACGATGCTCGACATCGGCTGCGGAGACGGCCGCATGGGACTCTGGGCGGCAGCGCACGGTGCGCGGCGCGTGGTCGGGCTCGAGCCGGAGGTGGACGGTTCGAGGGCGGGCATGCAGGAGGCCTTCCGCCGCACCGCGCGCCAGATCGGGCTCGAGGACGCGCTGGAGCTCGTCACGGCGCGGCTACAGGACTACGACGCCGGGCACGAGCGCTTCGACATCGTGCTGCTGACCGCGTCGATCAACCATCTCGACGAGGATGCCTGCATGCGCCTGCACAACGACGAGCAGGCGCGCCAGATCTACCGCGAGCACCTCCGTCGCCTCGCGCAGGTCGCCGCCCCAGGTGCCGCCCTGATAGTGACCGACGGCGACCGGCGCAACCTGTTCGCGCTACTCGGCGTGCGCAATCCGCTGGCGCCGACGATCGAATGGGAGAAGCACCAGTCACCGAGGCTGTGGGCGCGGCTGCTCTGCGACGTCGGCTTCGAAGCCCCGACCGTGCGCTGGACGACCTTCAACACGCTGCGAGCGCCCGGGCAGGCGCTACTCGGCAACCGGGCGTGCGCGTACATGCTGAGGAGCGAGTTCATGCTGAGGATGCGCCGCAGCGCCAACGGCCTCGACTGAAGCCGCGGCGGCGGGTGCGCGGCGCCCGCTCCGTTTGAGCGCAGTCCGTCCGCGACGGCGATCCGGCTGTCGCCGCGGCGTCAGCGCGGCTCAATCGCCGGTGGCGGCGCGGGCTGTCAGCCCGCGTGCTCGCAGGCGGGCGGCGAACGCGCGCAGCTCGGCGGGAGACACCTCGCGTAATGCCACGAGCACGATGCAGAACGCGGCCGTCCCCCCGAGCGCGCCGATGATCCAGTCGCTCGCGGAGATGTCGCTGCTGCCGATTGCCAGCAGCACCGCCGCCATCGCCGCCGCCGCCACGAGAGCACGCGCGAGGGTCGCGCCCAGTGGCCGAAGCGGCACGTCGATGACCTGACGGCACAGCCACATGTGGCCGGGCACGTAGACCATGTACGCGACGCTCGTTCCGATAGCCGCCGCCTCGACGCCCATGCTGGGGATCAGCGTGGCGTCGATGAGGGCGTTGATCGCCAGTGCGCCGAACACGATCGGGATCCGGCTGCCGGCGCGCCCCAGGTAGTTGACGCCGTTGGAGATCAGGGGACTGAGGCCGAGCAGGAAGACGAACGGCGCAAGCAGGCGCAGGACGTTCGCCGATTCGCCGTAGTCGGACCCCAGCAGCAGCTTGACGATCGGCTCGGCCCAGATGACCACGGGCGCCAGCAGCGCAGCCTGGAAGACGGTCAGCCAGCGCAGGCTGGTCCGGAACGACGCGACGTCGCGGTGCCCGCGCTCGCTGAGCGCGAGCCGCGGCGACACTGCGTTGGACACCGCGATGCCGACCAGCCCGAGCAGGACCACGAGGCGCATCGGCGCCGAGAACAGGCCGACCGCGGCGGCGTTGAGCAGCGCTCCGATCAGCAGCACGTCGACGCTCGAGTAGAGCGTGTACGCGCTGTTGGTGACGAACAGCGGCCCGGCGTACGCGAGCAGTTCACGGGCTCGACCGCTTGGCGAACGCCTCAGCCGGAAGGCGCCGGCGCCGTAGAGGCGGCGGACCAGCAGGACGGCGATCAGCGCGCCGAATCCGTATCCGACGGCGCGCCCGAACGCGGCGCCCGTGGCGCCGCCACCGAGCGCGACCAGCGTGATGCTCGCCGTGGCCTCCATCGCGCTTTCCAGGAAGACCACGCGCAGGTTCGAGCGCAGCCGGCCTGTCGCGATGAAGGCGTACAGGTACAACATCAGCATCGTGTTGGCGCACAGGGCCAGGGCGATGCCTCGCAGCGCCCAGGTCAGACCGGGCTGCCCATAGGCGGCGGCGATCGGCTCGGCGAGCGCCACCAGGGCCAGCGCCACGACCCCGCCGAGCACGAGCTTCAGGCGCAGCGCATCGGACAGCAGCCGCGCGATCGCCCCGGCGGTCTCGCGGCGCTCGGCGACGAAGCGCGCCGTTGACTGCGACAGCCCCGCGTCGGACAGCATCAGGCAGATTCCGCCGATCGTCAGCGCGAGCGCGAACACTCCGAAGTCCGACGGGTTCAGCGCGCGCACGAGATAGAGCGTGAGGACGGCGGTGAAGACCGACGTGCTGACCTGCGTCAGGATCCCGAACGTCGTGTTGCGCAGGATGCCGTGCTGCTCGGGCCGCTCGCTGTCGCCGCTGCCTTCGGCGGTCGCGTCGGACGCGGTCGAGCGCATCGCAGGATGGTAGGCCCGATGTCGGCTCGGACTTAGTCGCCGCAGCGGCAGCGCGGCGCCGCTCCGGCCATCCACGCGACCGCGAGGGCCCAGCCACCGGCGACATCGCTCGGGTAATGCGAGTTGAGAACCACGAGGACCACTGCGACGGTCGCGACGGCGGCGGCAGCGAACGCGGCAACGATCCGCCGGACGGTCGCCGGTGCCGCCGCGACGGCGGCCATGGCCAGCGCCGCGACCATCGCCGCGTGACCGCTCGGGTAGTAGCCGCTGCCGGCGACCCGCCGCGCCTCGCCACCGAGGGGATCGATCCGTCCGAGCGCGAGCGAGAGAGCCAGCGCCGATAGATAGGTGCCGGCCAGCCCGGCGAGGATCCGGCGCGCACAACCGGGTCCGCGCCGTCGCAGCGCCCACAGCGTGATCGCCAGGCCTGACGCACCGACGGTCGCCCATGTGATGGCGCCAAGGAGATACTCGGCAGCTCTGTACAGCGGCCCGGACCCGAAGTCGTGGCGAAGGAGCAGCAGGTCGGCGTGCCTCCCTGCCGCAGTCCCGACGGCGATGACGTAGATGGCGACGACCGCCAGTGCGGCGACACCTACTCGCGTCCGCAACCGGCGCACCTTCCGCAAATCTCGACGAGTCCCCGCGCGTCGGGGATCATTGCGCACATCGGCCCGGCATGACGCCGGTCGCCGCCGAAGTTTTTCGTCGCACGCGGTTGTCGGGGGGGCCGTGCGACGTTGGTCTACAACAATGATCGCCCGTGCCGTCCTCCTTGCCGTCCCCACTTGCGACGATCGGCCCTGGTCCAGCGCGGCAGCGACACCCAAGCCGCTCGTGCCCGTGGCCGCCAAGCCGATCCTGTTTCACGCGCTGGACGCGCTCCGCGCGGCGGGCATCGTGGAGACCTTGCTCCTCACGCGACCGGATGCCGTGGCGGCCTTCCGCCATGCCGTCGGCGACGGCACGCGCTGGGGGATGCGGATCTCGTATTGCTCGAACTCCTCCGACCTCGATGTCCGCGACGCGCTCCGCCTCGCGGGCGAGTTCATCGACGGCAAGCCGGTGATCGTCCAGCAAGCCGACGCGCTGTTGCGCGCGTGCCTGCGCGATCACGTCGTTCGGTTCGCCGAGCACGATCTCGACGCGCTCGCCCTCATGCTCGCTCCCGCGCGCCTGCCCAGGCCGATCCAACCACTGGTCGGCGGCTACCTGCTCAACGCGCGGGCCGTCGCCAGCATGTGCGACGCACCCGCCGCTTCCGATCCACTTTCGGGCCTGCGCCGCCAGGGCGGGCATGCGCACGTGCTCGAGGTCGAGGGATGCCTGGCCTGCCACGGCGACGAGGCGACGCTGCTGGAAGCAAACCGGCACGCGCTCACCGCGCTACGGACCGAGGTGACCGACGCCATCCTCGAGGGCTGCGAGATCCAGGGCAACGTCGTCGTCCACCCGACGGCGAGCCTGCGCAACACGCTCGTCCGTGGGCCGGCGATCATCGGGGCCGACGCTCAGGTCGTCGACTCCTATGTTGGCCCGTACACTTCGATCGGCGCGAACACGCGCATCGAGGGCACCGAGATCGAGCACTCGATCGTCATGGACGGCGCGAAGCTGATGTTCGTCGGCAGCCGCCTGGAGACGAGCATCATCGGCCGCGGCGCGAGCATCGTCCGCCGCTTCGACATGCCGAGAGCAGTGCGAATGTCGATTGGCGACGGCGCCGAAGTCGCGCTGTCCTGACAGCCGGCGGTCCGGCAGCGACCGCGCACGGGTCAGGTCGACACGTGCCCGGCCGCGAGGGCTGGCCGCGTCAAGCCGTCAAGCCGTCAAGCCGCGAGCGCCACGCGCCGGCGCGCCGTGGTCAGCGGGACCGAGTCCAGGCGCTCGAGCTCAGCGCACATCGCTCGGCGGCCACGATGGTGCAGGCCATAGACGGAGCTGCTCGTGCGACCGAGCCGCTCGGCGATCTCGATCGGCGAGAGGCCGAGCACATGGCGCAGGACGACGACTTGGCGCTGGTCCTCCGGCAGCGAGGCCAGCGCGGCGTGCAGCGAGCGGGCGCGCTCCGGCGCTTCCTCGCAGGTCGCGTCGTCGGGCCCGAAGATCTGCTCGGCGGGCGTCGAACGCCGCGCGCGGACGGCGTCCACGGCGACGTTGCGCGACATGCGCAGCAGCCAAGCTATGAACGGCACGCCGCGCTGCTCGTACTTGGGGATCGCCGTCATAAGCTTGGCGAACACCTGCTGGGTGACGTCCTCGGCATCGTGGTGGTCGCGCACGATCGTGCGGACGTAGCCGTAGACGTTGTCGGCGTAGCGCAGGTACAGGAACCGCACCGCATCACGATCGCCCTGCTTGGCGCGCATTACCGCCCGGCTGACAAGCCGCTCGATCTCCGGCGATGTGTCCACCGATTGCTTGGCGACCAGTCGATCCTTCGTCTCCCCGGCCCACGACGTGTTCGCCTTGGGCATCGGGAGCGCCATCCTTGGCTCGTTCATGTGCTCGTTTCCCGGTGTGTCGTTGGTTGTGGCTCGTCGGGGTCCCACATCGTCCGGGACCATGCGGCACTTCAACAGGCGACCGCCACTGGCGCCGCCACGAGGTTGTTGACGTGTGCGTAATGGCTGGCCTCGGTGCGGTTGGCCACGCCGAGCTTGCGATAGGTGTTGGAGAGATGGAACTTCACGGTCTGCTCGGTGACCCACAGGCTGCGAGCGATCTGGCCGTTGGTGGCGCCCTCGGCGACGAGCCCCAGGATCTCCTTCTCACGTAGCGTGAGCGGACAGTCGCTCATGACCGCCGGCCGCCGTTCGAAGCGGTGTACGACGTTGCCGCGGACGACCTCGCGCAGCATCGTGCCGAGGCTGACCGGGTGCATCGACTTGGACAGCACAGCGTGAGCGCCGGCCTCGAAGACCTCGTTCATCCAGGCATCGTTCATCCTCAGCGTGAGCAGCAGGCGCTGGGCGCGGGGGGCGTGCTCGACGGCTTCGCGCAGGCGGGCCAGCGCGTGATCGGGGTCGCGCATCTCCGTGACGCGCGGGTCGTGCATGTCGTCGACGAGCACGACGTCCGGGCACAGGTCGATGAGCGCAGCCTGTGCGCTGTCGCGGCCGTCGATGACGCCGACGACCTGGAATCCGACGGTCTGCTTGAGCGCCAGACGAATCGAATGCGCGACCAGCGAGTGGTCGGCGACAATCAGGAGGCGCTTCATGCGTCGACCTTCGTCCTACGCTGTTCGCGAAGGGTGTTCATTGTTCGCTTCCTTCCGTGGTTGCGTAAACAGATGGCAGTCCGACCATGCCGAGCCCGAGCCCGAGCCCGGAGCCGGAGTGGAGAATCAGATCGGCGGCCTCGTTGCGCGAGCGCACGCCGAGCTTGGAGAAGGCCGACGAGAGGTGGCATTTCACGGTGCTCTCGGCGAGGTAGAGCTTGCCGGCGATGGCCTTGTTGGTCATGCCCACGACGACCATTCCCAGGACCTGCTTCTCGCGGCCCGACAGCGTCGGGCGGTCGACCTCGTGGCGCGCGGCGGCCGGCACCGCGGTCTGGCCGGCAAAGACCGCGCGAACGGTCAGCGTGAGCGTCATTTCGACCTCGGTCTCGAAGACCACGCCGTCGGCGCCGGCCTCGAGGGCGCGGCGCACGCCGCGCCGGGAATCTTCGGGTATGACCGCGATCAGGTGTGCGCCCGGCAGGTTCTTACGCAGCCGGCGCATCTGGTGGTCACGCTCGGTGACGCCGCGGCCGAACGCCACCACGATCGCGTCCGGAACCGGAGGTGCAGCGTCGTGAGCAAGATCTCCGGCGCTGAAGCTGCGCCGCTCTACGTGCATCCCGTCGTCTTCGAGGACGCTCTCGATCCGGCGACCCGCGAGCTCGTCGTCAGCGACGGTTGCGATGAGCGGCGGACACGTGCTCTTCGCCATCCCGCTCTCCCTGCGGTCGAGGCTCACGCAGGACGAAGCCTTGACCTCGACCCCTGGCCGGTAAGCCCCCATTTTGCGCATTCCTTGCCGATCTGTGGCTCGGGCATCGTCGCTGCCTGGCAGCATGCTCGCTCCTTGCTTTCTCGTTGGCCTCTGGCGACGTGCCGCGGCCGTCAACGAGTAGGACACTGTCAGAGTCCGGGTCCCGTTTCATCGGGGCTAGCCACGAGATCTGATGCCATTCCCCGCCTATCGATTGCAGCACTTACGCTCTGGATCCTGCAGTTGGGCTTGCTGGATCCCGCAGCAATTACTCATACAATTTTCATACCCGCGAGTGGGCCGGGATCCGCTCAGCCGGCGTCGTAGGCCTCCAGCAACCTGAGCCATATTTCGCTGCGCGTCGGGAACGGCGCCATGCACTCCCACAGCTGCACGATCGGCACGCGGGTCACGATGGCGACCGTCGCCGAATGGAGCATCTCTGCGACCCCGAAGCCGACGAAGGTCGCACCGACTATGACGTCGCGGCGACCGTCGATCACGAGCTGCGTGGCGCCGGGCGTATGGCGCCCGACGAAGCTCGCGCCGGCGATGGCGGACGTCGGATGCGACACCGTGCGGACGTCGATTCCCGCCTCGCGCGCGGCGGCCTCGGTCATGCCAACTGCCGCAACCTGCGGGTCGGTGAAGACGACCCGCGGTGAGCCTGGGCCGTCCTGCGTCGCGCGCGCCTGGTCGTCGCCGCCGAGCACGAGGGTCGCGATGCGGGCCTGGTACTTACCGGCGTGGGTCAGCAGCGCGCGGCCGTTGACATCGCCGATCGCGTACAGCCACGGATGGCCGGGGACCTGCATGCGGTCATCGACATCGAGCGTGCGGCCCGGTTCGAGTCCCACTGTCTCCAGGCCGAGGTCGTCCGTCCGGGGTTTGCGCCCGACGGCGACGAGCAGCTCGTCGCCCTGCAGCGACCGCCCGTTCTCGAGCGTCAGCGTCACCTCGCCGGCACCGTCGCGCTGCACCCGCGCGGCCGGCGCCGCCGTCAGGATCTCGACGCCGTTCTCGCGCAGCGCCGCGTGCACGGCCTCGGCCGCGAACGGCTCCTCGCGCGCGAGGATGCGCGCGCCCGCTTCGACGAGCGTCACCGTGGACCCCAGCGATGCGTACGCCTGGGCGAGCTCGACGCCGACGACGCCCGCGCCCAGCACCAGCAGGCGCGGCGGGATCCTCTCGCTCGTCGTGGCCTCGCGGTTGGTCCACGGCCGAGCCTCGGCCAGGCCGGGGATCGGCGGCAGCAGAGCTTGCGATCCGCTGGCGACGATGACGGCCTCGCGCGCGACGAGGAGATCGTCTCCGACGCGAACCCGGCGCTCGCCGTCCAAGCGCCCGTGGCCGCGGACGATCGTGACTCCGCGCTCCTTGAGCCACGGCTCCTGGCCCGAGTCGTCAAGGCCGTGAATGACCTCGTCTCGGCGTCTGAGCACGGCGCGCGCGTCCAGATCGCCGGCGACCGCCTCGCGCACGCCGGGCACGCGCTCAGCCTCGCCGTAGAGCTCGGCGGGGCGCAGCAGCGCCTTCGACGGCATGCAGGCATAGAACGCGCACTCGCCGCCGATGAGGCGCGCCTCGACCAGCGCGGTCGCGCGACCACGTCCCGCGAGCCGCCCAGCTGCGACCTCGCCGGCGGGCCCGGCGCCGATCACGACGATGTCAAACTCTCGCTCGCTCACGGCGCGGAGCCTACGACGTGACGCCCGCATGTGACGGCGGTCCGCGTTATCGAGCACGGGGCCTCTACTGAGCGCGTCGCCGAGCCCAGGCGGGCGGGGGCTATAATCCGCTGCCCTCGCGGATGTAGCTCAGTTGGCTAGAGCGTCTGCTTGCCATGCAGAAGGTCGAGGGTTCGAGTCCCTTCATCCGCTTGCACCGAGAGCCCCGCTACGGCGGGGTTTTCTCATGCCAGAGCCTCATCGCAGTCGTACGGATCGTCGGGATTCGTGCCCACGCGGTGCCCACCGGCGCCGTTCTGGCCGTCGTACGCGTCCAACTGGGCGCGATCCTGGTCCTCGGCGTCCTGCACCAGATGGCCGCACGTCGCGTCGACCATCCGCACGTTCGGTCCCCATCCGGCGGGGCCAGCGTGAACATGCTCATCGCTGCCACGAGGCTCCACGTCGCAAACGTGTGGCACACATTCGTAGATGCGACGGTGCGCGATGCCAGCGGCCTTCAGCGCGGGCGCCCACTCGCGCGTGCGGACGTTGTCGATGTTGACGCCCGCCGTCGGGCGCCGGGAACAGGATGCCGTCGCGTCGCGGGAGCTGGCCGAACGCATCGAGCACCTTCGCGCCCAGCGGCACCCGGCGCCGCGAGCCATCCGTGTTCGGGTACGGCTTCAGCCGGCCCTTGGCAAACGCACGCCTCACGGTGAACACGCCGGCCGCCAGGTCGACGTCGCTCCAGTCGCCACCGAACGCCTCCTGGGGCCGCACGCCAGTTCCGACGCGGAACATCGCCAGCGGTCCGAACGGACCGAGCTCGTGCTCGTCGACAACACTTCGACCGTTCCGCTCGGCGAGCTGCCCGCGAGCGCGCGCCTCATCACACTCGCCGAGCGCCACAGTATCGGCGCCGCGCGCAACGTCGGCCTCGCGCATGTCAGCACGCCCTACGTCGCATTCGGCGACGACTGACGACGAGACACGCCCGGCTCTATCACCCGCGGCCTCGCGCTACTACAACGCCAGCCCGCCGCGCCCGCCGTCCTCGGCCGCAGCATCGTCGACGGGCACGGACGCCACCGACGCGGACGCGACCCGAACACCGCATTTCGTCTCGCCTCACGCCACGCTCCAAGCCTCGCAGCGCTGTTCTGGCTCGCGCGTTTCAAGGCTCCATCACGTCCGCCATGCTACGCACCGCCGCCGTACGCGACGCCGGCGGCTTCGCCGACACCGACCGCTGAAGACTGGCAACTCGCCGGCCGACTCGCCCGCCGCGGACCCTTCATTGCATCGACGACCCCGTGCGCAGCTACCAACGCCACCCCAACCCAGCACGCGTCGCCCACAAACAATCACCCCCCAAGACGCTGCGAACCACATCATCTGCAGCGACTGCATCACCGACCCTCACGCTCCAGCCACGCATCGCCTCATCGCCTCCGTCCTACGCCAGCCAGGCAAGGCAGGATTCACCTGCCGTAAACGCAGAGCGCGCCGACGGCGGACAGCGCCGTAATGCCGGCGGGTTCTCGCCAGCCCGACTCCGCGCCCTTCGTCTACGCTAGCGCTTGGTTATCTCACGCGGTCGTGCACGAACGTGAGATGACAGCGGCCGTGAAGACTTTCTCTACTGCCTCAAGGCGCCGCTTCGCGGCGCCGGCGGCCAGGCTGCTGCCTCCGGCTCGCCCGTGGCCCATCCACGAGTAGGCAAACCGTCGCGCCGCAGGCTTTATGAGTGACTCGTGACTCGCGCCGCAGCGACGGCGAGGCGACGGGCCCGTTCTAGCTAAGCGGTGCTATCGTCCGGTTGTGGTACGCGTTGGAATGCACGAAGCCAAGAGCCAGCTCTCGCGACTGGTCCAGCTTGCCGAGGCCGGCGAGGAGGTCATCATTCAGCGTTCCGGTCGCCCGGTCGCCCGACTGGTCGCGGTTCAGCGTCGCCGTCCGGTCGCCGAAGCCTTCGGTGCATTGCGCGGCGAGATCGAGCTGGCGGACGACTTCGACGAGCTCCCCGCGTATTTCGACGAGCATTTCCGCTGAGCCTTCTGCTCGACACCCACGCGGTGCTGTGGCTGCTCGCGGGAGATACCCGCGTGGAAGGCGTCCGCGGCGCGATCGAGGATGCGCGCACGCCGGTGCTCATCAGCGCGGTTTGCGTGTGGGAGGCAGCCATCAAGAGCGCGCTGGGCAAGCTGCGCGTCCCCCACAACCTACTCGAGCGCCTTGACGAATTCGCGTTCGAGCGCTTGCCCGTCACCGACGTTCACGCATGGGCGGTACGTGCGCTCCCGCCGATCCACAGCGACCCGTTTGACCGGCTGCTCGCAGCGCAGGCGGTCTGCGAACGCGCCACCATCGTTTCGGCAGACGAGGTCTTCGACGCGTACGCCGTCACGCGCATCTGGTAGCCGACCGCCGCGCGTGCTCTGCGCCGTGCCGTTCGTCGAAGAAGCTGTCCATACGCTCTGGAAGACTTGGTGGTCCAGGGCTGAGGCGGTTTCGCCGGTCGGCGCGGCGAGCGGCGAGCAAGGACCGCTCTGTATCATAGGATTTCCAACTAAGGTATGCCTCGTGTCTATAACTTTGACGCAGCTGCGTAGCTTTCTCGCCGTGATGCGCGGCGGCTCGGTCACCGCAGCGGCCGATGAGCTTGTCGTGACGCAGCCGTCGGTCTCGGCGGCCGTCGCGGCACTGTCGCGGGAGCTCGGCACACCGGTCACCGAGCGCGAGGGCCGCGGCATCCGCCCGACGGCCGCCGGCAACGCGTTCGCACCGTTCGCTGCGGACGTCATCGGGCTGCTGGAAGAAGGGCGTCGGGCCGCGCGCGAGGCCGCGCACCTCGCCGACCGCCGGCTGCGCCTGGCCGCGGTGACGACCGCGGCCGAGTCCTTCGTTCCGCCGCTCATGCGCGCCTTCTCGCAGAGCTACGAGGAGATCGGGCTGACGCTCGCCGTCGGCAACCGCGAGCAGGTCATCGATCTCGTGCTCGATCACCGCGCCGACGTCGCGATCGGCGGCCGTCCCCCGCGCGACCCGCGCGTGCAGGCCAGCGCGATACTCGCCAACGACTTCGTGCTGATCACGTCGCCCGATGATCCGCACGCCGTCGGCGGCGCAGTCGACACCGCCGAGCTCGAGCGGCGCGTGTGGCTCCTGCGCGAGCCCGGCTCGGGCACGCGCATCGTCAACGAGGAGTTCCTAGCCGCCGCCGCGCTCGAGCCGCAGACGCTCACGCTCGGGTCCAATGGCGCGATCAAGCAGGCGGCCCGGGCCGGCATCGGCGTGGCCTTCATCTCACGCGCCGCGGTCGCGCTCGAGCTGGAACACGGTCTGCTTGCGGCGCTGCCGGTGCGCCACCGCCCCGCCGCCCGGCGCTGGTACGCGATGTGCTCGACGGTCGGCCCGCGCCGCGCCGCCGTCGAGCGCTTCATGACCTTCGCGGCTTCGCCGGCCGCACGCGAGACGCTCAGTGTGGCGGCCGGTCTGGAGCGCGTGGGCAAGACCGCCTCGCGGCTGAAGTAGTGCGGCGCGACTGCTGACGCACGTCTCAGCGAGGGCTCGGTCGGCACAGCAGTTGAACGAGCGAACCCGCCCCTGATTCGCTCGTTCAGCCTGGCCGCGGGACGAGCACCGTCGCCCACCCCGGCCTGGTCGGGTCCGGTCGGTCAGGCCACCCCGCCGCCAACCGGCTCCGCGACCTCGGCCGGGGGGCGCTCGCCCTGGACGTGGAGCACGGGCTTTCCGAGCCCACGCACCTTGCTCGGCAGATCGATGTGCATCCACTTCGACAGCCGCCTCGGCAGTGTGGAGATGATGATCTCGTCGACCTCGCGCTCGTGGAGCGTGTCGGAGATCGCGCCCATCGGATCGGCGTCGCCGACCTGTCCCGTGACCTCCGCGTCGAGCGCCTCGCGCAGGAGCTCGAGAGCCAGCTCGAGCTGCGCCGCGGCCTCCTCGTGGCCGGCGACCTCAGGGTCGACGACGCGGTGCAATCCGCGCGGCGTCGCCGGAACTAGGAGGTGGAAGGTTGCGGGGCCTGCCTGCGCTCGGCGCCGCACAGCCTCCAGCAGCTTGTCCGTCGCTGCGGTGCGGTTGGCGACGATAAGGACGCTTGCAGACCCGGTCATGTGTGCTCACTTCGATAGCTTGTAACAAATGGTACGAGGGCAGGATTGCAGATCTCGCTGGTAGAACCCATCGAACTTTGTCTAAGTTTCCACTCTCTACGCGCTCAACGCGTGGGTCTGGGTCCAGCAGCGGACGATGTCGCGCATGGACAGGATCCCCACGACCTCGGAGCCGTCCATCACGACGACATGGCGAAACGGGGCTCGCACCATCTCCTCGGCTGCCCGCTCCAGCGGCCAGTCCGCAGCCGCGTACGACAGCCGCTGGGTCAAGTGATCGGCGACGAGCTCCACGTCGAGATCGTCACCCGCGCCGCAGGCCTTCAGGAGGTCGCGCTCGGTAAAGATCGCCGGGCCCTCGCCGTCGGGATCGATCATCACGGCCGCGCCGACGTCCGCCCGCGTCATCCGCCGCGCAGCCTCGCGCAGCGTGTGCCCGGGGCCGACGGTGACCACGGTTCGATTCATTCCGTCGTGCACGTACATGGAGGGCCTCCTCTGTTCGTATCATTTGATACGAACAGAGTGTACTCCGACCCGTGCGCCGGCGAGCGGCTGGATGAACCGGGCCAGACCCGGCCCAACCCACGGCAAGCCCGCGAAGCTCCTTACGCCTGGGCCGCCGCCGTTCGTGTCTCTGGCGCGTCGGCGCGCGCGTCCTCGCCCCCGAGCGCGACCGTCGCTCGCGCGGTGACGAGGTGATACAGGACGAGCACCTGCACGATCGCCAGCGACTCCGAGCGATGCAACTCGGTCCCGACAGTGAACTCGCCCAGACGCTCCGAACGCAGATGCGAGGCGAAGTGCATCCGCGACCACACCGCCTCCTCGATCTCGGCCCCGAGGGCCGGATCGATGTGACCCGGGACGAACAGCCGATGCTCGTGCTCGGTCTCTTCGAGCGTGATGCCCTCGCCGTGATCGACGAAGTCCGACAGGTCCGGATGCGTCAGCCCCTTGCGCAGGACAATCTCGGCGTCGAGGTGCTCCTGGTCGCCACGCTGGCCGGGCTTGAAGGACACGACGATGTCCGCCCAGCGCTGCTGTGGGCGGATGTAAAGCTCGGAGTCGGGCTCGCGGCGGTCAAGCTCCTCGAGCACCTGGTCGGTCGTGTAGCCGCGGCGCGAGCAGTCGCGCTGCACCTTCCAGGACCGGCGCAGCTCCTCGGGCGGGGCCAGGAACACGCGTACGTCGTAGCAGTCGCGCAGCGCAGCGGTGTGGTAGCCGAGCAGCCCTTCGATAAGCGTGAACTGCATCGGCTTGGTATAGACCGGCGCGCCGAACGTCCCGTCCTTGTGCTGATAGACCGGCTTGAGGATCGCGTTACCGGCACGGAGCTCGGCGAAGTGGCGCTCCATGATGTCGATGTAGTTGCAGTCTGGGTGCAGCGGCGTGATGTTGTGCTCGGCGCGCTGGCGGCGGTCGTAACGGTGGTAGTCGTCGGCCGCGACGTGGGTGACGTTGCTCTCGCCGAGCATGCGCACCAGACCGCGGCTGAGCGTGGTCTTGCCGGTCGCGGAATCGCCGACAACACCGAGGATGATCGGACGGGGCACTGGGTCTCCTAGGCTAACTGACGTTTCCGGGCGCGCTCGGCTTATCGTCGTCGGGCGACTCGCCCTGTTCATCGGCGAAGATCGAGCTGGCGAGAATGTCCTCGGCCTTGATCGTCACGAGATCCTCGCGTGACAGCTCGTCGCGTCGTTCATACAGACGACCCGCCTGGCGCATCCGTGCCCGGTCGATCGCATTGCGGATGCTGCGCCCGTAGGCGAAGCGCGGGCGTTCCACCCGCCGCTCGATGTAGTCCTTGAACGCCTTCTGGGCGTCCTCGTCGAGCTCGTACTGCTGCTGGTCGAGCATCAGTTTGCCGATCGCCTGGAGCTCGTCGACCGAGAAGTCCGGGAAATGCAGGTGATGGGCGACCCGAGAGCCCATCCCGGGGTTGGAGCGAAAGAACGTCTCCATGCGGTCCTTGTAGCCCGCCAACACGACAACGAGGTCCTCGCGCTCGCCTTCCATGACCTGGAGCAGGATCTCGATGGCCTCCTGGCCGTAGTCGCGCTCGTTCTCGGGACGATAGAGGTAGTAGGCCTCGTCGATGAACAGCACGCCGCCCTTCGCGCGCTTGAGCACCTCGCGCGTCTTCGGCGCGGTGTGGCCGACGTACTGCCCGACGAGGTCGTCGCGGGTCACCGAGACGACCTTCGGCTTGGGGATGTAGCCGAGCTTGTGCAGGATCTCGGCCATCTTCAGAGCGACGGTCGTCTTGCCCGTTCCCGGGTTGCCCGTGAACGTCATGTGCAGTGTCGGGCGCGTGGAATGCAAGCCCGCTTCGCGGCGCAGCTGGTCGATGACCAGCAGCGCCGCCATTTCGCGGATGCGTTCCTTCACGGGGCCGAGGCCGACCAGCTCACGGTCGAGCTTGGCGAGCACCTCTTCTACGGCGTCGGCCCCTTCGGCCGCCGACGTCGGCTCCTCGACCGGCTCCAGCTCCGTCGTGGTCACTCGCCCGAGCCTCCGTTAGGCGAGGTCTTCGCGCTGCCGTTGGAGGATCCGTAACGCGAACCCCTCGGTTGCTCGGTCGCGTAGGAGCTCAGCGTGTAGCGGATGACGCGGTCACGCTCCTCCTGGCGCTCCAGCCGGAAGCCGGGCTCGACCTCCGGACGGTTGACGATGAACGACATCGCCGATGTCTGCCGACCCAGCGAACGGTCGTACGCCACAACCTTCACGTACAGGTTCGAATGTTCCTCGCGGCAGGCGCGCACATCGCGCATCGCGACGTCGACCTCGTCCTCGCCGAGGTCGAACATCGGCGGCGACCACATGTCCCACAGCGAGTTGCGCGGGTGCGGGTCAT
>Ga0307502_10000130_pt1 | contig 20181 bp, 21 predicted proteins | sample 16_S_MG_FD_201364 | JGI IMG/M metagenome (GOLD analysis project Ga0307502, IMG submission 201364) | Soil microbial communities from Populus trichocarpa stands in riparian zone in the Pacific Northwest, United States - 16_S | ecosystem: Environmental > Terrestrial > Soil > Riparian zone > Trees... | reverse complement strand
TCGAACAGCCGGCGGTGCGTGCGCACTCCGATCCAACCGACGACCAGTCCCACGACAACGCCCCCGGTCACCGACACGACGAAGTCCACGACGGCGTGCCCGATCGCGAACGTACCCGCGGTCGCCGCCGCCACCGCGACGCGGTAGGCGACGAGCGCGGCGGCGTCGTTGAGCATCGACTCCGCCTCGACCGCGAGCGCAACGCGCTCGCGCACCCCCAGACGGCTGAACGTCGCCGCGGCGGACACCGGATCGGTCGGCGCGAGGATCGCACCGAGCACGAAGGCGGCTGGCCAGCTCAGGCCGTCCATCACCGTGTGCGCCACGACGGCAACAACCCCCATCGTGACGAGCACGAGCACGAACGTCAGCGAGACGAGCTGCGCCGCCGCGGCGCGCAGCTCCTGGGGCGATGCGCGGAACCCCAACGAGTGCAGCAGCGGCGGCAGGAAGAGGAGGAAGACCACCTCCGGAGCGAGCCGGATGCCACGCAGCCCGGGCACGAAGCCGATCGCGACGCCTCCGATGACAAGCACGATCGGGTAGGGGATCGAGATCAGATCGGCAAGGCGAACGAGCACCGCCGCGGCGAAGAGAACCGCGATGAGGAGCTCGATGTCGCTCACGGCCGGGGAGTCTAGGCGGACGCCAGGCCGGGTCTGAACCGCCCCCCCGCGACCGGTAGGTTGCAAGCGTGACCGCCACCCGCCTCACACCGCCGCTCGGTCCCGAGGACCATGTGCTCGGCCCCGAGGACGCGCCGCTCGAGCTCGTCATGTACGGCGACTTTCAGTGCCCGTATTGCGTCGCCGCGCAGTCGATGGTCCGCCGCGCGCGTGAGCGACTCGACGGGCGCCTGCGCTTCGCCTTTCGCCACATGCCCCTGAGCGAGATCCATCCCGCCGCGCAGAACGCGGCCGAGGCAGCCGAGGCAGCCGCCGCCCAGGGCGCGTTCTGGCCGATGCACGACCAGCTCTACGCGTCGCGCGGCAGGCTCAGCCTCGACGACCTCGCAACCCATGCGGAGGCGATCGGACTCGACGCCCAGGCCGTGCGAGACGAGCTGGCAAACCACATCCACGCACAGCGCGTCGGCCGCGACGAGGAGAGCGCCCGGCGCGCCGGGATCGCGGGTACCCCTGCGTTCTTCGTCAACGGCACCCTCCACGAGGGCGCGTTCGACGCCGGATCCCTCATCGAGGCGCTGGAATCCAGCGCCTCGAGGTCCAGCGCTGGATCGTAGATCGATCAGGCCCTACACAGCGGCGTGGGCAGGCCCTTGACCGTCCCGTCCGCTTCGAACCCGATGACCGGCAGATACGCCGCGCCATCCATGATCGTCGGCTCGCGCGCCCTCACGGCTCGGCGGGCGTCACCGCCGAGCTACTCCTGACTGTCCTCCATCTTGGCGATCTCCGCCTTGAGCTCCTCGAGCGCGCGTACGACGTCGCCGTGCTCGGCGACGTGCTCCTCGGCCTCGGCGGCGATCTTGCGCATCTCGTCGATGTCACCGCTCGCGCGGGCCTGGTGGATCGCGACGCCGTAGGGCGGAACGGCTGCCATGGTGCCTCCTCCTCAGTGATGCGAACTCAGCTCACCCGAGAATAGGTGGCAGGTACGAACCACGTCAACTGCCCAACAATGGCCGCGTGGCGATGCGCTGCCGATCGGCGGAGAAGTCTCGACGGCGGACGGACTTCGGCTTGCCCCGAGAACACGCCGTCATACTGCCCGAGACCTCGACTCGCAGTCACGCGGCGACCTCAGCCGGCGTGTTCCTGCCGGGAAGGAGCATAGATTGGCATCGATCACCGAGCACGAAACGCTGCAGATTAAGCGGGCGAACGCGAGCGGAAAGACACCGGTCATTTTTATCCACGGACTCTGGGTGGCGGGTAGTTGGGACCGTTGGGCGGCCCTCTTCCAGGAGGCCGGATACGCGCCGGTAACGCCCGTATGGCCGGATGATCCCGAGACAGTCGAGCAGGCCAGGGCGAACCCCGAGGTCTTTGCCAACAAGACGCTCCGACAGGTCGCCGATCACACCGCCAAGCTGATCGGAACGTTGACCAAGAAGCCCGCGGTGATGGGGCACTCGACCGGAGGGTTGCTGGCTGAGATCCTCGCTGGACGCGGCTTGTCGGCGGCGACGGTTGCGATCGATCCCGGCCCGTTTCGCGGCGTGTTGCCGCTGCCTGTCACAGCCCTCAAATCGGTGCTGCCGGTGCTCGGGAACCCACTTAATTGGGGCCGTGCCGTCACTCTCACCTTCGACCAGTTCAAGTACGGGTGGGCGAACGCTCTCAGCGAGGACGAAGCCAGGCAGCTCTACGAGAGCTACCACGTGGCGGCGCCCGGCGTTGCGGTGATTCAGATGGCGACGGCCAACCTGGACCCGTGGACCCAGGCGAAGGCGGACACCAAGAACCGCGACCGCGGGCCGCTACTGATCATCGAGGGCGAGAAGGACCACACGGTCCCGTGGGCGATTGCGAACGCGTCCTTCAAGAAGCAGCGGCAGAACCCGAGCGTGACCGAGATCAAGAAGATCCCCAATCGCGGACACTCGCTGACGATCGACAGCGGCTGGCGCGAGGTCGCTGACACGGCGCTCGCGTTCGTCAAGCGCTTTGTCTAGTGGTCCGCTGAACCGCTGCCGCGCGGACGAGCTATGCATCGCGGCGGCGGCGCCGACAGTCTGCTGATACCCCTCTTGTCCTGCGGTCCGGCGTACCGCAGACTCGATGGATGACCACGAACCAGACCGCGACCCTCGGCGCCCACACCGTGAACCGCATCGGCTTCGGCGCGATGCAGCTCGCCGGCCCCGGCGTCTTCGGCCCTCCCCGCGACCCCAATGCCGCTCGCGCGGTGCTGCGCCGCGCCATCGAACTCGGCGTCGACCACATCGACACTTCGCAGTACTACGGCCCCGACGTCGTCAACGAGCTGATCCGCGAGGCGCTCGCGCCGTACCCGCCGGGCCTGCGGATCGTTTCGAAAGTCGGAGGCAAGCGCGACGACGCCGGCGCGTGGCTGCCCGCCCAGCTCCCGGAAGAGCTGCGCTCGGGCGTCGAGGAGAACCTCGCGACGCTCGGCGTCGAGTCACTCGCCGCCGTCAACCTGCGCCTGATGGACTCCGTCCCCAACGGCGCGGGTCCGCTCGTCCCGCTCGCCGAGCAGCTCGGCACGATGGAGGACCTGCGCCGCGAGGGCAAGATCGAGGCGATCGGTGTCAGCAGCGCCGAGCGGGCGACCGTCGAGCAGGCGCTCGAGCTCGCCGACCTTGCGTGCGTCCAGAACGCGTTCAGCATCATGCACCGCGACGCGCAGGACGTGCTCGAGCTGTGCGCCGAACGCGGCATCGCGTTCGTCCCGTTCTTTCCGCTCGGGTCGGCGTTCACGGGCGGCCCGGCCGCGATCGCAGCGGACCCGCAGGTCATCGAGGTCGCGGCCAAGCACGGCGTCTCCGCCTCACAGGTCGCGCTCGCCTGGCTGCTACACCGCGACCCGCACATCCTGCTGATCCCCGGCACGTCCTCCGTCACGCACCTCGAGGAGAACCTCGGCGCCGCCGCGGTCACCCTCGACGACGAGGACATGAACGCGCTCGAGCACGTGCGCCAAGTCGCCAACCCACTGGAAGCGGTCCAAGATTAGGCTCGGATGCAGAGGCGTCAGCCCACGGGGAGAATCGGTGCGCGTGGAGCAACGCGGTGCCGTGACGCTGAGCGAGGACGACCGGCGAGTGCTGGCCGTGTGGGCCGCCGACTGCGCCGAGCGGACGCTGTCGCTGTTCGAGGCGCAGGCACCGAGCGACACACGCCCGCGTGACGCCATCGACGGCCTGCGCGCTTTCGCTCGTGGCGAACTGCGGATCGGAAAAGTGCGGGCTGGCCGCGCCCGATGATCCGACCGCCGTCGCTGACGAGATCCCCCTGGCAGCTCAACCACGCCTCGCCAGCCGTTGGGGCCGCCCTACGACGACTACCGGCGCCGACCCGCAGCGCAGGCGCGCTCGGGCCACTGATCAGCGACATGCACACGACCCTCACAGCGGGCGGATGAGCGTTAGGGTCGCGCGCTTGGGTGCACGGCCGGGCGCCAGCCGGCGCGCATCGCGGCGAGCGTCGAGGGCGGCGTGAGCACGGTGACGTGTTCGGCCGGCCACGCCTGATGGTCCGCGTAGCCGCCGTGCGTCCACGCGCGCAGGCCGCTATCGAGGACGAGCCACGCGCGCCCGTGGAGGCTGACCATCGCCCCGTAGGGTAGCTCGGCACATGCAGTCCGACGGTGCGCGCCCCGGGTGCGTTCTCGGTGCAATCGCGCGTCGATCTGCGAGAACCGCGTGTCGCGCGGATGCAGCGCACGCCAGGCCACAAGGAACTCCTCCGCGTCGCCGCGCCGGCACTCGTGGCACGGCCGGTGGCCCGCCGCGCAAGCGGTCGCCTCGTCGAGGAAGAAGAGCTCGGTGTAGCGCCCGGGCTGCATCAGCGGATGGCGCCGACGCCCCTTGAACTCGAGCATGCAGGTGATCCAGCGCTCGACCTGCCAGCGCCGGACGAGGTCGCCGCTTGCGCTCACGAGACAGCCGCGGTTCCCCATCATCGTGCCTCGGGCCGGGTCGGCTTCGAACACGCCGAACGCAGAGACGCGGTTTTGGAGGGTCATATCGAGGCGGGCCGCACAGACTGCTCGGCACCGAAGCGATCGCAGGAGATCAACTTCACCCTCCCCAGCGCCCCCGCCGAGGTCGGCTCGCTCGGCTCCGCAGCGCCGGCGACGATCTCTATCCCGGCTTACGACGCAGTGATGGCACCCGCAGTGGCGCGAACCAGCCACTGGCGAGTAGCACGCGGTGACCGCAGGCGCACCACCGCAAGGTGCTGGTTAGCCGGCTCGGCGAACATCCGCGGGTATTCGCGACGCTGCCCCGCGTGTGATCGGAGCGCTGTGAGCACCCCTCTCGCCGCCGCGAGCAACTGCCTGGGAAGCCCGGTCGTTCCGCCGGTCTCCTCCGCCTGTGCCTTGAGCACAGAGCTGCGCCGGCGCGCCCGTTTCGCGAGCCTCCATAAGCGCACCCCCAAGGGGTAGTCGAGCCAGACGATCGTGTCTGCCCGGGGCCAGACAAGGTCGCGCACCGCTCGCTTGTTGCCGTCGGTGACCCAACGATCGCCTGCGATCGCAACGCTCGTCCGCTCGCGCAGCAAGGGCAGCGGCGCTGTGCTGAACTCGGGGCCGAAATACAACGAGTCGAGCTCTACGTGGGGCACGTGCAGAGCAGCGGCGAGCTCTCGGGCGAGCGTCGTCTTTCCCGATCCGGTTCCCCCCAGGATCAGGATCCGCTCGCATGCCACCAGAGCGTTGGTGGGATCGCGCTGCGGTCGCTTCGCTGCGGACGGATCCGGAGACGAGCGTGCCGCACCCATCTCTCCGTTATGAGCACTCAACTCAACGCCTCCCTGCGTCATCGCGTTATCCGCCTCGTTGTCGTCTGTCATGTCGTGCAATCCTTCGCGGAGTTGACACGGCGACCGAGCGCCTGCACGGCCTCCATGCTAGAGCGTCCTGTCAGCGGAGCACGCGCTCACCACGATCACGCTCGACAACACGAGCACCCTGCGGCCGCTGAGCCAGGCTGATCTGCGAACCCAACTCGCTGCTACCGCACCTCGACGCGGAAATGCGGCGGCTCGTCGGGCGAAAGCGCCTGCAGGCGATGCGGCCGGCCACCGAGCAGTCCCTCGTGAGTGCGGACCTCGACCTCGAGCGCATCCTCGCCGAGCCGTTCGGCATCGAGGCCGTGCAGAGGGAAGCTCGCTCCCGCCAGGAGATGCGTCTGGCAGTTGGCGCACCCTTCGACGTGCCAGCGGCTCAGCACCGCCTCCGACCCGATCAGCTTGCGCTCACCGTCGACCTCGGCAAATGCCTCGATCAGGAACGAGCCGCGGATCTGTCCACGGTTGATGCCGGTGACGTGGACCTTGGGCTCGTTTGCGGGAGCCGAGGCAGACTCCAGCCTGGCGGCGTCGCTGCTCTCCTCGAGCGAACCGGGCCCGTAGGTGTATCCGAGCTGGGTTTCGATGTTCAAAGCGTCACGCCCGACGTACTTCTCCCCGCTCTCAGTCTGGGTGAACGGTTCAAGCGGAGTATCCATCGACAGCCAGGCATTGGGCGGAATGCCGGGCGTCGCGCCCTGCGAGTCAGCCGAGTTGGTGCCGGGGTATTGATCGACGATCGGCAGATCGTCGGTCGCGCCATGCCGCTGCTGCCAGAGCCAGAAAACCCGATCGATGAAGCAGTGGTGGAAGAAGAAAATCGGGTCCAGTCCCGCCGTGTCGTTCTCACCCATGTCGCCGTTGGCGCCGGGGATCGGGGAAAAGTCCCCGCTGGCAGCATCAAAACCGCCGACGGCGAGGTGGATCCTGTTGTGCGGGCTCTCGAGTGGCACCGCCTGCGGCGCGTTGTCGCTCCAGGCCGCGGACGAGGTCGTGTTGGAGAACACGGTGTAACTCGGTGCGTCGAGGCAGGCGACGAAGGCCTTGTGGACGCCGGTGCTGACCGGGCGGCCATCGATGACGACGGTCTGGGTCAGCCACGCGACGATGTTCTTGTTGAGCAGCTCGACGGCCTCCGGGTAAGTCCATTGCGCGTTGTGCTTGGCGGTCGCCGCCCGGTCGGCCGCGGTCCCAACCAGACCTGCATAGGGGTAGCGCACCGTCTCACATCTACGGCCCTTGCTGTAATTGGGATTGTCGCCGCTGATGTGGTCCACGACGTTGATCGGAAAGACGTAGGAGCGCAGCGGATTGGGATGGTGTTCCCATCGAGCTCGAACGTCTCGGCGGTGAGCACCCACGGGATGCCGTTCGCCAGCGAGTCCTCACTGCATTCGTCCCCAGAACGGCAGGGTCACCTCCTCGCACCCGGGGATGCTCCGCAGCGCTTGTTCGAGCTCGTACACATAGATCCGGTGCCAGACCGGGAAGAGGACGTTGCCGTGGTGGCAATACCCGCCCCAGAAGGTGCTGTTGCCCCACCCCGCGCCACGGAACGGCTCGCCGTGATAGCCGCCGAGCACGAAGAAGGATCGCTCGTCGCTCGGGGGAAGCTCCTTGATGCCCTTCCAAACGTAACACGCAGGGGCGCGCGCACCGACGATGTGCCAGTGATCCGCGATCGGCCTCTCTGCGCGCTTCATCCGGCGAGAGAAGCAGGTGGCTCGTCGTGACCCCGCGCGCCGCGCTTCGGACTCGATCCGATCAGGAGCGCTTCCTCGCGAGGCGCATCATCGCCAAGCCGTAGAGCGCCAGCAGCGCTCCGACGATCGCCAGCAGCGGCGGGAGGACGTTCACCGGCGGCCACGAGTTCGCGAGCCTGTCGAAGTTGGTGCGCTGGTCCGCGACGACCCGGAAGAGATCCTGGCGTACATAGCCATCGAATGCCGGCATCGTGCGCACCGGGGTCAGCCCGTCGAAGCGCGTGAGCGTCGCCGTGCCGGGGATCGCGTTCCAGCCCATCCCCACCGGCCCCACGGCCTGGATCGACTGGGCGAGGCCGGGCACGCTGCGCTCCAATGCAGCGGTGAGCCTGTCGCCGGGGAGCCTCAGCTTCTTGGACAGGTACGTCATCAGCGGCGGAACCTCATTCGCAACCTTCGACAGCGGGATCGCCTCGATCAGACCGGCAAGCCGCGGCGCCGCGCGCCGCACCGCGCGGCGCACCTGCGACTCCGTCAGCGGTGAGCCTTCGGCGACGTAGCTGACGAGCCCGCGAAATTGCGCGGCGGCGCGGCCGCTCGTCGTGGCGATCGGGTCTCCGAACAGCACGGTCTCATGGACGAAGTCCGCCCCTGCCACCGCACCGTCGACGCGCTGCTGCGCGAAGGCCGGCTTGAAGTCCTCGATCAGGTCGTTCGCCCCGTTCAGCCGCGGGAAGTATCCGAACGCGCCGACGATCGTCAGGACCAGGACCCCGAGGGCGACGACGACGCCCCACGCGCGCCTGCCGGGGACGGCCGTCGCCGCCGTCCGCGCCTGGAAGATCCCGTAGGCCAACACGACGAGGCCCAGGATGATGAGCAGATACGGGATGTGGCCGATGCCGCCCGAGCCCGCGAGATCTTGGAACTTGCGCCGGTCCCTGACGAGCAGCGGGACGACGTCGTTGCGGTAATAGTCGCGCAGTTGCGGCGTCGTCGCGACCGGTGTGCCGTCAAAGCGCGTGAGGCGGCCGTCGACGCCGGGCACTTGGTACCAGCCGCTGGTCATGTTGCGCAGCGAGGCGAGCGACTGGGTGAGCTGGGGAAAACGCTGCACGAGCGTCGTCTGCACCTCGTCCGGCGTCGAGACGAGCCTCGCGGCCAGGAGCTGCGTCAGGCGCGGAACGTCGGCGGACGCGCCCGACAGCGGCAGCGCGCGTAACAGCGCCTCGACGTGCGGCGCCCGGCGTTCGAGCGCGCGCCGTGCCTCCGCGGTCGTGAGCCGGCCGCGCCGCTTGATGAGCGCGATCAGCTCGCCGACCTCCTTGCTCGCGCCGCCGCGCGTCGACATCAGCGGATCGGCGAGGTCGACGTACGTGGAGATGAAGTTCACCCCCGCGCGCGTGCCGTCCACGCGCGCGTCGGCGAACGCCGGCGAGGCCTCGTCGAGGAGCGTCTGCCCGGCACCGAGCCGCGGGATGAGCTGCAACGCGAACACCAGGGCGATCACCGCGAAGCCGATGAACGCGACGGGGAGCCACGCGCGCGACGCAGCGGTCGACATGAGCCGCTTCATACGTACCGTTTCCTCGCGAGCGTTGGCGGGACTGACCCGTGCTGATTCCGGCCGTGTGCGCGCCGGACCATACACCGGCCGCCGGGCCGGACGCGGCAACACAAAGGGCTCCGACTCAACCCGGCGAGGCGGCAGCGACGAGCGCGAGCTTCTCGGCCCGCGTCAACCGCTTGATGCGGACCTCCTCTCGGCGCGCGGCCCTGCTGTCTGCCATCCGTTGGGCGAACGCGAGCTCGACCGGCAGCCGGCTGGCCGTGTAGCGACTGGCCCGTCCGGAGCGATGGGCCGCCAGGCGTCGCTCGATGTCCGACGTCCAGCCGCAATACAGCGAGCCGTCGCGACAGCGCAGGAGGTAGACGTAGGCGTCGCCCATCGGGACTGGAGTTCGACGCAGCAGGCCACGAATCATCCTCGGATCGAGCATCAGCGCCTACGCGACCACCGAGGTCGACCTGGCGACCGAGATGTTCGTGCTGCATCCTGCCGGCTACGAGGGTGATTCCAGAGCGAGTCCGCAACGACTCGACGCGCCGCCGGGCGGTTCCTAGATGGTCTGTCTCGGCGCCACCTCTGGCCCGAAGCCCTGCGCCGGCCCGAGCTCCACCGGCGAGGCATGCATCGCCCGCAGACGCACCTCCCGCCACGACAGCCCCTCCTTCACGAGCGCCGGAGCTCCCATGACGATCGCGGTCGCGATCTCGACGGCCTGCAGGATGATCCCGTACGCCAGGGCGTCGGCCGCGCCCACCCCATAGGCGCTCAGAACCGCGACACAGGCGGCCTGGAACACGCCGACGTTCGACGGCGTCGCCGGCAGCACGGCGGTGACGTTGACCGCGAAGAGCACCGCTGCCGCCGCACCGATGCCCGCGCGTTCGTCGAGGCCGAGGGCGACGAGCAGCACGTAGCACGACAGCCACTGGACGCCCCACGCCGACAGCTGGGCAAACGCTGCCGCGCCGCCCAGGCGCGGCCTGCGGAAGACCAGCAGCCCGTCGCGAACCTGCACGAGCGAGCCACGCAACGACGACAGCGCGGCCGCCACGCGTGAGAACCGCGAGGACGTGCCGGCGCGCAACAGCATCGGCGCAACGAGCACCGTCGAAACGAGCGCCAGGGGGACGATCGAGACCACGAAGAGGGCCGTGTGCCTGGTGAACACGTCGACGGTCAGGAACATCACGAGACCGAGCACGACGAGCGCCAGGATGTTGAGCAGCGTCTGGGAGACGATCGTTCCGAGCACGGTCGGAAGGTGCTCGCGCGGCCGGCCGATCCTCCGCGCGACGACGAACGCACGCGATGGCTCGCCGAGGCGGGCCGGCAGCGTCGCGGACATCAGCACGCCGATGAACGTGCCCTGGAGCGCATCGCGCAGGCGCACGCACCCGTGTGGCAGCGCCGCGCGCAGGATCGCGTGCCAGGCAACCCCGCGCAAAACCATCGACAAGCACATCAGCCCGAGCCCGAGCACGATCCAGGTCGGCGTCGCCGTCAGCAACGAGTTGCCGATGCGGTCCACGCCGATCCGCCCCAGCGCGACGACGGCAAGCGTCGCGGCGAGCAGGCCGGCAACGCCGACCGCGGCGCGCCGCGCCAGGCGCACGCCCGGCCGCGCGGGGTCCGTCGTGGGCAGCGCCGGCTCCAGCGTCGGCAGCCGCCGCGCGCGCACGCGCATGCCGTCGGCGGGCGTGAATCCCAATCGCGTTGCAGCCCGCGCACGTGGGGACGCGCTGGGGCTGGCATCGGCAGCCGCCCCGTGTAGTGCGATCGCGTCGTCGTAGGCCTCCAGGACCTCGTCAGCGACGCGGGGCCACGCGTAGCGCCGCGCCGATCCCGCCGCGGCGACAGCCAGGGCCTCCCGGCGTGCCGGCTCGAGCGCGAGATCGCGCAGCTGCTCCGCCAGCGCCGTCGCGTCGCCACGCGCAACGAGCACACCGTTGACGCCGTCCTCGACGACGTCGCGGTAGCCGGCGATGTCCGATGCGACCACCGCTGTGCCCGCCGCGAACGCCTCCGTCAGCACCATCCCGAAGCTCTCGCCCCCCAGCGACGGCGCGCACAGCACGTCCGCGCGTTCGAGCACGCGGCGCTTCTCCTCGTCGCTGCAACGACCGAGCGCGATGACGCCGCGCGTATCGAGCATCAGCGGCGCGAGCTCTTCGGCCGTCACGCCGATCACGTGCAGCCGCACGGGCAGGTGCTCGCGTAGCGCCTCGAAGGCCCGCAAGAGCACCGGCAGGCCCTTGCGCTCCACCGCCTGGCCGACGAACGCGATCTGCAGCAACTCGCCCGCAGTCCGCGATCGCGGCAGCGTCTCCGGCACCTCGACGCCGTTAGGGATGATCCGGTAGGTCCCGCCAAAGAAGCGCCGCCCGGTCCACGCCGCCGCCTCGGACACCGCGATCCGAACGTGCAGCCGGTTCAGCCGCCGCCGAGCCCCCATCGCGTTCGCGACGTTGTTGGAGATGGCGTTCTCCGAGTAGCAGTGGAAGGTCCCGACGAGCGGCGCGTCGACGGAGCACAGCGTGTCCCAGCCCGCGACCGGCGCCACGGGCTCGTGGATGTGGACGACGTCGAAGCCGCCGGTCCGCAGCTCGCGGCGCATGACGTTCACGGCCAGCGGGTGGTATGCGACGTTGGAGACCGCGCCGTTGGAGCGAAAGCCCAGCGTGCGACCGAGCGGCACGAGCCAATCCGGCAGCTCTCGCTCCGACGGTTTCGCCCCGCCGTGCAGGCGGAAGGCGAGACGATCGTCGGGATCGACCGGAGCGAGGACGCGCACATCGTGCCCTGCGGCCACGTACTGCGCCGCAAGCCCCTCGATATGCCTCGTCACTCCCCCTGGATACGTCCACGAGTACGGGGACACCAGCGCGATGCGCATCACGGGATCCTACCCTCCGCATCGAGCATCGGATCACCGCGGATGTACGCCGTCGCACAGGCGAGCACGAAGACGCCGAAGACGAACAGCAATGGCCCCGAGTCATTCGTCAGCGCGCCCACGATCGAGGCCGTCAAACCGCCGATGAGCGCAGCCCGCCACGGAGCGGAGTCGCGCAGCGGCGCGTAGATGCGCCCGCGGTAGCGCACTGCGTAGGCCACCGAGAGCGCCATGACGACCGTGATCATGGGCATCGCGCCGATCGTGAACACGTTGAATGCGAGCGTGTAGCGGCGCTCGATGACGTCGAGCAGCGATCGCAGGCTGTCGGCCCTGAGGATCGTTCGCGTGAAGTGCCCGTTGCCACCGGACAGCAGGTCGAGGACGGCCAGAGCGGCCAGCGCGGCGACCGGGGCGAGCGCCGCGAGCACGATCGTCCGCCGCGACGGCTTGCCCGGGAGCATGAGGATCGTCGCGGCGGCGATCCCCGAGCCGGCCGTGATGACGCCACCGACGTCCGCGCCGAGCTGCCCCGCGCCGACGAAGATCCCGAAGACCAGCCCGGCCAGCGCGAAGACGGCGGCCCCGCCGCGCGAGCGCCCGCGGCCCCACAGCAGCGTCCCGAGCGCAAGCAGCAGCACGACGGTCAGCGTCGACTCGAGCTCGTTGCCGAGGCCGTAGAAGCGCGATCCCGACCGCGGGTTGACGCCCAGCAGCGAGCGGATGATGAGCGGAGAGCCGGCGACGAGATCGGCGCAGTAGGCGACGAGCGTGGCCGCCGCCGGCACGAGCGGGCCGCGCGGCCAGGGCACGAGGCGGTCGGTGAGCGCGCCCAGGCCGAAGGCGCCGACGACGACGATCGCGACCTCGACGAGCCGACCCGGCGCCAGCCACCCGGTGAGCAGCAGCAGCGGCAGCACCCACAACATCGCAAGCCCCCCGATGCGCAGTCCAGACCGGATCCCGGGCCGGTCGCGCGCGACCCCGAGCGCGAGCACGAGCGCCAGCCACACGAACAGGAGCGTGACGAGCGTCGGCGTGCGGCGCCCGCTGACGACGCGCAGACGCTCCTCCAGCGTCTTCAGCGCGGTCGCGTCGCGCGACCCCACGGCTCGGATCGGCTGCCCGCGAACCCCCGGCGGAACCTTCAGCCCGAGCTGCTCGAGGATCGTGGCCGGGACGTCGATCGCGGCGAAGATTCCAGGTAGATGGGTCGATTCGGACGTCAGCGCGCCGTTGCCGCCGCGGACCCCGAGTGCGCCTGCGGGCAGCAGTTGTGGCACGCGCGCCCGCGGTGGCGTCTGCAGGACGAGCAGCAGGTCGCCGTCGACGCGATCGCGCAACAGCTGGTCCAGCGCGGCGTCGCCCTTGTCGGCGGTTGGCAGGCCGGCGACGACGAAATGGTGGCGGACGAGCAGCGCCCGCGCGCGGTCGGCGAGGCTGGCCGCCGATCCGAGCGATACGTCGGCGACGTTGCCCTCCTGGTCGGCCGCGACCACGGCCTCCAGATGGCTGCGCCCGGCGACCCCCACGTAGGCCGCGCCGCCCGGGACCTGGCTGGCGAGCACTCCGGGTTTGATCTCGGCGAGCGCCGTCTTCGCGCGCTTGAGCACCTTGCTCCAGCCGAAGATGAAGCCGGTGCCGTCGCCCCCGACGACGAGCTGCAACTGCGGCGGATCGCGCGGGTCGTAGACCGCGGCCGAGGTCCGCGAGCCGGCCGAGATGTCGAGCACCTCCTGCTGGGGGGTGTAGCGACCCTGTGTGGCGCTCATCAGGCCGAGCGCGAGTTGCGGGCGCGCCTCCAGGCGATCGAGGATCGGCTTGGGATTGTTCTGGCCGCCCGCGGGCAGGAACGCGAGCACCGCCCGCGGCTCGCGGGTCTGAGCGCCGGCGGGCACCGCCGCGATCCCGAGTAGGAGCGCGCAAGCGGCGAGGAGGGCTGGAGCGCGCATCGCCGCTCTATCCTGTCTGAACGTGCCGACACGTCATTTCGTCAAGTACACCTTCCTGAAGCTGGATCCCGCCTGGCGACGCTTGGGCGATGAGGAGCGGGCTCGCGGCAAGCGCGAGTTCGCCGCGGCGTGCCACGACTTTGCCGAAGGGCGTCTGCTGCGCGCCTTCTCGACGGTCGGGACACGCGGAGACACGGACCTCATGGTGCTGACCCAGGCCGAGAACCTCGATCGCATCCACGAGTTCCACGTGGTGCTGTCGCAGAGCGGGCTGATGAAGTGGGCAACGATCCCGTATTCGTTCCTGGCGATGACCAAGCCGTCGGAGTACTCCGACGAGTCACGCCTGGAGGTTCGCCCCGCCCATGCCAAGTACCTCTTCGTCTATCCGTTCGTGAAGACCCGCGCGTGGTACGCGCTCGACGCCGACGAGCGCTGGCGGATCATGCAGGAGCACATCAAGCTCGGCCGTGAGTACCCGAGCATCGACCTGAACACGTCGTACTCGTTCGGGCTCGACGACCAGGAGTTCGTCGTCGCCTTCGAGACCGACGACGCCGGCTCGTTCCTCGATCTCGTGCAGCGCCTGCGCATGACCGAATCTTCGAGCTACACGCTGCGCGACACACCGACCTTCACCTGCATCAGCACCTCCGTCGAGCGTGCGCTGGCCGCGCTGGACGGAGATCCGATCGCCGAGGAGGTGGCCTGAGCAATGAGCATGCATGAGCAGCCCGGCGAGATCCGCGACATCACGGTCATCGGGGCCGGCCCGGTCGGGCTCTCGACCGCGTTCTGGGCCGGCATGCGCGAGGCGTCTTCGCGGATCGTCGACTCGCTGCCGCAGATCGGCGGGCAGCTCACGGCGCTCTATCCGGAGAAGTGGATCTTCGACGTCCCGGGCCATCCGAAGATCCTGGCGAAGGATCTCGTCGAGGCGCTGCGCCGCCAGACGCTCGAGCAGTTCGACGTGCCCGTCCACCTCGAGACCACGGTCGAAACGGTGACGTGGGAGGAGGGCGAGGACGGCGACGACATCATCATCCTGCACACGAACAACCCAGATCATCCGCAGCTGCGCTCGCGGGCGGTCATCATCGCCGGCGGCCATGGCGCGTTTGAGCCCAAGAAGCTCCCGGGCTTTGACATGACGCCCTGGGAGGGCCGCGGCGCGCACTACCTCGTCGGCTCGAAGTCCGAGTTCGCCGGCAAGAAGGTGCTGATCATCGGCGGCGGCGACTCGGCCTGCGACTGGGTCATCAACCTCATGCACACGGCGGAGTCCGTCGCGCTGTGCCACCGCCGCGAGGGCTTTCGCGCACACGAGCTGACGGTCAACCAGGTCATGTCGGCAGCAGACGCCGGCAACGTCGAGCTGCACGTGCCCTTCCAGGTCCGCGAGGTCATCGGCAACGGCGCGATCGAGCGCGTGCGCCTGTTTCATTCCGAAGACGAGACGCACGAGGTCGAGATCGAGGTCGACGCGATCCTGCTGCAGCTCGGCTTCAAGACGGCGCTGGGCCCGTTGAAGGACTGGGGCCTGGAGATCTCCAAGGGCGCCTTGGTCGTGGATTCGTTGATGAAGACGAACCTGCCAGGCGTTTGGGCCTGTGGCGACATCACGACCTTCGACGGCAAGCTCAAGCTCATCGCCACCGGCTTCGCGGAATCCGCGGTCGCCGTGGCGCAGGCCGTCCACTCGTTCCGGCCCGAGATGAAGATTCAGCCGAAGTACTCGACGAACACGGGCGTTCCGGGAGCGACTGCCGGACAGCCGTAGGCGCGGGCGGGCGGTGCCGTTCAGCCGGGCGCTACGACAGAGCTGTCCGGCTCGGCAGCGCTGGCGCGCTCACGCGCCTTGCGCTCGCGGCTGTACTCCCACCACGGCCGCGCGGGCTCGCCGTTGGCGAACGCGACCGCCGCGACGAACGTGTCGAGCAGGCACGGGTCGTAGCGCCGGGCGTCGATCGCGCAGAGGCGATCGAACAGCTCGTGCGGATCGCGACCGCGCAGGTCGCCGATCACCCCGATCTCGACGCGGCGCAGATACCGCGCCACAGCCGGTCCGACGTTCGGAATCGTGGTCAGCTCGTCAGTCGTGGTCCCGATCCTCGTCGATCGGAACCGGCGCGTCTTGAACGAAACGGTCGCCGCGGGATCGTTAGACCGCGCAGGACTCCTCTTCGTCGGCAACCCGGAACGACGAGCCGCAGCCGCAGGCCGCGACGACGTTCGGGTTGTTGACCTGGAAGCCGGCGCCCTGGAGGGACTCGACGTAGTCGATGACCGAGCCGCGCACGTAGGGCAGGCTGGGCTGATCGACGTAGACCTTCAGGCCCGAGTGCTCGAAGACCTCGTCGCCGTCGCGCTTCTCGTCGAACGCCAGGTTGTACTGGAAGCCCGAGCAGCCTCCACCCTTCACGCCCACGCGCAAGCCGGCCGCCGAGACGTCGGCTCCCTGGCCCTTGAGGAACTCGTGGACCTTCTCGGCGCCCTTCTCGGTGATCGTGATCATGTGCAGAACTCCCGCCGTTGTTTCCAGCGCAATGGGCAATACTTCACGAAGTGTAGCGCCCTGTGCAGGTGCGCTGGAAGTTCGCGCTCGGTGATCGCTAGGCTGTCCACAGATGCCCAGCGCAGACGAGGTCAAGACGCGGATCGAGGCCGCCATTCCCGGCGCCGCGGCCGACGTGCAGACCGCCGACGACGTGCATTTCAGCGCGACCGTTCGCGCCAGTGCCTTCGTTGGCCTGTCGCGGGTGCAGCAGCACCGGCTCGTCATGGATGTGTTCGACGGCGAGCTCGGCGGCGCGATCCATGCCCTTGCCCTGAAGACGGAGGTCTCATGAGCGACACCGCAATCCGCGACGCCATCTCGCAGGCGATCGCCGAGAACGACATCATCCTTTTCATGAAGGGCACCCCGGATCATCCGGCGTGCGGCTTCTCCGCTCGGACCGTCGCGATGCTCCAGGCGCTCGAGACTCCCTTCACAGCGGTCGACATCCTGCCCGATCCCCGCATCCGCCAGGAGCTCTCGGCGATCTCCAAGTGGCCGACGATCCCGCAGCTCTTCCACAAGGGCGAGCTCGTCGGCGGCTGCGACATCGTCACGGAGATGTACGAGTCCGGCGAGCTCGCGGACACGCTCGGCGTCGAGGCACCCGCGGCGGCGCCGGAAAGCGCCGGGCCGGTCCCGGCCGCGCCGTTGGGCATCGAGAACCGACTCGGCTAGCGGGCTACGCGCGACGATTGCGCGCTCAGCGCGTGATCGTCACTCGCGTCCGCGCCTCGCCCGTGATCCGCAGCTTCGGATCGCGGTAGACGTTGACCTCGGGACGGTCGCCGATCGAGGCGATGATGCCGTCATAGCGGGCGAGCTCCTCGAAATCGGATCGCACGGCGTCGAGCGACTCGGCGCCGGGGTCCTGGTCTGCGCCGGGCGCCTCCTCGAAGAGGACGCTGACGTCGGCCTGCTCGTCGGGGTTGCTGCCGATGTCCGCAACGGTACCCGCGAGACGGATCGTGTGCGGGCCGGGCTCCAAGTCGGAGGGCAGGCGAACGTGGATCGTGCGGAAGCTGCGGGCGCCGGTGCCGGTGCGCCGCAGCTTCAGGCGGATTGCGATCCGCGTGCCGCGCCGCGCACGGTCTGGGCCCGTGCCGCCGACGATGAACGCCTGGCGCAGGCCGCGGCGCACGCGCAGGCCGACCTCGATCCCGGTCGGGTGCAGCGTCCCGAAGCGGTAGCTCTCGAGCACCGCGACCGCCGCGGCCATGTCCTGGGCGGCCGGACCCGCGAGCGCGTTGGTGACCGTCCCGTCGATCGCGTAGGTGTTGCAGAAGCGCATCGGCGAGCGCAGCTCGCGCAGCGTGACGGCGACGCACATGTCGCCGCTCTGGCGGGCGGGGGCGCCGCCGAGCACCTCAGCGGCGACCTCGGCAACAGCGGCTGTCGCCACGACGCCCAGCGGTGAGATGCCGGCCGGCCGGCCGACGTCGGACTCGTCGGCGATGCGGGTGAAGCTCGACCGCTCGCGACCGGTATCGAGGTCGTGGGCGCTGATCTTCAGCGCGTAGTTGGGCGGCAACGCCCCGAGGCGCCCGGCGATCGCCTTCGGACCGTCCGCGTTGACGATCCCGAGGTCGGTTCCGGGCGAGCCGAGCTTGTAGGTCGAGACGTCCGGGATCGCGACCGGGTTGTTCACGACCGTGCTGATGTAGGCGTCCTGCAGGAACAACGAGCGGCGGCCGACGTCGTCGATGCCATGGCCGAAGAGCCAGAGGTTGGAATCGTCGTCGGCATAGGCGACCGTCCCGAGCGCACCGATGTAGACGTCACCCGAGCTGAGGCCGACCGAGACCGCCGCGCCCGGCACGAGCGGCTGCGGCGGGAAGGCGGCCCGCGGTGCCGCTGACGACGTGATGAGCGCACGGCCGGCCTTGCGGGCGGCGCGCGTGAACATCGCCGCGATCGATGGCCGCAGCCCGGCGATCGTGAGCGGGCCGGCGAGGCTGCGGGCACCGACGACCCTGTTCGTGCGGGGGGCAGCTCCGGGCGGCTGCAGCGGTTGAGCGAGGATCGCCTCGATCGGCGTCGCGATCGCGGTCTTGCCGCCGTACTCGCCGATCGTCTCGGACAGCGCGCCGATGTTTCGCCGGACGCCGTCCGCGCCCGCGCAGAAGATCGGCGATCCCGAGAAGCCCGGGCCGAGGCCGGTCGCATCGATCACGGGACCCGAGACGCGCACGAGGATCCGCGCCGCCTCGGGGCCGCGTTCGCGGTCGATGACGTCGAGCACCTCGACGTCGAAGCTCGCGATCTCCGTCCCCCGCACGACCGACAGGCTGGTGCAGCGCATGCCCGGCTGGACGTCTGCGAGGGGCATGATCGGATCGGCCCCGTAAGCCGCTCCCGGCACCACGAGCGTGGCCGCGAGCACGGCGAGAAGCAAGCGACGCACACGGCGACAGTAGCATCGCGGGGTGGCCGCTTCCCCAACGTCGACGCCCGGCACAGCGATCCGCTGGGACGGCCGTCGCCTGCAGATCATCGATCAGACGCTGCTTCCCGCGCAGGAGAGCTGGCTCGAACTCACAGGCGCGGCGGACACCGCCGAGGCGATCGGGCGGCTCGCGGTGCGCGGCGCGCCGAACATCGGCATCGCCGCCGCGTACGGCCTGGCGCTGGCGGTCGCGCGCGCCGACGGCGACGACCTGGCGATCGCCGACGCCGCCGATCTGCTGCGCGCTTCGCGCCCGACCGCGGTCAACCTCGCATGGGCGGTCGATCGCGTGCGGGCCGCCGCGCTCGGCGCGCCGCGTCCCGAGCGCGCGCTGGCGGCGCGCGAAGCGGCCGAGCGCATCCAGGCAAGCGAGGACGCTGCCAGCGCCGCGATCGCCCTCCAGGGCGCCGACCTGCTGGATGGCGCGACGCGAATCCTGACCCACTGCAACGCCGGCGCGCTCGCCTGCGGCGGCACCGGCTCGGCGCTCGCGATCGCCTTCGAGCTCGCCCAGCGCACGGACATCACGGTGCTGGCATGCGAGACGCGGCCGCTCTTGCAGGGCGCGCGCCTGACCGTTTGGGAGCTGCGCCGCGCCGGCATCCCGCATGAGCTGCTCGTCGACGGAGCCGCCGCCGGCCTCATGCGTCGCGGCGAGGTCGATGCCGTCATCGTCGGCTGCGACCGGGTCGCGGCCAATGGCGACGTCGCCAACAAGGTCGGCACCTACGGCCACGCGCTGGCAGCGCGCGCGGCCGGGATCCCGTTCGTCGTCGCCGGGCCGACCTCGACGATCGACGTCTCGGTCGCCGGCGGCGACGAGATCGTCATCGAGGAGCGCGCGCCCGACGAGGTTCGCCACGCCGGCGGCGCGCTGCTCACGCAGACCGACACACCGTGTCGCAACCCCGCCTTCGACGTCACGCCCGCGGAGCTCGTCACGGCGCTCGTGACCGAGCGCGGGATCGCATCGCCGCCGACGCGCGAGTCGATCGCCGCGCTGCTGGCCCGCTCGCCGTCTGGCGACGCCACGCCGTGAGAGCGGCCCGTTCGATCACCTCGCGCGAGGTCGTCGTCGAGGACGTGCCCGACCGCGTCGCAGGTCCCGGCGAGATCGTCTGCCGCGTGCTCGCCTGCGGCGTCTGCGGCTCGGACGTCAGCGAGGTCTACGTCTCGCGCAAGCTGCCCGGCGTGCTCGGCCACGAGGTCGTCGGCGAAGTGCTGGCGGTGGGGGAAGGCGTCACCCGCGTCGGCGTCGGCGACCGCGTCGTGATCCACCACCACGCCCCATGCGGCGAATGCCGGCGCTGTCGCCGCGGCCACGAGACGCTGTGCGAGCAGTTTCGCAGCACCGCGCTGGACCCAGGCGGCTTTGCCGAGCAGGTGCGGATCGAGGCGGCGCTCGTGCCGGAGCTGCTCCCGCTCGGTGATCTGGACCCGATCGGCGGCACGTTCGTCGAGCCGCTGGGCTGCGTGCTGCGAGCGCTGGACCGCGCCGGATGCAGGCCCGGCGACGCGCTGCTCGTCGTCGGCGCCGGCTCCAACGGGCTGCTCGCGATCGC
>Ga0307502_10000129_pt1 | contig 20251 bp, 13 predicted proteins | sample 16_S_MG_FD_201364 | JGI IMG/M metagenome (GOLD analysis project Ga0307502, IMG submission 201364) | Soil microbial communities from Populus trichocarpa stands in riparian zone in the Pacific Northwest, United States - 16_S | ecosystem: Environmental > Terrestrial > Soil > Riparian zone > Trees... | reverse complement strand
TTGCTGGCGTTCATCGAGCGCTACAACCCGACCGCCCAACCGTTCGCGTGGACCTACGACGGCAAGCCCCTCAAGGCATGAAACGCAATTACCGGACAACGTACTAGTACACATCTGTGTTCATGAGCACGCTGCTCGCGTCGTCCCGTCGCGTCCAGCGAAGCGGGTCACGAGCGAGCCGCTCGGCGACGCCATCAACGGGCGACCGATCAGACAGCTGCGTGGCTGGCAGTGATCTGCCGCGTCTCTCCGCGTCTGCGCTCGGCCGCAGCGCTGCGCCGAGCCACCTCGAGGCCGGCGTACCAACCGGGAGCGCGACCGCCCGGTGGCGGGCGAAGGTGGTCCGTCGACACGCCTGCGGTGCAGATCAGCCAGGCGGTCACGGAGTTCGAGTTCCACATCTCGCCCGCCTTCAACTCGTCGCGTCCCCACACGGGCGTGGGGACAGTCGTGACGAGGTCGAGCAGCCGGCGGGCGACCAGCGGATCGCCGGTGAGCCGGCGCGGCCCGCCAACCGCCGCGCCGAGATCCGAAATCGACCCGCCACGCCAGCAGCGGACCTCGTAGCGAAACAGGCGCAACCAGCCCACGTAGCGGCTCCCGACAGCGCCCGTGCCAACCACGCCTCGACTTGCCTCGTCGGCGTCGGGCGAAGGCGCGACTTCGATCGTGTAGTCCTCGCCGTCGCACTCGACGACGAGCGCTGCGTGGTAGAGCTCGGATCGCCGCCGATGCTGGCGAGCGGCTTCGATGGCCTCGAAGACCCGGCCATTGAAGCGGACGGAGTGACCTCCCGCGCCGAGCGGAATCCAATAGAGATCGACGGCTGCTGTGCGCGATGTCTGCATTGCCGTCTCGAAGGTTCGCAGGCAGGGTGCGGGTCGGCATCCGAACTCGCACGCAAACCAGATGTGGGTTGTCCGCAGGCTTGAGGCCCGTCGACGCCTCACAGACGCTGATCGCGACGGGACCTGGGCACTGCCCGGTACCTTGAAGGGAAGATGGCCGCCCGCTTTGGCTCTGACCGCGTCGATGCGCTGAAGCTCGTCCTCGTGATGATCGCGGTGATGTGGGTGGCGGAGATCGTCGACGTCGCGGCCGGCCACCGGCTCGACGCGTACGGCATCCATCCGCGTGATGTCGAGGGTCTGCCGGAGATCGTCTCGGCGCCGTTCCTGCATGTCGGCTTCGGCCACCTGATCTCCAACACCATCCCGTTCGCGATCATGGGGGCCGCGATCGCGCTCGGCGGACTGGCGCGCGTGGCGATCGTGACGATCATCGTCGGGTTCGTCAGCGGTCTGGGCACGTGGCTGATCGCCTCGCCGAATACGGTACATCTCGGCGCCAGCGGCATCGTGTTCGGCTACGCGGCCTACCTCGTGAGCCGGGGCCTGCTGTCCAAGCGCCTCACGGAGCTCGCGATCGGCGCGATCGTCCTCGCTGTCTGGGGCTTCGGGCTGCTCCAGGGACTGCTGCCGCAAGAGCGGATCTCCTGGCAGGCGCACCTGTTCGGCGCGGTCGGGGGCGTGCTGGCCGCGTACGCGCTGGCTCGCCGGTCCGACGAGGCCAGGCGCCCGCAGCTGCGCAGCGCATCGACCTGAAACGCGCGCGTCGCTCGCACCGGCGTCGTGACGGGCCGGGAACGCGGCGGCGCGTAGAGCTCCTCGACATCGGGTGCGCGCTCGAGCACGCCCGGCAGGCGCGCGACCGACAGCGCACCGAGAACCGCCGGCAACCCGAGCTGGAAGGCGCGGTACGCAAGCACCGCGGCGGCTGCCGCGCCCAGTGGCGTGCCATACAGGACCAAGGCGGCGATCAGCCCGCCGTCGGAGCCGCCGACGCCGCCTGGCAGCGGGATCAGGCCGCCGAGCTGTCCGACGACGTAGCCGAGCAGCAGCACGCCGATCGGCGGCAACGCGCCGATCGCGGCAAACGCGGCAGCCAGCGCGGCGACGTCGAAGGCCATGAACCCCACGGCCCCCGCGAGGATCTGCGGGTTGCCGCTCCGGGCGAGCATGACGGCGTCGTCGATTCCACCGCTCAGGGCGCCCGTCACCGCCCGTCGCGACAGGCGTTGCCCCGATCGTGTCCCAGGATCGACGGTAGCGCGAGCACGACGACGATGACGAGCGCGGCGGCCGCCGCCGGGCCGCCCGTCAGCGCAAGTGAGCCCCCGCCTGCGAGCAGGCCCAGCGCCAGCGCACCGCCTGCGAGCACCGCGGTCATGAAGTGCACCGAGCTCGTCAACACGTAGAAGGCGACCGTCCGCCGCGCGAGCCGCTGGGCGGGCATCCCCGTCCGCCGCAGCGCCCAGGCGGCGAGCGCCAAGCCGCCCGCTCCGCCGGAGGGCAGCAGCACGTTCGTGCCCTGTGCTGCCATTGCGATCTCGTAGCTCAGCCGCCACGGCAGGCGCCTGCAGAACACGCCGCGAAACGCCGCCACGAACGCCAGGCAGGAGCAGGCCTGCAGCGCCAGCGCTATCGCCAGCCACTCCGGTGAAGCGCTGGCCAACCGGTCACGGAGCTCGTCCAGGCCGGGAAGCGACGTCACCGCCACCCCCGGCGCCGCCACCACAACGACGATGAGCCCAAGGCGCAGCGCCAGCCGGCGGCGGTCGGGGAGGAGGCCAGCCGCCGCCGGCTCGTCGTGCCGAGAGACGGACACGCGAAGGGGTAGTGCGGTCATGCCCTACGCAGGACGCTGGTCGACGGCGAGGTTCCATGGCTGGCGCGCGGCGTCCCATCCCGCGTCGGCGGGCGTGACGACCGCGCCGATGCAGCGGGCCCCCAGATCGCGGGGATCGCAGACGAGGGAGAGGTCTGACTGCATGGCCGCAGCCTTCCAGCGAACGCCTGCGTTCACCAGCTGGGCTGCCAGTGTGTCGAGGTACGGCTAGCCACACCGCGCCTGTAGCGCAGCGCCGCTACCCGCCCAAGAAAGCGAGCACCGCCAGCACGCGCCGGTGCCCGTCCGCCGCCGCAGACAGGCCGAGCTTCGAGAAGATCGACGTCACGTGCTTCTCGATCGCCCGCTCGGTCACCACGAGGTCGCGGGCGATCGCGCCATTGGAGCGCCCCTGGGCCATGAGCCCCAGCACCTCGCGCTCGCGCGGCGTCAGCCGATCCAGCGGATCGTCCGAGCGGCGCCGCCCCAAAAGCTGCGCGACGACCTCCGGATCCAGGACGGAGCCCCCGTCGGCGACACGACGCAGGGCGTCCGTGAACGCTCCGATATCGGCCACCCTGTCCTTGAGCAGGTACCCGACGCCCTCCGCGCTGCCCTGCAACAGTTCGACCGCGTATCCCTCGTCGATGTACTGCGACAGCACCATCACTCCGACCTCCGGCATCTCAGAGCGGATCTGCTGGGCCGCGCGCAGGCCCTCGTCGGTCTGGGTCGGCGGCATGCGGATGTCGGTGACCGCGACGGCGGGGCGGTGCGCACGCACCTTGCGGATGAGATCCTCAGCATCCGAGGCCTGAGCGACGACCTCGAAGCCAGCGTCTTCGAGGAGCCGCGCGAGGCCGGCTCGCAGCAGGACGGAATCGTCGGCGATGACCACGCGCACAGCTCAAGCCTGCCAGCCCGGGCGGTCGGGCGCCAAGGCGCCTTGCGAAATGTCTTACGCCAGAAGACGGTCCAACGCGGCGCCGCACACGTCGTGCTTGGCGATGAATCCTCGTGCGCCGCTGCTCTGGGCCCGCCCGGCGTACAGCGGATCCTCGGAGCTCGAGGTGACGACAACGGCCGGTCCGAAGCCGTCACAGGTCAGCTCTCCGGCGACCGCAAAGCCGTCCATGTCCGGCAGCCGCACGTCCAGGAGGACGACGTCGGGCTTGAGCTCGCGTGCCGCGGACAGGCCGCCGTACCCATCTGGAGCCTCGCCGATGACGTCGTAGCCGTCCGCCTCCAGCACCGCCCGCACGAGAGCACGGAAGGCGGCGTGGTCATCGACGATCAGGACGGTTGGAGACACATCCTGATACTCGGCATCTGTGAGCACGTTCACAATACGGCTGCCCGTACCCCCGGCGCGGAGAACCGAACCCGGCACGGTGCAAGCCATCCCCGGTATGCCCCCGGAGCGTGGCGGCCCCAGTACAGTTCTCCCCGTCCCTTGGGAGGACCAACGACAGTTGCTACGGACCTTCAGGACACGGATCACCACTCGGGTCGTCGCGATCACCGCCGCGGCCTCGCTCCTGCTCGGCCTGGCCTTGCTGGTCCTCATCTTTGCCGTCAGCGGTCAGCGCGACGCCGCGGCCACCGCGTTTCGCTCACAGCAGGCGCTGAGCATCGCCAGCGAGCTCGAGAAATCGCTGCTCGCGATCGAAACCGGGCTCGGCCGCTACGTGACCTCCGGCGACATGACCTTCCTCACTCGGGTCCGTCGCACGCTCGCTGAATATCCGAAGCGGCGCGACGCTCTCGCACAGCGGGTCTCAGACGATCCCGGCCAGCAGCAGCTGGTGCGCGAGATCAGCGCGGCGATCGACGACTACGCCGACGTCTGGGTCGGCAATGTGATCAGCATCGCGCGCGACGACCTCGGGGCCGCCGACGATCAGATCCGAACCGACGGTGGCGGCTCGCGGCTGGACGCAATCCGGCGCGACTTCGAGCGCCTGTCGCTGCGCGAACGCGCGGTGATCCTCGAGCGTGAGGCTCACGCCGAATCGAATTCCGAGCGGGCGATCGACCTGGGGATCGGTGGCCTGAGCCTCGTCTTCATCATCGCGACGGGTTTCACGCTGTACCTGCGCCGCTCCGTCGTGCGCCCGGTGCTGATCGTGGCCGAGGCGACCGGCCGGCTGGCATCCGGCGACCTCACGACGCGCGTTCCCAGCGATCGCGAGGACGAGCTCGGCGACCTCGCCCGCGGCTTCAACTCGATGGCAGACTCGCTGCAGCGCGGCCGCGACGAATTGGAGCATTCCAATGCCGAGCTCACGCGCTCCAACGCCGAGCTCGAGCAGTTCGCGTCCGTCACCTCGCACGACCTGCAGGCGCCGCTCACGACGATCTCGATGTACGCCGAGCTGCTTGAGCGTCGCCGGGGCAAGGACGCGGACGCCGACGGTCCCGACCTCGTCGAGGGGATCCGCGACGCGACCCAGCAGGCGCGCGGGCTGATCCGCGACCTGCTCGAGTACTCGCGCGCCGGCCGAGGGCGCCTGACCGTCGAGGAGGTTCCCGCGGGCAAGAGCGTCGACCAGGCGCTCGAGGCGCTCGCGGGGGCGATCGGGCAGAGCGGCGCGCAGGTCATCGTCGGAGAAATGCCCACCGTGCTCGCAGATCGTGCGAACCTATGCCGCGTCTTTCAGAACCTCGTGGGCAACGCGGTCAAGTTCACGGGCGACAGGACGCCTGAGGTGCATATCGACGCCGAGCGCGACAACGGGCTATGGCGCTTCTCGGTACGCGACAACGGTATCGGGATGAACCCTATTCACGCCAAGCGGATCTTCGAACCATTCCAGCGTCTGCACGGGGAGGAGGACTATCCCGGAACCGGCATCGGCCTGGCAGTCTGCGAGCGCATCATCGACCAGCACGGCGGGCGGATCTGGGTCTCGAGCACTGCCGGCGAGGGCAGCGTCTTTCATTTCACGCTGCCCGGCGTCGAGGCCGCAGCAGGGCGATCCGAGCCGGAGGCCGCCACGCCCGTGCGAGCCAAGGTATGAGGAGGGCAGCGGCGCTTGGCATCCTGACGTCGCTCGCGCTCGCGCTCATGGTCGGCGCCTGCGGCGGCGGCGATTCCACGCCAGCACAACCGCCGATCCGCATCGGGACGAAGAACTTCACCGAGCAGTTCATCCTCGGCGAGCTCTACAGCCGGGCGCTGAAGGCCAAGGGCTTCGACGTCCAGCTGAAGGGCAACATCGGCAGCACGGAGATCACGCACCGCGCGCTCGCCGCCGGGTCGGTTGACATGTACCCCGAATACGTCGGCGTGCTGCTGTCGGTGATCGCCGGCGTGACGCCACCGCGCAGCGCCCCGGCCGCGTACAAGCGCGCGATGGACTTCGAGCAGCGCCGTGACTACACCCTGCTTCGGTCGACCCCGTTCAGCAACGCCAATGCGCTCGCGGTCAAGCCGGCATACGCGCGGCGCCACCGCCTGCACAGCATCGCCGACCTCAGGCGCCTCAAGCGCTGGGTGCGGCTCGCGGCGCTACCCGAGTTTCGCAACCGCTACGAGGGGATGAAGGGGCTGCGCGCTCGCTATGGCCTGCGCAACGTCAAGATGCTCACGCTCAAGCGCAGCGATCAGCGCTATCCGACACTGGACTCGGGAAAGGCCGCCGTCACGCTCGCGTTCACCACCGATGGGCAGCTCGCGACGTCGCGATACGTGCAGCTGAGCGATCCGCGCGGCCTGTTCGCCTCCGGGCATCTCGCGCCGATCATCAGCAGCAAGGTGCTCAAGGCGCATGGTCCCGGCCTGGCGAAGGCCATCGACGCGGTCACGTCGAGGTTGACGACGGCCGCGATGCGGATGATGAACAAGGCGGTCGACATCGACAAGCGCACGCCGCCAGACGTCGCCCGGGAGTTCCTGCGGACACAAGGTCTCGTCAAGTAGCCTGCGCGCGGTGACGGACGGAGTCATTCGCGTTGCGGTCTGCGACGACGCTCGGGCGGTCAAGTTCTTTCTTCGCCACGTGCTCGAGGAGGAGGGCGACATCGAGGTCGTCTCGGCGACAAGCACCGGCCGGGACGCGCTCGTCGAGCTCGAGAGCTGCCGCGCCGATGTCCTGCTGCTCGATCTCGTACTGCCGGATGTGCCCGAGCCGGCCGACCTCGTCCGCCAGATCCGCGCTATCTCGCCGCAGACCGCGATCGTGCTGATCTCCAACATGCCGCCGTTCAGCCTCGAGCAGGAGGCCGAACGGCTCGGCACCGAGGGCTGGATGCCCAAGGCGCACAAGCCCGAGCAGTTGCGCGAGGCGGTACGCCAGGCGGGGCCTGGGCGCACAGCCTGAAGGGTCGTTCAGCGCTGAGGGCAGGTGGACGAATGTCCGGTTGCCGGTTTTGCGACCAGCAGTACAGTGGCTGGACGGTCTGGCGCCGGAGCGAGGGGAAGCGCCATCGATCTCTCGCATGGACGCTTTGGCCCACCCCATCAGGCCCTGCCGCTCTTCGGACCGGTCGTGTTTGGACGCGCCGCCGCTGAAGCCACGCCGACGCCGCGTCCAGCGTGCGGCGATCAGCCTCGCCCTGCTGGCGGTCACCTTCGCGGCCGGCGCCCCCGCCGCCGAGGCCGTGAGCTCGAGCACGGCAAGCAAGGCCGCGCTGAAGGCCACCGAGAGCGAGCGCCGCGGCGCGCCGGCGATCCTGTTCAGGCTGCCCTCGCCGCTGCGCTCCGGGACCGCCATCCGAGAGGCGGGCACGCAGCAGCCGCCGACCGGCCCCGGCGCTCGCAAGATGCCGGTCGCGTTGCGGGTCACGGCTGGCCCGGCGTATTTCTTCTATCTCGACCTCAGCCCATACCAGCACTACCAGCACGCCGGCCGGATCATCCTCGTCAACAAGCGCACCGGCCACGTGCGCCGCAGCCGCAGGCTCAACTTCCAGCCGGTGTTCAACGGAAAGCGACCACCGTTCTTGCGCAGCCGCAAGTCCTACGAGCGCGCGTCCTACCGCATCTTCAGCTCTGACTACGCCGTCGGCAGCCCGAGGCGTGCGGCTCGCGACACGCCCGTCCAGGACGCTTTCGGCCTCGGACTCGGCACACAGACCCGCGCACACCTGCGCAGCGCTGCGTCGGAAGCGGCGCTGGGCGGCGCGCTCTCGGACGAGAAGTCGTGCACCGTCTCGGTGTCCAGCAGCCTGACGAAGATCGATGGCGCGCTGGAGTCGCTGGGCTCCTCGGCCGGTGCGTCGGTCTCGCCGCTGTTTCGCTACTCGGCGCTGTCGGGCACGTCGCTCGAGCGCTTCATCAGCTCGGATGTCATCGCGGGCGCAGGCTGCAAGGACGTCCTGATCGCGATCTCGGGGGACGGGTACCGGTCCTCCGCGCAGCCGACGGTGCGCACCGGGCTGTCGCTGACGGCGTCCAAGCTGCGCGAGTTCGACGTGACCGCCTCGCTGCTGCGCACGATCATCGCCGCGAACCCGCGAACGACCTTCAAGCTCATGATCGACGCGCCGGGCTCAGGCGCCTTCATCGATCCACTGAAGTCGCTGAGCAACGTCCTCGTCGTCGCGACGTCGTCGAAGGCCGGGCAGCCGGCCTTCCGCTACCTCCCGCGCAAGCGCATCGACGGACGGCTCGTGAGCAACCCGGTGCGGATGCGCGCGGACTCGAGCTTCTTCACGACGCAACTGCTCGCTGCCACCGGGTTCGCGGCCAGCGACGCCGAGGTTGCGCACGCCATCGCGGAGGTCGCGGCGGGGCGGGCGCCGTCGGTCCTCGCATGGATGATCGCGCGCTCGTTCGCGCTCAGCGCGCTGTTCGATTTCACCGCCGACATCGGCGCGACGCCGCAGCTGTACACGCGCTTCACGGTCACCGAGCCGGCACCAGGCCCAGATCCTGGGCCTGGGTCTGGGCCTGGACCCGGGCCGGGCAACGGTAGGCCGACGGCGAGCGCGCAGTCGGTCGCGGCGGTCGAGGACACCGCCAAGGCGATCACGCTCTCGGGCACGGACCCCGAGGGCCACGCGCTGACGTTCGCCCTCGCGAGCCAGCCGGCGCACGGCACCCTCAGCGGCACCGCGCCGAACGTCTCCTACACGCCGGCAGCGAATTACGACGGGCCCGACGCGTTCAGCTTCACGGTCGCCGACGGCTCGTTGACGTCGGCCCCGGCGACGGTCTCGATCACGGTCAGCGCCGTAGACGATCCGCCGGTGGCCGTCGACGACAGCGCGACCGTCGACGAGGACTCGGGTGCTACGGCGGTCGCCGCGCTGGCCAACGACACCGATCCGGACGCCGGACCGATGTCGATCGCCTCGGTCACGCAGTCTGCGCACGGAGCGGTCGCGATCACAGGCGGCGGCATGGGCCTGACGTACGAGCCCGACGCCAACTACTGCAACGACCCGTCGAGCGGTGCGCCTGACCTGTTCACGTACACGCTCGACGGCGGGTCCAGCGCGACCGTGTCGATGACGGTGACGTGCGTCAACGACCGGCCCGTGACGTCGGCGTCCGGCACGCTCGCCTACACGGAGAACGACCCGGCCCCCGCGATCGCCCCCGCGCTGACGGTAACGGACGTCGACTCGGCCCACCTGACCGGCGCGACGGTCCAGATCACCGGCAACTACCAGGACGGCGAGGACCTGCTCGCGCTGCCGGCGCAGCCCGCGATCGCCGGCGCGTTCGATGCCCTGACCGGGACGCTGACCCTGTCCGGTACGGCGACCATCGCGGAGTACCGGACCGCGCTGCGCGCGGCGACGTATGCGAACTCGAGCGACGACCCCGCCACCGCCCCGCGGACGGTCTCCTTCAAGGCCCGAGACGCCGGCGGGTTTGGCTCGGCCGACACGATCACGATCACGGTCGCGGCCGTGAACGACCTGCCCTCGATCGCGACGAGCGCCGGGCCGCTCGGCTACACCGAGGGCGATCCGGCGACGCCGATCGACCCGGCCCTCGTGCTCGCCGATCCCGACAGCCCGATCGTCTCGGCGACGGTCCAGCTGACGGGCAACTATGTGGCGCCGGAGGACATCCTGGCGCTCGCGGGGTCGCACCCGGGCATCACCGCAGTCGTGAACCTGAGCGGGGACACGCTGACGCTCACCGGACCGGCATCCCGGGCCGCTTTCGAGTCCGCCCTGCGATCGGTGACCTACCGCAACAGCTCCGTCAACCCGAGCGTCGCGCCACGCACCGTGACGTTCGTTGCGAACGATCCCCTCGGCGCCTCGACGCCGCAGACGCGCGCGATCAACGTCAGCCCCAGCGACAACGCGCCGGACGTCCACAACGCGAGTGGCTCACTGACCTACACGGAGAACGCGGCGCCGACGCCGATCGACACGGCGCTCACGATCACCGATCCCGACTCCCCGGATCTGAGCGGCGCGACGGTGCAGATCACCGGCGGCTACGTCGATGGCGAGGACTTCCTCGCGCTCGCGGCGCAGCCGGTGGTCACGGGCGTCTTCGATCCCCTGACCGGCCGCTTGACGCTGACCGGGTCGGCCTCGGTCGCGGCCTACGAAGCGGCGCTGAAGGCCGTCACGTACGCCAACGCGAGCGACGACCCGAGCACGGTGCCGCGAACGGTCACCTACGCCGCCCGCGACGCCGGCGGCTTCGGTCTCGCCGACACGCACGGCATCACGATCACCGCTGTCGACGACCCACCGGTGGCGGTCGACGATGCCGCGTCGGTGCTGGAGGATTCGGGTGCGACGCCGGTCGCGGTGCTGGTCAACGACACCGATGTGGATGCTGGGCCGATCTCGATCGCTTCGGTCACGCAGCCGGCGAACGGCGCCGTCGCGATCACGGGTGTCGGGACGGGGCTGACGTACGAGCCGGGGTTGAACTACTGCAACGATCCCGATCCAGCGCCGGTCGACTCGTTCACCTACACGCTCAACGGCGGGTCGATCGCGACGGTCTCGATGACGGTCACCTGCGTCGACGACTCGCCGGTGGCGGTCGACGACGCCGCGTCGGTGCTCGAGGACTCGGGTGCGACGGCGGTCGCCGTGCTCGCCAACGACACCGATCTCGACGGTGGACCGAAGGCCTACACGTCCTTCACGCAGCCCGCCAACGGGGTGGTCGTCGACGGCGGCGGCACGCTGACCTACGAACCGCTCGCCAACTACTGCAACAGCCAGCCCGGCGGCAGCCCAGACACCTTCGCGTACACGCTCAACGGCGGCTCGACGGCGACCGTCGCGGTGACCGTGACGTGCGTCCCCGACGACCCGTCGGTCGCCACCTCGCCCGGCACGCTGATCTTCACCGAGAACGATCTCGCGACCGCGATCGATCCCGGGGTCGATGTCACGGATCCCGATCTCGGCGCGGCGATTTCGGGTGCGACGGTTCGGATTACGGCGAACTTCGTGGGCAGCGAGGACATCCTCGCCCTCGCCGGGTCGCACCCGGGCATCTCGGCAGCCTTCGCCGGGGACACGCTGACGCTCACGGGCAGCGCCACGCCCGCCGCCTATCAGGCGGCGCTGCGCGACGTCACCTACGCCAACAGCTCCGACGCGCCGTCGACGCTGACGCGGACGGTGACGTTCACCGTCACCGACGAGACATCGCGGACCGGTTCAGGCACCCGCAGCGTCCAGGTCGTGGCAGTCCAGGATCCGCCCGTCGCCGTGGACGACTCCGCAACGGTGCTCGAGGATTCGGGTGCGACAGCGGTGCCCGTGCTGGCCAACGACACCGATGTCGACGGCGGGAAGATGACGATCGGCCCGGTGACGCAGCCCGCCCACGGCACCGTCGTCATCACCGGCCCTGGGAGCGGCCTGACGTACGCGCCGAATGCGAACTACTGCAACGACCCGCCGGGCGGCGCGCCGGACACGTTCACATACACGCTCAACGGCGGATCGACGGCGACGGTGGCGATGACCGTGACCTGCGTCAACGATGCGCCGATCGCAGACGACGAGACGCTCAACGGAGCGAGCTCGGCGGTCGGCAACACGGCGTTCGTCGGCGACGATCCGTCGGACGGCGCGCCGTCCGTCGCCGGGCCGAAGAAGACGATCACCGCCGACATCCTCGCCGGCGACACCGACCCCGACGGCCCGGGTCCGCTCGTCGTCACCGCAGGGACCTTCGCGAGCAACGACGGCGGCACGGTCGTGCTCGAGTCCGACGGAGACTTCACGTTCACCCCGGCGGCGGGCACGAGCTGCAGCGACACGTCTGACTTCTTCGATTACACCGTCAGCGACCAGAACCCGGGCACGCCGGCCACGGACGCCGGCCGCGTGAACATCACGATCGCCGGCTGCGTCTGGTACGTCAACAACAACGCGCCCGGCAACGCCGGCACCTCGACCGCGCCGTTCGACACGCTCGCCCAAGCCGAGACCGCCTCGGCCGCCGGGCACACGATCTTCGTCTTCGACGGCGACAACACGTCCACGGGCTACGCAGCCGGCTTGGACCTGAAGAGCAACCAGCGCCTGCTCGGCGAAGCGGCCACATTGCAGATCGGCAGCGATGTGCTGCACAGCGCGAACCCGGCGAACCGTCCGACGATCACCGACAACAGCGCCGACGTCGTTTCCCTGGCGTCCGGCAACACCGTGCGCGGCGTCCAGCTCGATCCGCAGGGCGCGGGCGGCGGCCTCGCCGGCGGCGCGGGCGACAGCGGCGGCACGATCGACGACGTGCGGATCGTCGACACCGGGACCCTCGCGGGGCAGCCCGCGCTCGAACTGGATGGCACCTCGGGCACGTTCGACGTCTCCGACCTGACGATCAACGCGGGCGCCGTGACCGCTATCCGACTCAACAACAACTCCGGGATCGTGAACTTCAAGTCCGCCGGGGCGATCTCGATCTCCAACGACGGCGCGCCGGGACTCGACGCCAACGGCACGAACCTCGGCGCGAACAGCGTGTTCGACGACCTCACCGTGACGAACTCCCCGACCGGCGCCGTCAGCATGGTCAACACGACCGGCACGACGACCTTCGGCGACGGCAGTGGCGCCGACCTCAGCCTGCAGACGACGTCGGGCGCGACGGCCGCGTTCCGCCTCAACAACGCGGGCAACGTGACGGTTCCCGCCGGCGGCACGGCGAACGTCAGCGCGACCGGCGGCCCGGCGATCGATGTGACCAACACGAGCGGAGCTTCGTTGTCGTTCGACAGCGTCAGCTCGACCAACAGCGCGGGCGGCGCCATCGTCCTCAACGGCCTTGGCGGCGGAACGTTCGGCGCGACCGGCGGCACGCTCGCAGGGTTCGCCGGCGTCGCCGTCTCCGTCACCGGCGGCTCGGGCACGATCACGTACCCCGGCACGATCGACGACGGCGCGGGCAACGCTGCGCTGATCACCGGCCGCACTGGCTCGACCGTCACGCTCAGCGGCACGATCGCCGACGGCGCCGACGTCAACGGCGGCATCGACGTCATCTCGAACAGCGGTGGCTCGACCGTCGTCAGCGGGCCGTCGAAGACGTTCAGCACGGGCGCTGGCGCCGCCGTGACGCTGGCGAGCAACACCGGGCACACGATCTCGTTCACGGGCGGCAACCTCGGTATGACGACATCCAGCGGCGTCGGACTGAGCATGGGCAGCGGCGGCACGCTGAACGTCACGGGCACCGGCAACACGATCAGCACGAGCTTCGGCAGCGGGCTGCGCATCGACAACTCGACGATCGGCGCGAGCGACGTGACGTTCCAGCGCGTCTCGACGAACGGCGCGGCAGTCGGAATCCGCGCGAACAACACCGGCGCGACCGGCCGCCTGATCGTCAGCGGCAGCGGCAGCGGCACCTGTACGAACGCGGACACGAGCGGTTGCTCGGGCGGGACGATCGCCAACGGGACGGGCGCCGACGACTCGGGCACGACCCCGGCCGGCAGCGGCATCGTCCTGAACAACACGCTGAACCCGTCCTTGACGCGGATGTGGATCCACGACCACTCCAACTACGGCATCCGTGGCACGAACGTGGCCGGCTTCACGCTCGCCAACAGCGTCATCAACGGCGCCAACGGCACGACCGGCACGACGCCGTTCGACGACTCGAGCGTCTGGTTCGACAATCTCACGGGCGCGCCTGCGGTCAGCGACACCTACGTCAGCGGCGGCTTCGAGGACAACTTCCGCGTCGTCAACACGACCGGATCCCTGAACCGGATCACGTTCACCGCGGACACGTTCGGCGTCAGCGGCTCGAGGCCGGGCAATGACGCGATCCTGCTCGAGACGTCCTCGACCGCCAGCCAGCTGCAGGCGACCGTGACCGGCAGCACGTTCACCGGTGCGGCCGGGGACCAGCTGCAGTTCAACCACGGAGGCACGGGCGCGGGCGACCTCGTCCTCACCGCCAACACGTTCACGAACTCCCATCCGGCGATCGCGACCGGCGGCGGTGGACTGTCGCTGTTCCAGAGCGGGGTCGCGGGCGGCAACACGACGATGAACATCAGCGGCAACTCGTTCCGCGACGCCGTCGGGGCGGCCGTCCTTGCCGTCAAGTCGATCGGCCCGGCGACGCAGACCGGCACGTTCACGAACAACGTCGTCGGCGTCGCGTCGCCGATCAACTCGGGCTCCGCCGAAGGCTCGGGACTCAAACTGCAGAGCGTTGACCAGGGATCGATCAACTGGTCGGTCACGAACAACCAGATCCGCGGCTACAACAACTTCGGCATCGAGGTCGTCGCAGGGGGCGGCGCCTCGCCGCAGAGCGGCACGCTGAACACGACGATCACCGGCAACACGATCACGCAGCCGGGCAGCACCCCCGGCACGATCACGATTCCAAAGCAGGGCATCCACTACAACATCGGCACGGTTCCGGGCGACACGTTCCAGGCCTGCGCGCGGATCACGGGCAACAGCATCGACACGAGCGGCGCCGACGCCTCTCCGGCGACGGGGGTCAACGTCGACGTCCGGCTGCGCCAGCGCCAGGCCACGACGATCCGCCTGCCGGGCTATGTGGGCGCCAGCAACGACAACTCGGCGGTCCAGAGCTTCGTCGCCGCGAACAACTCGGCCGGCACGTCCGTGCTCGCACAGAACACCGTGCCGACGGGCGGCGGCTTCATCGGCACCGGAACCACATGTCCCTAAGTTGCATCGAACACGAGTGCGACGACAGTTCCGGGTTGACTGGTTTCCGTGGCCGAGAGTAGATTGCGCTCGCCGAGCGGCGCTGGCGAGCGAGGGGCACCATCAGCGCGCGGCAGTTGCGCATGGCGGCTGAAGCCCACCTCACGATGTCCAGCCACGGCCGTCCAGTGCGAGCCGGTTTCGTCGCGCTGCTGCTCGCCTCCGTCCTCACGGCGAGCGCCATGTTCGTGCCCGCCGCAAGTTCGGCGACGCGCTACAAGAAGCTCGCCGCGGCCGGCGTCAGGGCCGACCGCGCTGTCCTCAGGGGCAAGACCGTGACGGTCCGCATCCGCGCCAAGAAGTCGGTCGTCATCCGGCTGGCCGTCGTTCGCGGCGGCAAGCTCCAGCAAGGATGGAAGAAGGTGACCGTCAAGAAAGGCACGAAGACCCTGAGTCGCAAGCTCAAGCGCACGCCCGCAAGCGTCAGGAACCTCAAGCTCCGCGTGATCGCGGTACGCGGGGCGCTGCGGGCGCGGGGGTTCCTGAAGCTCGTCGTGACCCCCGTGAAGCCACCGCCTCCTCCGCCTCCTCCGAAGCCTCCGCCTCCTGTACCCCCGCCGCCGCCTCCGCCTGCGAATCGCCCGCCGACGGCAATCGCGCTCAGCAACGCCAGCGTCGCTGAGAACCAGCCCGTCGCGACGACCGTCGGCCTTCTGTCGGCGACCGACCCCGATCCGCTCGACACGCACGGCTTCACGCTCGTCGCCGGCAGCGGGGACGTCGACAACGCCCAGTTCGTCATCTCGGGCACGATGCTGCAGACGGGCGCGACCTTCGATTTCGAGCCGAAGCCCAGCTACTCGATCCGCGTGCGCGCCACCGACCGCAGCGGGGCGACGTTCGAGACGCAGCTCACGATCGCGGTGACGAACGCCAACGAGGCGCCGACGGACATCGCGCTGAGCAAGTCCAGCGTGCCCGAGCAGTCGCTCGCGGGCACCGCGGTCGGGTCGCTGTCGACCAGCGATCCGGATGCCGGCGACACCTTCGCCTACACGCTCGTCATCGGCGCGGGGGATGCGAACAACGCGGAGTACCAGATCACCGCGAGCACGCTGGAACGCAAGACGACCGCTCCGCCGTTCCCGGCGACCCAGTCGATCCGCGTGCGCAGCACCGACGCCGGCGGAAGCTTCGTCGAGAAGCAGTTCACGGTCACGATCTCGAAGGTCAGCCCGCCGGTCGCCGTCGCCGACACGTTCAACGCGATCGGCAACACGGGCCTGTATGTCGGCACGACGCGGCCCGCATCCGAGGCCGGCAAGGAGATCACGGGGTCGCTGCTGGCCAACGACACCGATCCCGATACGCCGCAGGCAAGTCTCGTGGCAGAGCCGGTGGTCAACGCGGCGACGACGCGCGGCGGGACGATCACGATCGAGAGCGACGGCAACTTCAGCTATCAGCCGCCCGTCGGCGTCACCGGCGCCCCCGCCGACACGTTCACCTACCGCGTCTGTGACGCCTCGCCGTGCAATGCCGCCACGGTGTCGAACGCCACCGCCGTGCTGAGCCTGCCGATCGATAACCAGGTCTGGTATGTGCGCAACAACGCCTCCGCCGGAGGTGACGGCACATCCGACGGGCCGTTTGACACGCTGGCGGAGGCCGAGATCGCGTCGTCGGCCGGCGACTCCGTCTACGTCTTCGATGGCGACAACACGCCGACGAACCTCGACACCGGCTACCTCATGGAGGCCAACGAGCGCCTCGTCGGCGAGCACGCAGGCATTTCGCTCGATCCCGACGGCCCCGGGCCGCTGACCCTGCAGAACCTGCATCCCGGCAGCGCCGGTGCGTACCCGACGCTGACGACGACGGCCGCCGAGGACGTCGTCTCGCTCGCGTCGGGCGCGACGCTCGACGGCTTCACGATCGACCCGGGCGGTAGCGGCGGCGGCATCGGCGGCGGACCGGGTGCGGGCGGCCCGGCGGCTGCCAACGTGACGATCGCGAACGTCAACGTCGTCGACACCGGCACGGCCGGCACCCAGCCCGGTCTCGATCTCAACGGCACGACCGGCACGAACAACGTCTCCAATCTCGTCGTCAGCACCGGGGGCAGCGCGGGCGCCGTCGGCGTGCGGCTCAACAACGCCGGCACGGTGAACTTCGCTGCGGCCGGGACGGTTTCGATCACGACCAGCGCCGCGAAGGCGCTGGATGCGACCGCCACGAACATGGGCACGGGCAGCGTCTTCGACGCGATCACGGTCACGGGCTCCGCCGCCGGCGCCGTGAGCATGGTGAACACGACCGGGACGACGTCGCTCGGCGACGCAAGCAGCACCGACCTCAGCCTGCAGACGACGGCGGGCGCGGCCGGCGCCTTCGTCCTCAACAACGCGGGCAACGTGACCGTTCCGGCCGCCGGCACGGCGAACGTCAGCGCGACCGGCGGCCCGGCGATCGAGGTGAGCGCCACGAGCGGCCCGTCGCTTTCCTTCGACACCGTCGACTCGATGTCGAGCGCCGGCAACGCCATCACGCTCAGTGGCCTGGGCAGCGGAACCTTCGACGCATCCGGGGGCACGCTGGCCGGGTTCACGGGGACCGCGTTCTCCGTGACGGGAGGCTCGGGCGCAATCACGTATTCCGGCGCGATCAATGACGGTCCCGGCGCCAGCGCCGTGATCACCGGCCGTAGCGCCGGCGTCGTGACCCTGAGCGGCACGATCAGCGACGGGCCAGACGTCAACGGCGGCATCGGCGTGACCGCCAACAGCGGCGGCTCGACCGTGATCAGCGGAGCGGCGAAGACGTTCAACACCGGCGCCGGCGCGGCGGTGAGCCTGGCGACCAGTGCTGGCCACACCCTCTCGATCACCAACGGGGGCCTCGACATCAGCACGACTTCCGGGGCCGGGCTGAGCGCCGGCAGCGGTATCTTGAACGTCACCGGGGCCGGCAACTCGATCGTCACGACCACCGGCGGCGCGCTGCTGATGGACAACGCCGGCATCGGCGCGAGCAACGTGACCTTCCAGCGCCTGTCTGCGAACGGCGCCGCCAACGGCATCCGCCTGAACCACACGGGCACCAGTGGCAGGCTCGTGGTCACGGGCAACGGCGGGACGTGCACGAGCGCGGACACGAGCGGCTGCTCGGGCGGCCAGATCGCCAACTCGGCGGGAGCGGACAACTCGACGACGACGCCGCCCGGCACGGGCATCGTCCTCAACGACACGAAGGACCCGTCGCTGACCCGGATGTGGATCCATGATCACAGCAACTATGCGATCCGCGGCACGAGCGTCGCGGGCTTCACGCTCGACAGCAGCGTCATCAACGGTACGAACGGCACGAACGGGACGACGCCGTTCGACGATTCGAGCGTCGGATTTGACAACCTGACGGGGTCGGCGTCGGTTACCAGCAGCGCGATCAGTGGCGGCTTGGAGGACAACTTCCGGGTCGCCAACACGGCTGGATCGCTGAACCGGATCACGTTCACGTCGGACACGATCGGCCTCAACAGCACTGCCGGTGGCAACGACGGGATCCTGCTTGCGAGCACGCCGACCGCCGGGATGCTGCACGCGACCGTCCAGAACAGCACCTTCACCGGCGCGCGCGGCGACCTTCTGCAGCTCAACCACAACGGATCGGGCACCGGCGATCTCGTGCTGACGGGCAATGGCTTCTCCAACAGCCATCCGGCGATCGCGACCGGTGGAGGCGGACTGTCGCTGTTCCAGGGCGGCGGCGCCGGCGGCAACACGACGATGACCGTCAGCGGCAACTCGTTCCGCGACGCCGTCGGGCCAGCCGTGCTCGCCGTCAAGTCGATCGGTCCGGCGACGCAGACGGGCACGTTCACGAACAACACGATCGGCGTCGCGGCGGCGACGAACTCCGGCTCGGCCGAGGGCTCGGCGCTGAAGCTGCAGTCGGTCGACCAGGGAGCGGTCAACTGGACGGTGACGAACAACCAGATCCGCGGCTACAACAACTTCGGCATCGAGTTGCTGGCGGGCGGCGGCTCGACGCCGCAGACCGGCACGCTGAACACGACGATCACCGGCAACACGATCGCCCAGCCGGGCAGCACCCCCGGCACGATCACGATTCCAAAGCAGGGCATCCACTACAACATCGGCACGGTCGCGGGCGACACGTTCCAGGCCTGCGCGCGGATCACGGGCAACACGATCGACACGAGCGGCGCCGACGCGTCCCCGGCGACAGGGGTCAACGTCGACGTGCGCATGCGCCAGCGCCAGGCGACGACGATCCGCCTGCCCGGCTACGCTGGCGCCAGCAACGACAACACGGCGGTGCAGAACTTCATCGCCGCGAACAACTCGGCCGGCACCTCCGTGCTCGCACAGAACACCGTGCCAACGGGCGGCGGCTTCATCGGCACCGGCACAACGTGCCCGTAGCCTGGCGAACCAGCGACAAAGGACGACGCGATGGCCGAACCATTCCTGTCAGAGATCCGCATCATGTCCTTCGGCTTCGCCCCGAAGGGCTGGGCCATGTGCAACGGGCAACTGCTGCCGATCAACCAGAATCAGGCGTTGTTCTCGCTGCTCGGCACGACCTACGGCGGCGACGGCCGGGTGAACTTCGCGCTGCCGGACCTGCGCGGGCGCGCGGCGGTCCACGTCGGCGACGGCCACACGCTGGGCGAGCGCGCCGGTGAGCAGGCGCACACGCTGAGCATCTCCGAGATCCCAGAGCACGTGCACGCTGTCAACGCTTCGTCGAGCGCGACGGGCGGAAGCGCGACGCCGAAGGCGAACTTCCTCGGGGGCGCCAACAACGCCTACCGCTCGCCCTCGAGCGGATCGTTGACGACGCTGCAGCCTGCCACGGTCACGAACGTCGGTGGCAGCCAAGCGCACTTGAACATGCAGCCCTACCTGACGCTGACGTTCTGCATCGCGCTGCAAGGCATCTTCCCGTCGCCCAACTGAGGAGCTCGAGCAATGGCACAACCATACGTCGGCGAGATCCGGATATTCGCGGGCAACTTCGCGCCCGCAGGGTGGATGTTCTGCGAGGGCCAGCTCTTGGCGATCTCCGAGAACGAGACGCTGTTCCAGCTGATCGGTACGACCTACGGCGGAGACGGCCAGGAGACCTTCGCCCTGCCGGACCTGCGCGGGCGGTTCCCGATCCACCAGGGCAACGGCTTCATCCTCGCGGAGACCGGTGGCGCCGAGGAGATCACGCTGACCGCCAACCAGATGCCGGCGCACGCCCACTCGCTGCTTGCGGTCGGTGGTCAGCCCGGCGATCAGATCAGTCCGGCGGGCAACCTACCGGCGCAGTCGTTCAACGTCGTGCCCTACCTCAACGACGCACCGATCGGGGACTTCAACGCTGCGGCGATCACGCCTGCCGGCGGCAGCCAGCCGCACACGAACTTCCAGCCGTACCTGTGCGTCGATTTCATCATCTCGCTGTTCGGCATCTTCCCTTCACCGACGTAGGA
>Ga0307502_10000128_pt1 | contig 20375 bp, 27 predicted proteins | sample 16_S_MG_FD_201364 | JGI IMG/M metagenome (GOLD analysis project Ga0307502, IMG submission 201364) | Soil microbial communities from Populus trichocarpa stands in riparian zone in the Pacific Northwest, United States - 16_S | ecosystem: Environmental > Terrestrial > Soil > Riparian zone > Trees... | reverse complement strand
TTGACGTCCTTTCCGTACGTCGAGTACCACCCGCGGTTGCCGTACTCCGTCTTCCTCGGCCCCGGCGCGGCGCAGGCGAACCTGCCGCAGGTCTATTGGAAGGCCATCGGTGCATCCGTCGACGCCGTCAGCGCTCGGACACTCGCAAACAACCGCATCTACCGCACCCCTCTGGCGCCGATCGGCCAGGCCTACGACAATCCCGACCCCGCGCACCTCGCGCGCTTTCGCGCGATCTGGGCCGGCTACGGAGCCGGAGGAATGTCGTGGTGGAGCTGGCAGGCGTCGAGTGTGACGACGTGGGGCACGCTCGCACAGCCTGCGCCCGCCCCGGTCGTGTTGCCCGACCCCGGCTGGCCGTCGCTGCGCGAGGGTTCCAGCGGAGACCAGGTGATCTGGCTTCAGCAGCACCTCGCGTCGGCCGATCCGTCGGTCGCGATCGACGGGAAGTTCACGGCGGCCACCCAAACCGCGCTGATCGCGCTGCAGACGGCCCGCGGTCTCGTTGCCAGCGGCACGACCGATGCGGCGACCTGGCAGGCGGTGCTGACGCTGCCGATGCAGGCGGTCGACTGGACGCGGTGAGCCTGGGGCGTGGGGAGAATCCCCCGGTCGATCGAGCTGCCTTTGCTATAGTGCGACCCCGCTTCCGGGGCCGATGTGCTCATCCGCGCCCGCACCGGAGCAGCTCGCCCACGATGGATTTCTCGAGTACATAAGCGCGACGTACGGAAACGTGACCGGACGTGCGCGCGGGCCCCAGCGGCCCGTTTTTGTTGCTCGAAACCGAACAGAGACCAACACCAGCCATGCCACGCACATTCCCGCTCGACAAGACCCGCAACATCGGGATCATGGCGCACATCGACGCCGGTAAGACGACGACGACCGAGCGCATCCTCTATTACACGGGCCGGACCTACAAGATCGGTGAGGTCCACGAGGGCGCCGCCACGATGGACTGGATGGAGCAGGAGCAGGAGCGCGGCATCACGATCACCTCCGCCGCCACGACCTGCGAGTGGGCGGGTCATCGCATCAACATCATCGACACGCCGGGGCACGTCGACTTCACCGTCGAGGTCGAGCGCTCGCTGCGCGTGCTCGATGGTGCGATCGCGCTCTTCGACTCCGTCGCGGGCGTCGAGCCGCAGTCCGAGACCGTCTGGCGCCAGGCCGACAAGTACGCCGTCCCGCGGATCGCGTTCATCAACAAGATGGACCGCATCGGCGCGGACTTCGCCGGTTCCGTCAAGACGATGGAGACGCGCCTGGCCGCCAACGCCGTGCCGATCCAGCTGCCGATGGGCGCCGAGTCCGAGTTCAAGGGCATCATCGACCTGCTCGAGATGAAGGCGATCGTCTACAAGGACGACCTCGGCAAGGAACAGGACGTCATCGACATCCCCGACGAGTACCGCGAGGCCGCCGACGAGGCGCGCGAGCACCTGCTCAACCAGCTCTCCGACCTCGACGACGAGATCGCCGAACTGTTCCTCGACGAGGCCGACATCCCGATCGAGACCTTGAAGGCTGCGATCCGTCGCGCCACGCTCGCGATCGAGATCACGCCGGTCATGTGCGGGTCGGCGTTCAAGAACAAGGGCGTGCAGCCGCTGCTGGACGCCGTCCTGGACTACCTGCCCTCGCCGCTGGAGGTCAAGCCGATCGACGGCGTCCTCGTGGATCGCCACGGCGACGACGGCGAGGAGATCGTGCTGCGTCCGAACGACGACGACCCGTTCGCGGCGCTCGGCTTCAAGATCATGGCCGACCCGTTCGTCGGCAAGCTCACGTACTTCCGCGTCTACTCCGGCTCGCTCAAGGCCGGGTCGAAGATCCTCAACGTCTCGACCGGTCGCACGGAGCGCGTCGGCCGCATCCTGATCATGCACGCCAACGATCGCGAGGAGGTCGACGAGGTCTACGCCGGCGACATCGCCGCGGCCGTCGGCATCAAGCAGATCACGACCGGCGACACGCTCTGCGATCCCGCCCGTCCCGTGAAGCTCGAGATGATCGACTTCCCCGAGCCGGTCATCAAGGTCGCGGTCGAGCCCAAGACGAAGATCGACCAGGAGAAGATGTCGGTCGCCCTCGCTCGCCTGGCCGAGGAGGACCCGACCTTCCAGGTGCAGACCAACGAGGAGACGGGGCAGGTCGAGATCTCCGGCATGGGCGAGTTGCACCTCGAGATCCTCGTCGACCGCATGAAGCGCGAGTACAAGGTCGAGGCGAACGTCGGGCGCCCGCAGGTCTCCTACCGCGAGACGATCCGCGGCACCGCCGAGAAGGTCGAGGGGCGCTTCGTCAAGCAGACGGGCGGCTCGGGCCAGTTCGGCATCGTCTACATCAACATCGAGCCGGCACCCGGCGAGGGCTTTGACTTCGTCTCGAAGATCAAGGGCGGCTCGGTGCCCAGCGAGTTCATCCCCGCCGTCGAGAAGGGCGTCGAGGAGGCGCTGGTGACCGGCGTAAAGGCGGGCTACCCGATGGTCGACGTGCGCGTCACGCTCGTCGACGGCAAGTACCACGACACGGATTCTTCGGAGATCGCCTTCAAGGTCGCCGGCTCGCTAGCCTTCAAGGAGGCTGCGCGCAGGGCGAAGCCGGTCCTGCTCGAGCCGGTGTTCGCGGTCGAGGTCGTGACCCCCGAGAACTTCCTCGGTGAGGTCATCGGCGACCTCAACCGCAGGCGCGGACGCATCGAGGGCCAGGAGCGGCGCGGCAACGCGCTCGCCGTCACCGGCCGCGTCCCGCTGAGTGAGATGTTCGGGTACGTCAACGACCTGCGGTCCAACACCCAGGGCCGCGCCAGCTACACGATGCAGTTCGACGGTTACGAGGAAGTGCCGCCGAACATCGCCGAGAAGGTCGTCGAGCACCGCATGGGGGAGTCGAAGGCCGCCTGATCGCGGTGACCGGGTCCCCCAAACAGCAGATTCGATAGTTTCATCCAGTTCATCACAGACGTAGAGGAGCGAGCAGAAAGTGGGAAAAGCGAAGTTCGAGCGCGACAAGCCGCACGTCAACGTCGGCACGATTGGTCACATCGACCATGGGAAGACGACGCTCACGGCTGCGATCACGAACGTGCTCGCCGAGCACGGTGGTGGCGAGGCCAGGAGCTTCGACTCGATCGATAACGCCCCCGAAGAGAAGGCTCGCGGGATCACGATCGCTACCTCGCACGTCGAGTACTCGACCGACAACCGCCACTACGCGCACGTCGACTGCCCGGGGCACGCCGACTACATCAAGAACATGATCACCGGCGCCGCGCAGATGGACGGCGCGATCCTCGTCGTGTCGGCCGCCGACGGCCCGATGCCGCAGACGCGCGAGCACATCCTGCTCGCCCGCCAGGTCGGGGTGCCGTACATCGTCGTGTTCCTCAACAAGGCCGACATCGTCGACGACGACGAGCTGCTCGAGCTCGTCGAGCTCGAGGTTCGCGAGCTGCTGAGCTCCTATGACTTCCCCGGCGACGACATCCCGTTCGTGATCGGCTCCGCGACGCAGGCGCTCGCCGGCGACGAGGGTGCCAAGGCCAAGATCATGGAGCTGGCCGAGGCCCTGGACACCTACATCCCCGAGCCCACCCGCGCGCTCGACAAGCCGTTCTTGATGCCGGTCGAGGACGTCTTCTCGATCACCGGCCGCGGCACGGTCGCGACCGGCCGTATCGAGCAGGGCGTCGTCCACACCGGCGACACCGTCGAGATCGTCGGCATCAGGGACTCCACGTCGACCGTCGTCACCGGCGTCGAGATGTTCCGCAAGATCCTCGACGAAGGCCGTGCCGGCGACAACGTCGGCTGCCTGCTGCGTGGCACCAAGCGCGAGGACATCGAGCGCGGCCAGGTGCTCTGCAAGCCCAAGTCGATCACGCCGCACACGAAGTTCAAGTCCGAGGTCTACGTCCTGAAGAAGGAGGAAGGTGGCCGCCACACACCCTTCTTCACGGGCTACCGGCCACAGTTCTACTTCCGCACGACGGACGTCACCGGGTCAGCGCACCTGCCCGAGGGCGTCGAGATGGTCATGCCAGGCGACAACGTCACGATGGAGATCGAGCTCATCCAGCCGATCGCCATGGACGCCGGCCTGCGCTTCGCCATCCGTGAGGGCGGCCGCACGGTCGGCTCCGGCGTCGTGACCGAGATCATCGAGTAAGGAGCACGCGGACCTACAGCACCTCGAGCAGCGGGTCGCCCCACGGGGCGGGCCCGCTTCTCCGCGCTTACAGGACCCACGCACGCAATGGCTACCACCCCTGAAAACAAGATCCGCATCCGCCTGAAGGCCTATGACCATTCGGCCATAGAGACCGCGGCGAAGGAGATCGTCGAGACGGCGACCCGTACCGGGGCGACCGTGTCCGGGCCGGTGCCGTTGCCGACCGAGAAGAACGTCTACTGCGTCATCCGCTCGCCGTTCAAGGACAAGGACTCGCGCGAGCACTTCGAGATCCGCACGCACAAGCGCCTGATCGACATCCACCAGCCGACGCCGAAGACCGTCGATTCGCTGCAGCGCCTCGACCACCTGCCGGCCGGGGTGGACATCGAGATCCGCCTGGCGACCTGAGGACATGGCCGCGATTCTCGCCAAGAAGCTCGGGATGACCCAGCTGTTCATGGAGGACGGCAAGGTCGAGCGCGTCACCGTGCTCGAAGCCGGCCCCTGTCCGGTCACGGGCGTGCGCACGCACGAGCGCGACGGCTACGAGGCCGTCCAGCTCGCCTTCTGGGCGACGAAGGAGAAGCACCTCAGCAAGCCCGAGCTGGGCCACCTCAAGAAGGCCGGCGCGCCACCGCTGCGGCTCGTCAAGGAGTTTCGCGACGAGGCCGGCGAGCTGGTCGTCGGCGAGACCGTGACCGTCGACGCATTCGAGGTCGGGCAGGTCGTCAAGGTCTCCGGCGTCTCCAAGGGCAAGGGCTTCCAGGGCACGATCAAACGCCACAACTTCGTCAGCGGCCCCAAGTCACACGGCTCGCACAACGTGCGCGCGCCGGGCTCGATCGGCGCCTCGGCCACTCCCTCACGCGTGTTCAAGGGCATTCGCGGGCCTGGTCAGATGGGCAACAAGCGCGTGACCCAGAAGGGCCTGACGATCGTCCGCATCGACGCGAAGGACAACCTGATGCTCGTCCGCGGCTCCGTGCCCGGCCCGCGCAACGGCTACGTGGAGGTGCGCGGCGATGCCTGACGCACCGATCCTCGGCGCTTCGAAGACGAGCAAGCTCGACGACGCCGCGTTCGGCGCGCCGTTCAACGAGCCGCTCGTACACCAGTCCGTGCGCGCGGAGCTCGCCGCGCGCCGACAGGGCACGCATGCGACCAAGACGCGCGGCAACGTCCGCGGCGGCGGCGCCAAGCCGTGGCGCCAGAAGGGCACCGGCCGCGCCCGCGCGGGCTCGTCGCGCTCGCCGATCTGGACTGGCGGCGGCACGATCTTCGGCCCTTCGCCGCGCCACTACACCTTCAAGGTCAACCGCAAGGAGCGCCGGGCGGCGCTGCGCAGCGCGCTGTCGGTACACGCCGGCCGCGGCTCGCTCGCGTTGCTCGACCCCACGCCGTTCGACACGCCCTCGACGAAGGCGGCCGCCGAGCTGCTCGACTCCTCCGGGCTGAGCCTGCCGGTCCTGCTCGTCCTGTCCGACGCGCAGGAGCGGGCGGCGCTGTCGTTTCGCAACCTCGCCCGCGTCTCCGTCCTGCCGGTGTCGCAGGTCGGCGTCACCGACATCATCGGCGCCGCGTCGCTCGTCTGCTCGCAGGAGGCGCTCGACGCGCTGACGGCGCGGGCGAAGGGTGAGGAGGTGCAGGCCTGATGGATCACAGCCAGGTCATCATCCGCCCGGTCGTCTCCGACAAGTCCTACCAGCTCGCGACGATCGGCAAGTACGTCTTCCGCGTCCATCCAGACGCGCACAAGACGCAGATCCGCCAGGCCGTCGAAGCGCTCTTCGAGGTCGACGTCGTCGACGTGCGTACGCTGAGCGTCAAGTCCAAGCCCAAGCGCCGCGGGCAGATCCGCGGTCGCACACGGTCGTGGAAGAAGGCGATCGTGCAGTTGCGTCCGGGCCAGTCCATCCCGATCTACCAGGGCCTCGAACAGGGCCTGGACGTGTAAGGAACCGCGCTCAATGGCAATTCGCAAACCCAAGCCCACGAGCCCCGGCCGGCGCTTCTCGACCTATCCGGACTACGCGGAGATCACGACGGACAAGCCCGAGAAGACGCTCGTGCAAGGGCTGACGAAGTCCGGTGGGCGCAACGCCCGCGGGCGCAAGACCGCCCGCCATCGCGGTGGCGGCGCCAAGCGCCTGTACCGCAAGATCGACTTCAAGCGCCGCAAGGACGGCGTGCCCGCGAAGGTCGCCTCGATCGAGTACGACCCCAACCGGTCGGCCTACATCGCGCTGCTGCACTACATCGACGGCGAGAAGGCCTACATCCTCGCGCCGCAGCGCCTGAGCGTCGGGATGACGGTCTCCTCGGGCGACAGCGCGGACATCGCGCCGGGCAACTGCCTGCCGCTGGCCCGTATCCCGATCGGCACCGTCGTGCACAACGTCGAGCTCGAGCCCGGCCGCGGCGGCCAGCTCGCGCGCTCGGCCGGGACCGGCATCCAGCTCATGGCCCGCGACGCCGGCATGGCGACGCTGCGCCTGCCCTCCGGCGAGATGCGCCTCGTGCGCGACAGCTGCCGCGGCACGATCGGCACGATCGGCAACTCCGATCACCAGAACGTCAAGATCGGCAAGGCCGGGCGCAAGCGCCATATGGGCGTGCGCCCGCAGACCCGCGGCACCGCGATGAACCCCGTCGACCACCCGCACGGCGGTGGCGAGGGCTCGACGACTCCCGGTCGTCATCCGGTCACCCCGTGGGGCGTGCCTACGCTCGGCTACAGAACCCGTAAGAAGAACAAGGCATCAGACCGCTACATCGTCCGCGGTCGCAAGCGAGGGAAGAAGCGTTGACCCGTTCAAGCAAGAAGGGGCCGTGGGTCGAGGAGCGCCTCATGGCGCGTGTCGAGGCCCTGAATGCCTCGAACTCCAAGCAGATGTTGAAGACCTGGTCGCGGGCCTCGACGATCTTCCCCGAGATGGTCGGCCACACGATCGCCGTCCATGACGGCCGCAAGCACGTGCCGGTCTTCATCTCTGAGTCGATGGTCGGCCACAAGCTCGGCGAGTTCGCGCCGACGCGGATGTACCGCGGCCACGCCGGGTCGGGGAAGGTGCGCTAGCCCGATGCCCGAGCGCAGGAAGAAGGATCCGGAGAAGGAGGAGACCGCCGAGAAGCGGCGCCGTCGCCTTGGGCGCAGGTCCAAGGCCGACGCGACCGAGGCCACTCCTGCCGCCGAGACGGTCAAGGCCGAGGAGACGGCCGCGCCGGCGGGCGCATCGGCGCCGCCGCCACGGGCTGCCGCCAGGCAGGCCGCGGCCCCGCCGGTTGCGGCCGAGGAGCCGGTCGCCGACTCGGCGGCGGTCGACGCGCCGGTTGCCGCCGAGCCAGACGCCGCGCAGCCCGTCGCCGGGGAGACGGCTCCCGCAGACCCCGAGCCCGAGCCGGCAGACGAGCCCGTCGCGCCGAAGCCGGCTGCGAAGCGGTCGACCGCCGCGAAGGCCGCTGCCGCCAAAGCGGTCGCCGACGAGCCTGCGGCGGACGCGGTCTCGCTGGCCAAGCCCAAGCGCCGCGGCGTGCGCGGGCGCAGGGCCGAGGCCGACAAGCCCGCCGCGCCCGCTGCCAAGCCCAAGCGCGCGGCGCACGACCTCGGCGACAACCCGCCGATGGTCCGCGCCCACGCCAAGTACGTGCGCACCTCCGCGCGCAAGGCGCGCCTGGTCTGCGACCACATCCGCGGCAAGTCCGTCGAGGAGGCCCGCGCGATCCTCGCGCACGCCAACCGCGACGTCGCGCGCGACTGGTCAAAGCTGCTCGAGTCGGCGGTCGCAAACGCCGAGCACAACCACGAACTGATCGGCGACGACCTGCGCATCCACGCGGTCAAGGCCGACGAGGGGCCGACGCTGAAGCGCTTTCGCCCGCGGGCCATGGGCCGTGCGACGAAGATCCGCAAGCGCACGAGCCACCTCTCGATCACGCTCACGCCAATGGACAGGAACCAATAATGGGTCAGAAGGTTCATCCCGAGTCGATGCGCGTGGGTTACATCCACGACTGGAAGTCCAACTGGTTCAACGAAAAGCACTTCGCGGACTACCTGGCCGAGGATGTGCGCATCCGCAACCACATCACCGGCAAGCTCTCGCACGCCGGTCTGTCGGACATCACGATCCGCAAGGACGCCAACGAGGTGGAGGTCAACATCCACACGGCGCGTCCGGGCATCGTGATCGGCAAGTCCGGTTCGGAAGTCGACGCCCTGCGTAAGGATCTGCACCGCATCACGCGCAAGCAGATCAAGGTCAACATCCTCGAGATCAAGCGCCCCGAGCTCGACGCCAAGCTCGTCGCGCAATCGGTCGCCGAGCAGCTGCAGAACCGCGTCGCATTCCGTCGCGCGATGAAGCGCGCGCTGACGAGCGCCATGCGCTCCGGTGCCAAGGGCTGCAAGATCCAGGTCGGCGGTCGCCTGGGCGGCGCCGAGATGGCGCGCACCGAGAGCTACTCCGACGGTCGCGTCCCGCTGCACACGCTGCGCGCCGACATCGACTACGGCTTCTACGAGGCCAAGACGACGTTCGGGCGCATCGGCGTGAAGTGCTGGATCAACAAGGGCGAGATCATGCCCGAGGGTTACGCCGGCTCGGATCTGACCGACATGGAGGGTCCGTCCAACCAGCAGCGCGACGACCGCGACGGCGGTCGCGGGCGCGGTCGCGGCGACGGCGGCGGTCGTGGTGGCGGCGGTCGCGGCGGCGGTCCGGGTGGCCGCGGCGGCGGTCCGGGTGGCCGTGGCGGCGGTGGCGGCGGTGGCGGTCGCGGCGGCGGTCCGGGTGGCCGTGGCGGCGGTGGCGGCGGCGGGACCTCGCGGCCGGGCTTCGGCCCGGGCGCCGGCGGCGCCCGCGGAGGCGGGCGGTAGTGCTCTCCCCCAAGCGCGTCAAGCACCGCAAGCAGCACCGCGGCCGCAGGGCCGGGCTGTCGCGCGGGCAGACCTCGATCCAGTTCGGCGAGTACGGCCTGAAGTCACTCGACGCCGGTTGGCTGACCAACCGCCAGATCGAGGCCGCCCGTATCGCGATGACCCGCAAGATCAAGCGTGGCGGGAAGGTGTGGATCAACGTCTATCCCGACAAGTCCTTCACCAAGAAGCCGGCCGAGACCCGGATGGGGTCGGGCAAGGGCTCACCGGAAGGCTGGGTCGCGGTGGTCAAGCCCGGCCGCGTGATGTTCGAGCTGGCCGGCGTCTCCGAGCCGCTGGCGCGCGAGGCGATGCGCCTGGCAGGCCACAAGCTGCCCGTCAAGACGAAGTTCGTCATGCGCGAGGACACCCCGCAATGAACGCCAAGGATCTTCGCGACCTTTCCGACAAGCAGCTCGCCGAGCACATCGCGACCTCGCGCAAGGACCTGTTCGGCCTGCGCTTCCAGCACGCGACCGGCGAGTTGCAGAACACCGCCGGCATGCGCGCCGCCAAGCGGGAGCTGGCGCGCGCGCTCACCGTCCAGCGCGAACGCGAACGTACGTTGACTCCTAACCTCAGCAAGTGACGATGACTCCAGACGAAACCCAAGAGAACGAGCAGACCGAAGGCGAGGCGTCCGTGGCCGGGCCTGCAGCCCCCAAACTGAGCGACCGTGAGGAGCGGGCGCGGCGCGAGCATGCGGCGAAGTCCACGCGCCCGTCGCGCACGCCCGAGCAGCGCGACGCCGACCGCCGCGAGCTGCGCCGCAAGAAGGCCGTCGCCCGGCGCCGGCGCCGTGAGCAGGAGAAGGCCAAGCGCGCGTCCGCGGAGGGTCCGGCCAAGACCGGCACGCCGCCGGCCGAGCCGAAGGTCTCCTCGCCGCAGGTGCGCACGGGCACGGTCGTGTCCTCCAAGGCCGACAAGACGATCACGGTTCGGATCGACGTCGCGCGCCGTCATCGCCGCTACGAGAAGATCGTGCGCTCGACGTCGAAGCTGCACGCCCACGACGAGTCCAACGACGCCAACGAGGGCGATCTCGTGCGGGTCGTCGAGAGCCGGCCGCTGTCGGCGACCAAGCGCTGGAAGCTCGTCGAAGTCCTGGAGCGTGCCAAGTGATCCAGAACGAGACACGGCTGAAGGTTGCCGACAACACCGGCGCGCGCGAGATCCTCTGCATCCGCGTCAAGGGCGGCTCGCGCCGCCGCTACGCGTTCGTCGGCGACATCATCACCGCGACGGTCAAGCAGGCCAATCCGCAGGGGACGGTCAAGAAGGGCGAGGTCGTGACCGCCGTCATCGTGCGCACGAAGAAGTCCTTCGGCCGCGAGGACGGCACGTACATCGCCTTCGACGAAAACGCAGCGGTCATCATCGACGCGCAGAACAACCCGCGCGGCACGCGCATCTTCGGACCGGTGGCGCGCGAGCTGCGCGACCGCAACTTCATGAAGATCGTCTCGCTCGCGCCAGAGGTGCTCTGAGCATGCCAGCTCGCATCGTCAAGGGCGACGAGGTCATCGTCATCAGCGGCAAGGATCGCGGCAAGCAGGGCAAGGTCCTGCGCGTCGACCCGCGCAAGGAGCGCGTCTACGTCGAGGGCCTGAACATCATCAAGCGTCACATGCGGGCACGGCAGGGCTCGATGGAGCCGGGCGGCGTGATCGAGAAGGAGGGGCCGATCCACCTCTCCAACGTCGCGCTGCGCGATCCCAGGGACAAGAAGCCCACGCGCGTGAAGATCATCGAGGAGCACGGCAAGCGCCTGCGGGCTTCGGCGCGGACGGGGGCGAAGCTCTCGTGAGTCCGACCACGATGGCCCCCGCGCGGCTGAAGGTCCGCTACGTCGAAGAGATCCGCCCGGCGCTCATGCAGCGCTTCGGCTACTCGTCGATCATGCAGGCGCCGCGGATCGAGAAGATCGTCCTGAACATGGGCGTCGGCGACGCCAAGCAGGACTCGAAGGTCCTTGAGGCCGCCCAGGAGCAGCTCGCGACGATCGCGGGCCAGAAGCCCAACGTTCGCCGCGCGCGCAAGTCGATCGCGAACTTCAAGCTGCGCGAGGGCATGCCGGTCGGCCTCGCGGTCACGTTGCGCGACGCCCGCGCCTACGAGTTCCTCGATCGCCTGCTGTCCGTCGCGATCCCGCGGATCCGCGACTTCCGCGGGCTGAAGGCCAACGCGTTCGACGGTCGCGGAAACTACTCGATGGGGATTCGCGAGCAGATCATCTTCCCCGAGATCGACTACGACGCGGTTGACCAGATCCGCGGGCTGGACGTGACGATCACGACGAGCGCGCAGTCCGACCTCGAGGCGTTCGCGCTGCTCGAGGCGTTCGGGATGCCGTTCTCGAAGGAGAACCGTCCGACCGATCCGGGCGCGGCGGAGCGCAAGGCCGCCGCCGAGGAGGCCGCGCGCCTGGATGAGGCGCATGCGAAGGCCGAGGCCGAGCAGGCGGCGCTCGAGCAGCTCAAGGCCGAGAATCCCGATGCATATGAGCGGCCGGTGCAAGAGCCAGCGGCCGAGACCCAGGAGGAAGAGCACTAGTGCTTCCTCCCGCAGGTCTGTTCACCCTTGGATCGGACGCTGATCACCGCCTGGCGGCGTCCTCGGTCGTCGATGTGCCAGAGGCACACCTTCCTCCCTGCGTCCTTGCCAGGCGGAGCCAGCGACCGCCCAAGGGCAAACAGACCTACAGGAGGAAGCGCTAAGATGGCCAAGACGTCCCAGCGGGTCCGCCAGGCGCGGCCCGCGAAGTACAAGACCCGGGAGTACAGCCGTTGCCGCCGTTGCGGCCGGGCCCGCGCCGTGTATCGCAAGTTCGGCCTGTGCCGGATCTGCCTGCGCGAGATGGCTCACAACGGCTTCGTGCCGGGCATGACGAAGTCTTCGTGGTAACCAGCAGGACCAGAGAGAACCCGTGAGCGCAAGCACAGACCCCATCGCCGACTTCCTGACCCGGATCCGCAACGCGATCCAGGCTGCCCACGAGACGGTCGACATCCCGTCGTCCAAGCTCAAGTCCGAGTGCGCCCGCATCCTCGCCGAGCAGGGGTACATCGACGGCTTCGACAAGGTCGCGCCGGACGTCGACCATCCGGGAGAGATCATCCGCGTGCGCTTGAAGTACACGTCCGACCGCCGCTCGGCGATCTCCGGCCTCAAGCGCGTGTCGCGCCCCGGCCGGCGCACGTACGCCGGAGCGTCCGATGTCCCGAAGGTGCTCGGTGGGATGGGCACCGCGATCGTTTCCACGTCCCGAGGCGTCATGACCGGCCACGAGGCTCGCCAGGCGGGCGTCGGCGGCGAGGTCGTGGCACACGTCTGGTAACCGATGTCGCGCATAGGCAAGAAGCCCATCCCCGTCCCGAGTGGCGTGACCGTCTCGATCGAACCCGAGCTCGTGCGCGTACACGGCCCGCGCGGCGAGCTGCACGAGCGCGTGCCGCGGGCGATCACGGTCGCGCAGGACGGCGAGCAGCTCGTCGTCACGCGCCCGACCGACCGCGGCGAGCACCGCGCGCTGCACGGCCTGACGCGCTCGCTCGTGGCGAACATGGTCGAGGGAGTCACGACCGGCTTTCAGAAGACGCTCGAGATCCAGGGCGTCGGCTACCGCGCTCAGCTCAGGGGCCGCGACCTCGAGCTCGCGCTGGGCTACTCGCACCCCGTCCAGGTCAAGGCACCGGACGGCATCGAGTTCGAGGTGCCGCAGCCGACACGCGTCATCGTCAAGGGCAACTCCAAGCAGCAGGTCGGCGAGCTCGCGGCGAACATCCGCAAGCAGCGCCCGCCCGAGCCCTACAAGGGCAAGGGCATCCGCTACGAGGGCGAGTACGTCGCCCGCAAGGTAGGGAAGCGAGCATGACCGTCAAGACCAAGCCTCAGATGCGTTTGAAGCGCCGCCGCCGCGTGCGCGCGAAGATCACCGGCACGGCGCAGCGGCCGCGGATCTCCGTCTTTCGCTCCAACCGCGGCATCACCGCACAGCTGATCGACGACATCGCCGGTCACACGCTGGCCGCCGTCAGCTGGACGGAGGCGCCGCTGCGCGACAAGGCGCCGATGGAGCAGGCCGGCGCGGCCGGCAAGCTCCTCGCCGAGCGTGCCCAGGCAGCAGGAATCTCCAACGCCGTCTTTGACCGTGGCGGCTACCAGTACCACGGTCGCGTCCAGGCCTTCGCCGAGGGCGTCCGCGAAGGAGGACTCACCGTATGACTTCGACTCGTTGCTCGACGATGGCCGCTGCCGTCCCGAACCGGGTGTGCTCGCGATGAGCGCTCCGGTCGTCGATCGTTCCGTCAATCAGGCGGGTCTGGACCTGCAGGAGCGCGTCGTCGAGATCAACCGCGTCGCGAAGGTCGTCAAGGGCGGCAGGCGTTTCTCGTTCACGGCGCTCGTCGTCGTCGGTGACGAGCGCGATGTCGTCGGCGTCGGCTACGGCAAGGCCAACGAGGTCCCGCTGGCGATCCAGAAGGGCGTCGAGCAGGCCAAGAAGAACCTCTTCCGCGTGCCCAAGCACGGCGCGACGATCACCCACCAGACGATGGGCATCTACGGTGCCGGCCGCGTCTTCATGAAGCCCGCCTCACCAGGTACCGGCGTCATCGCCGGTGGCGGCGTGCGCGCGGTGCTCGAGCTCGCCGGCATTCACGACATCCTGTCCAAGTCGCTGGGCTCGCAGAACCCGATCAACCTCGTCAAGGCGACGGTCGCCGGCCTGCAGGGGCTGCGCCGTCCGGAGGAGGTCGCGGAGCTGCGCGGCCTGTCGATCAACCAGGTGCTGGGGCTGACCTCCGAGCAGTCGGCGGCGGAGACGATCAACGGCGCTGCGCCCGTCCAGGACGCGGTCGCCGAGGCCGAGGCGGCCCCTGAGCCCGTCCACGAGCCGGGTGCCGGCACCGTCGAAGAGGGCGCCGAGGCATGAGGATCACGCAGTACAAGTCCAAGAACGGCTCGGACAAGCGCCAGCTCGACACGCTGCGCTCGCTCGGCCTGCGCCGGATCGGTCACACGATCGAGGTGCAGGACACCCCGCAGTCGCGCGGCATGGTCAATCGCGTCCGCCATCTCGTCCGCATCGAGGAGGACAAGTCATGACCCCGCCTGACGACGACGAGCAAGAGCAGCGGATCGGCCTGAACACGCTCAAGCCGGCGCCGGGCAGCCGCAAGACGCGCAAGCGCGTCGGTCGCGGTCACGGCTCGGGTCACGGCAAGACGTCGGGCCGCGGCCACAAGGGCGCGGGCTCGCGCGCGGGCTCGAAGACCAGGCCCGGCTTCGAGGGCGGGCAGATGCCGATCCACATGCGGATGCGCAAGCTGCGCGGCCCGCACATGAAGAAGTCGATGCCCTTCGAGCCGTTTCGCACGCACACGCAGGCGGTGAACATCCAGGATCTCGAGCGCCGCTTCGAGAGCGGCGACGACGTGACGCTCGAGGCGCTGAAGGCCAAGGGCCTTGCCACGCGCAAGGAGGTTCCCGTCAAGATCCTCGCCAAGGGCGCGATCTCCAAGCCCCTGACCGTCCATGCGCATAAGTTCAGCGGCGCCGCCCGTGCCGCGATCGAGGCTGCGGGCGGCAGCTGCCAGGTCGTCGAAGACTGACCAGCCGCGCCGGCGCGAACGCGCCGGCGCCGCAAGCTGAACGCGCGCCATCTACGGCGTGCGAATCGCCTGCACGGGGTCCCGCCGCGGTTCGCGACCAACTTGCGCGGCGATCGTGCGTTTCCCTCATGAAACCCTACGGGCGCTCGCGGAGCGTTCGATGCGAGGTTCGCGGACGGCGATACTCGGAGCCTGCTGGCGCGTTGACGCACCAGTTGTCAAGGTTTCGATACTCCGCTTGACTTACCAGCGGTACATGAAGAGAATATGAGAAGGCTTGCGTACCACCGAACACATGCGTGATGACCGCAGGAATCGGCTCGGATCGCTCGCGACGCGGACCCAGGGATAGGCCGCTTACCACGATTCAGGGAGTGATGGGGATCATCATGACGTTGGTCAGCCGTCGGGCTACGGAGGGCGACTTGCTTGCTTGCGCCCGCGACGTCGAAAAGGAAATCGGTGTTCTGGAGTATCGGGTCTGAGCGCCGGGACCAGTCTCTGGTGGTCGTCGGTCTGGTGGTGCTGCTCGGCGCTGCTGCGGCGGCTGCGATCACGATCTCCCCGTCACCGGCGTCGGCGATGCCGGCGGGCCGTCGGAGGCCCTGACGGCCGCACTGCTGGCCAGCAAGGCGCAGTTCACGTGGATCAACCACACCTTCACGCACGCCGATCTGACCTCCGCCAGCCAGTCGACGATCGTGGCGGAGATCGAGCAGAACACCCAGTTCGCGCAGGCCAACGGGCTGCCGTACAACCCGGCTGTGCTGGTGACCGGCGGCCATACCGGTATCGGGACGTCCAGTCCGGTCACAGCGCCCAACCCGAATATGGCGCTGGCGTTGAACGCGCTGGGCGTCACGTCGGTGGGGGCGGACAACTCGCGTGAGGTCGGTCAGCGCCAACTGGGCAGCGCGCTGACGTTGCCGCGTTAACCCGACGAACGTGTACTACAACGTGTCGACCTGGGCGGATCAACTCGACGAGTACGACTGGCTGTATCTGTCGAGCACTGCCGCGCCGCCAGGGCGCGGCAACTGCACGAACTCGGCGACGACGACCTGCTTCAGCACGCCGGTGACGCAAGCCGAGTTCATCGATCGCGAGGCGTCCGCCGTCGTGCGCCACATGCTCGGCAACGATCCGCGCCCGCACTATGCGCACCAGACCCACGTCATGTCCGGTAGCGCCGAGCCAGACGTCCCGGTGGGCACGGGCGTCAACAACCGCGGCGACGGGATCCTGTACTCCGTGATCGGCGAGGCGCTCAAGCGCTACCGCAGCTTCTTCAAGGTGCCCTTCGAACAACCGGGGATGATCGCGCTGACGCAGGAGATGCATCGCCAGGCCGCCTGGTCGCGCACCACCGAAGCTCAGGTCAACGGCTACATCCAGGACGGCAAGGTGACGCTCGCGTCGACCGTTTCGGGCGACGCGCCGATCACCGGGACGACCGTCGGCGACGTGTACGGCGGCCAGCGATCGGGCTGGCTGGCGGTGACCAGCGCCACGAAGACGATCGACGTCGAGGAGCCGCGCAACACGGTCGCACCTGACATCTCGGGCGCGAACACGGTCGGCAGCACGCTGACGGCCACCGCGGGCACCTTCACGGGCACGCCGGCGCCGGCAATAACGTCGCGCCAGTGGCAGCGTCGCACGATCGCCGGCGGCGCAGCAGACGGTCCGTGGACGTCGATCCCAGGGGCGACAAGCGCCACGCACCTCGTGACGGTGACCGACGTCGGCCGTCAGCTGCGTTTCGTGACCACGGCCGCCAACCGCCGCTCGACCTGGGGCATGGGCTTCTCCGCGCCCGTCGAGGTGCCCGACCCGAACGCCGCGAAGCCGGTGCCCGTCGGAGGTTCGGCGGGTGCGGCCATGCCCCCGGTCGGCACGGTGGCGCCGGTTCGAGGCACGCCGAGTGTGACCGCGCCGCCGGCCGACACGTCGTCGGCGGTCGGGTCCGCGCCGAGCGTCAAGCGTTCGGCGCCGGCGCCCGCCGCATTCACCTGCAAGGTCAAGCGTGGCGCGTGGGTGAGCGTGTCGTGCGTGGTGCGCAACAGCTCGGGGCGTCTGAGGAGCGCGCGGATCCGGGCGCTGCGCGGAACGCACGTGCTGGGCACCGCCTCCGGCCGCGTGCGCACCGGTAGCAGGGTGCCGACGCTGCGGATCAAGCCCGCCGTGCTGCGCCAGGGCCGTCGCGTCACCATTCGCATCACGGTCAGGCCGGCCGGCGGAAGGACGCGCAACATGTCCCGAGCACTAAAGCTGTAGCCGAGGTCTGGGCCCTGAGGGACGGGCGGTGCCCGGTCATCTGACCGGGCGCCGCGGCGCGCTGCATGCGTTAACCGGTCGTCCGGCGCGACCGGCGACGTTCAGATGCGTGAACGCAGTTTGGGCCGCCCGGGGCGTTGACGCCGGCGCCCCATTTCGGGAGGGTCTGGCTAGGCATCGAACAGCTGGGCCTAGCAGTCCTGCACGAACGGAGATCAGCGATAGGAATGGAAGCCAGAGGACACCACAGGACAAGCATGCCGCCGCCGCGTTCGAGTTCACGACGGGTGAGGTGAATCGGTGGCACGCACGATTTCCCAGCCCTTCCGGCGCTTGCGATCGATCGGAGGTCGCTCGGGCGTCGATGTCGGATACCTCGAGCGCGTCGAGTCCGAACTGGTCCTCCTGCGCGAGGAAAACGCCCGGCTGCGCCTCGAACGCGCTCAGCGGCCCGATGCCGGCTCGATGATCGAGCGGCTCAAGACCCTGTCGGCGGACCAATCTCCGAACCATGACCATCGTGACGAGGCATGGCACCTCGTCAGCGAGGCGCTGGTCATGCGCGACGTACTGATCGATGTCTGCAAGGAGATCGGCCAGACGACGATCACGCTGCAGACCCGGCTGAGCGCGCTCGCGCTGGATCTGCCGGACCGGATCGGCGACCTCGGCCCGCAGCCGCAGCGGACCGCATGGCTGCTGCCGGCCGCGCACGGGACCTCTCCCCTGAGGCCCGTCTAGCACATCGACCAGTCGTACCGGACAGGCCGCGCAAGGCGCCTGCCGATGAGGCCATTTAGCACATCCACCGGCCGTACCCACCCCACGTACGAAAACGAACGGAGTCGTTGTGTTCTCCCCGCTGTCGAAGATCAAGGTCCTCCTGCCCGCGATCGTCGTCGCGCTCCTCGTCTGGGGGGTCTCGAACGCCACGGCGGCGTTCACCGCCCATTCAGGCCAGCGCGTCGACCTCAAGGTGCTGCTGCTCACGGCCGATGGGACCGAGCCCGCCTTTGCGGCCTGGAAGGCACAGTTCAAGCGTGAAGGCGTTCCCTACGAGGCGATCATCGGCACCGCGAGTGGACGGCCGACGCTGACGGCCGCCAAGTTCGCTGCCGGCAACCACGCCTTCTATCAGGGCGTCGTCGTCGCCACTGCCGATGGCACGTCGGGCGGCCGTCCAATCTCCTTCGCGACCGGCACCGGAGTGACGCCGTTCAGCGCAGCCGAGTGGAGCGCGCTGCAGACCTTCGAGAGCACGTTCGCGATCCGCCACCTCGTCGCCAACGCCTATCCCGGTCCGGCGCTGGGGTTGAACTACGCTACGCAGACGGGGGCCATCGACGGCACGACGGCCAACCTGACCGCCGCCGGATTGCAGACGTTCCGCTACCTGGTCGGTCCGGTCAAGTTCGACTCCGTAACCTTCGGCGCCTCGGCCACGCCATGCGCTCCGGCGAAGGCAACCTGCTCCGCAGCGAGCTTCGAGACGCTGCTGACAGGTTCCGCGGGCTCGGCGCTGCTCGGCATCGCGACGACGAAGGACCAGCGCGAGGAGATGATCGCGACCTTCGATGGCAACGAGAACCAGCTTCACACGGCCGAGCTGCGCCACGGCATGCTCAACTGGGTGACGCGCGGCATCTACCTCGGCCGCGAACGCAACTACTTCGCCATGCAGGTCGACGACGTCTTCCTGCCAAACGACGGCTGGGACACGGCCACCAACACGACGCCCGAGAACGAGAACATCCGGATGACGGCGGCGGACGTCACCCGCCTGATCAACTTCCAGAACAGCAACGCGATCAAGCTGGACATGGCCTTCAACGGCGAGGGCAGCGTGGCAGCCGGATCGGCCGACCCGCTGACCTCCGCATTCCTGGCCAATCGCAGCCAGTTCCGCTGGATCAACCACACCTACGCACATCTCAACCTCGACGCTCCGAACCTTGCGGCGATCAAGGCGCAGATTCAGGACAACATCACCTGGGCGAGCGCGCACGGGGTCTCCATCAACGCAACCGAGCTCGTCACCGGCGATCACTCAGGGCTGGCCAACCCCGCGATGGCGCAAGCGCTCACCGATACCGGCATCCGCTCGATCGCGGCCGACAACTCCAAGCAGCCCAGCCAGTACGGCATCGGACCAGCCCTGACGTTCCCGCGCTTCCCGACCAACGTGTTCTACAACGCGCAGTTCCGAGATCAGCAGTTGGATGAATACAACTACGTCTATCTGCCCCCGCCGGCCGGAGCGTGTGTCAACACCGCGACGACGACGTGCCTGACGGCCCCGGCAACGTGGGACCAGTACGTAGACCGGGAGGCCACGATCATCCTGCAGCACATGGTCGGCAACGACCCGCGCCCGCACTTCGCCCACCAGTCCAACCTGGCGGGTGACGGGATCCTGTACTCCGTGGTGGGCGAGTCGCTGGCGCGCTACCGCAAGTACTTCAAGCCGCCGCCGGTGCAGCTCACGTCGACGGAGATCGTCGCCGAGCTGCGCCGCCAGAACGCGTGGGCCGACGCGGTGGCCGCCGGCAAGGTCACCGGATACGTCGAGGACGGCAAGGTGACGCTCCTCTCCACGGCGGCGAGCGCCGTCGAGCTGCCGATAACCGGCACGACGACCGGCACCCTCTACGGCGATCAGATGTCGGGCTGGATGACCCTGGGCGCGGGCGCCACCGTCACGCTCTCACCATCTGATCCGCGGAACACCGCGGCGCCTTCGATCTCCGGGACGGTGCGCGACGGCAGCACCCTGACCGCGAACACGGGCACCTGGTCTGCGACACCCACGATCGGATACAGCTACCAGTGGCAGCGCAGGCTGGGAACCGCCGCGTGGACGGACATCAGCGCGGCGACCGCGAAGACCTACCAGGTGGTGCCGGCCGACATCGGGCGCTCGCTGCGGGTGGTCGTGGGCGCTGCCAACCGGATCTCGAGCTGGAGCCTGGCGTTCTCGGGCGCCTCGGCCGGGGTGACCGCCGTGCCGCCGGCGAACACGGCGGCGCCCGCGATCTCGGGCAATGCGACGGTCGGCAGCACCCTGTCCACCAGCAACGGCACATGGACCGGAACGTCGCCGATCACCTACACCTACCAGTGGGAGCGTACGTCGACGCTGCTGATCATCTCACTGGGCTGGCGGACGATCTCCGGGCAGACGAGCCCGACGCACGTCGTCACCTCGGCCGATCGTGGCGAGCGCCTGCGGGTGCTGGTGAAGGCCACGAACGCCGCCGGATCGACGTCGGTCTACACGGCGGCGGTCGGACCCGCCAGGTAAGCGCTCATCGAGAGGGACACTGCCAGGCGGGGGCTCCCAGGTCCACCCGCTTGAGCAGTGCGTTGATGCCAAGCCGTGTCGCGCGCGG